>Ga0315289_10016270_pt1 | contig 10273 bp, 7 predicted proteins | sample YL17G11_40_MG_FD_203452 | JGI IMG/M metagenome (GOLD analysis project Ga0315289, IMG submission 203452) | Sediment microbial communities from Yellowstone Lake, YNP, Wyoming, USA - YL17G11_40 | ecosystem: Environmental > Aquatic > Freshwater > Lake > Sediment | place: USA: Wyoming | collected...
CTGACCTTATGGGTGGCTTTCCAGGAGAGAGGGAAGAGGATTTTGAGGATACTTTAAGGTTAGTTCAGGATGTTGAATTTGATGCTGCTTTTACTTTCAAGTATTCGCCTCGTCCAGGAACTCAGGCAGCTAAAGAGAAAGATGACGTTCCTCTGGAAACAAAAAAGGAACGTCTGGCTAAGCTTAATGAACTTTGTGAAAAGATGGCATTGGAGAAGAACCGAAGACTTCTGGGAAAAGTGGAGGAGGTTTTGGTGGAGAGGTTGGCTCCGAGAGAGAAGAAGTTGGTGGGAAGGACGAGGGGTAATAAGACTGTTTTCTTTTCAGGACCTGCAAATTCTATCGGGAAAATATTGCCAGTTGAGATAGAAGAGGCGTATATGTGGTCGTTGTTTGGGAGGGTGACATAAGGGGTTGTCCCCCTCACCCTGACCCTCTCCCCCAAGGGGAGAGGAGATAGGACGAGGCAAAGCTTGTGCTTTGCTGCTACAAAATGAAAAATACGCCCATGAAGGGCTACACTACCAATGAAAAATACGCCCATAAAGGGCTACACTACCCAAGAATTTTTTTAAAACCCGTGAAGGGATGTAGTGGCAGAGCGAGAGCTCTGCTAATGGCGGGCTCAATGAATTGAGCCCCTACAAATGGCGGAAGGCAAAGCTTACGCTTTGCTGCTACAGGAAGCCCAAGAATAATGTACGCGAAGTAGTTATTATGTATGACGAGTGATATAATTATTCGTGCGTATGAATCGCGGGACAGACAGACAATACGGCAAATTGCCTGCGATACGGCAGATATGGGAGAGCCGGTAGAAAGCTTTTTTGGGGACCGTGAAGTAGTAGCAGATTTATTAACTCGCTATTATACCGATTATGAGCCCAAGTCGCTGTGGGTGGCAGAGTACGAAGGAAAAGTTATTGGGTATCTTACAGGTTGCCTGGATAGTCGCCGCTATTTTCGAGTAATGGCGTGGCGCCTGGTACCTCAGATTGTAATTAAGTCAATTTTTCGCGGAGTATTCTTGCGTCAAGATACATGGCGATTGTTAAAGGCTGCAACGAAAACATGGCAGGTTGGTGGATTCAGGCGGCATATACCTCTGGGTAAATATCCTGCGCATCTACATGTTAATATCCAGAAGGGTTTTCGCAGTGAAAATATTGGCAGGCACTTAGTGGAGCGGTTTATCGAACAGGTGGAAGTAACGGGGTTACGTGGCATTTATCTGGCAGTTCGCGAGGACAATGTAAGGGCGCGTAAATTTTTTGAACATTTGGGGTTTATTGAGATAACTCGTTATCCTACGGTTTATACCAGAAAAGGTCCTCACAATATTGTTTATGCAACTGCATATGGGAAGGAAATAGTATAATATTGGAATATGATATATTAGTCTAATGAAACCAAATTTCTTTTATTTCATCATTATCCTGATGTGTGGTGTTATGATGACTTTTCAGGGATGTTCACCTGTTGAAGTTGGCAAAAATCTATCTTTGCCTGAGGTAGTGTTCAGCTCCGAGGATAGAATTCTTATCTTAGCCCCTCACCCTGATGATGAAGTGTTGGGATGTGGGGGAGTCATCGAGAAGGCAGTAGAGATGAAACTGCCCTTGCGTATAGTTTTTTTTACTTATGGTGATAATAATCAATGGTCATTTTTAGTCTATCGCAAGCATCCAGTGTTAAGGCCAAAAGCAGCACGGGGTATGGGTTTGGTACGACACGATGAGGCAATTGCAGCTGCCCGGACCTTAGGAGTTCCACCGGAACAGTTGACTTTCCTGGGATATCCTGATTTTCGCACTTTGAACATCTGGTACGCTCATTGGGGTGACCGCCCTCCATCCAGGAGCATGCTTACCGAGGTGAAAGCAGTTCCCTATGCCAATGCATTTCGTCCAGGGGCACCTTATAAGGGAGAGGAAGTATTACAGGACTTAAAGACGATATTTCGTGAATTCAAGCCTACAAAAATATTTGTTTCTCATCCAGGTGACCACCATCCAGACCACCGGTCATTCTATCTTTTTACTCAGGTTGCACTCTGGGACCTTGAGAAAGAGATGAAGCCAACGGTTTACACCTACTTAATCCATTATAAGCATTGGCCCAAACCCAGGGGGTATCATCCTGCTGGGTCACTGGAGCCCCCTCAACCATTTAAGGAAAAGATTCCATGGCAGACTCTCAGTCTAAAACCTGAGGAGATTGAGCGTAAACACACAGCTATCAAGAAACATCGGTCGCAGTATAACTACAGTGCCAAATATCTTCTTTCGTTCATACGCTCTAATGAACTGTTTGGTGATTTTCCTGTTATCATGTTAAAACCAAAAACTTCTTCTGTATTGGTATCATCGGAACGGAAAGAGGACCTTGTGGAGATTCCAGAGGAACTAACTGATGAGGAGCGTGCCTCTTTTGTTGGTATTGAGAAACAATCCATCCTCCTTGAGGACAATAATCTTGTACTCTCTATCAATTTATCTCGGCCTCTCGGCAAGGCAGTGGGAGTTTCGGTATATGTTCTCGGGTATCGGAAAGACCAAGCTTTTGCAGAAATGCCCAAATTGCATGTCAAGTTCGGAGCAATTGAGCATAGAGTGTTCGACCGGGGTCGTAGACTTCCCATAGATGTTATAAAGATGGACCGAAGACGAAAAGAAATAACAATTCGTATACCGCTTGCGCTACTGAAGAATCCACAGTATATCTTGACCAGTGCACGGACATATATAGGCGCGGTGCCTTTGGACTGGGTTTCATCGCGGGTGCTGGAGATACCGTCTGCTACAAAAAGCAATGTAGCGGCAGAGCGATAGCTCTGCTAAAGGCAAAGCTTTCGCTTTGCTGCTACAGGAAAGGAAAAAACAATGTAGGGGTTCGATTTATCGAACCCGTGAAGGATGTAGCTGCAGAGCGATAGTTCTGCTAAAGGCGGGCTCAATAAATTGAGCCCCTACAAACAGGCGAAGGCAAAGCTTGCGCTTTGCTGCTACCAAGAAGTAGATGTAGCTGCAGAGCGATAGAGGCTGTGTCGTAATGTCATTGCGAGGAGCAAAGCGGTTGCGAGGCGAAGCCGAAGCAAACTCGTGCGGAATTACGAGATTGCTTCACTTCGTTCGCAACGACCCTTCGGGTCGGATTGCCACGCTCCTTTCAGTCGCTCGCAATGACAAAAGGGGGTTGCAACACAGCCTCGATAGCTCTGCTAATGGCGGGCTCAATAAATTGAGCCCCTACGAACAGGCGAAGGCAAAGCTTGCGCTTTGCTGCTACAGGAAAGGAAAAAACAATGTAGGGGTTCGATTTATCGAACCCGTGAAGGATGTAGTGGCAGAGCGATAGCTCTGCTAATGGCGGGCTCAATAAATTGAGCCCCTACAAACAGGCGAAGGTAAAGCTTGCGCTTTGCTGCTGCAAAATGAAAATTACGCCCATAAAGGGCTACACTACCCAAGAATTTTCAGCAATTAGGGCGACCACGGAGTGTCGCCCCTACATGATTATGTGAAAAAATTTTGATGGGGGGTGAGTATGAGTCAGTTGAAACTGGTGGTAATTCTAATTTTTGCTTTCCTCTTGGTTCTACTTGCGGTGGTAAATCAACCCCAGGTCTCAATGAACCTTCTATTCTGGAGAACTCCAGAGGTATCCCTGATTGTGTTTGTCATTGCCTCAATTCTTCTGGGTGGGATATTTGCTACTATTTTGGGAACCGTAACCCAGATGAAACTTAAGAAGAGTCTTACCAGGAAAGAGAAAGAGTTGAAAGAACTGAAAGAAAGAGTCGCCGAATTGCAACTTGCACCTGGTAAATTTCAACAATCAAAAGAAGAGAAGAGAACTTCTCCTGAGATAGAGCCTCAAGAGTAGTTGTGTTAAAGAATGAGATTGCTTCGTCGCTTCCGTTCCTCGCAATGACAATTAGTATTTGAGAGGTAGAAAGGTTGAGTAAATTCAGTCCTTTAATGGAACAGTACCATAGAATCAGGAAAGAGTATCCTGACACTATTCTCTTTTTCAGACTGGGTGATTTCTACGAGATGTTTGGAGACGATGCCAAACTCGGCTCGAAGGTTCTGGAAATCGCCTTGACTTCCCGTCAGAAAGTTCCTATGTGCGGGGTGCCTTACCACTCTGCCAGTAAATATGTTGCTACTCTAATTAAAGCAGGATATAAAGTGGCGATTTGTGAACAACTGGAAGATGCTAAAGTGACAAAAGATTTAGTCAAGCGCGATGTTATAAGGGTTATCACTCCCGGGACAGTACTGGAAGAGAATCTCCTTCCCGAGAAAAGTAATAATTTCTTGGCGTCTATATATCTGGAAAGACCAAATGTCAAGAGAGCTGGTCTTTCTTTTGTGGATATTTCAACTGGCGAGTTCCTGGCAACGGAACTTGAAGGGGAAAATATCCTGGAAGAGGTCTCCCTGGAACTGACCCGGCTTCCTGTGGCAGAGGTTCTTTTACCGAAAGAGGAGGAAAGTAATGGCGAGCTTCTCCATCTCCTGAAACGTTACTCTCTTCCTGTAAATTATGTCGACGATTGGAACTTTATGAGGGAGAATGCCTACCAGAAATTGTTGAACCAATTCCAGCTCCATTCTCTGAAAGGTCTTGGTGTTGAGAATAGAGAGTTGGCTATAGGTGCCTCTGGAGCAATTATAAGCTACTTAGAAGCTACACAAAAGATGGTGCTCTCTCATCTCTTAAGACTAAAGTTCTATTCCAAAAGTGAGTTTATGGTTCTGGACGAGTCGACCAGGATAAATCTGGAGTTAGTGGCTAATGTGCAGGATAACTCAAAACAGGGAAGCCTTCTCGGCGTTCTCGACTTAACTCAGACAGCAATGGGAGGTAGAAGACTTCGCCAGTATATACTCGAACCTCTTACGGATGTGGAGAAAATAAGAGTTCGTCAGGAGGGAGTTGAGGACTTCTTTTCTAATTCTATAAATAGAGCAAAAATTCGGGAACTACTTAAGAAGATTTTTGATTTGGAAAGATTGATAAGTCGCTTATGTTGCGGGACAGCTAATGCCAGGGACCTGGTCAGCCTCAAAAATTCACTAAAGATTATCCCCAGGATTAAGGAGTTGATAGGGGAGCTCAAAAGCCAGACGCTGCAGGGACTCTCCGGTCAACTCCATGATTTAAAGGAGGTAGTCGATTTGATTGAGAACGCCATAGTTTCTGAGCCACCTCCCACGCTCAAAGAAGGTGGTATCATTAACCCTGAATATAATGAAGAATTGAACAAGCTCTACCAGATGGCAAGAGGAGGGAAAGAGTGGGTTGCCGAGCTTGAGGCAAAGGAGAGGAAGAGGACGGGGATAAATTCGCTGAAAGTTGGATACACCAGCGTCTTCGGATACTATATAGAAGTTACCAAAGCCAATTTAAAACAGGTTCCCTCAGACTATATCAGAAAACAGACGCTAATTAATGCGGAAAGGTTCGTTACTCCGGAACTGAAAGAGAAGGAAACACTTATCCTCGGGGCAGAAGAGAGAAAGGTCGAACTTGAATATGAAATATTCCAGAAGATAAGGAATATAGTAATTAGTGAAGCGAGAAAGATTCAGGAAGTGGCGAGGGCGATTGCCGAAATAGATATTTTGACTGCTCTGGCTGAAGTAGCAGCAAACAATAACTATACAAAGCCCATCTTGAATAATGGAGAGGTTATCTCCATTAAGGCAGGTCGCCACCCTGTTGTAGAAAAGATGCTGATTGGTGAAAAGTTCATCCCTAACGATACATATCTGGATGGGTCTAGTAATCAAATCCTTATCATTACCGGTCCGAATATGGCAGGCAAATCTACATATATTCGCCAGGTAGCGCTTATTGTTCTCATGGCCCAGATGGGAAGCTTTGTTCCAGCTGAGGAGGCGACAGTTGGCATAGTTGACCGCATCTTCACTCGCATTAGCACTAGAGATAGTATTGCCCGGGGCGAATCTACCTTTATGGTGGAGATGATTGAGACCGCCAATATCTTGAACAATGCAACTTCCAGAAGCCTTCTTATCCTGGATGAGATCGGTCGGGGAACATCCACATTTGATGGCATTAGCATTGCCTGGGCAGCAGTGGAACACTTGAATGGAATGGCAAAGAGAATGCAACCCTCCGGGGAATCTGGTGGAAATCTCGGCCCTCGAACACTATTCGCTACCCACTATTTCGAGCTAACAGAGCTGGCACAGACCCTATCAGGAGTGAAGAACTATAATTTTGCTGTGAGGGAATGGGGAGATAAAGTCATTTTTTTACGCAAATTGATGGAGGGGAGCGCGGATAAGAGCTACGGAATCCATGTAGCTCAGCTGGCAGGACTGCCAAAGGAGGTGTTAGAACGAGCAAAGGAGATACTTTACCATCTGGAAAAGAATTCCTACCGGGAAGATGGAATACCCAAATTGGCAAAAGTTGAAAAAGAGCCGAAGCAGCTTTCTCTCTTTACTGAGATTGAATACGGTCTCCTTCAGGAATTGAGGCGGATGAAAGTAGAAGAGATGACGCCAATAGAGGCGTTGAATAAACTGCAGGAGTTGAAGAAGAAAATAGAAGGGCTTCGCAAAAGAAGAAAACAAGAATAAGGGGGAAAAGGATATCCCCTCACCTACATCCTCTCCCCATAGGGGAGAGGGGCGGGGTGAGGGGGTTCTCCCCATAGGGGAGAGGGTCAGGGGTAGGGAAAGAAAAAATAATTTTGAGAAGGCCGCGAAGATAAAGAAAGGGGGAATTGAATATGGAAGAGGAAAGGAGAAAGTATAAACGAATTCCCACAATATCGATGGTAAAGGAAACAATGATTGAGTCAGAGGCCTTGAAACTGAAGAGAGAAATCCCGGCAATTTTATTCAATCTAAGTGCTGGAGGTATGGCGCTCATAACTTTTCTGTCCCTTCCTCGAGATGCTCTTATTTCTTTGAATTTCAACCTGGATGGACTGAAATTGAAGGATGTGGAAGGGCGAGTGGTGCGGGTTGAGGGGAGAAAGAAGACATATTTAATTGTTATTGCCTTCACCAAAATAACAGATGAACTTAGAAAGCACATCAACACAATGGCGGATGCTTTCGACTTCTGCGAGACAAGGATACTGATGGGTGAGAAAGATGTATGTTCCATGCGATGTGCTTACTATGAACTGTGCAGCAAGCCCGTAAAAATGGCAGTTGACACAGATAAAAATTAAGAGTAGGGGCGACACCTTGGTCGCCCAAAGGAAGGGACGGCACGCCGAAAGATCGGCATAAACTGCGTCCGTCCCCTACAGGCAAAGCAAAGCTTACGCTTTGCCACTACAAAAAAAGAATGTGGAATGTAGCGGCAGAGCGACCGCGTAGGGGCGACCTTGGTCGCCCAACAAGGAGGGACGGCACGCCGAAAGATCGGCATAAACTGCGTCCGTCCCCTACTAGGAAGATCAAAATGGCTGGTAAAATCGAAATTTTATCTGAAGAAGTAATAAACAAGATAGCTGCGGGAGAGGTTGTAGAGAGACCAGCATCAATTGTCAAGGAACTGATAGAGAACTCTCTGGATGCCGGGGCAACGCATATTACCATAGAAATAAAAAGAGGAGGAAAGAAATTGATCCGGGTAATTGACGACGGCTCGGGTATGTCGAGAGAAGATGCCGAATTGGCTCTCCAGCGTCACGCTACCAGTAAGATAAGGAAGTTAGAGGACCTTCAGTCAATTACAACTCTGGGTTTTCGCGGAGAGGCCTTACCCTCAATTGCTGCTGTAGCAAATTTGACTTTACTTACCGCGTGTGAGGAGAGTCCTGTAGGTTGCCAGGTAAAAGTCAAAGGTAATTCCATTGAAGTTCTGGAAGCAGGATGCCCCCCTGGAACTACAGTAACAGTGGAAGACCTCTTCTTCAATGTCCCAGCTCGCCTTAAGTTTTTGAAGACGGATTCCACAGAGAGTGGCCAGATAACCAGGGTAGTTCAGAATTTTGCCCTGTCCCACCCCGCGGTAAGTTTTGAATTAAAAGAGGACGGTCGGCATATTATAAAGAGTCTTCCTGGAGGTCAAACCCTACTTGAAAGAATCGCTTCTCTATACGGAAGTAAAATAGTGGAGGACCTCGTTCCCCTACAATTTGAACAAAAGTTTTTGAAAATTTCTGGCTTCATTACCAAACCCGAAATCTCTTACACTAACCGTCAACATCAGTTTCTATTCGTAAATAAACGGGCAATTAGTAGCCGATTAATCGGCCACGCTATTTGGGAAGGCTATAAAGATTTTCTGCCACCCTCGCGCCACGCAGCTGTTTTCCTTTCCATGGAGATTGAACCAGTTCTGGTCGATGTAAACGTTCACCCGACAAAAAAAGAAGTGCGTTTTGTAAACGAGCCGACAGTCCACACAATTGTTATGCAGACTATCAAGCAGAACCTGCATAAAGAAGTCACGATGGTTGGGGCAAAAGAGAAGACTATTTATCCTGAAGGTTCGCCTTTTCAGAAAAGAAGGATTGAAGAGGCGATGAGAGACTATCTATTGAAAAGTAAAAAGTGGCAGGAATCTATTTCTCCAGAGGAACTCTTCAAGCCAAAGAAGTTCCACATTTCCGAGCCAGAAAAGAGAATAGATATGGAGAAGGGAGAAATGTTCCCGCTTGGACAAATAGATAACCTTTACATAGTTGCTCGCAGTACAGATGGAATAGTAATCCTTGACCAGCATGCAGCCTGGGAGCGAATCCTCTATGAACAGCTGGAAAATGACTATAAAGACCAGAAAATAGAGTCCCAACTCCTCCTATTTCCAATCCAGATTGAGCTACCTCCCCACAACGTCCAGGTGTTGATAGACAATATAGAGCTTTTCTCTAAATTGGGCTTTGAAGTCGAACAGTTTGGACGCTATTCTTTCCTAATTAAAGCCACACCTCATATTTTGGGGAAGGAAATTCAGAAACAATTTATTATCGATCTTATTGACGAGATTTCTGATGAGGTGAAAAAAAAAGAAAGTAAAAGTATGGCAGTAGAAATTTCTTCTGCTATTTTCAAAATAATGGCTTGCCGGGGAGCAATTATGGCCGGGCAGAGCTTGAGCGATGAGGAGATGGCCGAAGTAGTGAGGAGACTCAATAGGTGCGACTCTCCCCATATTTGCCCCCATGGCAGACCTACGATGATTAAACTTACTAGAGAAGAGCTGGATAGGAGATTTAAAAGAAGCTGATGCCCCTCACCCCGACCCTCTCCCCACTGGGGAGAGGATGAAAAGGTGAGGGGATTGCTTAACGTAGGAAGTTTACTGGAGTCCTCCCGAAAGGGAGGGAAGCCCGCTTAGTCACTCAAATATGCAAAAGGTAATAATTGTTTTGCTTGGACCAACTGCATCCGGGAAGAGCGAAGTTGCCTCATCTTTAGCTAAGGAGGTTAACGCCGAAATTATCTCCGCCGATTCGATGCAAGTATACAAATATCTTAACATTGGGACCGCCAAGCCTTCAAGAAAGATAAGAAAGATTATTCCTCATCATCTCATCGATATCAAGTATCCGGATGAGGAGTTCAGCGCTGGCGAATTCCAGTTGAGAGCAATCAGAGCTATTAATAGGATTTTCAAGAAAGGAAAACTGCCTATTTTGGTTGGGGGCACTGCCTTATATATCCGCACCATAACCGATGGTATCTGCCCCATTCCCTCCAGAAATGATAGAATCAGGAAACATCTTTCTCAGCTCGCTAAAAAGTATGGCAGTAGTTACCTCTATAAGAGACTGGAGAGAATCGATAAAAAGGCTTGTGAGAAAATTCACCCAAATAATCTGAACAGAATCGTTCGTGCCTTAGAAGTCTACTCTTTGACTAAGATTCCATTCTCTGCCTGGCAGAATAGAAGATACCATCTTTCCTATCCAATAATTATATTCGGTCTCAATTGGGAAAGAAACCTCCTCTACGAGAGAATTGGTCGTCGCGTGGATGAGATGGTAAAGGAAGGACTGATACGGGAAGTTGAGAAGTTGTTAAGAAAGGGCTATTCTAAGAAGCTCAACTCCTTAACGGGTTTGGGATACAGGCAGGCGGTAGAGTTTTTAGAAGGAAAATATGACCTGGAGAGGATGAAGTATCTGATTGAAAGGGATACCCGTCACTACGCAAAAAGGCAACTGACCTGGTGGAGAAGGGATGGGCGAATCCACTGGATTGAGATGGATGAAGGGAAGAAGGCAGAGGAAGTAGCTCGGGAGATAAAAAGTATTTGTCAAAAAAAG
>Ga0315289_10016271_pt1 | contig 10272 bp, 5 predicted proteins | sample YL17G11_40_MG_FD_203452 | JGI IMG/M metagenome (GOLD analysis project Ga0315289, IMG submission 203452) | Sediment microbial communities from Yellowstone Lake, YNP, Wyoming, USA - YL17G11_40 | ecosystem: Environmental > Aquatic > Freshwater > Lake > Sediment | place: USA: Wyoming | collected...
CGAGGATGGTCGGGTTACGCACGAAGGTCACGGAGTTCGTGTAGTCGAGTCCGCGCTCGAAGGCGATGGCGTGGGCGCGTTCCTCGCCGACACCCTGCTCAAGCAGTTCCTTCATCGAACGGGCGTAGGAGTCCGAGAAGAAGGTCATGCGCAGGCGGGAGTTGATACCCTCCATGTAGCGCAGGGTGACGCCCTCGTACCACGCCTTGAGGGGGTTGCGCGTCCCGGTGCCGAAGATGCCGCCGATGCCGCGCCCGAAGAGGGTGTCGTCGCGCAGCGGCACGGCCCAGAGCAAGTCCTGATTGACCTTGGCGAGTTCTGTATCGGGCACCGACCCCGGCTTCTTCACCGAAGCAAGGATGCGCTTGTCGACAGAGATGGCCTCGCAGATATCACCCCAGTCGTCGAGGAAGGCGCGCAGGTTGCCAGCGGCCCCGGTGCGCGATTCGGAGCCGAGCAGGGCGCGGATACCCTTGACCGTGGCCTGCTTGCCGGTGATGACGTTCTGCTTGACAAGGGCGACGACGATGTCGGCTCCGTCGTCGGAGACGAGGAGCGCGGAGAGCCAAGCGTCGATGTCCTCGCGCCCCGTGAGGTTCGTCTTGAGGAAGTGCTGTGCCACGGGTTCGTCGGAAATCTTGCGGAGGTTGTGCTGGAGCTGGCGCGTGTAGCCCTTCTCTCCCGGCTTGAGAAGAGCAAAGTCGTCCCAGAGCATCTGGCCGAGGTCGAGGTTGCCCTCACCGTGGGCCATGACCATCTCCTGTGGGGTGAGGGTTCCTTCCGCCTGCCCCTTGAGGTCGGTGGTGCGCGCGAGCTGCGCCTCGTCTGGTTTCTCCAGTTTGAGAAGCGAGTTGAGTTCGTCCGAATCGGCCTCGCTGAGCTTTATCCAGCGGCCCCCGCGCTGCCCGCCGACAAGACCGATCTTCGCGTTGTGCATCTCCTTCCAGCGGTCGGTGAACGGAAGGACGCCCTCGCTGATGAGGCGCACCCCCTCGTCCTTGCCGAAGACGCGGATGGGGAAGGAGAGTTTCGCCATCACGACCATCTTCCACATACGAACGAGTTTGTCCCATCCCGCCGCGTCGATGCGTGTCAGGGCGCGGACGGTGGTGCCGCCCTGATACCAGCCCATGATGCGCGGGTCGAAGGGGAGGCGCATGGTGTTCGCCAGTTCGCCAACGAGGAACGGGGTGGGGTAGCCGAGCGAGTCTATGTAGCGTTCCGCGTCGGCCATCGTGAACTGCTTGGTGGCCTTGGCCTTTCCGTTGATGATGTCTGCGGCTTGGCGGTACTTGTTGAGTTCCTGGGTGGCGATGGTCTTCGCCGCCTCAAGGTCCGGGCGCAGAGCGTCATCCACGCAGGCGTCGAGGTCTTTCTCAATCTGCCTGATGGCGGAGTAGAGGCCCCGGTTGTACATCGGGTCGTGGGTCTTGAAGCCGCCCGTGAAGGAGCGACGGAAGTCGCGCTCGACGCCCCCGGCGCGGCTGCGACGGACCTTGCCTTGGAGTGTCTCGTAGGCGTCCCAAGTACCTTCCTGCTGCATGTTGCGCTTGATGGTGCGCCCGAAGTCTTCGGCGATGTGAAAACGCTGGTCCTCGGCCGCGTGGAGCGCGTCGTTGGAGACTTGCATGACGTAGTCGCGGTCGGCCTGCGTCCACTCCTTCTTGCCCATCTTGAAGGCGTAGCCCCAGTCGAGGATGGTCTGGTCGGCGTTGCGCGCGCTGACGTGCATCCCGCCGAGAGAGGAGGGTGTGCCGCCGAGCCGCATGGCCCCGGACTTGAGTCCCTTGGTGTAGCCGGAGGCGCGCATGATGTCCCAGAGTCCGGGCATAGTGGCGTCGAAGGAGGCGGCGACACCGCCCTCCTTGCGCATCCGTTCGAGGATTCTGACGACTTCGGCTGGGTCGGTCGTCGCAGACAGTTCATCGAGGAAGGACTCGAACCCGTTGGGGATGCGGTAGAGGCGACGGATGAGGGGCTGGGTTTTCGGACCCATATGCCACGCAATGGCCTCTGCGTGGGTGCGCAGGAGCGGGTGGATGCGCGGGCCGACGTACGGCGTGGGTCCAGTGGGGGTCACGGCCACTGGCTCGATAGGCGGCGGCGCACCGACCCCTCCTCCAGTCAGCGCCTCAGTGAAATCGTGGATGCCGTCGATGTTCTCCGCGCTGACGACGAGGCTCTTGTTGTCGACGTTCTTCTCGACGGTGAGGCCCGCCTTCTTCGCGGCGGCGCGCACCTTCGCAGACTGGCCTTTCTCAAGGTCTGCGTAGGCGAACTCGACGTAGGGCTTGACGGACTTGGCGGGGTGGCCTTTGGGGTGGTCGATGGGTGCGCCGTGCGATCCGAAGGTCTTGTATCCGGCGGCGTTGAGTCTCTCGACGGCCGGAGCGACGGAGACGTCGACCTTGCCAGCAGAAGTCTCGACGACCTTGACGCCGTCAGCGGCCTTCTCGACCGGTCCGATGCCAGTCTGACCGGGCATCTCTTCTCGGATGGGTTGCGCCTTGGGGGCGGGGCCGGGTGCGCCCTCGTCGATGCCTGGGTAGCGCGAGTCGTCCGGAAGTTGCTCAAGAAGCTGGCCCGCCTCTTCGTACTCGGCGGTGGTCAGGAAGTCGTGGCGACCCGCCTTGTCTCCCGTGACCTTGAGAACCTTGCCGACCGTCTCGCCCTCCGCTACGCCAATGACCTTCGTATCGTCCTTGATAAGACCAGACTTCTTGAGGTCGGAGATGATGCGACCGACCTGTTCGAGCGGCACCATCGCGCCGCTTCCAGAGGTGAACCAGACCGCTTGGCTGCCCATGTAGTCGGGGACGATGCGCGTCCTCGTCCAGCCCTGCGTGCCCTCGGGGTCGACATGGTGGAGGAGGTCCTCGTGGTCGAACGAGGTCACTCTGTCGAGGCCGGGAACGGTCTTGGAGACATCCTCGTAACGGCCCACGATGTAGGTGCCATCTTTGTAGAGGATGGGTGCACCCTCGGAGGCGAGGCGTTGCGGCTCGCTGAAAGACGCGCCCTGCTTCGGCTTGCCTGCGACCCTCTCGGCTGCGAGCCTGTCCTCGGCCTTCATCTCGTAGGAAACTCCGCGAACGGCCGCCTCGTAGTCGAAGGCGCGGCCTTCAAGACGCGCCTCGTTGGAACGCCCTATCATCTTGCGCAGGGCGCGGATGGAGTCGTCTGGGTAGTCGAAGTCGATGAAACCGCGTTGGTCAGTGAGTTTCACGCGGAGGACGGAGAGGCGGTCGGGGGTGGCGAGCTTGCGCGAGACGCGGAAAGTACCCTTCCCCATCCTCCCGACAGCTCCGAGCGCGATGGGGTCTATGGCGGCACCGACCGCAATCTCGCTGGCGTATCCGACGTAGAGAAGAAGCTCGTTGACGGCTGGGTGGTCGGCGAGTTCGTAGCCGAAGAGGTTGTGAGCGATGCGCGCGGTCGCCTCGGGGACGAACATCTTGCCCTCGCCTGCGTCCCACGCCGCCTGCACGGCCTCCGCAGAGTAAAGCATGGAGAACTTGGCATCCGGGTTGTCCGACTGCACCAGCTTCCCGTCAACGACCTCGTAGTTGCCGAAGGCGATTTCGGCCATGTTCCCGACCATCATCAGAGGCCGGTCGACGAGCGCGTTGACGTCCATGTGGGTGACGGAGTGAGAGAACCAGTGGAGGACGTTGGCGGCGGTTGCCGCTGCGCCCTCCTTGCCCTTGTAGTATTCATGCAGGCCGTCCGTCAGGTCGGCCTTGTCCATCAGCCAGGTAACGGTACCGCCGGGGTCGGCGACCTTGGCGACCGTCTCCATGAAGGTGTTGATGTTGCGCTCCATCTCGGAGGCGCGCTCCTCGGCCTCCACGCTCAGCTTGTCACGACCGTAGGTGAAGACGTAGTTCCACAGGGCCTTGTCTTCGGACTGGCCGAAAGGCCTGCCAGCGATGTAGTTGGTGTAGAGGAGCTTGTTGACTTCGGGGTCCGAGATGCCACTCTGCTTGAGCGTCTCGGCGAGGTTGAGGATAGGGTTGAGCGCGTCCTCGATGCTCTCTCCGGGCTGGAGGTCGTAGAGACTCTTGAACGCCTCGACGGCCTTCGCCTTGCGCTTCTCGTCGCCGTGGATGATGTCGGCGTAGAGAGGCAGGACGGCGTACTCACGATAGGCTTTGATGAGCCCCGGACCGGCAAGAGGATTCTCGGAGTCGTAGTTGACCGGAAGCCCGATGGAGCGTAGACGTTCGGAGAGTTCCGGTGCCCAGTCCTCGATGCGGTCCATGACAGCGTCGTGGCGACCACGGTCCGCAGGGGAGAGGTCTTTGTCGACCGACTCGCGGCGGGCCATCTTCAGGTAGTCGATGGTGGCGAGCTGCTTCGGGACTTCGCGCAGGGCGGGAGCCGACCAGTTCCTCGGCTGGCCGGTCGTAGGCCAGGTTTCGACCTTGCTTGGGACATCCCTGATGGGGTCGATGTCGTCATCGTCGCGGGTCAATCCTGGTACCCGCGTGTTGACAAGGCCGCCGCGCAAGATTCGAGAAAGCGGCTTTTCAGTCGCGGCGGAGGGGTTGAAGGGTTCGGCCAACGCTTCCCGCTTGGCGACTTGGTACTCGACGACGCCGGGCTTGGGGAAGGGGGTGGGAAGTTCGTCGAGGAGTTCGTCGGGGTCGAGGAGGGTGCGCCAGTCCTCGTAGGTGCGCGGCTGTCCCTTGTCGCTCGCCGCGAGCATCACCATAGCCTTCTCGGGCGATGGGTATCTGCGGTTCAGGGAGTAGTAGGCGTGAGAAACGTTCGCCACGTTGGCGGCAAAGTGGACCAGCCGGTTGGTCGGCTGGGTAATCCTGGTGAGTTCTTCCTTGCGCCGCTTCTGCTGCGGCGTGAGGACAACCCTACCCTCGGCGTTGAGCAGTGCCATTTAGGAGAAGTTCGGCGTCGACTTGTAGAGCTTTAGCGCCAGTTGGTCGCGCACCTCTGTGGCGCGTTTTGCGTACATCTTGGCGAACGGCGAGGGAACGGACTGGGCGATGTTCTGCCAATAGGCGGCGACCTGTTCCGCCTTGGCTAGCTTCTGCATAGCACCGACGTGCTCAGGGGGCAGGCCCCCGCCCTCTGGCGAGGCAACAGGGGCCTGCTGAGTTCCGGCCGGGCGGCCGGGGCCACGCTTCGGGGCGGGTGCCCCTGAGACGGGAAGCGGGCGTGTGGACTGACGAAACTTGTCAAGGACCGTGTCATCTCCGTACTGGCTTTCGTTACTACCGAGGGTCAGCTTAGGCATGCGATACCCCCCGGTATTCGTCGAGTGGCTTGTGCGCCGCATAGTGGCACTTGGCACAGACGACATCGCACTTCTCCATTTCCCGCAGAATGGTCTCCCACGAATGGTCGACGAGTCCGATGCTGAAAGACTTCTCCGAGGGGTCGCGATGGTGGAACCTAAGATTCCAGGTGCGGTTCATCTTCTTGGCGGGTGCTCCGCACCACTCGCACATGAGCGCGGAAACGACTTCGGAGAAGTGTGCGCGCAGGCGACGCTTGTACCGGAGTTTTCGCTCGACGCACGCTGCGGTATGATTACGTCGATACGTCGCGGCGTAACTTCGGTTACGTTCACGCTCCTCGTCAGAACCAAGATTCAACTTCGCCATCACTTGCCCCGCTTGATGTGCTTGAACTTCTCCCACTGGGCCTTGGTAATCTTGCCCTGGCGGTAAAGGACGGCCATCTTGCGGCGCTGGGCCGCGCTCTTGCTAGGCAAGAGGCACCTCCTCCTCCGGCATCGGCTGGACGCCCGGAGGCGCTTCTTCCATACCTGCGCCCATCATGGGTTCCTCGGGTTCGCCGATGGGAATGGCCGGTTCCTCACCGGAGGGTGCGCCGGAGTGATACTCGACGCGACCGTAGAGTTCGGGGAGGTTCTTCTTCAGGTAATTCGAGATGGTGGCCTTGTCTGTGGGGTCGGACAGCCAGACCGTGATGGTCCAGTCGCCCTCGGCGGTCACGGCATCAGGATTGAGAAGGATGTCGCCGCCTATCCAGATTTGGCCCTTGAGCTTGGGAATCTCGGAGAACGCCTGAGCGATGACCTCGATGACGTCGGGGGTCTCCTCCGCTCCGGGTTCCGTGGGCATCCCTTGGGGGGCGGGAGCGGCGGCGGGCATCTGCGCTTCAGCGCCTTGCGGTGTGGGCATTTCGCCCATGAATCCGCGCTCTAGGCCGTAGGCCGTCCGCTCCGGCTCCCCAAGGTCTGGGTTGGCGGTGGCGGCAGACTGGGCGATCTGATTCGCGACTGCCATGCCGGTCGCCTTCCACTCACGGTCCTTCTCGATACGCCAGCGTTCGCGGGCCTTGTTGGGAACGTAGGGGTTGAACTCCTCGACGGTGTCCCAACTGATGAGTTCGTTCTGGTAGAGCTGCATGAGTTCGACGACCTCGCCCTGGCGGTCGATGAACGAATTGCTGGAGAGGAAGACCTCGTTCTCCGTCCAGAGTTTGCCGTCAATCTTGAAGTCGTCGGGCTCGAACTCGACTTGGAAGAAGTCCTTGCCCCGGTTCCCGGTGAGGGAGAGCTTCTTGTTGAAGGTGGGGAAGCGGTCCCACATCTGGAGCAGGTAGCGGTTGGTCTGTTCGATGGCGGGGTCGATGAGGTTGCGGCGAATCTGCAACCGCGCCGCAAGCGGAGAAAGGAGAGCGTTGAAACCCTTGCCAGTGAGGATGGAGCCGAAGCCCTCAGAGCGTAGAGCGGCGGGGTTGTCCGCGACTTGGTCGAACCACTGTTGGAGGATGGAGATGCCGTCCCAGTAGGACTGTGGGACCTGTGGCGGGTAGAGGAGGTCGACCTTGCCGCGCTCCCCCATCGTGATGCGACCGCCCTGACCCAACTCGAAGTCGTCGGGGACTTCGAGCGGGTTGGTCACGGCGACCGTGGGGTTGAGCATCTTCGCAGCCATGTCGTCGGCGAGGGCGACACGGTAGTTGATTTCCTTGGCAATGGGGATGGCCTCACCGACGTCGGTGTCACCGGCCCACGAGCCGGGAACGCCGATGTTGCCGATGCAGACCACGGGGACGAGCCCCATCGGGTTCTCGACCTTGACGATGGTCTGGCCGTCCGCGACCACCTGCATCTCGTTCTCGGAGATGTACTGGATGACGTCGCACTCACGGCGGTCGTTGAACTTCTCCGCTCCCCAGCGGGCGGCGATGTCGCGCCCCCTCATCTCCTTCTCGACCCAAAGGCACTCCCTGAGTTCCATGCCGTCTTCGTCGTAGCAGATTGGGTAGAAGTGTTGGGGGGAGCGCACGAAGATGCGTGGGCGCTTGAAGCGGAAGTCGGGCCAGACGCCCATGATGGCGGCACCGAAGGCTCCCTGATACCAAGCCATGTCGTAACAGCGACGGGCCATGTTGGAGAACTTCCAGTGACCGAGGAGGGCTTTCTCAAGGTTGTCGGCGAACTCGGAAGCGGCGGCGGCGTCCTCTAGCGGAGGTTCGGGGACGCGGATCGTCGGCGGCAGGCCCATGAAAGCGACCTTCGCCATGATGGTCGGACGGACAAGGTTGATAGGCGTAGCGGTGTCGACGTCTTCATCGGAGCCACGGAAGGCGAAGAGTTCGGTGAGACCCTGTTTTATGGAGCCCCAGGTTCCATGTTTCTTGCGTTCATCGTAGGTGTTGCCACCGTAGTGCTTAAGGACGGTGTCATAGGCGGAGTTGCGTTCTTCACCGTCATCCTCTAGCTCACGGGCTAGGTTGAGGATGTATTTAGTGCTGGCCAATGTTCCTCATCCACGCACCGCCTTCCGATAGACGCATCTCCTACCATTGTACCATGCCTTCTGCATCCTTCGTCCTAGCCTAGCTCTACCTCCTGTCATTACATATAGCCTAGGCTGGGCAGTATATTTTTAAGAAGACCAGGTAGACCATGCAAGGTCTTAGCTAAGACCTGGGCTACGCGCGCATTCGCGCGCGCGAGAGCGGACTGACGAACCGCTTCCCACTTGACCACGCTCTGTACTTGTTCTTCAGCCCTCTCACTGGGATGGTCGCGAGCCAGAGCGCCATCACGAGGTCGCGCTTGTCGCGCATCGGGTGGAACTCGACCATGTCGGTGATGAAGGTCTCGGTCTTCTCCTGGTCGGCAGCCGTGGCGTAGGGGAGGTGGAAGTGTCCGTTCTCTACCATCTGGGCCATAGCTGGTACACCGATGACCGGGTCGAGCTTGTTGGTGCCGGTGTAGGAAGCTTTGATGAGCCCGGAGGCGATGTAGGGCTTCACTCGGTCGTCGCCGACCGCCATCATGCCGTGGTTGTTCTTCTCCAGCGTGACCTGAGTGAGGTCGTAGGTCCCGATGAAACCCTCGATGCCAAGTTGAGCGTTTCCGTCGAGGAGGATGTCGAGTTGCCGCGAATAGTCGGTCTGGAGCTTGAGGAAGTCGACCAGATAACACTCAAGTTCTGCTTCAGGGTCTAGCGGCGGGACTCCTACTAAGACGTAAGCAGAGTACGCTGCGAAGCGCGTCGTACTGCCGGTAGCCGGGTCGAAGCCGAGATACAGTTTCCAGCCTTCTTTGGACATTTTGTAACTGTACATTTTGTCCAAACAGCCGTCGTAATGGACGGTCTGATTGGACAAAGTGATAGTATCGCCGCCGCGAATCCAGTGCTCTTGAAAGCTCATCTCGGCGGGGTCAAGGGCGATGTTGCGGTAACGTTTGTTGAAGATCAGGATGCCGCCGCGCGCCTTGTCGTGGAGTTCCTCGGCGGTGAGCATCCGGTCGTCGAGCGACTGCTTCTGCTGGCGGTCGCTGTAGCAGTCGAGGCGCACATAGTTGTAGTTCGGGTGGTTGGCGAGGTAGGAGTGCAGCCCTCTGGGGTGGAAGATGGTGCCCCAGTTGTTGTGGCCCCAGTAGAGTCGGGCCGGCCAGTCGAGCTTCTTCGGTATCTCGATGCGCCCGTTTTTGTCCTTCACCCACAGCGGCTTGGCGCTCGTCATCGGCCCGGTCGCGAACCACTCGATGAGCTTCTCGCAGGCGTCCGTGGTGCGCGCCGTGTCGGGCGTCTCGACGTCGTCTGAGTTCACCCGGTCGGAACGTTTCCCCAGCGGAGCGTCGGAGTTCGTACCGTAGAACTCGAAGTTGTCCCTGACGTCTCCCCACACCCTCTGGGCGAGGGAGAAGCGGTCGTTCGACCACGCGCCGTCGCGGGGCACCGGGTCGCCGAACATTTCAATCGCCTTCGGAGACTGCAAATCCTGGCGCACAACACTGGACATAGCGTGCGCTTCGGCGAGGTTCTTGAAGATGTTCTGGTTGCGGGAGTTCGGGTTGTCGTGCGCCTCCATGTCGAGCATGAGCCGCATGATGGTCGTCTTCCCGAAACCCGCTGGCAGGAGAATCTCGTTGTTGGGGAAGAGGTTGCCGTGCGCGTCGGGGGCGAACTTGATGGAACCCGTGTCGTACATCCACTCAAGGCCCTCTTCCTCGATGAACTGACGCGCCTCGCCCTCCGTCTTGAAGACGCCGCGCGCCAACTTGACGAGGAAGACCTGATAGGGGGCGAGGTCGAGGTTGAGGAAGTACCTTGCGTAGAGGACTTCGGCCTTGGAACTTCGCAGAAGAAGGAACCTGGCTTGAGCGTCAGAGTCGCACGCGAGGTCCCGGTCGGGGTCGCCGCTTAGAGCTTTCGTAACTCCTCCCAGAGATGGCAGAAGCCCTTGGGGGGGACGTAGACATCGAACCAGTCGCAGAAATGAGCGATGTCAATCTTGCCGTTGATCTCCAGCGGCTCCTGACGGCGGTGGTCACAGGTCTCGCAGTGGCCCTTTATCTCAGTCATCGTCCTCCACGCACCCCTCGATGGCTTGTGCCTTGGAGGCCAGTTCGCTGAGCTGGCGTTCGAGGTCGCTCCGTTGCTCGGCGAGGAGGGCTTCACGTTCGCGGTCGTCGAGAGCGCCAAGTAGTTCGTCCGTCTTGTCCTTCACCTTGGGTGAGGCGAGGCGGATACCGGCGTCCACGATGAGCTTGATGGTCTTGAGCTTCTGGTCGTAGGAGAGCTGGTCGGGGTGGAACCTGACCTTCTCGTAAATCTGCATCGAGAGTTCCTCGCCGATCTCGCGCCAAATGGTGTTCTGCACCTTCTTGCGGAAGGTCGGGTCCGAGGCACGCCAGCGGTGGTACTCCAACATGCGCTTGAAGTGCGGGTCTTCGAGCACGCCAGCGTAGTTCTGTGAGTTCGGCCAGCCGTAGACGCGCATGAGTTCCTGACGGTTCCAGTCACGGGTGCCGTCAGGTTT
>Ga0315289_10016273_pt1 | contig 10271 bp, 11 predicted proteins | sample YL17G11_40_MG_FD_203452 | JGI IMG/M metagenome (GOLD analysis project Ga0315289, IMG submission 203452) | Sediment microbial communities from Yellowstone Lake, YNP, Wyoming, USA - YL17G11_40 | ecosystem: Environmental > Aquatic > Freshwater > Lake > Sediment | place: USA: Wyoming | collected...
GGGAACTTGAGAGTTTCATTGTCCCCCAAGTCCACCAGACGGTGCCTCACCCTTTCAATCTGAATCGTTCCGGCTTAGGATAGCGCTTTCTGGTACGAGACTCTCAACTAGCGTCGAAGCCGACACCAAACACCTCACCCCGTTCAACGTTATTGAGAGACTGTTGCTCCCGGCGCTGGGCAATACCGCAAAAAAATTTGCCAGCGGGCAAAGCTCCGTGGATTTGGCGCGGGTGGCGATTGCGCTGGAGCGTTGCCGGCTCGCGCATGGCGAATATCCCGAATCGCTCGACTCGCTCGCGCCGCAATTCATCGCCAAGCTTCCGCACGACCTCATCAACGGCCAGCCGTTGACGTATCGCTGCACCGACGACGGCCAGTTCGTGCTCTATTCCGTCGGCTGGAATGAAACGGACGACGGCGGAGTTGTCGGCCTCAGAGAAAGTGGCACGGTGGACATAAACAAAGGCGACTGGGTCTGGCGGTATCCGGCGAAATCCAATTGAACCGCCGAGGCGCGGAGACGCGGAGAAAATCATTGATGGAGCACAACGCTTCGTCGTTGCCCGGATTTTAAGGCATTGACAAAGCAATGTTCTCCGTTCTGTTTTGAATAAAAGTCTTCACCCCGCGCCTTCGGGCCTCCGCGGTGAAATCATTCACTTCCATTGAACCTTTTCTCGCCTTCTCCATTCCACTGGTTGTAAATGCTGGTAGTGGCTGAACGCGAACAACTGCCGGTGCAGGAAGCCAGGGCCGGGGAACCGGAGGCTTGGGATGTTCTCTTCAAACGCTACCAACTGCCCTTGTATGCCTATGTCTTTGAACTGGTCCGCGCCGAGCAGCCGAGCCTGGACATCGTCCAAGAGACGTTCATCGCCGCCGCGCGCCACCTCGCCGGCCTGCGCGACGATGACCGCTTCGGAAGCTGGCTCTTCGGCATCGCGCACCAGAAGTGCGTCCAGCACTGGCGCAAAAGCGGGCGCGAAGAACCGCTGGACGCTGATTTCGCCGAAGCCCTGTCCGGCAGCGGCGACGACCCAAGCGAACTGCTCATCCGCGAGGAACAGGAGGCTGAGTTTATGGAAGCTTTGAATCAACTGCCGCCGCCGCAACGCGCGGCGTTGCTGCTGCATTTCGTCGAGGATTTCTCGCTCGAAGAAATCGCCGGCATCACGGGCGTGAGCCTCGGCACGGTGAAATCGCGGCTGCACTACGGAAAGAAAGCGTTGCGGGAATTGTTGGAGGAACGGAATACATGAAGACTCCGCGTGAACTCCTGCTGGCCCGGCATCAAGCCGCCAATGCCAAACTGGACCGCATCCGCCGCGCCGCCATTCGAGTAGCCGCCGATGTGAATCGGCGGAGCGCGCCCGTCCGCGAATTCACATTCGCGGCTACGATTCTTCGTGTGCTCGCCATCCCGTTCCGCGAATTGATCTGGCCGTGCCGCCGGACATGGACGGGCTTGGCGGCCGTGTGGGTGGCGATTCTGGTGTTCAACCTAACCCACGCTGAGCGCGGCCAAACAATCGCCGCAAAGTCCACGACGTCGCCGAGTGAGATACGGCTGGCGCTTTTGGAACAGCAGCGCGTGCTCGCCGAAATCCTCGACCCGTCGCCATCGGCGTCGCCCGCCGAACCGCCGCGCCGCATCCCACTCAACCGGCCTCGCAGCGAGCGGCGCGTGTCACTGCTCTGCGCCTGAGCTGAATTCGTTTTATGGACACGAACTCAAATCCATCCGGTCCCGCAAAGAGGAGTCTTGTCGTCCGCATTTTCCGGTGGCTCTTTCTGATTGTCGGCGCGGCTGCCACGCTGGCTGTCGGGTGTTTTGCGATTCCCTTTTGCCGGCTGCTTTTGCATGAGAACATAAGCCCAAGGGCGCCGGAGGAGTGGGTAATTCTGGTATTGATCCACTTACTCGCCATCGCTTTCCTGCTGTATTTGCGCCCGTGGCGTTTTTGGCGGTGGCTATTCAGTTGGCGAACCGCGCGCCGGGCTTTGATTGGCTTGGCTGTTCTGTCCACGCTCATCGCCGTTTTCTACGCCGAGGAAAACTGGCGCGGCAAACGCGCGTGGGAGCAGTGCAAACGCGACCTCGAAGCCAAGGGCGAAGTCCTCGACTGGTCGGCCTACATCCCCGCGCCCATCCCCGACGACGAGAACATCATCAAGGCGCCAAAGATGACTGAGTGGTTCGTTAGGCCTAGGCTGAACATGGGCGGCTCCAACGAACCAACAGCAAAGCTTGACCGAAGCACGCTCTCCGAACTCGTGAAGCGCAACCAAGCTGCGGACCCGATCCTCGTCGCGCGACTGGTTCTTGCGCCGGCCAACTCCAGCGCCACCAACGGAGCCGATGCGGTCATCCGGTTTGACATCCCGGGCGCGAAGGAGCGGCTGGGGAAGTTTGTTCAGGACGCCGTCGGCCCCAGCGCGAATGCTTCGGAGGGGTTTGCGTCGTTTGTCCGGCAACCGTTGAGTCAAATCAAGCCCGTCCGGATTCTGTTGCAGACGGACCAACAGCTTTCCGCCGCGGACCTGTCACAGGCTTTCCCAGCCGGCCTGGTCTCGACGAACATCGGCGTTCTGCGGGTCGGAAATGACGCGGATAGAAGTGCATTCCGCGTGCTCCTTGCCGCCAAACCCACGCTGTCGGCGGCAGAATACCTGGCATGGAGCGACAAGCTCCTGCCGGAAGTCCACTTGATCCGGGAAGCGCTCAAACGCCCCCGCATTCGGATGGACGACAATTACCAGCGGCCCTTCGAGATCCCAATGGTGAATTTCGTGGCCATCCGCAATATGGCGCAAACGGCCGCCCAACGTGCTCAATGCTGCCTCCTCCTCGGCCGGTCGGAGCAGGCCTTCCGCGAACTCTCGCTCATTTACGAGATGCGCCGCCTGCTCGCCGCCAAGCCCACCACGCTGGTCGCCGCGATGATTGATGTCGCCATCACCGGGCTCTACGCGGAAACCATCGCCGATGGCCTCCGCTTGCAGGCCTGGCGCGAGCCGGAACTCGGCGCGTTGCAGCAGCAGCTTCAGCAAGTCAACCTCCTGCCGCCCGTTATTGAATCATTTCGTGGCGAAAGGGCTGCGGTTTGCCGCACCCTTGAAACATCAAGCGCGCGGCAGATTCGGGAACTGTTTTCCTTCGGCAACCCGCCCACCAGTCTCTGGGAGAGGTTCACCAATCCCACATTCCTTCTCCCCAAGTTCGGTCCGCGCGGCTGGCTTGATCAGAACCTCGCCGTCCTCGCGACGGTGAAGCAGACCGCCATCGAGGCCTATGACGTGGAGCGCCGGATCATCAAGCCCGGTGTGCCGAAAGCCGCCAACCGCGAGATTCAACGGATGGCCGATCACCGCTCGCCCTACAACTTTTTTGCGGCCATCGCCCTGCCCAATTTCGCCCGGGCTACGCAGACCACCTTGCGAAACCAAACGAAGGTTAATCAGGCGCTCGTCGTGTGCGGCCTGGAGCGGTATCGCCTCGCGCACGGCGGCTACCCGGAAAGCCTGAACGCCCTCGTGCCGCAGTTCGTGGAGAAACTCCCGCACGATGTCATCGGCGGCCAGCCGTTGACGTATCGCCGCACCGACGACGGCCAGTTCGTGCTCTATTCCGTCGGCTGGAATGAAACGGACGACGGCGGCGTTGTCGGCCTCAGAGAAAGTGGCACGGTGGACATAAACAAAGGCGACTGGGTCTGGCGGTATCCATCAAAGTAGGCCAGGCGTCCCGCCTGTCTGTAATAATGTAGCCGCAGTCCCGCCTCGCGGGGTTGCGGAATTGTACCAGGGCACGACTCACGCAAGCTAAAGCGTGCGGCTACAAAAATCCTTCTTGCCAAACCTGGCTTTGCAATACAAAGTTGGTCGCATGGAATCGAATTGGGCTGCTGAACATCTCCAGGTCATCCGCACTTTAATGGAGCGCTCTGCGCTGTACCGCCGCGCGCTGGCGCCGATCATGTTGTACGTCGGCACCCTCGGGGTGCTGGCCGGCGCAGGCGGCATCGTTTGCCACTTCGAGACACTGCGAGCTTTCTGCGGCTGGTGGCTCGCGACCGCAGTGGTGGCGGTCATCGGCGCGTTTCTCATCGCCCGCCGCCAGGCGCTCAAGGACAAGGAATCATTCTGGTCGCCGCCGACGCGCCGCGTCGCCCAGGCGTTGCTGCCGCCGCTGGCAGCGGGACTGTTTCTGAGTGTCATGCTGGTGGTGTTGGATGCGGAGCACATGCAGTGGTTGTTCATCTTCCTGAACGTGTTCTTCTACGGATGCGCGCTGCACGCCGCGGGTTTCTTCATGCCACGCGGGATGAAGTTATTTGGCTGGCTGATCATCTTGCTGGCTGGCGCAACCCTGCTGGTCACTCCGATCTTGCAGACCGATCCCTGCCCGGTGCTGGATCACGCGCTCATGGGCTTTTTCTTCGGCGTGCTGCACCTGGCATACGGCGTTTACCTCTACCTCACTGAAAAAGGGAAAACCCCGGCGTGAACCCGGAACCCTTCCTCCAGCTCGACCGTGTGATTCACGAGAAAGGGCGGCTCGCCATCATGTCCATGCTGGCCGCGTCCCCGGAGCTTTCCTTCACCGAATTGCGCGACACGCTCGAAATGACCGACGGCAACCTCACCACGCACATCCGCACGCTTCAGGAGACCGGCTATGTTTCCATAGCCAAGTCATATCAAAACAACCGCCCGCTCACGACTTGCACGTTGACGGCTGCCGGGCGCAAAGCTTTCGCGAGCTACATCAATCTGCTGGAGCAGATCGTTCAGCAAACTAAGCCCCGGTAAAAAATCTTTTGAACGCCATCGAACCGTCATAGTCTCTTACTTTGTATTACAAAGTGAACTTGGCATTTAGACAAGACGAACAGGTGGGGCGCGCTCTCCGAGCGCGCCGAGACAGGAGCGTAGAGCTAGTCCCACCTGTCGGGCGTAACAGTTCGGAAACCGGTATCGTGTCGCCAAGACCCCAAGCGGGTGGGGCGAGCGTACTCGCGAGCCGGGATTGCCTTGCCCCGGTGCGGCTCGTCGGTAGCCTCGCCCCACCACAACCACCGCACACGCGATTCGGACGGCTGGTCTTACATTCCGGTAAGCGTTCCAAGGCATGAAAACCCTCCGCGCAGAACATCTGGGCATGTGTTTCGGCGTGCGCGACGCCATCGCGCTGGCCGTCTGGACCGCGCAAACGGGACCGCTGACCGTCCTCGGCGACCTTGTGCATAACGAAACGGTGCTGGAACAGCTTCGCAGCCGAGGAATCAATATCGCGCACGACGCTGCCAGTGTGCCGACGCGCACAGTGATGGTGACGGCGCACGGGGCGTCGAAGCGCGCACTGCAACGCATCCAGGAACACGGCTTGAAAATGCTGGAAGCCACTTGTCCGCTGGTGCATGTGGCGCACCGCGCGGTGGCGAGGCTGGTTCGCGAAGGCTTTCATCCCGTCATCATTGGCAAACGCGATCACGTCGAGGTGCGCGGCATCGTGGAAGACCTGGATGAATACGACGTGATCCTCAACGAGAAGGACGTGCAGCAGCTCAAGGAAAAACGGCGGTTCGGCGTCACTTCCCAAACCACCCAGCCGCTGGAGAGGGTTTGGCGGCTGGTCGCCCTGTTGCGGCACCGGTTCCCGCAATCCGAAGTCCGCTTCATTGACACCGTTTGCCAGCCGACCAAGCTGCGCCAGCTTGCGGCTGCGGAACTGGCATCGCAATCGGACATCGTGATCGTCATCGGCGGCGCGCACAGCAACAACACGCGCGAGTTGGTGGCGACGTGCTCACACCTTTGCCCGTGCGTGCGCCACATCCAAACCGCTGAAGACCTGCGAGCGGAATGGTTTACCGGCGCGGAGACGGTCGGTCTTACCGCGGGCACTTCCACCCCGGACGACGTAATCGCGGAAGTGGAAAACCGGCTAAAGGCGCTTGCCGATCGGGCAGAAATGCCAGCACCCAGCCACATTCGCGTCAATCGAGAACATGAAGGCAGCCTGACCCTGCACGCGGCCTGAAAGGATTTAACCCGGAAATTTCACACGCGCCTCGAATGGCCCACGGCGTGTAGCCGCAACCTTCAGGTTGCGATTGCCCGCCGGACGTGGGCCGCCAGGCGCAAACTGAAGTTTGCGGCTACAGCGTGTGAAATTTCCGAGTTAAGCCGGTGAAAAGTATTCGGCCACTTCAAAGCCAGGCATCGAAGAAATGAGCAAGTTGGAATTAAGAATCGTCAAGCTCTTTGTCGGAATTACCTGTCCCCTGCTGACATTTGTGGCCTTCTGGTGGACAGCGGCTGCGCTTCACCTGTACGTGTTTCGTATGCCGCTCGGCGTGATAATTACGGCAGCCTTGGCCGGGCTGGGGCTTGGGTGCTTGCTGGATGTGGTCTTTCTGCGGCGGTGGGTGAGGAACTTCTACGCGGCGAATATGTGGTGGATGGCCGCCGTCCATCTCGGTCTCTGCTTCGTTGCGGTCGTGTTTTTCATGGGGGTCCCAGTCGGCACATTCTCACTGGGCATTGCCGCCGGGGTTTACATCGGTCGCCGAGAGCGCCACCGTCGAACTGACGGAGCGCGAGCGGCCACTGCTTTCCGCAGGATTGCAGTCTTTGCCGCATCCGTCACGGCGGCGGTGGCCTTGCCAATCGGAATCCTTGCCCTGCAAAGTGAACAAGACATCCTCAGATTGCTCGAAGACAGCTTCAGACTTGACCGAAACAGTCTCCAAGGAGGCGCTGGCCTTGTGCTGATCGGGTTTCTCTGCTTTCTCCTATTCGTGATGCAGTATTGGTGCACTCGAATGGCAGGCCGCCTGGCATTTAGAATCGGAAAAGGCGGTCGCACACGCCAAGGAGGAACGTGAAGCTGCCGCTGCTCTCCAGACTGTTTGAAGATGTTCCCGACAATCCTTTTTACCAACCGCGCCTAGCCCGCTGGCTGCCGGCCGTCAACGCCACGGGCAACGGTCTGAGCGCGATTTTCCTGACGGCTGGTTACCTTTTCATCCAACGCAAAAAATCAGATTGCGCATCGCAAAATCGCCCGCTGGACCTGGCCGCTCTGGATGTATGTCTCTGTCACCGGGGTCATCATCTACCTTCTGCTCCACCGGATTTTTCCACAGCAATAGGCTCGTCATTGCTTTTCCGTGGGCTTGTTTTGCTTCGGCAAATCGGCGAAAACCAGCCCATGTCTGCCGTCGCCAACGTCTTCATCCACGCCAGCCAGTTCCCGGAAGCCGTGCGCCGCGATTTGCTGGAATCACTTCGCACACGGAAGGTGAACCACAAGTTCCACTACGACAGCGTCAGGCAAACGCAGAAATGGCTGGCGCTGCATCAGGCCTGCTCGCCGTCGCGAAACGACACAGATTGTCAGGCGGTTTATGAACGAGGTTTCGAAGCCGCTGCTGCACGTGTCAAAGCCAAGCGCGTCCATTTGATCGGCCTCGGCTGCGGCGGCGGGCAAAAGGACTCGCGCCTGCTCAAGTTGCTCCGCGATTCCGGCAAGGAGGTTTCCTACACGCCCTGCGACGTGAGCACGGCGATGGTCTTGACTGCCCGGCGAACTGTGCTGACCGTCGTGCCGGAGAAAAACTGTTTTCCGCTCGTGTGCGATCTCGCAACGGCGGACGATTTGCCCGAGGTGTTGGAAAAGGTAGGGTCGGCGCGCCGCGCCGACCGGACGCCTCGGCGAGGCGTCCCTACCAATCCCGCGCGCCTCGTGACTTTCTTCGGCATGATTCCCAATTTCGAACCGCAGACAATCCTGCCGAGGCTCGCAAGTCTAATTCAGGCGCAGGATTCTCTTCTGTTCAGCGCCAATCTCGCGCCCGGCCCTGATTTCGCGGCGGGCGTGCGGCGCATCCTGCCGCAATACGACAATCCGCTCACGCGCGACTGGTTGATGACTTTTCTCCTTGATCTCGGCGTTGAGCAAACTGACGGCGAACTTCGCTTTGTCATCGAAGACGATCCCGCCGGAAATGATCTGAAGCGAGTGGCGGCGAGTTTCCATTTCAACCGCCGGCGGCGTGTTGAGATTGAATCGGAGGCATTTGAATTTCGCCGCGGCGAATCCGTCCGGGTTTTCTTTTCCTACCGCTACACGCCGGGCCGCGTGCGCCAATTGCTGGGGAAAAGCGGCCTCGCGGTGCAAGCCGAATGGATCACAAAGTCAGAGGAGGAGGGCGTGTTTCTTTGCCGCAGGAAACAGAGGAGAAATTGTTCCAAATCTTCATTGGGTGGGGCGAGCGTACCCGCGAGCCGTGATTAAGGGAAATGCGGCTCGTCAGTAGCCTCGCCCCACCAGGAAATCTGCGAAATCTGCGGATTAAAAAACTCTGAGTGTGTCGAGCACGGCTTTGATGCGCGGCACCTCGTGGGTGCGGAACAAATCCGTTTTGCCCAGCGCCGCCAGCACGGCGAAGAATGGCTCGGCGCAACGGACTTCCTCGCCGAAATACTCGAAGGCGTGCGGCAGGGCGTGGCAAATCGGGAAGCCCAACGTGCGCAGCCGGAACGTGTTCAAAAAAATGTTCATCTGATGCCGCACGCGCACGGCGCTGTCCTGCAAGTTGCGGTAGTAAAAGCCGAGGCCGGGGTCGAGGAGGATTTTCTCCACGCCGTTGCGCTGCGCGATTTCGATCTGGCGGGCAAAGTAGTCGCGTATCATCTCAATCGGGTCCGCGCTGAAATCAAAATCGCCGACTTCGCGGACGTTTTTGCCCTGGACGTAGCAGATGATCACCGCCGCGTCGTGGTCCGCGACCAAGCGGAACAATTCGTCGCTGCGGTCCGTGCCCGTGAGATTCAGAATGTTCGCACCGGCTTCGAGGCACGCCCGCGTGACGGCAGGTTGATAGGTTTCGACAGAGACAAGGATGTTCGCTGCGCGCAGCGCTTTGATGATTGGGAGCAACTTGCTTTTTTGCAGTGCTTCGTCCACACGCGCGGCGTGGGCCAGTGTGGATTCCGCGCCCACGTCCACGATGTCTGCGCCCTGCTCGGTGAGCACGCGGCCACGGCGGACGGCGCTTTCCGTCGTCAGGCAGACGCTTTCGCGATACCACGAGTCGGGCGAAAGATTGACGACGCCCATGATGGCGGGCTGGGAGTTGAAGGCGAAATGCTTGCCGCCGATGGAAAACTCTTTCACGCGGGCTTTGGCGGCGTCCCGGTTCTTCTCCAGCAATTCAGCAAGTTGTTCGAGTGTCAGCATGGCGGGAAAAATCTTAAATCAGAAATCGCAAATCGCAAATGGAACTGGCACGCCCGGCGCGATTCGAACGCGCGACCCTCTGCTTAGAAGGCAGATGCTCTGTCCAACTGAGCTACGGGCGCACCTGTCGGGACATTAAATGTCTTGGCCGGGCCGCGCAAGCGCGCTGTCACGCAACGACGGATCCGAAGTGTTGGGCAAGGAGTTGCCGGGAGCGCCGTCCCGCATCGCGGGATCGGCAATTTCCAGCCCGGTTGCCGCTTTGCGCCGCGCGGCCCTTGAGCGCGGCCCGAGTGCGCGGACACGATGCTGAAACTGGTTGAAATTGAGCTGGGGCGGTGGGTAGGATGCCCATACTGGAATCTCATTTGCATCAACGATGGTGACGTATTCCAATTATTCGTACGAGCCGAGCCTCGGAAGGCGGGCGTCGGCAGGAAGAGATGATATCGAGGATTCCCCCGTCGGGCAAGTGATTGAAGCCGAGCTTTCAGAAATTATAAAAGACGGCTTGCACTTTGTATTCGCGTCAAATCATGGAAAATAAAACACCAAGTTACTGGATGGCCGTGGGCAGTGTTGACAATTGGAACGAGGCCTTCCGTCTCGGAAACATTTGGGGACTTGAACCGAAAAGGCAAACACTATGGGAAAGCGTCCAGTTGAACGATGTCATCTTGTTTTACGCCATGAGACCTGTTGCCGGCATAATTGGCTACGGAACCATCAAGACAAAATTCCGCCAGACGCAGCCTCTGTGGCCTGAAGAAGTAAAGAAGGGTGAGGTGCTTTGGCCGTTGCGCTTCGAAATCGACGTTGGTTACTGCTTTCCTCCAGACAAATGGGCAATGAATAAGATCAGTTCCGAAGTCTTGAGATTCAAGGCAGGGCTGAGTTTTCGGAAGTTGGAGCCTCCGTTGGCATTGGAGGTGATCTCAAAATTCAAAGAAGACCGCGAGAAGGAAATTGAGCAGCCTTCGACACACAAGGAAATCAAGGAGAAACTTCTCGAGATCGGAAGT
>Ga0315289_10016275_pt1 | contig 10271 bp, 8 predicted proteins | sample YL17G11_40_MG_FD_203452 | JGI IMG/M metagenome (GOLD analysis project Ga0315289, IMG submission 203452) | Sediment microbial communities from Yellowstone Lake, YNP, Wyoming, USA - YL17G11_40 | ecosystem: Environmental > Aquatic > Freshwater > Lake > Sediment | place: USA: Wyoming | collected...
CTATTCACGGTCGCGACAGGACACAGCTCAACGTTATAAACAGCGACGCTGCCACTTCCACAGGCGAACATGACATCTTCTCTATGCCTGCGTCCCGCTTTCGCGCCGTCACGGTCATGCACAGGCCGTGCTCGACCTTGTCCTTTACGCTCGCGAATTTCGCCGGCGTCCTGGGCACCGAGTGGCCTCTTCTGGTTTTGCACGACGCCAACATTTCAGCGCACGTCGAAGGGAACAAGATGGTACGCGAACTCAAGCGACAAAAGAGGCTCCAGTCTTCTTCTCTGGCAGCCGCGGGCTTTCGCGATATCCTGACAGACGACGCACAGGCTTATTCGAGAGTGCTCGTGTCGGTGCATTTCTGGGCGATACTCCGTGCGCAGCACGTCCTTGTCTTCCAATTGGACTCGATCCTGTGCTCGATGTCGCCGTGGAAGGTGCACGATTTTCTCGAGTATGATTACATAGGAGCGCCGTGGATTGACCGCTTTTATGGGATGGACATTGGCAACGGCGGCCTTTCTCTGAGGAAAGTGAAGACCATGGTCCACATCATCAAGACGTTTCCCTTGGAGGGCCGCAACGAAAATGAAGACATTTACTTTGCGCAGGGAGTGTACGATTTATCGAAACAGAAAAAATATCCCGTACGGATACCGCCCGTGCACGTGGCTGCCAAGTTTTCGTACGAGGCCGGGGCCCTCCCTCGCGTCGCGTCGTTTGGAGTTCACAAGCTCCCGCGGCACAAGATTTCACAGAAAGAAACCATCTCTGCCTTGTTCAAAACGTGCCCTGAAGCCGATTTGGGCGTCTGGGAGAGTTGCTCTGAGTCGGTGGTGATGAAAAAAGGGGACGAGGACGAAAAGGGGGATGGAGACAGTACTAACGGAAATACTTTTCTGGCCTCGGGCGTGGATCTGAACGTCACGGGCTTCGAGAGCGCTTACAACATCAACAAAGCTCCGTGGTGACGATGACTGTGATGATAATGATGATGATGATGAGAATGAGGCTTCCGCTCCATGCTTCTTCTGAAATTCCAGACCCCGCGAAGAGGCAGTGATACTGATTTTCTCTCCCGAAACCTTGTAAAGCCTTTCCACCAACTATGCAACTCTGCTTTTATTCATGGAGACAAGGGAAAGAAGAAAAGAGCAGACATGAAGAGGATAGCAGCCGAGAGGACAGTCTTTTTCATATCCTACTCCCACGGCTCTGTTTCGAGGAAAACGAGCCAGCACTTTGACATGGCAAAAACAATTGCTTCTTTCCTCTTCAAAACAATTCAATTTCTCCGAACTCACTTTTACCGCGCGTCGAGTTTCAAAGGCAGGGACTTCACGCGCGAAAATAGTATATCCGAGCAGCTTGTCGTTATTGTGAAAATATTTATTTCTCTGTACTAGAGGTTTCAAGTGAACACAGCGTGCAGTGATATCGTTCTCGAGCTACTGCTGCTGCACTCCATGCACGAAAAAGATGCGGCGTTCATCCCAGAGCCAAGGCGTCGACAACAACCGCTCCCGCAATCGCTTGCGATATCAACACTAATATTCGCGATCTTCGTCGCCTTGTCAGTCATCCCACTTCAAGCAGACGCACTTCTGCAACCTGGAGATGCCATCCGTGACTACGTCCGAAGCGCAGTCCCGCGAGGGAAGAAGCTGTCTTCTTACGAAAGAGAACTGCTCCTCGCCCTCGGTAACATGGACGCTGATGTCGCCGCACAGGCGCATCCCGTTATCCGTAGTTCTGCTTCTCACGACGACAGCGGCAAGAACAAGTCGTACTCCATGCACCCTCTGACTTTCGGAATTCCTTCCAAGCACGTCCAGGACACCGTGCAGCCCAAGGGGAGAGCGCTGAGCACGGTTATCCCGGGGGACTGGAGCACGTACGCATACATGCCTCGAGAAGAGCAGACGCCACAGCAGCGCGCGCAGCTCGAGCGCGATTACTACGTCGATATGCAGCGTTCCTTTTTCGGGCTGACGTGGAAAAAGGGTGGCTGGGACTGCCTCAGGCATATCGAGCTCTTGGCGTCAGGGTGCTTGCCGTTGTTTACTGATATCGCCAAGGCACCTCGTGGAGTGCTTTCCCTGTACCCAAAACGTGTCTTTCAGCTTTTGCTCAATTTCCCGGGGATAAAGAATCTTACAAAGGTTCCAGGGCTGCAAGGGACGCCGACCTCGACGGACCAAAGCTTTGATCCCAAGGACCGCGTCGTGGTCATTGACGAAGGGAAAATTAATTTGCCTTTGTACGCCACGGCTGTCAACGTGCTCTTGGACTTTACGAGGGACCGGCTCACGACAGAGGCCGTGGCGGCGCACGTGCTGAGTCGCATGGGAGTGCCGATCGTGAGGCCCAGGAGATGGTTTGATAATGGTGACGTTGGTGGAGGCAGCAGCAGCCGGCGAAGAGGGAAGTGCAAATCGGATCGCACAGCTGCTGCGGTTGCGTTCAAGGCGAGACCCGGATCTCTTACTGCTTCTTCTTCTGCGGCCTCGTTGGTGGAAAACTCTGACGCCGCTACCGCCAATTTCCTTCTCCACCCGGCATGCCATCCACCCACCCGAACGAAAATCCTCTTTCTGTCCATGGAAAAAGTCGACGTCGACTACATGACGGACACGCTGCTCCACGGCTTCAAGGCTCTGCTGGGAGACGCCAACGTGGTCGACTACCACCGCAGGTCGGTCCTGTACAACACGCCGTCCACGCTCCTAGAGAAAGACTGGGGTCCCAAGCGCACGGCGCAATATGGTGCCGGGTTTTCATATGCGTACTCAATGTTGTTTGCGCTGGACTCGAGCGATGGTGATGGAAAAGATGACATCAACCACGTCGAAGATCTGCTCCGGATGGATATCGCCGCGCACGCGTTTGATGCCGTTATTTTCGGCCTCGTCCACCGAAAGACGCCTCCTTTGATGCAAGAAGTGTGCAGCTCATACCCTCGCGAACGCGTCGCTGCCGTGCACGGTCATGACAGGCCACCCACGGATGAGGAGCTGGAGAGGTATGATGCTTGTGCGAAATACCAGTTTGTTCGCGAGGCGTACTGATGTAACAGCAGTGAGAAATGGGCGCGATCGGTAAAGGAGCTGCGCTGAAATCTCACTTTGTTTTATTTCACACGAGATCCCTCGAGACGCAAAGCTAACAGGGACCAAACTCTTAGAGCCCCGAGAGGAGAGAGCGGCGGCGCGCTTTAAATTCTACTCTGACTCTTTCATGGAAGATCCTAACTATGATGTAAAAGAAACAAGAAATACTGAGGAGCCGCACGTCCTTTATTGACGAACTCTCAACATTTCAACAACCCTTTTTCATCGATCGCGTCCCAGTTTTCCTGGTGCCACATGTGGTGCAGCAGCAAACTCTCATTGGAACATCGAGCGTACGCCACGGTCGTGATGTGATCGATGTCATGAAACCGAGGCTCGTGGATGACTTGGGCGTTGGTCCCGACAAACCACGACCCCACGATGGCGTCTTCGGGGAACCCGTCGAGTAAATACGGGTACGACTTGCAGACATACGTCGCCAGGTCTCGAGACACGAAAAAGCCCATCCCGACAATAAAGCTGTGCGTCGAGTCGCTCGCAGGGACGACGTGGTTGGCAAACTTGTAGCCTATGTACGCGTTTTTTTGCGGGTAGACTTTCTGCAGCAGGACCAGGTCTGCGAAGTAGTCGACCCGGAAATACGCGTCGTCGCCCACGCGTGCGAAATACTCAAACACAAAGTTGTTGGCGGCGTACCGCATCGAGTGCATGACTTTGAGCGTGGTCGCCGACCGGTGCTTGGGCTCGCCGTGGTCCTCGTCGGGCGCGTTGATCAGCAAGATGTCTTCGTGGGTAGTTGCCTCTTGTTTTATGAGGTCCAATTGCGTTTGTTCCATGTTTTCCGTGCCGATGACAAAGCGCAGGGTGGTACGAGGTGATGGTGCTGGATGAGAACGAGCATAGGAAGAAGTAGCAGTAGTGGAAAAGGAAGTTGAAGAAGCAGCAGTATCAGCAGGAGCACGAACATCGGCAGCGTCCAATTTCCTCATCCGCTCCTCCATCAGCACCAGGCTCTTGTGCCACTGTTTGCGGAGGGGGAAGCGCCGCGCTGTTCCTGATGCGACGTTGGGCACGGAGACGAAGACTAGCAAGTGGTTTGCAGGCGGTATGGGACCGCACGAGGAAAAGACATCGCCGCAACATTCCGTGGGTGCGCCTGCAGAGGCGAGCGTGTCGAGTATTCCTTCTGGGCTTGCTGCGTGATGAACGTCGAGAGAGGCTCGAGGTGCTCGTCTAGGTCCTCCTCGCAGCGTGTTAGGCGATGAAAGGATTCTAGATCGCGCCACAAATCCAGCGTGCGTCCACAGGTGGATGATGAAGAGTGCCATCGATGCAGAACCGTACAGCAGCAGACGCGTCTTGTTTAAGAAGAAAGCCGAGTTCTTCACTGTGTGCGCTCCGCTCGAATGGCCCGCCATGATGCAAAACCAACGTAGGATTCAAAAAGAAAAACAAGGCAAGGGGCCCCGCGCTGCGCGGCGATCTTTAATAACCGCGCATCGATGAACGACGCGCTTTGAGAAAAAGCCGTCGTTCTGTCTGTAAAGGAAGAAAATATCAATTTATTTATGCATTTTATTTTTTTATTTTTTAAGCGCGCTGATAAAAGAGATCACAAGGCAACCGATCCAGCAAAGGACATTCTTGTGCTACACTGTCTTTTTGACATCAGCGTCAGTGAGTCGTTGCGATTATTTAAGTCGCTGTCGTCTCTCTCTGCTCTCCTTCATGCACGTGCGCTTTTTCAGCAAAGATAACGAGGCGCCTGAAGCGCTCAAGTCCAGGCTGCTGCCAACGGCGACAACGGACTTGTGCGACGATGTCAAAAAATACCAAAGGCGCAGAACCACTTTTCTGTCATCCTTTTCCAGGTCTAGAAGAGGAAAAAACACGATTTCTCTTTTGGAACTCATATGCGTCATTGGGGCCTTCGTCGTGCTTGCGTGCTATGCGAGCCTGTCTTCTTCATCGTCCGCGCCTTCGGTTCTTCTGGACGGATACTCTGGAGAAAACAGCAGCGGGCGAAAATCTCCTTCTATCCTCCGTTCACATGCATTGAACGAGTCTCTTCCTTCTTCCGGCTCATCGTCAGAGCCTTTTCTGAAGTCAACGCGTCCCCAAAAGTCAGTCATCTCGCCAAAACCGCTCAAAAAGAACTACCCTCGAATAGCTGCCGCGATAACGACGAGCAAGCGCCCCGAGCTCTTTCGCAGGGCCTACCTCAGCTTCCGACTGCGTTGCCTTGACTGCGACGCGACGGTCTCGCAGTGGTTTGCCGTCGACGACGGAAGTTCTGATGAGCAGCTCGAGGCGATGCGATCTGCTTCGTCAGACATCACGTGGCTGAGGAAATTCGGACCGAAAAATCATACGACTGGACATGTTTCGTCACTCAACCGCGTCTTGCGAGAGGTCGTCGATCATTACGACTACCTTGTTTTCCTCGAAGACGACTTTTTTTTTGTCCAGGATGAAGATTACATTTCCAAGGCGCTGAATATCTTTGCCAAGAACGATTCCATCGGCCAGATCGTGTTCAATCGGCGATACTCTCTGACAAACACCGAGGTCGAAGACAAAAATCAAGTCGGTGGCGTCGAGGTTCGAGATCCAGAGACTGGGAACATTACGCACATCTTGCACGCGTACATCGGCCCGGCGGGATCGCCAGAATGGAAAGCGTATTTCGAAAAACATCCAGGGATCGGGAGCATCCACTGGCCTCATTTTTCGCTCAACAGTGGTGTTTGGAAGATCAAGGCGTTGAAAGACGTGGGCCCTTTTGAAAAACGTGACGGCTTCGAATTCTTCTACGGCTTTCGATGGATGGAAAAGGGATATGTCACTGCGTTTTTCCCGGGAAAATACAGCATTCATTTGGGAAAGCCATTGCCCAACTCGGCGATTTCTGCAGAGGTGCTGGACGCAATGTACGCTGGCCAGGGACTGAGGCATTCGGTGGCACAGACTGCGAGCGCCTATGATTTGAATGGGGTGATTCGTTGATTCGCTTATTGCTTTTTGATGCTGTCTAAATGTAGAAAAAGGGAAAAAACCCAAATGCATTTTATGCATCTGAGCACTAAGAAATTAGAAAGGCGCAAAAATATGTTATATTATTTGCAAAATCGATGGTGAAAAAAGCAAATAACGCACACATCAATTCCGAATTTTTTATAGGCTCCTCGCGTTTCGCAGAAGAGGCTGAAAAACGCGAGGAGAAGGTTCAACAACAAGGCGATGGCGCGAGCGCGACGCTTCCGGCGTGCTCCCTTCAGACGAGCAGCTGCGCTCCTGTCCTGTGTCTGCTTTACTGTAGTCCTTGCAACTCCGCCTTTCCCCCAAGGTTCGCCCATCGCGATCCTGTCAATGGGAGATGACAGCGGCGACGCGTTCATAAAAATCGTCGGCGCCCTGTGCAAGAAGAGAGGCGTGCACGAGGAGGGCAGGGACGAGCAGAGCTTTTGCCGCCATTTCGAGGACGAACGCGAGGTCTCTTCGCTTCTGATGCAGAATGCGGAGGCCTTTGCTGCAATCGTGACCGAGGTACGTGGCGTGGTTTGCAAGAGTTGATGTGATAGATCTCTTTTGGATGCGAAAGCGTCTTCATTCGAAAGAAGAAAAAGACTCCTCTCGCCGATCTTAAATGCCTTTTTTTCCCCGCCCTCACTTCTTTCCTTTCTGTGCTTGTTGTCCTCATAAAAAATGCCACAACAGGAACGTGACCAAGCGATGCACGTGGCCGATTTCGCAGCGCGGGCCGGTGTCCCCGTGGTGCGCCTGGCGTATAGGATCGAGGACGTCGACCCTGCCTTTGAGAGGCCCGCGGTGCTCGTCCTCGAGACGTCATCCCCGGACGCTTCGAAAAATTATGCTCTGAAATCAATTCCGTACGTGACGGCGAAAAAAATCGAGAACCTTTCGGATGAGGCTCTGGCAACACTGTTGCGATCCATGCTGGGTGTTTCGACTGATATTTCAGATGCTTCTTCTTCAACCGCTCGCCAGCCCGCGTTCACGTGCCAGCACCGCAGCTTCGCAGAAACCATGCTGCATTCTTCATCTCTGGAACCTGATGACGCCGACAGCGCCCCGCTGGGCCTCACGATGATAGTCAAGGACGAAGCCGGCACGATGGGAGATACCGTGCGCTCTGCGGCACCGCACACCGACTACTGGACAATCATGGACACCGGGTCTACAGACGGCACGCAAGACGTGATTCGGGGCAACTTCACAGCCGTTCCCGGTCAGCTGATCGAAAGACCCTTTGTCGACTTTGCGACGACCAGGAACGACGCCCTCAAGGCGCACGGCGCACGTACCGCCTACACTTTCATGCCCGACGCCGATTTCACGTTCGAAAGCATGTGGCGCCTTCGAACCATCGCTTGGCGCCTCGAACAGGAATGCCGCTTCTGGAGCGCCCACATCTGCGGCAAGAGCATGCGGGTGATTCGGAAGACGGCAGACATGGAGCAGCAAATGCAGGTGGTGTTTCCGACGTCTCAGCACGCTTTGGGGGAGCTCGATGGCTGGCATTACTCTTATCCCGTCCACGAGTTTTCGGCTCTGGGCAGCGACCACACGGGAGAGTACATCGTGGTGCCTCGCGAGAACTTCAGGATGCGGTTTATGGACGGAAAAGTCTTCCACACGAAATCCGAACAGCGCTGGCGTGATTTCGATATTCGGATCCTCGAAGCCGAGAAGCTCAAGAGGCCCAACGACACGCGGGTCAGCTTTTACTTGGCGCGCACCTACAACCAGGTGGGCGACAACGAGCTCGCCCTGGCCGAGTTCCAGAAGCGCATCGACTTGGGCGGGTGGTACGAAGAAGTGTTCCACTCCCTGTTGGAACAGGGCCGGATCCTGGCGAGGATGGGCCGTGACCCGACGTCAAAATTTAAAGAAGCGTACGAGCTCGTCCCAAACCGCGCGGAACCTCTCTACGAGCTCGCAGCATGGGAACAGAAGCAAGTTGACGCCTGCGAGCGGGAAAAAAAAGGATTGTGGCTCGAAGCTTGCCGTTTCCAGCACCGCGCGCTCGGGTTCACGTACGCCAAGCACGCCGCGGCGCTCCCATACCCGAGCCACAGCACGCTTTTTGTCTCCTCGCAGGTTTATGATCGCAGCGCCGCGCTGCAGCTGGTGGTCCACGGGTACTTTTTGGCGGATTTGGCCGCGGACGTGTTTCGGCAGGGTAAAGTTGCCAACGATGCGCTCGCCTCTCATTTCCCCGGAAGGGAGCCGCACGCGTCGAATGTTTTGTGGTATGAGAAACTGAAGAAAAAGATTAAAAGCGAGTTGGCAGCTGCTGCTGGGGCGAGAGAAGGTTAGATGTTGTTGTGTTCCTATTCTGTAGTAAGTGAGCCAGAAGAAGAGGATTTGCAAGACAGGACAGGAAAAGAACAAGATACGAAAGACAGCTGTTTAGCCTTCAAAACAAATTGAAAAGGGAGCGCTACGCTAGAAGATCAGAGCTTTATGTACGCGCTTTTGTAGAAGATGAGATGCACATAAAAATTGAAAGTGACTTGAAAAGAGACAGAGCAACAACGAGTGTCTGCGAGTAAGAGGAAAAAAAATTACGAACGCGACAGAGGCATTCCTAGATCTATTCCGAAGAGTGCGCGCAGAAAACGCACACAAACGGTGACGGACATTATTGCAGTTTTTTTCGCTTTTCGAGCGCATTATGATTATGATTGCATCATCCGTCAGCAAGGGGCGATCGTTGGAAGTCGTTTATATTTTATCATTCAGCGCGAGGCGATTGTTGGAAGTCGTTTGTGTCTTCGGAGTCGTCAAGACTTTCTCCTTCTCCTGTTTTGGGCAACGAAGCGATTCTTCTGCACGAGTTGCTAATTACATTTTGCTTAGTTAATCGACAAGGGAAAAGGATGCAGTAACGGTGGCGCTCGTGGCCTTTTTCTCTTTCTTTCTTTTTCTCTTTCTTTCTTTTTCTCTTCCTTTTTTTTCTCTTCTTTTTATCAACGTTGTCTCTTTCGAAAGAATGGATTGTTCGTGGTAAGGAAAGTCTTCACGAGCAAGACGATGGGGACAAGTATCTGAAGGGAAAGTACGGCACAAGAAATGTGTTGCCAGACCTCTCACAGCAAGCATTTCCGCTCCTCCTCCTGCCTCCAATAACCTCGTGTCGTCCATCCAGTAACCGACCCATCCAGGGGTAAACAAAAAGTTTCGGAGACAAAAACAAAACAAACGGCAAATGAAAAGAAAAGAGGTCGGCAGGCGAGAGACAATGACGTCCTCGATCTCTCTTCACCTTCGCGCTGCTTGACTGCCGTGCGTGACTCTTAGACACATTAATGCACGCAGCAGACGAGTGGTAGCACGCTGGAACGCATCAAGATCGAAGTTGGGCTTGAGACGCGCAAAACGCTGGACTATCTATAAGCACACATCGAGTCCGGGGACGACATCTCACAATCCACGCAGAGTCTTCTTCGCGTTGTACACCGTAGAGTTGAACTCTTTGGCGATGTTGCGGAGAGCGTTCAGCCTGGCCTCGGAGATCGCGGGATTCTCAGCCCTGAAGAGCGCTTTTAGCCCTGAAGAGCGTAGAGTTTAACTCTTTGGCGACGTTGCGGAGAGCGTTCAGCTTGGCCTCGGAGACCGTATTGACAGCCGGCTGCAGCTGGCCGAAGGCGTTGATCACCTGATTCTCGGCGGTACTTTTGAGCACCGACCCGACGCAGTAGGGCACGCTGAAGCTCATGACCAAGGCTGCCCGGCGGCCCTTGAGCGGCTTCGTGGCCAGCTTGAAGCCCGAGGCACACTCAGCGCAACCTGCAGCAGGGTTGAGGGCGTCAAGGCAGACGTAGCATCCGGGGTCCTGGATGGGGCACCAGCCGCCGTAGCGGGTGCTGATGAGTGGCAGCAGGGAGCTGGGGCCTGTGGCGCCCGTGGGGCCGGTCGCACCAGTGGCGCCAGTCGCGCCCGTCGCGCCCGTCGCACCGGTCGCGCCCGTGGCGCCAGTAGCGCCGCTGGCACCCGTAGATCCAGTGGCACCCGTCGCGCCTGTGGCGCCGGTCGAGCCAGTGGCACCGGTCGAGCCCGTGGCGCCGGTCGAGCCGGTGGCGCCGGTCGAGCCGGTGGCGCCGGTCGAGCCGGTCGCGCCCGTAGATCCAGTGGCACCGGTCGAGCCCGTGGCGCCAGTCGAGCCCATCGCGCCCG
>Ga0315289_10016276_pt1 | contig 10269 bp, 6 predicted proteins | sample YL17G11_40_MG_FD_203452 | JGI IMG/M metagenome (GOLD analysis project Ga0315289, IMG submission 203452) | Sediment microbial communities from Yellowstone Lake, YNP, Wyoming, USA - YL17G11_40 | ecosystem: Environmental > Aquatic > Freshwater > Lake > Sediment | place: USA: Wyoming | collected...
CCTTCTCGGCGAGAGCGAGGACAGCATAAGTTTGGCGATCGCATGGTCCTTGGCGAGCAATCCACGATTCCGCCAAGAATTCTTGCGGCGCTTAGTGGGAAAGTGCTCCGCTCGAAGCGCAGCCAGCGTCCGCGTGCATCGTTATGAAGCGAGTGGCGGAACAACCGACATCGAGATCTATGATGAACAAGGTAGTTTCCATATCGTGATCGAGGCGAAACGGGGATGGGTACTGCCGGGTTTACGGCAGCTTAAAAAATACGCGAAGCGCCGTACGTTCTCGGAGCAGAAAGCGAAGGCAAGGCGCCTTGTAGCGCTAAGCGAATGTTCAAATCACTACGCAAAGATCAAGCTGGGGGCTGCCGCCATTGATGGCGTGCCGGTTATACCTGTCTCATGGAAGGATTTGGTTTCGTATGCCCGAGCTGCCGCACGTGGAGCATCTCGCTCTGAGAAACGGTGTCTGAGTGAACTAATTGATTACCTTGGAGTGGTGATGATGACTCAGCGAAAAGATACGAATGAGGTGTATGTTGTGTCCCTGGGAAGAACAGCGCCCAAAGGCTGGAAAACGTCCTGGATTGATATCGTTCGGAAACACCGTCGGTACTTCCACCCTATAAGACCCAGATGGCCCAGGGAACCACTAACATATGTAGGCTTCCGCTATTCGGGAAAGTTGCAGTCTATTCATTACGTCGAAAAATACGAGGTCATCCATAACCTCCGCCGCGCATGTCCAGGGATCCCGGAGACCCCTGTTCAACCCCACTACCTGTATGTGCTCGGAAAGGCGATCATGCCCGACCATGACGTTAGAAACGGAAAGCTCTGGCCGAATGGGCGGGTTTCGTGCGCCCTGGACACGCTGTTAACGAGTAAAACCGTCTCCCAGGCGCGGGACATTACCCAAAAGCGCAGGAACCGGGTCTAACATGCGCGTCGACTGGGCGCACAAGGACGGCGCCTCGCTCACACGCCGCGCTTGGCGTCTCGACCTCTTCGGGTGATACCCGAGCGGAAAATCCCTTCACAAACCGGCAGGCCACCCGTCGGTCCACCAAGGCAACACGCCAGTGCGGGGCATCACCACTATGTTGTTCAGGTCGACCCCCGCCACGGGCTTGGTCTCGGACCCGCCCAGACGGCGCAGCGCACCGGTGAACATCCCCTGGAAACGGATGGCGGTGGAGACGGAATGCTCCAGGGTATCACCCGGCCGCGCCAGGCACGCGGCGTGCCCCTGCAGCCCCTTGGTGCCAAAGAGTCCGAGTCGCTGATGATAGAAATCGGTGGAACGACCTGGTCGGGAAAAGCATTTCACAAATGGGTATCTGGTTGTCAGTGCAGAATTATCGGTTCTGTGCCCGAAGCGTAAGACACTCTCGGAGGTAAGAAAGTGTGAAGGTGGTGTGGATTTGTCTGGGAGGGTTGGCGGTCGCGGTGGCGGCTGCGAAGGGAGAGAAACGAGCGGTGGAGTACAAGTACAATAATCTTACACCGCAAGAGGAGCGAATCATTGTCAAGAAGGGGACGGAGCGGCCCTTCACGGGGAAGTACGACAATCACTTTGAGAAGGGGATGTATATCTGCCGGCGATGTAACGCGGCGCTCTACGAGTCGGATAGCAAATTCAAGTCGAACTGCGGTTGGCCGAGCTTTGACGATGAGATTCCCGGCGCGGTGAAGAGGCAGCGAGACGCCGACGGCCGCCGCACGGAAATCCTCTGCGCGCGCTGTGGAGGACATTTAGGGCACGTTTTCGAGGGGGAAAAGATGACGCCGAAGGACACGCGGCACTGCGTGAATTCTGTCTCGCTGGACTTCGTTCCTGCGGAGAATCTTGGCCGGGCAGTTTTTGCTGCGGGGTGCTTCTGGGGGGTGGAGTACTATTTCCAGCGAGAGCCCGGGGTCATCCAGACCACGGTGGGTTACACGGGCGGTCGGACGGAGAAACCCACGTATCAGGCTGTTTGCTCGAAGACGACGGGGCATGCCGAAGCCGTCGAGGTTATCTTTGATAGCCGAAGAACCAGCTACGAGAAACTGGCCCGGCTCTTCTTCGAAATCCACGACCCGACTCAGGTTGACCGACAGGGTCCCGACGTGGGAGACCAGTACCGTTCGGCGATTTTCTACGTCAACGATGAACAGAAGAGGGTCGCAGAGGAGTTGATTGCGGCTCTCAAGAAGAAGGGATTGAACGTCGCCACGCGGGTTGTCCCCTTAGAGAAGCTCTGGCCGGCGGAAGACTATCACCAGGACTACTACGACAAGACGGGGAAGCAGCCGTACTGTCATATCAGGGTGAAGCAGTTCTAATTGAAGAGCAGAGGGCAATGGCATTGCCCGAGGGGGCTACACAGTCGGCTGTCTTGGGCGCGACTGTATTTCAGTGGTGGAATCTGGCTGAAGCCTGCGTGCGAGAAGCCCCGCTGAAGCGGGCTGGAGTGCGGGAAAAAGGGCGGCCTGCGGGCCCCCCAGCTAAAGCAGGGGGCTAAGGACGTGCCCCGCTGAAGCGGGGCAGCGGGCGTTACCAGGCGGTGCTTCTCGTTGCTGGGGCCTTCGTCGGACAGGACTCCCGGGCCGTGCCGGAACTGCCCCTGAAACACGGGCGCACCCGCTGTCTCGGTTAGCCGGGCGCGATGTCGCGCCTGGACGTCATGATTTGCCGCGTTTATCGCTCGGGCCCGAGGACCCGATAATGCCGGTCAGATGGCTGCGAATAACCGCGTGAATTTCCCGGTTGAATCTCCAGTCTATCACGATGAGGCTTCTCGTGCGAACGATCAGCTCGTCGAGGTCGGCAATGGCGCGGTCGAACACCTTGTGGATTCCTCCTGGCTGGGCGTCGCCGTAGTCCTGACAAGTGCTATCCGGACCCGCACCGGGAAACATCCGCAAAATCATGGCGAGGGTGGACCACCATACTTCCGATGGTATGAGGTCGAAGGCATCTCCCGGGTTGACCTCCTCCTGTGTTAGCCGCTGTGGTCCGAGGGACTGCACCCAGCGCGGGTCTCGGTTGAAAATCACCTTGATGCGGGAACTCAGGTCAACCGCGGGGTCGTGCTCGTTTGCGACTTCTTTTGCCAGACTCAGCACTTCGTCCAGCGCCACGGGGAGAGTCGTCTTGTTATCCACGAGAAGCGTTCTGACGGCAAGGACTCCCAGGGCGTACAGGTCGCACGGTGAGCTGAGCAAAGGAATGACTTCAAGGGTGACTTCAGGAATGGGCACTCCTTCCGCGGCGCGCAAAGCCGTTGACGCCTCTTCGCTCAGTCTCTGGCCCAGGGTACGAAACCTCCATTCCCCCGAAGCCAGAGCGGCCTTGACGTCCAGACGTGCGTAGAGGTCCAATCGCCCGCAACTGAGGCTGAGGCGCAGCCAGACGAGGTCGTTGCGAGCAGTCCTGACTCGCTCCTGAGTTTGAAGGGTGCCCTCGACGATGGTCGGCCCGCTTCCTTCCTGAAGCACCTTTCTGATGCGAACTGACCCGCGGCCGCGAACCGATTCGCCGACTGCCTGAGGTTGATAAATCGAAGTGCCTGCTTCCATTGCCCGGAGGTAGTACACGGCGTCGCTCCCCTCGATCGGCAAAGCGACCGCATCCCCGGGGTCAACGAGGACAGCTCTCGCCGTCCACAGAAATGGCAAGCCCTGCCCGGGCTCTCCCAGCCTGACCTGAAAGCTATCGGCCGTCAGGTTGAGGGTGGGTTGCTGGCGATGGAGAAGCATCGAGCGAACGGATGCCACTGCATCCGCGAGGAGGCGAAGCTTTAGATGGAATGTCTCCAGCAATCGCCCCCATCTGCCGTGTGCGCCAAGAAAAAGGCGCCCGTCTGAAGCCCGCAGGGAATCGTCTCCTCTCAGGGCGCCGGTTACGCTTCCGAGGTCAAGCACTGAGCGACCGTGCGGTATTCCCTCCCACGAGCCACCGCTCAACAGACCGATGAAATCCTCAAGCCTTATGGGGCTGTGCCGCCGAACAAGGATCAGACCGCCGCCGGGGTTAAACGGGATTAGGTCCGCCTTGCCGCCGGTAATTTCGTCAATCGGCTTGGTGGCGGCGCTGGTAGGTGCATTGCGAGTTACGGGGATGAATGGGGACTTCTTTCCCAAGGCGGGGACGTACAGGTAGCGGTGCAGGGACGTGCTGTACTTCGGCAGGTCTTTTTTGGCGAGGAGTTCGTCGTCTTGACACAGTTGCCAAGCGGAACCCGACTCGGCGTCCACCGGGTGGACCGGTTCGAGTCTGGAGACGTCGAGGTAGGTGGGCGCCGGATGGGCTATTTCCCAACCGGTCTGGAGGACTTCAGCCGGGCCAAGAGCTTCGAGGGCCTTGAAGTGCCGTTCCCATCGCTGGTCGAGGACGGCGTTGGTCAAGGCCTCCCGGCAGGCGGGCAAAGCATCAGCCAGCCCGTCGAGGTTCTGAACCCCAACTTCAACCCATTGATGAACGCGCCCGCCGGCGTCAACAATGCAGCCCAGCAGGACACGCGCATCAATCGTGTCGCGAAGAACCACAAGGCGCCCGGCCACAGGGTCCGCCTCTTGCCTTACTAAGAGGCAAATCTTCAGCGCCGCCGCCTTCTGGTCCTCACTCACGGGAATTGCCGTGTACCCATCGGGAAGCTCTGAGATGGCGTTTTTGCTTCTGGCTGAAGGCATAAGCGGCCTAACCTCTCCACAATGTCGAGAGCGTTCAAAGCGTGCTCGTTGGAGCGCCCAGCTATCCAACGACGCGTCAAACGCCCAACAGTTAATCACCTGAGCTTGTGCGTAGCGTTGACGGGCCGCGCGCTTGATTGTTGCTGCAGCCGCAGGCCGCGAAACCCTGCGAACGACCGCCAAATTGCTATAAGTGTAATCTCCGGGATTCTTCTGTCAAGCCGTCTCAGGCTTGACCCAAACCGGGCCCAAAGCCCCTCGCTGCACTATCGGGTTCCTGATGACCGCTCACCCGATCATCACGGTGGGATAACCCATGGCTATGACGCCGCCGTGAACGGTCAAGTCCCCCAAGCGCGCCGCGGGCATGCCGCCAATCATGACCGTGAACGAGCCCATGGCAATCGCATCGGGCGGCCCAACGCAAATGGCCATATCGCCAACACGCGCCGCGGGCATGAAGCCGATGAGCACCGTTGGGCAACCCACGGAAATCGGGCCGCCCACATGCGGAACCGGCGGCGTGCCAGGCGTCGCCATCGGGCACGTGTGCATATCACCTATTCTCGCTGCTGGTGGCATCTACGACTCCTCCAAGCCTTTAATTTGCAATAAGTTTCCGACCTTCGCCCCGACCGACCCGGTCTGCCCCGTCTCGCACAATACCACGGAACCCGGCAGGCTCTTGGCTCCCCACCGACGCCCTCTTTGAAAATGCTTACCCACCGCACTATTTGTTCGCTGAAGGCGTGCGGCAGGGTCTTTTGATAGGCAATAGTGGGCCTTTCGGAACTCCACCGCTTTGAAATCAAAACACCTCAGCAGTTTCTCAATATGTCCTTTCTCGGTGGAGATGTTAATCTGGCTCATCGTGGTCTTCTCCCGGAAGCTTGGCTGGCTCGGCGTCGGTCGGCTCCTCGGGGGAAGCCCCTCGCCCAGACCCCGGCGCGCCACCTGAGTTGATCATGACCAACGTGCCCTGGATTGCCACGCCCGACGGGTCTATCGAGATGAAATTCCCGCCGACCTTGAGCGTCAGTTGCACGCCTGCTTCGATGACGACGTTTATGCCGGCCTTGAGGTGAATGTCCATGCCTGCCTCAACGGCCATGTTCTGATCTACCGTCTGGTCGTTGTTCCCCCCTACTATACGAGACGCCATCCCATCCACTTGCTCGAAGTGACCGCCCTCGATATGGGTGTGCCTGCTGCTTTTGACCGTCTCAAAATGCTCGCCCTCAACCAGTAAATGGCGATTGCCAAGGACTCTCTCTTTCCAGTCGCCACCGACGGTACAGTCCTCGTCCCGACGGACTGCCTCCATGCGGTTACCTCCGACGGCGATGGTCTCGTTGCCACCAACTGTCTTCATGCGGTTGCCTCCGACGGCGAGGGTTTCGTTGGCCTCGACGACGGTATTCATGTCCTTTTCGGCGTGGATATAGACCTCTTCGCTCCCTTTCTTGTCCTCAAACCGGATTTCGTTGAAATTGTCGCCAGAGCCGCCCTTGGAGCTGCGCGACTTAAGGCCGGTCTGTGTTTTGTTATCGGGGAGTCCGTATGGCGGCATGGACTGGGCGTTATAGACTCTGCCTGTAATGATTGGGTGGTCCGGGTCGCCCTCGAGGAACTCGACTATAACCTCCTGGCCGATGCGAGGAATGCACATAGCTCCCCAATCCTTTCCGGCCCATGCCTGGGAGACTCTGACCCAGCAAGAGCTGCTCTCGTCAGACTTGCCGTACCGGTCCCAATGGAACTGGACTTTGACCCGGCCGTACTTGTCGGTATAGATTTCCTCTCCGCTGCGCCCGACGACGAACGCGGTTTGAGGCCCCTGAACCACCGGCTTGGGAGTAATGCGGGGCGAGCGAAAAGGCTGTTTTGAGTCCATCGCCGTGAAGTTGCATGAGTAAACGGGACCTCTGCCAGTTGGTGAACCGGAGGAGTCGTACTGGTCTGACTCCAGGTGGTAGTTGGCCCCGGTGATCAGGTACTCGCGGCACTGGTCTTGACGGGGATGAGTCGTGAGCTGAAAGGTGCAGCCAGTGCAAATGCCGCGTGCGTCGGACTGCCCGCGAAGAACCTCGTGCTGAGCCTGGAGCTCTTCGATACGCGTCCTGGCGTAGTCCTCGCCGTCGCTGTACTCGGTGTATTCGCCGGGATAGTCGTAAACCTCGTAGTCCGATGCGGCGTGGTTACGAGTTATAGGTTTGACCGTCCGGAGAGCCTTCTTGGGGGCTGTGAAGTCATAGTCGTTAAGTGCGCAAGCCCCCGGTTGGACACCGTACTCGATCATCCAGTCCCATACGTATTCGCGCTCGGTGAAGGCCTGGTCAAAAGGCCTGAAAGGGATTTCCTCGTATCCCGGGAAGGGGTCGTGAGAGCTCTTCGCGTCAGCGAAGACGAGTGTGTGCTTGCGGTTCTCGTGCGTGAAATAATAGTAAATTCCTTCCTGCTCCATCAGCCGGCTGACGAAATTGAAATCCGTTTCGCGGTACTGGACGCAGTACTCCCACTGACGGTAGTTCTGGCTGAGACGGTCGTCAAAGTCGGTAAAGCCGCGGTCGCGGAAGACCTTCTTTATTATGTCGGGGACTTTCATGTCCTGGAAAATGCGGCAGTCGCTCGTGCGAGTAAGGAACCACAACCAGGGCACAACGGTGGCGCGGTACTGGGTGACGCGCCCCAGCCGGCCGGTCTGCATGAACCGGCTGACATAGCCGTTGAAGTACCGCGTCCGATCGCCGGACATAGTGAGCCTGATAGTCACATTCTGTCCGAGGATGTCGTCGTATTTGATCGCATGATTCTCACTTAGAAGCTCCAGGTCGTACTCGAATCGCCGGCCGAGGTGTTCGACCCCTGAAAAACTTGCCAGCAAAAGGACCTCCTCACCAAGAGGGGTAGATAAAGCGACTTCCCGGTGGGCTTGAATCCTTGGCATTTGTCATCACTCCATTTTGGGCGGTGAACGAACGTGTTGTCTCCTGCTCTCACATTTTGGGAGCTAACGCGTGCGAGACAAGCGGGCTCAGCACGTGTCCCACCAGCGGCCCCCCGTTAGGCGCAGCGGAAGGAGTTGGGACTTCATACGGGGTCCCACATTGCGCGTCTTGACTTCGGGCGGGTCCGCGGGACTCATTTCCAATGCTGTGTGGATTCTGCCCGCGCCTTACATCCTGTACGCCAGAGTTGCGGCCGTGTTTCAACGAATCGCCTGATTGAATGGCACGACGGGTGTACAGAAAGCGGCCCATGACTCCCGATGAGTTCCGTCGTTCCTTCCGTCGAGGCGCAGAAAAATCGTTGTTTTGGCTCCCATAATTCCCGAAGGTCACCGGCGGCCGAGAATGCTGCAACCTTCTCTGTAATCAGGAGTTCCCAATTAGCCAACACTCGCGTCTGATTCCCCCACACCAAGGACCGGTTGACGGGTAGAGACGACCCCGCTCGCCAGTACGTTGGGAGCCCTTGATCCCCCCCGATAAGAACCTCCTGTAGCCATGTTGCATTTGATCCACTCTTCCTTTTGCTCCTTCGGCTTGGGTGGTATGCGTCGAATCTTACCGTTCGGATAAGCGATGACTACTTCTCCTTCGAGACCACCGCCGGGGTGCTGTTTGTCCGTGCCTCCCATAACAGGAACTCGCCATAGCGATGCCAATGCTAACAGGAGGTATTTTCCATAAGGAGCATGGTCAATTTTGCTGGCAGCAAGGTCACCGCTGAAACCCGGGGCGATATAGCAGGCATGAAGTTCAACCCAACCGCTCTGGGAGAACCTCCCGACGAGCTTCTCTAATTGGTCGTAGTTGCCGCCGTAAGTGAATTTCTCGTCGGACCCAATTCCGACGATGTCCGCACTGAGGGCCCGCTCACGGGTTTTCTGACCCATGTCCGCTGCCGTGTTGATTTTTCTGCCAGGAAGAGCTTCGTCGAACCTGCTCAGCGCCACGTAATTCCCACTACTATGGCCGAATATCCGCAACCGGTTAATTTTTGGTTGAACAGGCCCCGCCTGGCTGAAGTTCTTGCCCCTCTCACTCAACCTCTTGAGGACTTTTTCCACCATGTCCTTCACGGTGGCAGCGACCACGGCGTCTGTCAGAATCCGGCGAAACGCATCAATCGTCTTGTCGAATCTGCGGGGGAAATCGCCGACAACGTCAATATCAATTCCGTCACTCTTTGCTGCCATCTCTGTCTCCTAACATGTCAACCTGCGATTTGCCTTATATCCTTACCCTGCCGCACTGAGCCCAATTTCTAACCCGATGTCTCGCATTTGAAGACTCGGGCGCCCCGCTGGTTGGCCGTTTTGGACACCATTGTAACAAAACTCCTCCGCTGGTCACAAAATTCGTTTCAACTCTCAAAGCCCAGCCGAGGGTTTAAGAACATCCGAATTCCAGTGCACAGGGTCCCAATTATCCGGAAAACAAAGTACATGCTTTGGCAAGTACAATCACGTATTCGGAACCGAGCGCTTCTTTTCAACACCATCAGCCGCGCCTCGCTGGCAAGCAGGTCTCTCGCAAAGCCGCCAAGACCCAAAGAATTGCTCACAGTCATGCACAAAGGACGCTTCGCGTCTTAGCGTCTTGGCGAGAAAAAACTGAAAACGCTGTCCAATCCCGCCGTCGGCGGGACAGGAGTTATGAACGAGAGAAGTAAGTAAGTACTTGATGGGCGCGAAACCGGCTTGATTTGACTGTGCCTCCGCAGCCGAAACAATACTTAGCCCTTTACGATTCTAATCAAACGAATAAGTGAAGTCGCTGCCTTTAGTCCCTGTATGTACGCGCTTTGTGGTTCTTCCTTCCATTAGCCGGACAAGAATTTCCCTGCTGATCTCCGGAAGGAGCGTGTGCGTTAAGATAGCGTCAACGATACGCGCGCCGGTTTCGGCGGCCGTACACCGGCTGGCAACCAGGTCGAACACCGATTCATCACAAGTGAACCGGACGTTGTGCCCTTCGGCCATGCGGCGTTCAATCCTGCTCAACTGCAAGCGGATAATCTTCCGGAGGACTTCGTCGCTAATCGAATAGAAAGGCACAACGACGAGCCGCCCGATGAGGGCGGCGGGGAAGGTCTTCAGCAGCGTTTCGCGAAGCGCCTGCACGATACCTTCCGGAGTCGGGAGCAATGCGGGGTCTTTGCACATATTGGTGACGAGGTCACCGCCGATATTGCTTGTGAGAAGGATGATGGTGTTCTTAAAGTCAATGACGCGGCCTTCGCCGTCCTCCATCCAACCCTTGTCGAAGACCTGGAGGAATATCTCGTGGACGTCAGGGTGAGCCTTCTCAACTTCGTCAAGCAAAACGATGCTGTACGGTCGCCGGCGCACAGCCTCCGTGAGGACTCCGCCTTCCCCATACCCGACATACCCCGGGGGGGCGCCCTTGAGAGTCGAGACCGTGTGAGCTTCCTGGAACTCGCTCATATTGATGGTGATAACGTTTTCCTCGCCGCCATACAGCGCTTCAGCCAAAGCCAGAGCGCTTTCCGTCTTCCCTACTCCACTGGGGCCGACGAGCAAGAACACTCCTACCGGCCGATTGGGGTTCTCCAGTCCCGCCCGAGAGGTCT
>Ga0315289_10016277_pt1 | contig 10269 bp, 6 predicted proteins | sample YL17G11_40_MG_FD_203452 | JGI IMG/M metagenome (GOLD analysis project Ga0315289, IMG submission 203452) | Sediment microbial communities from Yellowstone Lake, YNP, Wyoming, USA - YL17G11_40 | ecosystem: Environmental > Aquatic > Freshwater > Lake > Sediment | place: USA: Wyoming | collected...
CTTGCCAAGGACCCGACCAGAACTTATTCCACCAGGGTCACGTCCATCTCGCCGCTGGCCGAGCAAGCCAGCCGCACCGCAGTGGTCGAGGCCCTACTCGATAATCCCGGCTACAAGCTCGTTCCCGGCGACTTCGTCACGATGGAGATCGCTACTTCACGAGCCTCAGACCAGCTTACCGTTCCCACCTCAGCCATCTTGAGCAAAGCCGGCCGCGACGCCGTCTGGATCGTCGTATCGGAGGGGCCGAAGGGCAAGCTCACCTACTACTGCACCATGCACCCAGAGGTCACGAGCAGCAAGCCAGGAACCTGCCGCATATGCGGTATGAAGCTTGTCCCGAAGACCAGCGGTGGCAAGAAGAAGGCCCATCTGGTGTACCTGACCCTCGGCGCGAGCGATGGCGAGCGCACGGAGGTGCTTTCCGGACTCTCGGAGGGAGATGAGGTAATCTACCGCGGTAATACCTACCTCCAGGAAGGCAATGTCGTCTTCCCAACCGCGTGGGGCGAAGAGGGTCCGATCAAGCTGCCCAAAGCACCCGGAATGGAGGCCATGCCCGGAATGGAGCACGGCCCTGCAAAGACGGGCGCGCCCATGGAGATGCAGAACATGCCCGGAATGGAGCATGGCCCCCCAAAGACCGGCGGCTCCACCGATATGGAGAACATGCCCGGAATGAACCACAGCCGCGCCACGATCCATCCCATTCCGCAATCAGCAACCGGCAATCGACAATCTCAGAAGACCTACGTCTGCCCCATGCACCCGGAAGTCACGAGCCACAAGCCCGGCCAGAAGTGCCCCAAGTGCGGAATGAGCCTCGTATTGAAGGAAGGCCTGCGCAAGTAGCAGAGATCGAGAGCGCGTATGCCAGACGATACTCCTACAGCCATGCCTAAAATCGAGTCGCGCGCAGCAAGCGTCCTCAGCCAGATCCCAAAGTGGGCGATTGAGCATCCCTACGTCACCATCGCTTTCTACGTCGGCGTCGTCATAATGGCCGTTCTCACCATCGGCTTCTACATGCCCCGCCGGTTCATGCCCTACGTCCAAAGCCCGATGGTCGGCGTCGTCTCCATGATGCCCGGCCTCTCGGCCCAGGAGATGGAGACGTACATCTCCAAGCCGGTAGAAGAAAGCCTGGTCAACGTCAAGAGCCTTCACTACATCCGATCGAGCAGCCAGGACGGTTTCTCCATTGTCTCCCTGGAGTTCAACTACGGAACCGATATGAGGAAGGCTCTCTTCGACGTTCAGTCGCTGATGAACGTGGTCCAGGCCAACCTGCCAGCGACAGGAGCCAACCTCAAGCCAAGCTGGGTGCTGGCGATAGACCCGCTCAACCTGCCGATCCTCTCGCTCGCAGTTACCGGCGACGAGCGCTGGGACAAGGAACGCTTGAGGCAGCTCGTTGACAACGACGTTATCAACCGTCTGAAGGTCATACCGGATGTGTATTCCGTAGTTCCGTTCGGCGGCTACAAGCGGCAGCTCCAGGTGATCATTGACCCGAACAAGCTCGCAGCCTACAAGCTCTCCATCCTTGATGTCAGGAACGCCATTGACCGCTACAACGTCAGCCGTGCCGGCGGAAGGTTGACCAGCGGCCCAAGCGAAAAAATCGTCAGACTCGATTCCAGGGCCACCAACGCGAATACTGTCCTGAACTACCCGATAGCCAGCGTCTCCGACAAGGGAATCCCGACCCCCGTCGTCGGCACCGGAACGCTGGGCCAGCCCAAGACCGTCTATGTCCGCGATGTCGCGCGGGTGCTGGACACTTTCTGGGAGAGAAGAAGCGCCTACCACTTCGTTGACCACGGCAAGATAAAGCAGGCCATAGAGGCGGCCGTCATCCAAGACCCCGGCGCAAGCTCGGCCAAGGTCGTCCCGGCCGTCCAGAAGATCCTCCGCCAGATCGAGGCCGACAACCCGGGCGTCAAATTCGAGGTGGCCTACGACAACGCCCGCTTCGTCAACGTCCTGTTTAAGAACATGTTCGAGGAGCTGGGCCTGGCGATTCTTTTGACCGGGATCGCCGTCCTCCTCTTCCTCGGTGAGTGGAGAGGAACCGTCATCTCGCTCATCACCATCCCGATTTCCCTCGCTATGGCGATTCTGGGGCTTGTGGCGCTGGGAATGACGCTCAACTCCGGAACGCTGATCGGTCTTCTGCTCTGCATCGGGCGGCTGGTTGACGACTCGATCATTGACATCCACGCCGTAGAGCGCCACATGAGGATGGGCAAAAACCCAAAAACCGCGACGATTGACGGCATCGGCGAGGTGAGGCTCGCAGTCATCGCCTCCACCATCATGCTCGTTCTCGCGCTCTCGCCGCTGCTTTTCACCGGCGGCATCGTCCAGCTCATGTTCGTCGAGCTGGTGTGGCCGATCATTCTCGGGCTTCTGGCCTCGATGCTGGTCTCCTTCACGCTGACTGCGGTCCTCGCCGCGAACCTGCTCAGGCCGCACGCAGAGCTGGCTGGGGAGCGACGCCGCTGGCTCTACCGCGTCCTGCTCGGCCCATTTCAGGACTTCTTGGGCAGGATGGAGGGCGGTTACGCCAACGTCATAAGGTGGATGCTCAAGCACCGGTTCTCCAACATGGCCAGAATACTTGCGACGGTCATCATCGGCTTCACCTTCTACCACTTTATTGGCTCTGAGATGATGCCGCTCGCCGATGTTGGCCAGGCCTACGGAGTGCTTGAGATGGCTCCGGGAACGAGCTTCGCCGAGACGGAGCGCGCGACGGCGGCCCTCGAAAAGATCATGGCCAAGCACCCGGAGGTAGAAAAGGTCTCGACCGAGATCGGCGCCGAGTCGCTCTTCGAGAGCTTCAGCCCATTCTACACCGGCTACGCCATGCCCCAGGCCAACGCCGCCACCATGATGATCACCCTCTCCGACAAGGATTCCGGCAGGCGCGACATCTGGGAGATCCTCGACTCGATCCACGACGAGGCAACATCGTCCATCCCCGGAATCAGGCGGCTTCAGATCAAAGAGATGGGCGCGGACGTGATGGCAAGCTCGCTCGCGCCGGTGTCCGTCATCGTCTATGGCAAGGACCTAAACATCCTGAGCCGCATGGGGCAGCAGGTCCTCGATATAGCCAGGCAGACCCCCGGAATGTACCAGCCGGCTTCGAGTTGGGACATGGCTCAGCCATCCTACAGGATCAACGTTATCCCGGAGCGCGCCGCCGCGCTCGGCCTGACTCCCGAAGACATATCCGAACAAGCTTATTACGCGCTCGCCGGCGGCCTAGCCACCGAATGGTACCGGCTCCCCAACCTGAGGCAGAACACCATCTTGCTCAGGTACGAGCAGGCCGAGCGAAAAAACGCGGCGGACCTCCAGAGTTTGTACATCACCGCGCCGGACGGCCAGCAGGTACCCTTGAAGAGCGTGGCCAACATCACTTTAGAGGGCGCGCCCACGATAGTCGAGCACGATGGCATCCGGAGAGTCGTCTCAATAAACGGATTCTACCGCAAGGACGGCTACCTCGGCAGGAAGAATCCGCCGTCTATGGACGTGACCATGGACCTGATGATGCGCGCGGACCGGGAGGTCAACTTCCCGCCCGGCTACGGCATCGAGGCCCGCGGCGATATGACCCAGATGGCGCAGAGCTTCCGCAGGCTCCTTATCGGCCTCGCCATCGCCGTCATCTTCATCTTCCTTGTGCTCGTCGCTCAGTTCAGGGGGTTCCTGCAGCCGCTGCAGATGGTTTTTTCGCTTCCGCTCGAGCTCTCCGGCGTCTTCCTGGCGCTCTTCCTGGCCCACCAGGCGTTCTCGACCGTCTCCATAATGGCCGTCATTGTGCTCACCGGCATGGACATCACCACAGCCATCCTGATAATTGATATGATCATGAGGTACAGAGACAGAGGCATGGCCAGGGATCAAGCCGTGGTCGAGGCCTGCCCGCAGCGGCTCAGGCCGATCCTGATGACCTCGCTGATCACGATGATCGTCATGGTCCCGGTCGCGTTCTTCCCGAAGACCGGAATGGACGCCTACCAGCCTCTCGGCACCGTGATTCTCGGAGGCCTCTTCGTCGGCACGATCCTCAGTCTCTTCGATATACCGATCATGCACACCTACGTTGACGACTTCATCAAGTGGCTGAACAGGCGGTTCCTCAAGCGGGAGTGGGAATGGCCGGTGACGGCTCAGTTCGATGAGGGGAGTGGAAAGTGAAAAGTCCAAAGTGCAAAGCGCAAAGTCCAAAGTCTAAAGTCCAAAGTGCAAAGTGCGCGGCCGCCGCAGCTCTCGCGCTGATCGTTGCCTTCGCACATGTAGCCCCCGCCCAGGATCAAGGCTCTGCGATCGGCATTCCGCAATCCGCGATCCCCGTTCCGCATTCCGCATTCCGCATTCCGCAATCCGTCGCCCCTCCGACCATCTCGCAGACGATCTCTGTATCAGACGCCGTCGAGATTGCCCTCAAGAATAGCCCGAAAACGCAGGCTCAGAGAGCAGAGGCTGAGGCCGCTCGTGCCAGGATAGGCATGGCCAGGGCTATGACGAGGCCGCAGGTCTCGGCGACAACGTTCGCGACCACCGGCACGATGCCAGCCGTCCTCTCCGGCCCGCCGACGGTCGAGCCGCAGCCCTTCGCAGTGGTTCCCGACAAGAGCCAGTTCGACAAGAACCTGATGGCCATGTACCCGTTGTACACGGGCGGCCGGCTGGCCGGCCAGGTCCGAAGCGCGCAGAGCCTCTACGGCGCCGCGGCATCGGACGCCCGCTCGACTGAGCTTGACGTGGCCCTCGATGCCAGGGTGGCCTACCGTCGAGTTCTTCTGGCCAGGCGCTTTGTGGAAGCCTATAAGAGGCGGACGGACGAAGCCAGGGAAAGGCTCCGAATAGCCGAGGAATCCTTCAAGGAAGGCAGGATCGCCAAATACGACCTGCTGCGCAACCAGACCGAGCTCGCCGACGCCGAGCAGGCCCTGGTGAACGCCGAGCGCGACGCGGACGTCGCCATGGTTGACCTCAAGACGATTCTCGGAGTCTCGCAGTCATCAGATCTCACGCTTTCCGGCGAGCTCGCGTTCGAGCCGGTCGAGGGCGATGCCGAGCAGCTCCAGGCCCGCGCGCTTCGCCAGAGGCCGGAGATCGCTGCGGCGAGCGCCAGAATCGAGTCCGCACAGGCCGGCGTGGACGTGGCAAGAAGCGCCTACAGACCCCAGCTCTACGCCGTCGGCATGCAGGATTTCGCCCTGTCCTCAGGCACAAGCGGCCTCGACCACGGCTTCATCGTCGGCATCACGGCGGCCCTTCCCATCCTCGACGGCGGGCTGCGAAAGTCGGCCCTGGGCGAGGCCAAGGCAATGCAGGATCGAACGGAAGCTGAGGAGCGCGCCGCCGTCCTCGCAGTCAATCAAGAGGTGGCAACGGCCTGGGCGGAGCTCTGGGCCGCGGCCAAGAACGTCAAACTGGCCCAAGCGGCCGTCGAACAGGCCGAAGAGGACTACAGGGTCGTCAAGCTCAGGTACGAGGCAGGCAAGGCCATCAACGTCGAAGTGCTCGATGCCCTCGCCTCCATGACCAAGGCCCAAACTAACTACGCTCAGGCTCTTTACGAGCACAGCACCGCCCGCGACCGGCTGAACCGCGCCGTGGGAGGCGCTCCATAGGAGGAGAAACATGAAAACGGTGATATGCGTTCTGGCAGCGCTGGCCGTCATGGCCGTAGGCGCTCCAACCTTCGCCGCCACAGGCCACTCGCATCCGAAGCCCCCGGCAAAGCAGGCCAAAGCTCAGCCGAAGGCAAAAAGCCCGGCGAAACCGAAGCCTCCGCAAAGGATAAAGCCCGCGCAGAAGATCGCGGAGGTCAGATGCCCGGTCACGGGAGAAAAGGTGGCCGACCTCAAGCACGCGCAGAAGAGCGTCTACAAGGGCAAAACCTACTACTTCTGCTGCGCAACCTGCAAGCCCGCTTTCGACAAGAATCCGGAGAAGTACATCAAGAAGGCCCCGGCCAAGAAGTAGCCCCCACAGGTGCCAGACGCATGAACGTGAAGGACGATCAAGCGAGGTCATACACATATCGCGTTGCCTACGGGGCTTGGATCAACGACATGCGCTGCGAGCCGCTTCCCCTGGAGAACTGGCCAGCGCCCCAGGTGGACGACGAAGCGGTCGAGAGTCTGATCCGAGCCATGGACGTGCAGCAGGGCGCCGGGTTCAACATGCTCGACGTCTGGGGGCTGTTCGCCACCTGGGATTGGCCTGTGGATATCGTCAGCGCTATAGGCAAGGACCGCCGACGCAGGATAAACAGAGTGCTGAAGGCGGCGGCGGACCGGGGCCTCAAGTTTATCCTCGGCTTCGGCAACTACAGTTGGGGATACGGCAAGATCATCGAAGCTGACCCATCGCTCAGAGGCAGGGATCGGGCAGGAAACCCGCTCGCAAACGTCCTCTGCGACGCCAATCCCCGGTCGTTCGCCTGCGTCAAGAGGATTCTGGACTTCGCCCTCTCAGAGTTCGACTTCCAGGGCGTTCATCTCGAATCCTGCGATCTGGGATGCTGCGAATGCCCCGAATGTGCCGGCAAATACGGAACTGTAGGCTACAACGCTCGGATAAACCAGAAGACGGCCGATTACATCCGCAGCAACTGGCCCGATAAGATCATTTACGTCATAACCATCGGCTGGCTTCGGGGCGCCATCGGCAGTCCCATGAGGCAGCATCTCACACCCGAAGAGAAGGCTCAGATAATCGAGCTCAGCAAGCACGTGGACTGCATCTTCGACCACGGGCCTGATTATCACGTGCCCCTAAGCGAGAGGCGCGAGTTCATAGGCCGCCTGCACTGCGACTACGGCACATCCACCGGAATCTGGGTGTATCACGATGTCCGTCTGGACCGCGCCTCGTATTTCCTGCCCTACGCCAGGCGGGCGGGGAGCGCGATCAAGGCCGGGTATCAAGACGGGGTTCGGGGCTGCCTGTACTACCAGGGTCCCGTGAACAACGCTGGAACCGAGGTCACCATTGCTGCCGGGGGGCGAATCCTCGCGGATACGAGCCGGGATGTTGACGACGTCCTGGCCGAAGTTATCGAGCTTTACTACAGGCCGAAGAATGCTCGCGCGCACAAGAAGCTGGTCGGCATCTTCCAACTTGCGGAAGACTCGTATTTCGCCGACAAGTCCGGGGAAGTGCTCCTCGCCCCGCTCTTCGGCTCATGCCCGGGGCCTGCGATATTCCTGAAAGACCCCCTTCTCGACACCGCTGGCCGCGACGGGTACAGAAAAGCGCTGATCTCCATCTTGCAGGATCTGCAGGCACTCGAAGGCCGGTGCGACGATAACGGCAGGCTGAGAAACATCAAGAGATCCGCCATAGCCACTCTGAATCTCCTGAACACCGTAACCGACTGCCTGGGGGAGAAAACCTAAGCGCCAGACAGCCGCACTCCGCCTCACCCCTCAGTCCTCAGTCCTCAGCCCTCAGTCCTCGCTAGAACGTGTGCCCGGTGCTGAAGTGGGTGCGCGCGCCGTTGCTCTCCAGCCTGCAAGCCGGAGTTTGACAAGAACCCGGAGAAGGGAGGATTGGGGCTGGTTGCCGTAGTAGTGATGATACGGGAACGGAAGAAGGAAGGGGGTATAAAGATGCGGTGGTGGTCAGTTGGGAAGGCTTTCCCACCGATGGGGCCGCAGATGGCGCTCGCATCTGCTGCTGGCGCAGTGTCCCTGCTGGCAGCGGCTGTGGGGCCTGCTTACGCTAACGATCTGGGGCTGTTTCGAACCGACCCTCGGGAAGGGCTCGTGGGCACGATCGGAAGTGTGGCTTACAGCCCTGTCGTCTGGCTCATCGAGGCAGCAGTCCTTAACGCGTTTATTCGGCGAGGTTACTGGTGGTGTCTGCTATGCGCCTCAGTCGCTAACATCGCCTCCACGCTCGTCTCGCTGGTGTGGTACTGGAGCAACCTGGTGATCTCAGGCCATATCTTCGGCCCAAGTGAAGGAGGTGAAGGCTGGAAGACGGCATGGGTCTACGGCCACTGGAACCAGTTTGCTCCGCTTCTGGTGCGCTCCTATCTCGTGACGGTCATTGTGGAGGCTGTTGTGGTGGTGCTAATGACGCTAAAGCGGACGAATGTGCTGGTCTCCGTCAAAGCGGTTGTGGCGATGAACGGCCTAACCTATGCCCTCACGGTGGCGCTGATCCGGATTTGGCTTGCCGTCGCGCCGCCAACTGCCAGCCTTTGACCTGGCAAGGCCACGCGTTGTGTGCCTGGGCCAGAATGTGCCGGATTTGAGACCGAAGTGCTGTAACGACTCGCAATTGTGCTCATCCGACTTGACAATGAGCCATCCCGGATACAGGGAATACCGGGCGACCACGCTGCAGGCAGGTGGCGGCTGCTATACCAAGGAGCTTTCGGCCACGGAGGAAACCTGGACTAGAACGTGTGCCCGATGCTGAAGTGGGTGCGTGCGCCCTCCCTGCCGATGCCGTAGTCAAGCCGGAGACTGCCGATGGCCGTATTGACCCGGAGGCCAACGCCAGTGCCAAAGCTGGGCAAGAACCCGGAATGCTGCGCCAGGCCGGGAAGGAGAATGTTCGATCGGCCAGCCCAGGCGTCGCCGTAGTCTGCGAAGAGCACGCCGGTCAACGACTGACCGAACGGCTTGCGGTACTCGATGCTTGCGACGGCCATCCTGTCGCCCCAGAACCTGTCCTCTCTGTAGCCGCGCAGGGTATCCGCGCCGCCGACAAAATACTGCTCGAAGAAAGGTATATCTCCGCTGGAGACGCCAAGCAGTATCCGCGCGGCAATGGTAGTGCGTTTGTCCGTGGGGGTCATCTTCCTGCCGCCCCTGCTCCAGTAGTGCCTGATGTCAATCTGCAGCTTCCGGAACGGCCCCTTCAGCGCCCGCGAGCCGGAAGAACTCTTCTCGATGACGTCGGCGCTGCCCAGCTCGACCGACACTGACTTATACCAGCCGACCGCCGGATCTTTGTCGAAGTCCCTGGTGTTGTTGAGCAGCTTTATCGTGCCGCTGCGGATGGGACCATTCAGGGATATAAGCCCGGTCGTGCCCGTAGTTGGGATGTCCGATGTATGAACCCTCTCGCTTCGAAGCGTGACAAAGGCGCGGGTGAAATCGGTGAACGGGCGGCTCAGGCCGAAGGTCCCGCCCTTCCTGCGCTCGTTGTAGGTCTGACCATTAACCGTGCCGGTGCCGCCGATGAAGGACGGCGAGAACCGGTAGAGGAGCTTGTTGAAGACGTTGAAGGAAAGCGATGTGTGCTTCTTGTCAATCCACGGCTCGTAGAAACCGACCTCATAGCTGGCGGATCCGCCAAGCGCGTTCTCGGTTGTCGTCGTCTCCCAAAGGAGCGTCAGGCCCTGTCCGCGCCCGCGCAAGTTCGTCTCCGTAAGCTCCGCTCGACCCACCAGCCGGCTGCGATTGCTGTAGCCCAGGCCGACCCGCACCTCCCCGGTCTTCTTCTCCTTTACCGGGATTACTACGTTGACCTTGCCGACGTCCTTCGCTGGCTCTATCTTGGGCATTTCGACGTCATCGAGCAGGTCCAGGTTCAGGATGCGGGCGACGTCCTCGTGAAGCACCTTCATGTTGAAGTATCGGCCCGGCCTCGTCTTCATTTCACGCACAAAGACGGATTCACGGGTCTTCTTGTTTCCGACGATGTCCACGCTGGCGACGGTGTGGACAAGAATGGGGATCGTGAGGTCGCCCGTCTTGCTGTCAATGCCGATATCCTCGGTGACGTAGGCTATGTAGCCCTTATCCCGGTAGTAGCGCTGGATGGCGTCAATGTCTATCTTGAGCGTCTCGGTGTTGAGCACCTGTCCCGCCTGAGTCCTGATCAGCTTGCTGATAGTCGGCTCAGGCACAGGCCCGGCCCCGACAATCTTGATCTCTTTGACGACCGGGTTCTCCGCTACGTCGTAGATGACCCTCAGACCTTCTGGCGTCTCCTCCGTTCTCACCGAAACAGCGCTGAAATAGCCAATCGCGCTGATGGCCTCCCGGTCTTTGTCTGCAGCTTCCTTGGTGTACTGCGCGCCGGGCGCCAGCTTGACGACGTTTGCGATCGTCTCCTTGTTGATATTCTGATTGCCCGTAATGACTATCTGAGCCACCTTCTGCCCTTCCTGCCCATAGGCTGGAAGGGCCGGCATCATCCAGATCACTCCTACGATCACACCAGCCACAAACGCGCTTCTTCCGCAAACCCGAAAACCCTTACCTAACATCCTCAACT
>Ga0315289_10016278_pt1 | contig 10268 bp, 2 predicted proteins | sample YL17G11_40_MG_FD_203452 | JGI IMG/M metagenome (GOLD analysis project Ga0315289, IMG submission 203452) | Sediment microbial communities from Yellowstone Lake, YNP, Wyoming, USA - YL17G11_40 | ecosystem: Environmental > Aquatic > Freshwater > Lake > Sediment | place: USA: Wyoming | collected...
GTCCTGTCGCTGACGAGGGCCTCACCGGAGGGCGCCTGGGGCTCGCTGTCTCCCGCGGCCGCCAAGTCGGTGACGCTCCCGAGGCTCGCCGCGGCGCTCAGGCACCCCTCGGCCTCCGCGGCCGCTCCCGCGGCCTTGCTCCCTCTCTTGTCGCTCGCTCCCGCGGGCAGGCTCTTGCCCGAGGGCGCTCGCTCGCTCGAGGTCTTGCTCGATGCGGCCGCGGCGGGGGCGCTAGCCTCTGCTTCTGCTTCGGCAGCGGCGGCGGCTTCGGCTTCGGCGGTGACGGGAGTGCGCTTTCGAGGCGGCGGCGGCGACGGAAGCAGCAGGATCGCCGGCAACACCGGCGCCGCAGCTGCAGCGGCGGCCTCCGCGGGAGCGTTCCAGGAGGCCCTGCGCTGGGGCCTGGCTCACGCGCAGGAGCTCGCGGAGATCAGCGGCAAAGGAGGGAACGACGCTGCCGGCGGCGACGGGGACAGGGACTCGGCCAGAGCGGCGGCGGCGGTGCTCCTCCGCGGCCCGCTCGCCGCCCGCGTGCTGCCCGCTGCCCTCGCCGCTTCCGCGGCCTCCTCCTCGTCCTCGGCCTCCTCCGTCGCTGTCCGCCGCGTCGCCAGGGACCTCGTCGTGAAGTGCCGCGACGACGCGCTGCGCTCCTCGATGCCGGCGTGGGCCTCCGAGGAGTGCGACGCGGCCCTCGCCGAGGCCGCGGCGCTGGCGGTCTCGGCCGCCCTCGCTCGCAGCGGCGGCGGCGGCGACGAAGCGACCTTCGCGGCTGCGGGGGAGCTCGCCTCTGCGCTTCTCGCCTCCTCCTCCTCCGCCGCCGCCACCGCCGCCGCAGCTCCTGCTTCTGGCCTCCCACTCGCCGCGGCGCTCGTCCGCGTGCTCTCCCCGGCCGTCCGGACCGGGACGGCCCCCGCGGCGGCGGCGGCGCTTCTCGCCGACCTCATCACGCTCGACCCGAGAGCCGTTGCATCGGCGGCTGCCGAAGACGAAGGTCTTGGGACTCCTCCAACCTCGTCTTTCGACCTCGCCTCAGCGGTCGAGGCCATGCTTGCCGCGCCCCCGGGGTCCCCTGTCGCGGCGGCGCAGGCGCGCGTCGTGGCCGCGTCAGCGATCGCCAAGGGCGGAGCGGGAGCGGCGGAGTGGCGGTCGCTGGCGTCGCGCCTGGCGAGTGACGCATCGACTCCCTCTTCTTCTTCTTCCTTTCCTTCTTCTTCTTCTTCTTCTTCTTCTTCTGCTTCTTCCGCGGCCCTGACCTTGCTCGTCGACGCGGCCTCCGCTGCCATCGCGCGGGGAGGAGGGGCTCCTTCCTTCTGGTCCGGCGCCGAGCTCGACGCCGCGGCAGACGCCCTGTCGCTCTCGCTCTCACTCTCACTCTCGAACAAGAAGAAGGAAGGACAAAACGGCTCGGTGCTCCCCTGCCCGCCGCTCGCTGCGCTGCTGCGGGGCGGGCTCTTGGGCGACGCGGCCGCCGACGCGGCCTGGCGGGCGCTGGCTGCAGCCGTGGGGTCGAGGAGGGGGGAGCCCTCTTCATCTTCTTCGCTTGTGGCGGTCTCGGCCGTCGCCTCGGCTCTGCAGTCCAAGAGGGCGATTCTTTCTCGAGAGAGCGAGGCGAAGAAGGCCTCGCTTCTCGCCGGTGCGGGCGCCGCCGCGGCGGCGCTGCTCGATATCGCCGTCGCTGGAGGCGTCGGGAGGGGAGAAGAAGGCGGCGGTGCTCGCTGGGAGGAGGGTGAGAGAAGCAGCAGCAGCGGAGATGACGACGGCGGAGACTCTTCGTCGTCCGACGCTCGCTCGCTGGCATCTTCCTCCTCCGGGGAAGGCTCCGCCTCGAGCCTCTCGGGCTCGGAGATCTCTTCGAGAGAAGGCTTTTCTTCGTCTTGTTTTTCAAGTGCAGACTCTGATGCCGAGGAAGATGACAAAGACGCCACCTCCTCGTCGGGAGCCTCAAGCCGCGAGGAGGAAACCGACCTCGACGACGACGCGGCCGCCGCCGCCAACGACCAAGAAGCCTCGCCCGAGGCCGAGGCCGCGCGCTGCTGGCCTCGGGTCGCGTCGGCGCTCTCCTCCTTCCTCGGAAGTGCCACCGCTGACAAAGAGCTCCTCCGCAGCTCTCTCCTTGTCGCGCTCATGCAGTCGGCGCTCGCCAGGGCCTCGAACGAAGAGGGCAAGGCCTGGCCGCTGGCCGCGGCCCGCAGGGCGCTGGTCGCGGACGAAGTCGTCGGAGGCGGCGGCGCCGACGAAGACGGAGAGGAGGCGGTCGAGATGCTCCTCGGCGCTGCGTCTTCTTCCGTCGGCGCCATGGAGCTGGCCGCTGCGGTCATCAACACTTTTGGCGCCGGACGCTTCGTCCGCGTCTGCGGCGGCGGCAGCAGCAGCAGCAAAAGCAGCAGCGAGCAAGGAAAGGCGTGCGCCGCCGCCGCCTTGGTCCTTGCTGGCCGGCGCCGTGCCGCCGCGCGCTCGCTGTCGGCCGAGCTCGTCTCCTCTTCGCGCTCGCGCTCGCCCGACGTCGTCGCCGCCGTCCTCGAGGCGTTGCTCTCTCGTCTCACGAAATCAGCACTCGACGAAGCAGCGGAAGAAACGGCTCCTCGGCGGGCCGCGTCGGCCCTGGCGTCTCTGCTCTCTCGCCTCGCCCGCGAGGGCTCTTCCGCGGCCGTCGTCGCGCGAAAGTTCTTCTCCGCGGCCGTCGCGCCCGCCATCGGACCTCTTTCTTCTTCTCCCGCTCTGCTCGCCTCGTGCGTGCTCCCTGCTGTTTCCTTCGCGTTACGGCAGAGCTCAAGCGAGTCCGAGCTCGAGAGCAGCGGGCTCCCGGAGCTGTCCCTGCGGCTCCTGAGCGCTGCCGAGGAAGCGCCGCCGCTGGCGCAGCAACAGCAGGGCTCTCCGAGTTCCGCGGCCTCTCGCCGGGCGCTCTCCGCCGCAGCGGCCTGCTTCCCGCTCTCGTACGCTGCTCTGAGAGCGACTGAAAGAGAGAAGCGTGCCCTGGTCTCCGCGCTCGTCCGGCAGCTCAACGGCGAGCGCGCCGCCGAGCAGGCGAGGGCCGCCGCGGCGAGGTTTGAGGCGGCGGCCTCGTCGGCGGGAGCGGAAGCGGCCGAGCCTGCAGCCGCTTCCGCTTCCGCTTCCGCTCCCGCCGACAAAGACGTTGACGACACCGCCTCCGAGGCCGAGGCCGAGGCCATCATCTCCTCGCTCGCCGCGGCGGTGCACCTCCACGCCCCCGAGGCCGTTCCCGAGGACTCGTGGCCCCTGCTGGTCCGGAGGGCGAGGAGGGGCGTCGCCGCCGCGACGGCGGCCGCCGAGGCCGCGGCGGAGGCCGCCGCTGAGGCCGCCGCCGGGGCGGCCCGCAGGCTCGCGGGCCCCGCCGGCGCCGACGCACCGCTGGCTGCGGCCGTCGAGACCTTGCGCAGGCTCTCTGCGGGAGGCGGAGCCGCGGCCCTGGCGGCCCGGAGGGCGGCGGCGGGGCCCGTCGCGCAGGCGCTCGGCGCGAGGCCGCTCCGAGGGCCGGCCGCGGCCGCCGCCGCGGCCTGGGGCCTCTGCTTGGACTCGCAGCTTCGCGCCCGGGGAGGCCGAGGAGGCAGCGCCGGCGCCAAGCACGCTGCCGTCGTCTGGAAGCAGTCCCCCGCCGGGGCGCAGAGGGACGCGCGCGCCGAGGCGTGCAGGCTCGCGCTGGCCACCGGTAGCATCTCCGCGCTCGCCGCCGCCGCCGGCGGGGGCGCCGCCGCGACGGCCGCGGCGGCCTGGCGCGCCGGCAGCGACGGCGGCGAAAGTTTGTCGTCATCTGCATCTGCTCCTCTCCTCCGCCCGCTCTGGGAGGCGGCCGGTGCCGCGCTCCTGTCTGTTTCCACTTCTTCTTTGTCTTCTCCTTCTGCTGCTGCGTCCTCTTCTGCGTCGGACGAAGAGGCCCTCGCGGCGGTCGTGGAGGCGGACGCGTGGGGGGAGGAAGGGACGGGCGTCGACGGCGTCGGCTCCGCGCTCGCCCTCGCGCTCTGCGGGAACGGAACGTCGTCTTCGAGCAGCAGCAGCAGCAGCAGCAGCAGCAGCTCCTCCTCGCTGTTGCGCTCCGGGGCGCTCGCTCTCCTCGCGTGCCCGCAAGTCCTGCTTCGTCTCGCGGATCCCCCTCCTCCGCGCGCGGAAGACGACGACGACAGCGCTTTCGACCTCTCGGATTCCAGCAGTGACGACGACGACGACAGCACTCGAAGGAGAAAACCCGCGTCTGCGCCGGCAACTGCCTCCTCGGCCGCGGCTGCCGCCGCCGCCGCCCTCGAGAAAGCCGCCGGCGTCCGCCCCGAGCTCGCCGCCGCCCTCGTCTCCCGCCCCGCCGCCACGTCGCTCACCGAGAGCAGCAGCGGGGAAGCCAGGGCGGCGGCGACATCTCTCCGGCTCCGGTTCCTCTCCGCCTGGGCGCTCGCGCTCGCGCGCTGCGAGGCCGCGGCACCCGGCAGCGCCGAGCGGGGCGCGCTCGCGGCTGCGCTCTCCGAGGCCGAGTGCGTCGATGTCTCGAGCAGCAGGGGGCCCTTCACGTCCAGCTCGAGGAGCTCCGCGGTGTCCGCGCTGCTCGACCTGGTCGCGACGAGGTGGCTGCCGCTCTCGGAGGGGGATGGAGACGGGGAGGAAGGGAGCTCGAAGAAGAAGAGGAGCAGGGCCAAGGCCGCGACTCCCGCGACCGCCGCCGCCGAGGCTGCTGCTTCCCGCGCCGCAGGCGCGACGACGTCCGCTTCGTGGACTCTGAGTCACTCGCTGCGCTCCTTGGCGGCAGCCGCTCTGGACTCGACGGGGAAGAAGGAAGAAGAAGGGGCGGCAGCGAGGAAGAAGAAAAGGCCTCGCCGCCGTTCCAGCAGCAGCAACAGCAGCACCGAAACCCAAAACCGCCTGCTCGCCGTCGCCGTCTTCCGGGCCTGCCTCCGCCTCCTCCCGGCAGCCTCCCGCGACTGGTTCGGAGGGCTCAGGCACAAGAGGCTCCAGGCGCGCGTCGAGGGCTACACCGTCCGGGTCGAGTCGCCCTCGATCATCCGGGGCGAGCTCGCCGGCGCCGCCTCTGCCGGCGCCGCTCCTCCTTCGAGCTCTTCTTCCTCTTCGTCGTCCTCGTTCCAGGTGAAGACCAACGCCGCCATCCGGGAGGCCGTCGCGACCCTGCAGGTCGAGGACGGCGTCGCCGTCGAGCTCGCGGTGGCGCTGCCGCGCTCGTGGCCGCTGCGGCCGGCGACCATCGACGCGCGCACCGCCGCGGGCGTCTCGGACGCAAGGGCCAGGCGCTGGCTCCTCTCGGCGTCTGCGCTCCTCCGCATCGGCGGCCTCGGGTACGCGTCTTCGGGAGGGAACCTGGCACCCGAGGGAGGAGGCGAAGGGGGGCTCGGCGCCGCCCTGAGGCTCTGGCGCGCCTCCGTCTCCAAGGAGTTCGAGGGCGTCGAGGAATGTCTCATTTGCTACTCTGTCGTGCTCGCGTCCGCCGCCGCGGCTGGCGGTAGTGGCGGGAATTCCGGTGCCGGGGCGCTGCCGCGGAGGGCGTGCAAGACCTGCGGGAAGAAGTTTCACGGCGCGTGCCTATACAAGTGGTTTAGGAGCTCCGCAAGGGCCGCGAGCTGCCCGCACTGCCAGAGCGACTGGAGTTAGGAGGAGGAGAAGAGGAGTACTCTTTTCCCGTTTGTTTCGGTGTCACTTTCGAAAAAAAGATTGAAAAGAAAGGCATCGACTCTCTCCTCTTTTCTTTTACTTGCTTCTTCATTTCGATCCAAAAACTGCACGACTGCCTCTGGCTGCCTGTCGATCGCACACTTGACAACAGAGAGAAGCGAAGAGACCTTGATCGGAGACTGGACAAATTAAAAAGAAGCGGTTCAACAAGTCAACCCATCGTCGAGTAAACAGGCATCGATTGCTCTCTCGTTCTCTTCTTGCTCTTTCCTTCTTGCTTTCCGTGTCTCCACATGTGGCGGGGCAGGTCTGAGTGGAATCCGGGACTGATCGTTGCGCAGATCGTCGCGATTCAGGCGGCGTTCTATTCGAGCCTCGGGGCGCTCCTGATTCTGCTCGTCGGTAAGGGGGAGAGAGATGCTTGATGATGGACGTCGGCGGCGGCGAAGAAACGAGACCTTCTCGACCTCGAGGAGACCAACGACCAACTCCCTCTCTCACCTCCTCTTTCCGCTTCCGCTTCCCTCCCACCCCTCCATACACTTCAAGGCCCTTACACGGACCACCTCTCCCTCGACCACGTCTTCTCCTTCAAGGCCCTTGACTTCCGCTCCTTTGGCAGCTGGATGACCGCTCTCTCGCACCTCGGCGCTGCCGTCGCCTGTGCCGTCGCCGTCGCCGCGCTCGTGGAGCGGGCGAAAAAGTGCCTCGACTTTGCCTCGACCGCGTATGCTTTGCATTTTGTGGCGTGCTGCGTCGTAGGGGGCTTCCCTCGCGGTGGCGGCTGGTGGCTGGTGAACGCGGGGGGCTTCGCGGCGGCGGCGCTCTCGAGCGAGTACGTCTGCCTGCAGAGGGAGATGGCCGACATCCCCTTGGGGCAGGCTTTGAGGCGAGCCGCGGCCGCCGCGGCGCAGGGAGGCGCCGCGGGGCTGGCTGCGGCCAAGGCGGCGGCGACAGGAGTGGGCGGTGGCAGCAATAACGGTGGCGGTTCGGTGGAGCTTTCTTCCGTTTCGGCGTCTCCGGCGGGCCCTGGCTCTTCGGCGACGGCGACGGCGCCGGGGAGCGGCAACCGAGGTCGCTCATTGCTCCCCGTCTAGATCGCTCACATCTTTCTATCGTTGTCCATCTTCTTTCGTTCTTCTTCAAGTACTTGCAAAAACAGAAAAAATGAAACCAAAACAATAACAAAAAAGATGTTATCTAGCTCCTCGCGCCGCCGCCGCGGGCCAAGTCGTTCCTCGCCTTGGCGGCCCGCGCCCCCGTGCCTCCGGCGGCCAGGCACCACGGCGCCAGGTAGGGCGACGCGGAGACCGCGATCGGTTTCCTGTCACTGTCGTAGTCGCCGCCGCGTCGAGCGGTGGAAACGGCGCCGCCGGCGGCGGCGGCGGGGACGACCCCCCCGGCGAGCAGCGCCGGCGGCAGCTCGAGCGAGGCGTGCCCGACCTGGACGGCGACAATTCCGGCGGCGGCGGCCTCCGCGGACCGCAGTGGGCACAGCAGGTGGATGAGCCCGCGCCTGCCGTCGACCCCGCGTACGAGGGCGAGCGACACTATCGGGGAGGGAGTCGCCGGGGAGTCGAGAAAGTCGGCCTCTCCTTCCTCTGCTAGTCCCTTCCCCGCCTCCGCGGCCGTTGCGAGCGCAACGACGGAACCGTTCAGCGCCCGCAGAGCGTTCGAAAAACTCGAGGGCCGCTCTCCCAGGAACTCGAGCCGGACCGACGAGAGCGGGAGGACCATTGGGCGAGCGGCGGCAAGGGCCGCCGGGAGGAGGAGGACGTCGGCGGCGACGGAGGAGGAGAAGCTCGGGGGTTCTCTCCCTCCTCGTTCTCGCTCTCCTCCTCCTCCTCCTTCGGCGACGACGTCGTCGTCGTCGTCGCAGCAGTCGTCCGCCGCGGCGCTCTCGACGCAGGAGCGGGCAAAGGAGAACCACGATGCCGTTCGAGCATCTGCGGCAGAGTACCTCGTTGACGCGGGAGTCGTCGGGATAATGCCCTGGAAGAGGGAGGGCGGCGCCGCCGCGGCGTCTCCGTGCTCGGCGCCGCAGTCTTCGGCGTCGTTGCCGCGCATCCTGCTGCCGCTGCTGCTGCTGCCGCCGAGTGCCGGGAGCTCCACGACCTCCAGAAACGGAGGCAGGCACCCCCCTTCGAAGAGCTCGAAGACCGCCGGTGCGTCCCTCTCGGCGTTGCCCGTCGAGAGCCTGACCACGTGCGTGGGCCGCGCCGCGGCGAGTGCGGCCCGCAGCAGGTCGAGCCCGGCGCCGCGGACCCATCCGGGCGAGTTGACGACGAGCGGCGGCCAGCTCCTTGCCCTTTTCCCCTTGCACTGTGCCTCTCCGCCGCCGCTCTCGACGCCGCCGTGCTGCCAGTGCCAGCCCAGAAGGCAGGCAGCGACGGCACAGGCCCTTTCTGGGTCGCTCGCGGGGGACAGCGCGCCCAGGAAGTGGGCTCGGGCGGGCTGCCGCCGGACGGCGCCGGCGCCTCCCGCCCCCGTCGCGCGGGCGCTCGGCCCGCCGCTCGCGAGCAGGGGCCGAGACACGTGGCTCAGCGAGGCGAGCCCCGGAGGCGTCAGCTCGGGCTGCCCGCAGTCGACGTCGCACCAGGCGACGACGGGGGAGAAGGCCGGAGCAGCGCCTCCCGTCGAGTCGTTCTTCGCGGCAGCAGCAGCAGCAGCAGCAGCGGCGGCGGTCGAAAACGAGCTCAGGAGCTCGTTCGTCAGCAGGCGCGCGAAGGAAGACTTCCCCGAGTTTTTGGGCCCTATGACGACGACGGAGGGTGGCCCCCCGCCGGCGGCGACGCTCGCCCGCGCGCCGCCGGCGATGGAGGCCGCCGCGGCCCTCCAAGAGGCCGGAGGCGGAGGGGGCAGGCTCGCCGTCGCCGCTGCCGCTGCCGCTCCGCTTTGCTGAGGGAAGGCGCGCGAGACGGGCGGCGGTGCTGCTGCTTCTTCGTTGCGATCTTTCGGGGCCGTGACCGCGACGCGACAGCTGCGCGCGGTCAGGGGGACGTCCCCCGGCCCGAGCGGCGCGGCCTCGAGCCTGGCGACGACGCCGGCCGGGACGGCGAGGTGGTCTGGGGGGCTTCGCTTTCTCGGCGACGGCGACAATGCTGCAGCGTCATCGTCGCCTTGTTTTGCGCTCTGCAGCCTCCAGCCGTGGCACCACGCAGCGCCGGACGTCGCCTGAACAATCGCCGGACCGGTGACGAACAGCGGGAGATTGGCGTGGAGGTCGTGCGAGGAGGTGGAAGAAGAGACGGAAGTTGATGCGGCGGGAGGAGCGTCGCCTGCGGCGTCGCCAGCGGCATCGGCCCCGACGACGGACGGTGCCTGGCCCGCTGCGCTTGCTGGCCCCTTGGTGTCTGCCAGTTCACCTTCCGGTATTCGTCGTTTCTTGCGAGAGGGCATCTCGGGGAGAGAGGGCGCCTCCTCGCCCGCACGATTTTACTAGAAAGAAAAAAGAAATGAAACAGACTGACAGATTCTTTTACCCGGCAACACGGCCCCTCTCTTTCTCCTTCGTTCTCTCTCCCCCCTCTCCCTCACTTCCCACCTCCGCCGACGCTCGCGCCAGCGCCAGCGCCGCCGCCGCTCCCCGGCGCGATCGGGAACATCGCCACGAACGCGTCCCTCCCTCCCGACGCCAGAAGCCCGCGGTACGGGTGGAACGCCAGCGCCCCCACCGCCCCCGGCCTCGCGCCCAGCAGCGGGCCGTGCGCCCGGACGGTGCCCGCGGGCGCGCCGCCGGCGTGCCAGAGCTTGACGACGGACGCCGTCGTGCCCGTGGCGAGCAGCGGGGCGTGCGGGTGCGCCGCGAGGGCCGTGAGCCCCCCCGCCGAGTGCGCGGACAGGACCGCGGCGACGCCGGCGGAGGCGCCGGGGCGGAAGGGGGAGGGCGCGGCGGCGCCGCCGCCAGGCGAGCGCACGTCGACGAAGGCGAGCTCGCCGCAGGCCGCCGCGGTCACCAGGGCGTGCGGGGAGCCCCCCGACAGCGAGGGTGCCGCGAGCCCGACGAGCGCGGCGCCGGCGTGCGGGCGCAGCGACAGGACGCAGGAAGGCGCCGAGGAGGAGGAGGAGGAGGAGGACGAGAGGCGGGCGTCGAGGAGCGCGAGCGAGCCGTCGGAGAGAGCGGCGGCGACGAGCGGCGGGCCGCCCGTGCTCGAGTCGAGCGCCGCAAGCCTCGTGACGACGGCGGCCGCGCCGGCGCCGCCGCCGCTGCCGCTCCCCACGAGCGTGCCTATCCGGCGCTCCGACGCCAGCGACCAGACGGCGACGCGGCCCCTCGCCGACCCGCCGCCCCCCGCGGCGTAGAGCAGGCCCCTCCGCTCGTCGAGCGCGAAGGTCGCCGGGTCGAAGCGGAGCCCGCCGGCCGCGTTGGCGAAGCCCAGCCCGAAGCCGCCGCCGCCGCCGCCGCCGCCTCCGGCGCAGGCGCCCAGGGAGGAGGCGGAGGAGAGCACGGCGAAGGAGCCGGAGGGAGAGGCCCCTCGGACGACGCCGACGCCGCCGAGGCCGTCCCCGCCGCCGGAGGCGCCCGAGCCCGCCGCCCGCTCCCGCGGCGCGGCCTGCCACGCCGTCGCGAGCCGCTGCGCGCCGCGGAACGACCAGTCCCGCCACACGCGCACGCAGCCGTCGCAGCCGCCGGCCAGCAGCAC
>Ga0315289_10016279_pt1 | contig 10268 bp, 8 predicted proteins | sample YL17G11_40_MG_FD_203452 | JGI IMG/M metagenome (GOLD analysis project Ga0315289, IMG submission 203452) | Sediment microbial communities from Yellowstone Lake, YNP, Wyoming, USA - YL17G11_40 | ecosystem: Environmental > Aquatic > Freshwater > Lake > Sediment | place: USA: Wyoming | collected...
GGGCGAGATGAGAGGGTCGGGCGTCGATTTGCTAGCCGGCGTCGATTTGCCGCGCCCAAATTTGCCGCGTGCCCTTCTCCTTGCTTCTATTCTCACCTTGCCAAAGCCAGCACTCTTACTGCCTGATGCGGCGACCGTGATACAGGGGACGGGCGGCACGCGCCGCCGCGGGGAGCTGGCGGTGGCTAGGGAGGAGGAGCGTGGCGCGGGCGGCGCCTGCATTCTAAAAGGCGTGCACGTTGCGACGTTGGGGGTCGATCTGGATGTGCGTGCGTGCGTGGCACGTACGCAAGCGCCAAGGGCTGGAGAGTGCGCACGCGGCCAGACAGAATCGAGGACGCCGCGCCAGCACGGGATAGAAGGAGTGTTTGTTTTTGCTCTCGCCCAAGGCCCCAAAAAATCACACCACAACGCCCCGGCTATATGCAACTGCCCTCAACGCCCGGCCCTCGCTCTCTCTCACTCTCTCTCGCTCTCTCTCTCTCGCTCTCGCTTCAATGCTGCAACGCTACCTTCCTTTCAACCCTGCTGCTGCTGGAACACAGGCACCCACACCGTCCGCGTGGGGGCCTCCCGGGGCGCACCCGCGTTGCCCCCAAGGGCCCGGGGCGGGGCCGGGTGGCCCAGCGGGGCGGCGACGGCCCCGCCGCCGCCCCACCCGTGCAGGGCGACAACCTGGAGCAGCGCCGGCGGCACGGCGGCCGCGGCGTCCACGCCACCCCACTGGCCAAACCAGCGGGCCGCCCAGGCGTGCAGGCAGGCGGGCGTAGCCAGGCGGTACACGGACGCGCCGTGCTCCGGGAAGGCGGCCAGGGCGGAGGCGAGCAGGGCGGCGGCCAGGGCGGCGTGGGCGGAGGCGTCCGGGTCGTCCGGGGGCGGCGTCTGCGGGCACAGGCGGGCGTCGGCGGTGGTGGAGGGCGGCCCGCCGGCCGGGCGGACGACGCGCGGGCGGGCAGCGTTCTCGGCCAGCCGCCCCGCGATAAGGCCCTTCCCCGCGGGGACGCGGCAAAAGTGCTGGACGCCGCGGACGTGCACGTCCAGCAGGCCGTGGGCGGCCGCGGTGGTGAGGGCGGCGTTGAGCTCCTCGGCGCAGGACCTAGAATGAGGAATGAGGTGGGGAGGCGCGTGATGGTGTGGTGAGAGGAAAGGCGGGGGGTAGGTCGGGGGGAGAGCGCGCGTCGGCCGTCGGAGAGAAATGGGGCAGGAGGAGACGCCGCGTTCAGCGGTGATCTCGCCTGTGTTCCCGTTTTTGTTCCCGCCACGTCAACTCAGACGTGCCCCTAGCCACCTGCGGTAGGCAGAATGGGCGGGGGCGGCATGGAAGGCCGGCCAATCGGGCCGGCACAGCAAAGACATTTGACTGCGACGAGCCCCACCGCATTTAGATAGTTTTCTCAACAGCGGGAACTCCCTGCAAAGCCAGCGGCGGCGCTGCACACATTGCCGCGGCTCCCTCTGCCCCAGGCGTGTCCTCCAAGGAGACAGGACTTGACATCAAACTCACCAGTGCCGTTGCCGCAAGCTCAGGCTCCAGGGGCCGACGGAGATGGTGTGGAGAGGGCGGTCCGCCGTGGCAAGGTCGAGCGAGGAGCGTTTGCTCGGCCGGCCGCCGCCTTCATCATCGATCTTGCGTTTGGAGAGTCCCATGTGGATGCGAGATCTGCTGTGCGTGCGCGCCTGCGTAGTGTGTGCGTGTGCTTTGTAAGCTCCTGGGAACCGACAAAGAGAAATAAGTGTGATGAGAGTGGATGCAATACCACTACGGTCTCCACTCCATTTTTTTTCCCCCGACCCTCTGCCGCCCGACGTCGGGCTAAAAACCATGGGCCAGCTCGCCGACTTCCTCATCGGCGCGGCCGCTATCGCCGCCCCGCTCTCGACTCCCGCTCGCACTGCCCTCATCCTGGGCAGCGCGGGCGTCAAAGCGGTGCAGGCGCACAAAAGGCGCAAACAAGACAAGGGCGACAGCGCACCGACCGATGCCGTTTCCGAATCTCCTCCCTCGCCGTCCGTCGACCTGGCCTTCTCCGACCTGCGCGTGACAGTGCAGACCAAGGCCGGGGAGGCCAAACACATCCTGGCGGGCGTGTCCGGGGTCGCCCGGTCGGGGCGGTGCGTTTTGGAAGAACGGCGCAGGGGGGGGCTGCTGTCGGCTGCTCTCTCTCTCTCGACCCTTCACCCACCTCTCCCTACCCTCCCTCCACCTATCCCCATCCATTCTTCTTCTTTCAGCCTCCTCGCCATCATGGGCCCCTCCGGCGGCGGCAAGACCACCCTCCTCAACGTCCTGGCCGGCCAGCTAGCTAAAGGTAAGGGCATACGGGCGTCAGGCACGGTCACGGCCGTGCCTGTGCCGGGCGGCGGCGGCGGTGGCGGGGTGCCCCACCCTCAGGCACCTTCTCCTGCCCCGACCGTTCGGCGCCAGGCTTATGTGGAACAGGAGGACGCATTCTACTCCATGCTGACCGTCCGGGAAACGCTGGCCCTGGCGGCCGCCCTGCAGTATGACGGCCAGGGCTCCAGCACCGCGACGGGGCAGCTGTCGCCGGCCGCGGCGGCGGAGGTGGAGTCCCTGCTCCGACGCCTGGGCCTGGCGGGCGTGGCAGGTACCCGTGTCGGCGGGGGCCCGGCCCGCGGCATTTCGGGCGGGGAACGCAAGCGCCTGGCCATCGCGTGCGAGCTGGTGGGCGAGCCGCACCTGCTCTTCGCGGATGAACCGACCACGGGGCTGGATGCCTTCCAGGCGGGCCAGGTCGTGGCCGCGCTGGCCTCCCTGGCGCACGAGGGCGGGTGCACTGTCATTGCCTCGGTCCACCAGCCCCGCTCCTCGGCCTTTGCGGCCTTTGACGACCTCATCCTGCTGGCCGCGGGGGGCGCCCCCGTCTACAATGGCCCCGCCGCGGACGCGGTCGCCTACTTTGGCGCGCTCGGCCACGCCTGCCCGCCCGGGGTTGGGGTCGCCGAATTTCTGGCCGACCTCGTCTCGGTCGACTTTTCCTCGCCCGCGTCGGAGGCGGAGTCGGCCGCCCGGGTGGCCGGCCTGCTGGCCGCAGCGGGCAAAGGGAGGGCGGCCCTGACGGCGGCGGTGACGGCGGCGACGGCCGCCGGTGGTGCCCCCCCTGCTGCCCACCAACCCGCCCCGTCCGCGCCGCTCCGGTCTCAGCTGCGCATGCTAGGCATCCGGGCCTGGCGCCAGGTGACCCGGGACAAGGCCACCTTCATCGCCCGGGCCGCGAGCAACCTGTCGTCCGCCCTCATCTTTGGGGGCATCTTCAACCGCATGGGGCGGAGCCAGGCCGCCATCCAGGACCGGCTGGGGCTGTTGCAGGTAATAAAAAAAGAAAAATGGATGGATGCCAGAAAGGGGGGCGACGACACTGCAAGTCTTTTTTTGAGCTCACCCCTTGTCAACCCTTTTTTTTCATTTTCTATAGGTCGCCACCATCAACACCATGATGTCCGCCCTGGTCAAGACTGTCAACGTCTTCCCGCGCGAGCGCACGGTCGTGGACCGGGAGCGCGCGCGGGGCGGGTACGGGGCAGGCGCGTACCTCCTCGCCAAGCTGGCCGCGGAGGCGCCCGTGTCTGCCCTGTTCCCTGCCCTCTTTGCAAGCGTGGTGTACCCGACGACGGGCCTGCAACCCGGGCTGGGGCGGTTCACCCGGTTCCTGGGCATCCTCACGCTGGAGTCCTTCACCGCGACGGCTCTTGGCCTGGCGGTCGGCGCGGCCGCGCCCACGCCCGACGCGGCCGCCGCCATCGGGCCCGCCCTGTCCGTCGTCTTCCTGTTGTTCGGCGGGTACTACGTCAACGCCAAGTCCGTGCCCCGCCCCCTGCGCTGGATTGAGGGGACGTCCCTGATCAAGCACGCGTTTGAGGCGGCGGCCGTGAATGAGCTGGACGGGCTGGTGTTCGACCCGCCACCGCCGCCCGCCAGGGGTGGTGGGGGCCCGGGCGGGTCATCCCGTGGGGCCGCACAGGGCTTCATACCGGACGGGGCGACCGCCCTGGCCCGCCTGGGTTTCGGTGAATCGTCCGTGCGGGGCGCGTGCGGCGCCCAGGCGCGCGTGCTCGCGTTCCACACTTGGGCCGCCCTCTGCATCCTCCGTGCGCGGGCGCCGACCTACACCCGCCTGGCAGCCCCACCGCCGGCGGTGGCTGAGGGTGGTGGTGGTGAGGAGGCGCGCAGTGGGTCGCCGGCGGAGGGGTGGGTGAAGACGGAGTCGCCGGCGGGCGCGGTGGCTTGATAAGTTTTTTTTTTTACTCATGCTTCAAATCAAGCTTGGCGTCTCCTCGCTCCTCTCCGGCACGGGCGCTGCCGGCGCTGGTGCTGGCGTCACGGCTCCTGCCCCATTCTCACCAAGTGCCAGGGCTTCCAGCGGCGGCTGCTTAACTGCCGCAGCCTCGATCGCCTCGACGGCCGTTGCTGCCTCCTCGGGCGAGACCGAGGCAAGTTCTTCAACCGCCCCCGCCCCTCCCGCCGCCGCCCCTCCCGCCGCCGCTTCCACCCGCCCACCCCTTCCCCAGGCCACCGCCCGGGCGTCCGCCGCCCGGCAAACGGCCTCCGCCCTCAGCACGGCGTCCTTGTACGCCTGGAGCAGGGCGGGCACGTCGCCCAGGGCCAGGGAGGCCGGCTCTGCGTACAGCCAGGCATGGCCGGCCGCCAGGGCGCCCGCCGCGTCGGCGGCCAGCACCAGCGCCACGCCCTCCACCTCCAGGTCCGCGGCCGTGGCTGGTGGGGGCGGGAGCAGGCCGGGGGGCGATGGTGAGGGCACTCCCGCTCCCGCCCGGCCGCTGGCGCTTGTGGTGAGGCGCGGGCTGACCCCTGCGGCCGCGGCCGCGGCCGCGGCCGCCGCGGCCGCCGCCACAGGCACGTGCGTTCCTGCTTGCTGCTGCTGCTCACCACCATCGGGGCGGGGCAGCAACTGCATGTCGGGCACGCCCGCCGCCACCATGCGGGCCACAAAGATGGCCGGGTCGACGGACAGGGAGGCCGTGTTGATGGTCTCCACAAAGGAGGCCGCCCCGTACGCCTGGGTGAAAAAGTAGGCGCCCTCCCCGCCCAGGCGGCCCGCCGCCCGGAAGCGTTGCACGTATTCAAGGTTCGACGCCAGCTGAGGGGGGGCGGCCTTGATGAGGGTGTAGACCAGGGCGGGCAGGAAATCGTCCGCGCCCGGGGCGCGGGGGGGCGAGGCAGGGGGCAGGCCTCCGGCGCCACCAGGCACGTCTCCACCCGCCGCCGCCGCCGCCGCGCCCGCCAACGCGTTGTTCAGGACTCGGCAACAGTTGAAGATGCAGACCAGCTTGTCCCGGGGAGCCTGAGGGATGTGAAGTTGAGAGAGAGAGCGAGGGCGCGTGCGTGTCAAAAAAAAGGCGGGCGCTCCAAACCAAACCACAACCCTCTCCCTCCCCATCTGTCTCCTCTCACCTTGAACTGATTCACTTTCAGCAACTCCCGCCCGGCCAGCCCCACCGCTCGCTCATCCACCGCGCCCGGCGGCATGTCCAGGTGAGCCGGCTCCACGAAGGATAGGGCGCGCAGGCGCAGGGCGAGCGCCTCGTCTCGTTCCTTGTCCAGGGGCGAGGTGGCAAAAGTGGCAGAGTGGATTTTGGTCATCGTGTACTTTTCGAGCCCCTCACCCGCCGCCTCCAGCACGCCCGGCCCCGCGCCCGCCCACAAGGGGTGGGTCGTGAACGAGACTGCCTGGGACTCGAAAAAAGCCTGGGCGGCGGCGGCGTCGCGGTCCGGGTCGGGGGTGCGACCCTCAAAGGCTTTGACGAAACTGGAAAGAGGTGAAGTTGAAGGTTGAGCGAGCGAGCGAGAAAGGGAGCGCGAGAGAGAGGTGGGTGGAGAGAAAGCATGACCGACCCCTCACATAAAAAAAACACTCACGCCCGGATGTCCCGTACTAGGTCCGCCGCGCGCGGGTCCTTCATGCGCTCCAGGAAATCGGTGAAGGTCAGGGCGGGGTCGGCCATGATGGGGAGAGAGCGGCGAAGAGAAAAAGAAAAGCTGCCGCCGATGCGGAGTGACGTGAAAGCAGGTCTTGGAACTCATTTTTTCGCGTCCCATTAACACGCGTGAAAAGAGAGGCCCTGATGCGTGTCCACGCGGCGCCCTGAAATCTGCGTGTGCCGGTACCGTACACCATGGAACCCACCCCTCCGCCGCGGTGCGTGCTCAATTGAGTGAGAGAATGCCAGGGGCGCGGCTTTCTTTTCTTGCTCGCTCACGGTGCGCGCTCTTTCTCAACCTTCTCTTCCATCCATCCACCCCGCATCACAAGCAGGCCCCACCCCGCCGGCGTCGACGCCCTCACCCGCGCCGCCCTCACGGACGGGTACGCGGTCTGCTATGCCGCCGCTGGCGTGTCCCGCGACCAGGAAGGCACGCTCAGCCTGGTCGGCGAGGTGGGAGACGATGGCGGGGAGTTGAGGGCGGCCGTTTGGCAAGCCGTCCAGGACGCGGCGGCCGTGCGGGCTGCGAGCGCCGGCCCAGGCCCGCCGCCCTGGCCTGGGGCTGGCGTGGCGTGGGGCGAGCCCCTGCCGGCACACGTCCAACCACCGCCGACGAAGCATGCGCGCACGACCGCGGCCACCCCCGGCCTTTACCGTCGCTCCCTGGTCGCGTCCCTCTTGTCCTCCCGCCCACCACCGGCCGAGGCGGTCGCAACTATTGTGGGCGCGTATGCGGCCCGCCACCCTGCAGGCCGAGGAGGGGGCGGCAGCGCTGAGGCGACGGTGGCCACCGCCCGGGCCGCCGCCTGGGGCGCCCACCTGTGCGAAGCCTTGAGCGAGGGCTTGGAGGCCGTGCGGGCCGCCTCGGCCGCGGGCCGTCGGCGGGCAGGCGGCGCCGCGGCCGACGACGCTGTCCCTGTCGCCTCCACGAACTGGCTTTACCTGACTCACCTCGCCGGCGCGTGCGGGTCAGCGGGCCTGCTCCCGCCCGGCTGCCTGGCCGGGTGGGTGGGCGGCGCGCTGGCCGGGCCCGACCCAAGCGGGGTCGTCGGCGCGGCCGTCCTGCCCCTTGCGACGGCAGTGGTGTGCGAGGCGCCGCGGGAGGCCGGCGGCGGCGTGGCGGGGCTGGGCCTCAGCAGCGCCGGCAGCTTGCTGGCCTGCCTGGCGGCGCGGGGCGGCAGCGGCAGCGGACCCCGGCCACCACCACCACAGCCACCGCCGAACCCCCTCGCGCCCGCCTACGCCGCGCTTGCGTCCCGCCTGGCCGCCCTCCTCCCGGCGGCCCTGGTGGTGGAGGGCGACCGCCTGGGCCCGTCGTTCCTGTCCTGCCCTGCCGCGGCGGCGGCGCGGCGGGCGGTGAGGGGCCTGGCCGCCGCCGCCCAGCCTCCCGGCCTGGCCCTGCTGGATGCGGGGGTGGCCGCGTCCATCCTGGCCGCCGCGTGCGCGAAAGGCGACGTGCACGCCGCCCTGGGCGCCCTGGTCGCCGCCGTGGATCGGCGTTCCGCCGCCGCGCGCGACGATGGCGGCAGCGGGCGCCTGCCGTCCCGGGCGGTGGGCGCCGCCGTGGGCGCGGCCCTTGACTGGGCAACGGCCGCCGCCTCCGCCGCCCCTCCTGCTGCCTCCTCCTCCATCCGCCTGCCCTTCACCGCCCGCCTCCTAGCTGCGGGTGTGGGTGGCGACAGGGAGCTGGGTGCACGCACCCTGGCCGCCTGGGTGGTGGAACAGTGGCAGGGCGCCGACCCGGGCGCGCCGGGGGTAGTCGCCGTGGCGGCCGTCGTCGCGGGGTCGGCCTGCCCAGCCACCCTGGTGCGCTGCCTGGGCAGGGTCGCCGCGGCCGGCGGCCCCACCTGCCCGGCCGCGGCCCTCATCACCGCCCTGCACCCTTCCTGCCCGGGTATCCAGGGCAGTCCGACCGCCCGCGGCTTTGCCGCCGCCCGTCGAGCCGCGCTGCGGGCGGCTGGGGAGGTCGAGGAAGGCGAAGAGGCTGCCGCATCAGCGCGCAAATCACCGGGCCACGCCGCGGCGGACGCCGCTGCACTGGCCGCGTCCCTGGAATCGGCAGACCTGGCCGGCGCGTCCGCGCCTGTGTCCATCCTCAAGGGCGTGGCCGCCCTGGACGCCCTGGGCGCCTCCGCCCAGGCTGCCGCTGCCTGCGCCCGCCTTGCCGCCCGCGCCGCCGCTGCGGGTGGGGGGAGTCCTTCTGACCCGGCCGCCCTGGCCACCGCGCTGGCGTCCCTGCTCGGCCGGGCCGCCCCGCTCCTTGCGGCCGGTTCCCTTGTGCCGGCCCTGGATGCCCTCACGGCGGGCAGCCCTCCTTCCTCTCCCTCCTCCCACCCCCTCCTGCTGGGTGCGGCCGCCGCCCTGCTGGAGCGGTGCGCGGGCACCGAACAGGCGGCGGCCTGGCTGACGGCGGCGGCGGCCCGCCCGGGCTGGGCGGGCCTGGAGACACTGTTGCGGCGGGCAGCAGACCCGGCCGCCACAGGGCGCGCCCTGCTGGAGGCCACGCGGGGCGGCGACACGTTTACATCTGTCCGCCTGGCCGCCTCCCTGGTGGGGGACGCCGCCCACGCGCCACCCGTGTCCGCCTCCCTGGAAGCCGGCCTCGTGGCTGCCGCCTGGGCGATCGGCCCCGACGACGGGGGCGGCGCCCAGCTCGCCCTGGCGGCGGTGTGTGGCCTGGCCGACCCCTTGCGGTGCGCGCGCGCCCTGATGGCGCGCGCGGCGGGTGATGGCCTCCCCCCCAGCGCCGCCTGGCCCTGGCTGCCCTGGCTGGTCGGGGGCGCCCGCCCGGCCCCGCCAGGCGAGGTCGGGACCAACCTGGACGCCCTGGTGCGGGGCGCGCCCTGGCCTGCCCTGTGGGGCGTAGTCGGCCCGGCCCTGGCGGCGGCCGCCGCGGGTGGAGGCGGCGGCAGCACGGCAGCGGCCGCAGCAGGCCTGTCCACGCACGCCCCGCTGGTGGCCGCCCTCCTTGCCGACCCGGCCGCCCTGGGCGCCGCCCTGGCTGCCTTGCCCCTGCCCGCTGAAGCTGGGGGGGGCGGCACCCTGGCAGGCCGCATCGCGGCCGCCCTGGCTACTGGCGAGGCCGTGCGGCCGGTGCGCTCGGCGGAGGCCACGCCCGGGGAGGGCCTCGCGGCCGCAGTCGCGGCCCGCGGCCTCCTCCCTCCCCCTCCCCTGCTCCATGCCCTGGTGGAGGAGCTGGCCGTTCGGACGGGGGCGCCTGGGGTGCCCCCAGCGGTAGCGGTAAGTGTTGTGCGGGCCGCCCTAGCGCGCCCTGGCGGGGGCGGGGCGGGGGGTAGCGCGCCCTCCTCCTCCTTCCTCCCCTCTGCCGCGCGGCGCCTGGCGTCCCTGATGGTGGCCCGGGCCGCGGGCGCGCCGAACGCGGCGTGCGGGGCGGCCATCGCCCGCACTGCCTGGGAGATGGGGCCTGCCGTGGGCGGGGCGGTGCTGGAAGGGTTGGCGGGGGTTGCCGAGGCGGCGGCGGCGGGCTGGCCGGCCGCCCTGCTGGTGTGCCTCGCCGCCTCGGCCCCCGCGCCGCGCGCCGCGGCCGCGGCCGCCCTCATCCGCCGGCTGGATGAGGGGGGAGGGGCCGCCGCCGCCGCCGCCGTCCTGCCTGTTCTGGCTCCCCTCCTGCCCTTCATCCACGCCACGCCCGCCCTGCGAGAAGCCGCGGCGGCGGCGCTGGTCGGCTGCGCGCTCGCTACGCCGGGAGTAGCGGAGCGGGCGGCCTTTTTCCTGGCGGCGCTCGCCCGCTCGCCCGGCCCGCCCGGGTGGGCGGGGGGTGGGGGGCTCGCTGGCGTGGCTCCCCTGGCCTGTGGGCCCGCCCTGGCGGCCCGGGTGAACGCGTCGGCCGCCGCAGGACAGTCAACCCCGCCCCGCCTGGCGGCCCGCCTCCTCGCCGCGCTGGGTGCGAGTGGTGCAGCGGCGCCCGCTGCTGCCACCACCGCCGCCCGCGCCTGGCACCGGCCCCCACCCTCCGCCGACCCGGCCGCCTGTCCGCCACCCTGGCTGGTGGAACTGGGTGCCATCCCTCTGCCCCACCGCCCGCCCGCGTATGGAAGGGAGGCGTTCTAGTGTGTAGTTTTCTTTTAAAAATCTCACTCCTTCATTTCTTCCCCGCCTCCGCCGCCCTCCTCCTCTTCTGCACCGCTGCCACCTCCTCTTCCTCCATCGCCAGCCGACAGGGGCCGGGCGTCCGGCCGGCGGCCAGGCAGGGCGGGCGGCTCGGGCGGGGCGGGCTCGCCGCCGCCGGCGTCGACCATCGGGTCATCCTCGGCCTGGGCAGCAGCAGCAGCAGCAGCAGCAGCAGCAGC
>Ga0315289_10016280_pt1 | contig 10267 bp, 8 predicted proteins | sample YL17G11_40_MG_FD_203452 | JGI IMG/M metagenome (GOLD analysis project Ga0315289, IMG submission 203452) | Sediment microbial communities from Yellowstone Lake, YNP, Wyoming, USA - YL17G11_40 | ecosystem: Environmental > Aquatic > Freshwater > Lake > Sediment | place: USA: Wyoming | collected...
ATGGTTTGGGGCTTCGCAAAGTCCTGGACCCGGACATTCCCGATGGATTCTCCCGAAATGAGCACCTCTCCGAGGTCATGGGGTCCCACGCCCCGCTCGCCTGCCTTCCTCACCGTCGGGATCGCCATCGGGTCGAATCCGATGATGGAGCATGCCACCAGGTCGAGGGCATGGCAGTTCTCGCTCGCAAGGATGAGGCCAATAGTACGGGGGGTCCCGTTCGATGGCCCCTGCCCCTCCATCCCCACCACAGCGTCCATGATGGCAAGGGTGGGCGGGAGGGCCCCGTGGAGGTCGAGGAGCAGGTCGGAGAAGGTCTCGGCATCGGTGCCGGTGTGAAGGTGGTACTCGGCCTTCAAGAGCCCGGGGATATAGCCGTACACGATCTTCACCGCACCGGTGTAGTAGGTGAGCTGGTGGGTCTTCAGCTTGGGGAGGACAATGACCCGATCAACGTCGATCACCGCTTTTCCCACCGTGAACCGCCTGAACGACTTTGCGTCCGGGGCCTGAACATCCACCACGGAATCATCGAAGGAGACCCATTCGCACCCCGTGGCCTCCACGACCCCCATCATTCCTGTCCTCTTGAGGAGCCGTTCGTAGGAGGAACCAATATTCCGCCCGCCCGGGGAGTCGCCGATGACCGCCACCCCACCGGCCTTCTGGACCTCCTCGACGACGGCCTGGACAACGGCGGGATGGGTGGTCACTGCCTCCTCTGGTGACCTGGAGGCGAGGAGGTTGGGCTTCACGAGAACCCTCTGCCCCTTCCCGACGAATTTGCCGATTCCGCCAAGCGGTTCGAGGGATGCGGCTACGGCGGATCGGACAGTATCCAGGTCACAGTTCCTGCACCGGGTTATCGTCACATGGTGGGTCACAGGATGATCACCACCATGGTTTCACAGTATCGGTGACAGGGAACCCCGAAAAACGGGTACCCGCTGTGAGGTCTAGGGCCGGGTTTCCGTGGTACATTCACGTTCTCTCCCATTGAACCGCACCTTCATCACGAGGATAGCCCCGACCAGCCCGATGGTGATCACGTTTGCGGCAATGATGGGAAGGGATCCCACCTGGAGCCCGTAGATCGTCCACAGGACAAGTCCGATGAGGAAGACGAGGAGCATGGACTCCGAGAGGTCCTGGGCCGACCTGCTCCGGGCGGTCTTCACCACCTGGGGGAGGAAGGAGAGGGTGGTGAGCCCGCCGGCGATAAATCCAATCAGGGTGGTGATGTCCATAGGTATCCGCTCTTATGAAAAGAAGGATGGGCCGGGGTATGAAGATGAGCCAGGGACCGGTTTCCCGCCGGGTTATACCAGGGGTTCCGGGCAGCTCCCGCCGGCAACGGGGAGGCGATCGAACTTCACCACAACCGGCGCATTCGCCTCCCGCACCTTTGCGAGGATGATCTCCTTCCCGGCCCGGGTGAAGCCGAAGACCGGGATACCGGTCCCCGCCTGGATGATGGCCGACTCCGCAAGTTCCCGCAGGTATCGCGAGGCGCACGCGGTCACGAGGTCGGCATGGGAGACGAGCGTCTCTGCACCCCTCCTGGACATCCCCGTGGTATGGACCGCCACGATAACCGCATCCGGGTGGAGGTTCCTCACCTCCCTCGCGGTCACGGGGTCTGCAACCGTCACCGCGACCTTCCGGTAACCGAGATCATATGCGACATCAACTCCCCGAACCTGGTCGATTCCGGCTCCTTCTGGGTCGATGACATGCCCCCCGCAGGACTTGATCCGCTGTATCACCTCGGGGATCGGGGAGGTGCTGACAAGGCCCGACATCCTCCCCCCTATCCCCTGGACGAGGGCTGGCGTCGGGGCGATGACGGTTCCTGCACCGTCACAGGCCAGTACCGCGGCATCCAGGAGGCCGGCCCGGATCGCTGAGGAGAGGAGCTCGGATGCCCCGAACCCGACGAAGTCCCGGTCATCTTTCACCTCCCTCCTTTCCGTGCACATCCCGAAGGACCGGATCCGGTTCTCGATGTTGGCCTGGATCGCCTCCGGTGTGAAATCGGTGACCGGCACCGCGAACCTCCGGGCGAGGGGGCATTCTGTGATGCAGGGAGTTCCTACCTCGACCACCCTCCCGTCCCGGATAACGACACGGGTCATCCCGATGGCTTCGACAACGTGCTCATCCCCGGTGGCATTATCCACGGTTTGATCGATGCTCTTCCTTCTCTCCATACCGGCTCCCTTACTCTCATCGCCGCTTAAGGGAATGAACCTGATGATCCCTGTATCGTCTCGCCCCGATCCGGTTTGCGCCCCCCCCGCCCCGATCCGGATCCGGTCCTCTGCCCTGATCCGGTTCCCCCGAACGGGGGAAGGACCTGACCAGGGAGGTTCAAGGGGCACTGATTCAATACCTCTCCATGCAAACCCAACTTTGGGAGTGAGGACAGGCATCTCATGAGCGGCGAGAGGTTCTGGGAGATAGATGCACTGCGGGGGACCGCGGTTGTCATGATGGTCATCTTCCACACGGTCTTCTCCATCAGCTTCTTTGATATCCGGGACGTGGACATGGCGCATGGTTTCTGGAGGGTGTTTGCCCTCGCCACGGCGACCATCTTCATCCTTATCGCAGGGGTCTCCCTCTCGGTGAGCTCGGCAAGGGCGAAGGCAGCCCTGGGTGACTGGCGGGTTGCCTGGAAGAACGTGAGAAGGGGCGCCGGTATCTTCCTCATCGGGATTGCCATCACCCTCGCGACCTGGCTCTTCATCAGGAACGAGGTCGTCCTCTTCGGCGTCCTCCACTGCATCGGCCTCTCCATCGCTATTTCGCCCCTCTTCCTCCGGTTCGGGAGGGCGAACCTCGCCATCGGGGCAGGGATCATGCTCACTGCACCGTTCATCGACCGTATCCCCGGCCCCCTCTCCCTCGTCTGGCTCGGCGTTCACCCAACTGACTTCGCAAGCCTCGATTACGTGCCCCTGGTCCCCTGGTTCGGGGTCTTCCTTGTGGGAATGAGCCTGGGAGCCCTCCTCTATCCTGGCGGCAGGCGCGGTTTTCCGGCCGGAGGACAGGAGAGGCCACTCCTCAGGCCGATCACCTTCCTCGGGAGGCATTCCCTTCCCATCTACCTCGTCCACGTACCTGTCATCCTCCTCTTCCTCGCCCTCCTTCTCCCGGGACTCCCTGCCCGTATCCTCTCCACATTCCTCCCGTAGAGCCCGTCCAGAGGCCCGAAGTTATAATGATCCACGGCGCCGATATTCTCAGGATGCACACCCGAAAAGCAGGGGGGCCAGGGGAGTCATCCCGGCTGGTTATCCTCTCTCTCATCCTCCTTGCCACGCTCTCTGTCCTCCCCGTAGCAGCCGTCTCAGGAACCCAGGAGACCCTCATTGGCTACTACTTCACGGGGGACGGGTGCCCCCACTGCGCGAAGGTGAACCCGTTCCTCTTCGGGGAGTGGCTCACCACGTACCCGGGCCTCGTGGTCGTTGAGTACGAAGTCTATGGCCATACGGAGAATGCCGTGGTGATGGCAGAGATGGACAGGAGGTACGGGATCGGCCTCGGGATCCCGGTTCTCTCCTTCGGCGCCAATGCCACCTTCACCGGCGATATACCTGTCCTCACGGGAGTCCCCGGGTTCCTGAACCGGACACTTGGGGAGGCGGCGCATCAGGAAGGTCTGACCTCCCTCCAGTCCCTGGATATTGCCGGGCTCCCCGGCTATCCCCGGGTCTGGAAGGGGGAACGGGTCCTCATCAGGGAAGGTGCCGGGGGCGACCCCCGCATTCTCAGGAATCTCCTTGCAGGTGATGATCCCGGCCTCGTCCTTCCAGGAAAGGACTATAAACTCCTCGGTCCCCTGACGGTGAGCCACAGCGATATGGAGATCAGGTTCGAACGATCCCTCAGGATGGATGGCTGGGTCTTTGGATGGAATGGCGGGCCCCTGGTGAACGCGACCCCTTCATCCACGGTGACCCCGCTCACGACGGCGGCACCCGGAGAATGCCCGCCCAGCCTCGAGCTCACTGCAGGCAAGATCATCGCCCTCGCCGCCGTGAACGCAATCAACCCCTGCGCCCTCGCTGTCCTCGTCGTCATCCTCCTCGCCATCATCACCCACAACCCGGGAAGGCGCGAGAAGATCCTCCTCGCAGGCCTTGCCTTCTCCCTCTCGGTCTTCATCTTCTACCTGGTGTACGGGATCATCCTCGTCTCCCTTCTCTCCGCGGTCCGCGAAGCGACCTCATTCCAGCCCCTCCTCACCCGCGGCCTGGGGCTCGTTTCTGTCATCATCGGCCTCTTCCATGTGCGCGAGTACCTCGCCCCCGGGGGAGCACCGGTCGGGACAGGGATACCGACGGGATGGCGGCCGCGCCTCGGGGAGGTCCTCAACCGGATCACCTCCCCCTGGGGGGCGTTCGTTGTGGGGGCCCTTGTCACCCTCTTCCTCCTCCCGTGCAACATCGGCCCGTACATCATTGGCTGCGGGATCCTCTCGGTCTACGGGCCCCTGGTAGCCCTCCCCTACCTCCTCCTCTACAACCTCATCTTCATCCTCCCCATGCTCGCCATCACCACTGTTGTTTACCTGGGGGTGGCCAGGATCGGCGATGTGAAGGGGTGGCGGGAGGAGAATATCGGGAGGTTCCACCTTGTATCGGGCCTGATCATCCTTGCCTTCGGGATCCTCCTCCTCTTCGGGTTGATCTGAACAGGTTCAGACCGCAAAGTCGGCCCTGCCCTCCCTGCCGCCTAGGGCCAAAATTTTATCTCTCTTCTAATAGAAGACTTATTATAAGAAAATTCCTTTTTGGCTAAAACGTCATATAAGGGATTTCAAGTAAAGCAAAGCCATTTCACGGATATAATCCAGAACAAACGCCTGTGAAGCCATGACCGAAGAAGTTCCCGCAGCACTCCCGCCCGGACCCAGCTCCTGCAGTGATTTCGAGGAGATCGTCGAGTTCCTCCCGGATCCGACCTTTGTGATCGACCAGGAGGGGAGGGTCATCGCCTGGAACCGCGGCCTCGAGAAGATGACCGGCGTGAGGGAGGAGGAGATCCGCGGCAGGGGGGACCGGGAGTATGCCATCCCCTTCTATGGATACAGGAGGCCCCTCCTCGTCGATCTCATCCTCCGCCAGGATCCAGAGACCGAACTCCTCTATGACTGGGTCCGGAGGGAGGGGGATACCCTTTTTGCCGAGGTGTTCATCCCGTCCCTCCACCTGGGGCAGGGAGCCCATGTCTGGGTGAAGGCTTCGCCGCTCCGGGATGCAGGAGGGAGGGTAGTGGGCGCGATCGAGACCATCCGTGACATCACCCAGCGGAAGATGGCCGAGGATGCCCTCAGGGCGAGCGAGGCCCGGTACCGCTGCGTGGTCGAGGACCAGACCGAGCTCATCTGCCGTTTTTCCCCGGACGGGACCCATCTCTTTGTCAACGATGCCTACTGCCGCTACTTCGGCATGCGAAAGGCCGAGATCATTGGCCGCCGGTTCAGGCCCGTGATCCCGGAGGAGGACCGTCCCGTCGTGGAGCAGGCGCTCGCCTCGCTCACCGTCGAGAATCCCGTCGTGACCACCGAGCACCGGATTATCATGCCCGACGGGTCCATCCGGTGGCAGCAGTGGAGCGACCGCGCCGTCTTCAAGGGATGCCAGGCCCCGCTGGAGTACCAGTCAGTCGGGCGGGACATCACCGAACAGAAGAGAGCCGAAGAGGCCCTCCGCACCAGCGAGGAGAAGTACCGCGTCCTCGCAGACATGTCGCCTGGCATGATCTATGTTGTTGACCTGGACGGCTACGTAAGGTTCGTGAACCGGGCGGGGGCCGACCGGTTCGGCAGGGAACCCGCCGACCTCGTGGGAAAGCACCTCTCCGAGATCTTCCCTCCAGCCATCGCCGAGAGTCACCTCGGGGCCGTCCGGTGCGTCATCTCGTCTGGTACACTGTTTCACGAGGAGGTCCTCGAGAAATTCCCGACAGGGGAATGCTGGATCGACGCACGGCTCTCCCCGATTCGGGACCATAAGGATACTATCACCGGCGTGATGGGGATCTCCTTTGATATCACCATGCGGAAGATGGCCGACCAGGTCCTCCGGGACAGCGAGGAGCGTTACCGCGCCCTCTTCACGAGGATGATCACCGCCTTCGCCCAGCTGGACTGGGTGGAGGGGGGCGGGGGTAAGGACCCCGATTTCCGGTTTGTTGAGGTGAATCCTGCTTTCGAGATCATCACCGGGACGGCTGTCGAGGATATCACCGGGAGGCTGCTCTCCGAGTTCGGGCCGGCCTTTACACCGGAGACAAGGAAGGCCTTCCGCGAGGTCGCAGAGACCGGAATCCCCCGCACCTTCGAGCACCGCCTCCCGACCACGGGGCAGGTCATCTCGGGTGTGATCTATGCCACCGAGAAGGGCCGGATCGCGATGAACTTCCAGGATATCACCGACAGAAAGCGATCCGAGGAGCAGCTCCGCATGTCAGAAGCCATGTACCGTGCCGTCTTCGAGCACACCGGCACCATGTCCATCATCGTGAGCGAGGACATGACAATCGTTGCTGCCAACTCGGAACTGGAGGGGTTGACCGGGTACTCGAGGGCGGATATCGTGGGCAGGAAGCGGTGGACCGACTTCGTGCACCCGGAGGATCAGGAGAGGATGATCCGGTACCATGTCATGAGGCGGAAGGACCCTGACAGGGCCCCGCAGAAGTACGGGTTCCGCCTGATCACCAGGGATGGAAGGGCCATCCCGTGCAGGATCACCGTCGGGATGATACCCGGCACCACCCAGAGCATCGTCTCCATCACCGGCCTCACCCACCAGAAGGAGGGGTGAGTCGAACCCTTTATCCCGGATGGAATACCCGTACCCCCTCAGGTAGCCTGGCATGTTTTCCTTCACGGTTCCGCGTGGAAGAGATCCACGTGCCGGAAAGCCACGGTGTCGAAGAGGCCCCGCGGGGTGATCCTGAGCTCGGGGATGACCGGCAGCGCAAGGAACGAGAGGTGCATGAAGGAACGGGGGGAAGCCCCGAGGGAGGCGGCCTCTTCATCGAGTTCCGTGAGCTGCGCAGCCACCTTCTCGTAAGGCTCAGCCGACATGAGCCCGGCGCATTCCAGGGGGAGGATGGTTGTCTTCTCCCCGGAGACCGCGACCATCCCGCCGTCCCTGGCAGCAACCTCCCGGATCGCCCGGATGATCTCATTGTCCGAAGCGCCCACAGCAAGGATGTTATGGGCATCGTGGGAGACCGAGGAGGCGATGGCTCCCGATCTGAGCCCGAACCCGTGCACGAGCCCCACGCCCACCCGGCCTCTCCCGTAGCGGTCGCAGGCAACGATCTTCAGGATGTCACGTCCGGTATCCGGGATCTCATCTCCCCGGACAGGGTACCTCAGGTTCCTGGTGGTGATCTGGCCGGGGATGAGGCCGATGACACGCGCTTCGCCGCAACCCTGGATCCGGATGGAAGTAGGATCGGGTATGCTGCAGGAGAACGGGGTGCGGAGAACCCCTGGCTTCCGGTAAGGGATCTCCCCTGCAGGGACACCCCGTTTGTAGGTCCTCTTCACCCGGAACTCTCTCCCGTCCGAAAGGACGCAGAAGTCGGCGATCCTTCCCGGTGCAATGGCCCCTCGGTCCGTAAGGCCGAACCGTTCGCAGGGGGAGAGGGTCGCCATCCTGATCGCAAGATCCGGATCAAGGCCCAGGGCTACCGACTCCCTTATGCAGTCATCGATATGCCCCCTCTTGACAAGGAGGTCAGCATGCCGGTCATCGGTGGCAAAGGAGCAGCGGCCCACGGAACAGGGTGTGACGAGGGGGAGGAGATCCCGGAGGTTCTTCTCGGAGGATCCCTCCCGGACCATGATGAACATCCCCTTCCTGAGCTTCTCCCTGGCCTCTGCCAGGTTCGTGCACTCGTGATCGCTCTGGAGGCCGGAGAGAATGTACGCGTTGAGAGGTTTCCCGGAGAGGCGGGGGGCATGACCATCCCGGATCCTGCAGAGGGAGAGCTTCCTCCCCACCTCACTATCACCTGCGAGCACCCCAGGTACGTTCATCATCTCCCCCAGGCCGAGGACCCCGCTTGCGCCGATGAAGGGGGTGAGGTCCGAGGCAGAGACGATGGCGCCCCCGGGGTCATCTGGTGTCGCAGGGACACAGGAGGGAAGCATGAAGAGGAAGTCAATGGGCGAGCATGAGGCCTCTTCCATGAGGTACTCTATCCCCCGCACCCCTGCGACGTTCGCTATCTCGTGGGGATCGGCGATCACCGTCGTCGTCCCATGGGGGAGGACCGCCCGCGCGTACTCGGTGGGGACGAGGAGCGATGACTCAACATGGACATGCGCATCGATGAGCCCGGGGACGACCCGCGCCCCGTTGAGGTCGTGGGCATCCACCCCACGGTAATCGCCGGTCCCGACGACTAGCCCTCCGGTTACTGCAAAGGAGGTCTCTTCCCAGGCGCAGTCAAAGGGGTTGAAGAGGGTGCAGCCCGAGAAGACGGTGTCAGCCGGCTCTTCACCCAGCGCCGATGCGAGGAGTCGCTCCATGGGATGCCACGGTGATGTCCTGGATCACGCTTGCCCGCCGTTCATTGCCGGTCGTGACGTAGAGGTAGAGGCGGAAGGTCCCGTCTTCCAGGGCGAGGGGGATGGAATAGGTGCCCGTGCCTCTCTCCAGCCTGATGGGGAGGGTCCGCCGGGCCACCTCCACCTGCTTGAAGTCCTGGAACCGAAAGACGTTCACCTGGAGTGCCGCATCCCCGGCCCCGCCGGTATTCGTGACCTGGACCCGGATGCTTGTCCCATCGTACGCCACCCGCCCGATGGAGACGGAGAGGCACCCCGCGGAGAGGGAGAGGACGGTAAGGAACGATACAAGGAGGAGCACCGATTTTCCGGCGGACATTACGGAAATGTGAAATTCCATAGATTTAAAGCTATGGGAGGGGAACCCGGGCCGAGAGGATCTCTTTCAGGAATGCCCGGAGGGAGGGCTCCACGTTCATGCCGGTGCGTGCCGAGATGGTATGGACAGGGAACCAGGGTGCCTTTGCCTGTACCTGGTCGGGAAGGGAATCAGCACAATCGCACTTGTTCGCCATGACGGTGACAGGGATCCCCCGCGTCCTCAGCCACTGGAACAGGTTCATCGTGATCTCGTCCATATCCCGGGTGGAGTCGACAACCACGATCGCCCCGTCCATCCCCCTGGAGAGGACCTTCCTCGCGAACTCGAACCGTTCCTGGCCGGGTGTCCCGAAGAGAAAGACGCTGTGGTCCCCGATCCGGATCCGCCCGAAGTCCATGGCGACGGTCGTGCTCCCGTCCGCATTCTCGGCCTCGATATGGCGCGAGAAGGGATCGAGCGCACGGATAAAGCTGGACTTCCCGGCGTTGTACGCCCCGAAGACCACGATCTTGATCTTCCGCTCCGCCACACCCATATACGATTAGGTGGGTAGCCACCCCATTTAATATTTCCTTTTTGTTGTTGGGGGGGAAGTCCGTATAAAGGGGAAGTTTCAGTTTCGCCTTTTTAAAGAAGTCAGAAAAACAAGGAGATATATTAAAATATCCGATTAAAATAGGAAGTTTAATAAGTCAATAACTATTGTATCTTCGGCCCACCCGTCCGATCCTGCCGATCGAAAAGCGGGGGATGAGGGCATCATCCGACGGGATTATTCGGAGAGCCCTGAGAGGTGGCCGTAAATCAGATGATCCTGTGGTCCACCAGGCACTGGGCGGGCAGGCGCAGCCTCACATGGAGGTTCTTTGCCGGGTAGATCTCCTCCATCATCTGGAGGGAGCAGCGGTTCAGGCTCCCCCCGAGGCGGATATCGTAGAGGTGCTCCTCGTTCTCGTAGAACCCGGTGATGATCTCGGCAGGGGTGCCCTCTCCTTTTGCGAGGATGTACTCCGCGAACTTCTTCCCGAGATCGAGAGGGATCTCCCAGGGCTCTCCGTCGACCCAGAGGGCGACGCGGTTCACCTCCAGGATCTCCCCGTCGACAAGGGTGATGGAGGTCTCGAGATCGACGCGGTTCAAGCCCACCGTTGCCCCTGAGACGAAGTTCTGGAAGATCTCGGAGAAGAGGCGGCGGGTCTGGTCGATGTCAGCCGAAAGGGCCTTCTGTGCCAGCTCCCGGGTCTGTTCCGGGATGATCTCTTCGCGCCGAATCCGGTCCAGGAGTTCGTTCTGGTCCTTTAGGTGCCGGAGCACCTCCTTCAGGTTATCGTAGCGGTTCCAGA
>Ga0315289_10016281_pt1 | contig 10267 bp, 5 predicted proteins | sample YL17G11_40_MG_FD_203452 | JGI IMG/M metagenome (GOLD analysis project Ga0315289, IMG submission 203452) | Sediment microbial communities from Yellowstone Lake, YNP, Wyoming, USA - YL17G11_40 | ecosystem: Environmental > Aquatic > Freshwater > Lake > Sediment | place: USA: Wyoming | collected...
GGCCGTATGCCCTTCTCGTTCCCAGAAGGCCCCTCAGGGTGTGCGGCAAGTTTTTCTGGCGGCGATAAGTGCCGCGTGTGCCACTGCTTGCGGTGCACTGTGCGCGATGTTGGCCGGAGCAAAAAACACTGCTTGCCCGTGGCCGTTGCCACTTCTACCGTCCGCAAGCAGTGTCGGGCGAACGACCGTTCTCGGGCAAGCAGTGGCACACGCCGACGTGCCAGAAAAACTTGCCGCACACGCCCTCAGGTTGTCATTTCACGCGACAAACCGCATACTGATAGGGAAGCTATGCTGGATGACGAAATCTGAATGACGAATGACCAATGTCGACGAGTTTTCCCACCGATACGCCGGCCAAAAAAGTCGCCGAAGTCGATCTTTCGGGCCGGGAGTTGGGCCAGTTCCGCCTGCTGCGGCGGCTGGGACGCGGCGCCATGGCCGACGTCTACCTGGCCGAGCAGTCGGCGCTGAAGCGCTGGGTGGCGATCAAGATCCTCAAGCCGGAACTGGCCAACGACAAGGTCTACCTGAAACGTTTTGAGCGCGAGGCGCAGGCCGCCGCTTCGCTGGTCCACGCCAACATCGTGCAGATCCACGAGGTCGGGCACGTCGACAATTATCGTTATATTGTCCAGGAGTATGTGCAGGGGCAGAACCTGCGCGAGTATCTCAGCCGCAGTGGCCCGCCCGACTTGCCCCATACCCTGTCGATCATGTGCCAAGTGGTGGCAGCCCTGGCCAAAGCGGCCGAGCGAGGGGTCGTGCACCGCGACATCAAGCCGGAAAACATCATGCTCACCCGGGCCGGCGAGGTCAAAGTGGCCGATTTCGGCCTGGCGCGGGTGTCGCGCGAAGGCGAGGCCGCCGATCTGACGCAGGTCGGTATCACCATGGGCACGCCGCTGTATATGAGCCCGGAACAGGTCGAAGGCAAGCTCCTGGATCCCCGTAGCGACGTTTATTCCTTCGGCGTGACCTGCTATCACATGCTCTCGGGGTCGCCGCCGTTTAGCGGTGAGACCGCGTTGGGCGTGGCCGTGCAACATCTGAAGGCCGAGCCGCAACGGCTGGAGATTGTTCGGCCCGATCTGCCCCCTGCGCTGTGCCGGGTGGTGCACAAGATGCTCGCCAAGTCGCCGAAAGATCGTTACCAATCGGCCCGAGAATTGCTGCGCGAACTCCGCCGCTTGCAGTTGGAGCAGTGTGGCGACAACTGGCCGGAAGATTTGCCCGGCTGGGAGTCGGTGGGTTTCGATCTGCCCGATGACCCGCGGATCTCCACCGCGCGGCAGCTCGACGGCCTGATGAAGACGCTGGCACTCGTGCGGCCTCGCCGCCGCCCTCGGCAACCGCCTCGAGGGCCAAGGTTAGTCCGCGTTGCGCCGTGCGGGAGTTCCGACGTGAATTCCAACACGTCGCCAAGCCGCGTCGTCGGCCGGCGTTGGGAGAACGTCTGGCGCAGGCGGTGCGGGAGGCTCGTCCGGGCCGCTGCAGTCCGAAAGCTGCCCGCGACTGGCCGCGGCGCACTCCGCACAAACCGCCGGGAGCACCCCGTCTCCTCACGCTGGAAAACTCTGAAAACAGCGAGAAAACAGCGGTCCAAGAGGCCGCTGAAGCAAATAGTTGTTAGCGGCGTTGCATGGCACCCATGCAGAGTGCTCGGCAAGCACTGGATGTTTACGACGGAGCGGGCGTCTGGCGGCTGCGAGGATCTTCCTTCAGTTGATCCTTGATCTCTTCCCGGACGATGGCCATTTCCGCCGGGGCTTCGACACCGATGCGCACGATGCCCTGGGCAACGCGGACCACCGTCACCACGATGTTGTCGCCAATGAGAATCCTCTCACCGACTTTGCGCGAAAGAACCAGCATCGTCCCTTCCCCATCATCCATCAAGATAGCAGTGGCAGCACGAAAAGGCAAGGGGCCACAAAAAAGTACTGCAGATTTAAAGCCGTCAGACAGTGGGAACGCTTGCCGGCGTGCCAGGGAATCCGGAACCGTTGATATTGGCGGCGCATCCCGTTCATCTTCTCTGCGTTTCCTGGAATAACACCGCTGCCTGTCAGAAATTGCGATACCCACCATCAATACGTGACAATGCCCTCGCCGCTGCCGCATGCTGCGCCGGTGATTCTCTTCACCGTAGACAGCACGGAGGCTTGCGTTGGCAGGCGATGTGTGTATATCTGTATATGATTTGGCGGTATGGCAGGCCCTCAAAACTACTAGGCGTGCCTGCCCGGGTCCGGCCGCGGAAAACCAGCGGTTTTGCCAGGAAGGGCATTGCGGATGTCGGTCGATCTTCGTGCCGCGCTGCGAACGCATTTTGGGTTCGAGCAGTTCAAGCCAGGACAGCAGGAAGTCATGCATCACCTGCTGGCGGGACGCTCGGCGGCGGCGGTGTTTCCCACGGGCGGCGGCAAGTCGTTGTGCTATCAGTTGCCGGCGCTGCTGCTGCCCGGGCTGACCTTGGTCGTCTCGCCGCTGATCGCGCTGATGAAAGACCAGATCGACGCCCTGACCGCCCGCTGCATCGCGGCACGACGCCTCGACTCGACGCTCGGCCTGGACGACTCCCGTCAGGTCATGGAAGAGCTGCGCTGCGGACGCCTGCGCCTGTTGTACGTGGCGCCGGAGCGATTCGCCAACGAGCGCTTTTGCGAAGCGATCCGCCGGGTGCAGGTGTCGCTGTTCGCCGTGGACGAGGCCCATTGTATCTCGGAGTGGGGGCACAACTTCCGGCCCGATTACTTGAAACTGGCCCAGTTCGCCCGCCTGTGCCGGGCCGAACGCGTGCTGGCCTTGACGGCCACGGCCACCGAGAAGGTGCTGGCCGATATGTGCCGCTTCTTCCACATCGAGCCGCAGTGCGCCGTGCAGACCGGCTTCTACCGACCCAATCTGACCCTGCTGGCCACGCCGGTCGGCGCCGCGCAACGCGACGCCCGGTTCCTGGAGGCGCTGCACAGCCGGCCGCCGGGGCCGACGATCGTCTACGTCACGTTGCAGCGCACGGCCGAGCAGCTTGCCGAGCGACTGGCCGCCGCCGGCTTTCCTGCCCAGGCCTACCATGCCGGCATGGAGGACGACCAGCGGGCGGCCGTTCAGGATTGGTTCCTCGCCTCGGCCCAGGGGATCGTGGTGGCTACGATCGCCTTCGGTATGGGGATCGACAAGGCCGACATCCGCTACGTCTACCACTACAATCCGCCCAAGAGCCTGGAGAACTATTCCCAGGAGATTGGGCGAGCCGGCCGCGACGGTCTGCCGGCCACCTGCGAGATGTTCTTCTGCCCCGATGACCTCAACGTGCTGGAGAATTTCGTCTACGGCGACACCCCAACTATGGCCGCCGTCACTCGGTTGGCCAAGGAGATATTTTCGCTGGGCGAGGCATTCGACGTGAGTGTCTACGATCTGTCGGCCGCCTACGACATCCGGCTGCTGGTGGTGCGAACGCTGCTGACCTACCTGGAATTGCTGGGCTACCTGGAGGCCGGCACCCCGTTCTATTCCAGCTATCAGTTCAAGCCGCTGATGTCGTCGGCCGAGATCCTGGCGAGGTTCGACCCGCGGCGCCGGGCCTTTCTGGCCGACCTGTTCCGCCAGGCGGTGCCCAAGAAGACCTGGTTTCATGTGGACGTCGAGAAGACGTGCCAGGCGATTGGGGCCCAGCGCGATCGCGTGGTGCGGGCGTTGGATTACCTGGCCGAACAAGGCTGCCTGGAACTGAGAACCGCGGGCGTCCGCCTGCGCTATCGACGCCTGCGAAACTGCGAGGATCCGGCCACTCTAGCCGGCACGCTGCACCAGCGGACGCTGCAGCGCGAGACGCGCGACATCCAGCGGCTGCACCAGGTGCTTGATTGGGTGCGGCACGACGGCTGCCAGGTTTCGGCGCTGGGGGCCTATTTCGGCGAGCCGCTGGAACGTCCCTGCGGGCATTGCTCGTGGTGCCAGCGGCGTGACGGGCCGGCACAGATTCCGCCACGCATTCCACCGATCATCGATGAACATACTTGGCAGCAGGCCGCATCAGTCCGCGAGCAACATCCGGACGTACTCTCCGAGCCCCGGGCTTTGGCGCGGTTCCTCTGTGGCGTCGGTTCGCCCTGGCTGCTGCGTGCCAAACTGCAAGCCAATCTGCTCTTCGGAGCCCTGGCCCACGTGCCCTTCCCGACGGTGCTGCAAAAGGCCGCTGGCGGTGCCGGCCCATTGCCGAAAACCGAAAACAGGGTCTGACCCCTAACACAAAAGGACGTGGTTTTCGAGCGAACTCCGCCGCAGCAGGCGCCCTGGGGCGGCTATGGCGGGTTGGGCTTCCGTGCGTCAAAGACGATGCGGGAGTTCCGGGCCATCGACAGTGAGGGCCGAGTCGGCCGATCACAAGCCCACGGCAAGCAGGCCAGGTGGCTGGATTTCGCCGGGGTCTTCGGCGAGAAGGACGAAAAGTCCCTATCGGCAGGCCTGGCCATCTTCGATCATCCGTCCAATCCCCGCCACCCAACACACTGGTACCTCTCTGACAACGCAGGCTTGCCGTACTTCGGGCCAGCACTGCTCTTCGACCAGCCGATGACGCTCAAAGGCGGGGAGTCGTTCACGATCAAGTACCGCATCCTCGTCCATCCTGGACTGGGTGACAAAGGCGTCCTGGAGAAAGAATACCAGAGTTTTGCGAAATGAGCAGGCCCGATGGGCGATATCCCGGAACACATCCTATCATGGGGAAACCTGATGAAGCGAAGATTCTTCCTTGTCTGTGTGTGCGGCCTGGCGTGGAGTGCGGCGTTGCCAAGTCATGCCGCCCAACCGTGGCTGAGCGCCGTGGGCGACCGGACTGTGGTCTGTTGCAGTCCGAAAGCCGAGCCGCTGGTGCGGCAGGCCGCCGAGCGGGTGCTGGCCGAACTCCGGAAGTTCCGTGCGGACGCGATTTTGCTCGATCCCGACACGCTGGCCACCGACTACGCAACGCTGGGTACCAACCACGTCATCTGCGTCGGCCAGTGGGCCGATAACCCGGTGCTGCGGATGACCTGGGGCTACTGGGCCAACTCGCGCCAGCAGCGTGACTGGAAAGCCAAGGGCGAGCAGCGGGCCATCGAGCTGACGGACCTGTGGAAGAAGGACATCCCCGCTCAAGCATGGCGCTGGCAGCATGACTTTTTCGCCTTCGGCTATGGCGATTTCGACGGCGCCGACGTGGGGTATGTGCAGACGGTTCGCAACCCATTCCCCATCCTGTTGCGCACCGTGCCGGGGCAGACCATCTACGACACCAAGATTCCACGTCCCTTCGACGAGGCGCCGGCCAATCAGATGTATTTCATAACGGACCTGACGGGAATCGGCCCGGCCGGGGTGGTCAAGGCGGTGGAAGTGTTTCTAAAAGACGGCGTACTCAACGGCGTGGTGCCGGGCGCGGGCAAGCCATTGCTGGATGACTGGAGCCTGGAAGGGCTGGGACCAAAGCAGTTGGCCACCGACCTGCCGGCGTGGGCGCCGGTGGCGGAGTTACCGACCGGGGTGCAGTACCTGGGGCAGCAGATGCCCGGCAGCCATCTCTATGGCGGGTTCTGTGAGGCCTCCGGCATACGCCCGCAGAGGCTGTGGCGACTCAAGTATCGCGTGGCGGATGGGTTTCGATTTTTCGACAGCTACCCGACCGACCGGGCCAGCGGCAACGAACTGCTGGTCGCCGCGTGCGCCAGCGTCGATGAGGCCAAGGTAGCGGCGGCAGCGCTGCGGAAGAATCTGCCGCCGGAGCCGCAGACGGTGGCGTGGGAGTTCGGCGGGCACAGCTACGCGCTCTACGGCGACAGCTTCAAGGGGTGGTTGACCTGGGAGCAGAGCAAACGCTTCTGTGAGAAACTGGGCGGCCATCTGATCACGCTCGGCTCGCAAGGGGAGCAAGACGCGCTGGTCAAAGCGCTCGACCGGGCACAGGCACGGACCCCGACGGTCTTCATCGGCCTGTCAGGCGACCGGCGCAAAAACCAGTGGGCCTGGGTGACCGGCGAGCCGATGACCTTCCGGGGCTGGCGGACGAAGAACGGCAAGGAGCTCTACGGCTTCGAAAGTAAAAAAGGGAAAACCACCGCTCCGGAAAAGATTCCGGCTGGCCCACACCAGCCGGTCCGGTTCACTACCAAGCCGGACGCCGGCTGGTACCTGGACGACAAAGAGACGGACGCGTTCGTTTGCGAGTGGGACAAGCCGAGCGCCGCGCCGCCGCAGTCAGCGCGGCGGACCCGCGTGGCCACCCGCGGCCAGTACGTATTGATGCAATCTTTCGATGATCTTGCAGGTGAGGCGATTCTGCGGAAAGGGACAGGACAATAAGTGAACTATTTAAGACGCAGATTTGGCGCATGCGTGTGCCGGGTTACAGGAGACATTAAAATGATTGATAGGATGACGCGGATCTGGCGCATGCGTGTGCCGGTGGTAGGTTTGTTGCTGGTGGCGTTGTTGTCGGCGGCCGCGCTGGGCGCCGAGCCGCAGCCCAAGGCGCTGGTGCTGGCGTGGGACGACGGCGGTTCCACGGCCAAGGCGCTGCGTGACGCTGGACTGGATGCGGTGGTACCGCCACGGCAGACGGTCGGCGGCGTGGATCTGGGCGACGCCCGGCTGGTGGTGCTCAGTGCCGACATGCCGCTGCCGGACGAGCTGGCCGGCCGCGTCGCCGCGCTGGTGCGCGGCGGCGGCGGGTTGCTGGTCGTCCACACCTCGGCAGACCCCAACTTCTGGTGGACTGCCTACCGCCGCGTCAACAGGAAGCAGCCCAACCCGTCGCCACTGTGGGATGTGCTCCCGTTCACGCAGGTACCGATCGGCGACCAGGAGAAGGCCGGTATCCGCAATCCGTTTGGCCCCACGCGGGTGTTGCGCCAGGCCGACAGTTCGCTGCTTGCGGGCGTGGACCTGACCCAGGCGCCGGCCTTCCCACGGCACGGCTTTATGGTCCTGCCGACCCACCCCATCGTGCAGGGCGCGCACCTGATGTTCGGCTGGAGCGAGGACCAATACAAGAGCCCGCTGTGGGGCAACGGCCAGGTGTTGGCCTGGGGCGACGATCCCGAGCAGCGTCCGTTGCTACTGACCGCCCAGTATGGCGCGGGCCGGTGCGCGGCCGCCGCCGTGCCGCTGTTCGACCCCGCGCTGCTCAAGTGGTCCGGCAGTAGAACGCTCATCGGCAACGTGACCCAATGGTTGCTCTCCGGCAACGGCGGCAAGAACGCGATCGCCGCCGCAGTGGGAGAACCCGCCATTTACGGCGTTGGCGTGCCGTGGATCGTGCAGGATAGCCTGCGGCGGATGGGCTGGCGGGTGAGCGATCAGGCCGCGGGCGCTGCGGGCGCGGTGGTCTATGGTGTGCCCACCGCCCGAGAGGCGCAGGCCGTGGCCGTGCTGGCCAAGGCCGGCAAGCCGGTGGTAGTGGCCAATCCGGAAGCGCTGGAAGTCGCGCCGCTACGGGCGCTGGTGTCGTTGACGCCGGCCACCGCGCCGAGCGCGGCGGGACCCGCCAGCGCGCCGCCAGAGGTGACGGTAGATGCCAAACCGTTGCAGAATCAGAATAAGATCATGCGCGATCAGCTCTGGGCCACCGATCCCGACAACGTCGGCAAGGCCCAGGGCTGGTTCACGCCCGAGGGCGCGGCGCGGGCCAAGTGGGTGGTCGATCTGGCCGATCAAAATCAGCAGGCGTTGTCGAAGCCCTCGGTAGCGCCGGGTGCGTCTAAGGCCGAGATCTCCTGGTCGAAGACCTACCGTTGGCGACTGGAAGGCAACCTGCTGGACCGGCGCGATTTCGTCGAGGGCTGGGATCGGCCGGACTACAACGACAGCGCGTGGGCGGAACAGTCCTTCGGCCAGGACCCGCCGTCGCCGAAGCTGTTGGGCCAACAAACGCCGGCGCAGAGCCTGCTGGCCGGGGCGGTCTGGGCGCGGGCGAAGCTGACGCTAGTCAACCCCCAGGCCTCGCGCCAGTGGCTGATGCCGTCCGAAGACGTGTCGTTCGTCACGCTGCTGGATGGCAAGCCGTTGCGGCAGAAGGTGGAGCTGCGCACGCTGGCGGCAGGCGAGCACCTCGTCGCCCTGCGCGTCTGGCCGTCGCACGCGCTTGGTGGCGCAGCCAACTATGACCCCTGGGGCCGAAGCCCGGCAAAGTTGCAGTGGCCGGGCATCGCCGCTCAACCGGGCAGCGCCGCAGCAGGACCGAATCCGAAGAGGAAAATCTGGTACAAGGCCAACGTGCGCCTGCCTGCCGACAGCCGCTGGAACGCGATCCAGATCGACCAGCCGTCAGCGGCCGTGCTCTACGTCAACGGTCAACGGATTTCCGGCGGCACCAGCGGTCTGTTCTGTGTCCCGTGGCGTGCGGGCGACAATTTGTTGCTTTGGGGCAACCTCAGCAGTCCGAAGATCCCTTCCACGCGGCTGGCGCAGGTGCCCATGCAACCGGCGGCGCTCAACGTGCCGGCCGCGCAGCGGCTCAGCGGGGTGTGGTATCGGCGCGATGATGCGGCCCACGAGGCGCTGGCGCAGGGCTGGCCGGCCGCCCTGGCCGGCGAGGCGCCCCCGGCGGGCTGGACGCCCGCCACGCCGGATCTGGAGCAGGGCACGGTCGCCGGCGTACTCGACGAGCGACCACACTGGTTCGCCGCGCCGTTTCTCGTCTCCGAATCGGAAGCCCACGGCCCGGCGCGGCTGGTGATCAACACCACCGGCGGCGCGGTGCCGACCGACTTGATCAAGACCATCTGGCTGAACGGCCAGCCGGTACCGGCGCGAATCGAGTTTGTGTCTACCCAGCGCTACGACCTGGAGGGCGGTGAGCAAACGAAAAGCCCCAAGCAGACGACCAGCGCCAAGCAGACAAAAAGCGGCAAACGTACGAAAAGCGGCAAGCCGCCGGCCAGCGATGAGCCGACGGCCGGTGATGAGCCGACTGTCGGCGAGGAGCCGACGATCAGCGCTGGGCCGACGATCCGCGGCAAGGACAAGACTGCCGCCAAGCAGACGACCATCAGTTTCGTCCTGTCGGGGCGGCTCAAGCCCGGACTTAACTGGCTGGCTTTCCCGGCCGACCTCCAGAATGTGTACGGAATGCGTATGGCCGTGCCTGCCGGGCTGGGATGGACCGTGCCGTTGCCGAAGCTGGACTTCTCCGGCCAACTGGACGCGGTTGTCTGGGCCCAGCCGCTCAGCCGGCTCGGCGGCGCCGGGCTCGTGCGCCGCGGGCAACTGGTGACACCGCCCGCTGGAGCAACGGTGCTGGCACGGTTCAGCGATGGCGTGCCGGCGGTCGCCCGCGTCGGCACCGTCACCTTCGCCACCAGCGACCAGTCGCGCGACTGGCAGCGGTGGATCGAAGAGGCGGTGCGCATCGACTGGGCGGCGACCAAGGAAAATCGCCCGGCATACGGCGATCCGTTCGGCGTGCGCAACGTGAACCACGCCTCGGGCGACCCGGTGCAGGCCGATGGGGCGCAGGTTGCCGCCAGCCTGCTGCGCGGTGCGCCTGAGATCCTCGCCGCTACGCCGGCCGCCGACGGCGGCGCGGTGCTGCGCCTGGTTCCGGCCAGCGCGCCGCGGCTGTTGAGTTACCAGCTTCGCAACTGGATGGGCATGGTGCTGGCCGAGGGCCGGCTGGCGGTGCCTGCCCAGGCGGAGCGCGTGGTAGTGCCGGCGCCGGCCGGCGACCCCTCCCCGCTCAGCACCCGGCTGCGCGCCGACCGCTGGCTGCGGGCCGCGCTGTTGCAGAACGGCGGCGCTGCGGTGCGCGACTATCTCGAAACGCGGGTGGATGTCCGGCCGCTGGTCGAAGTGCTGCTCTCGCCTAGCGACGGCTTGCAGCGCGATCTGCCGGCAACCATCCCCGGTGCGCCGAATTACGATCCGCGCAACCTCGCGTGGAGCCTGGCGTCCGAATCGCCCGCCAGTCCCGTGGTGGTGCCGGGCGAGCGAATCCGGCTGCGGGTGATGTGCCGCAATACCACGGCCCAGCCCCAGCAGGTCGCGCTGAATCTGGCCTGGGAGGGCGCGCTGGAGAGCAAGCCCGTCGTGCTGCGCGCGCTGCGGTTCACCCTGGCGCCCTATGAGCAGCGCACCGAGCTGCTGCCCTGCAGGTTTCAGGTGGCCGACATGCGATTCACCGCGCTATCGGGCAACGATGCCGCGCCGCTGCGCGCGCTACCGGCGGGCCGGCAGACCGTGGGCGCACTGACGACGGGGCGCGTGGTGGCCCGTGCGGGTGACG
>Ga0315289_10016285_pt1 | contig 10262 bp, 13 predicted proteins | sample YL17G11_40_MG_FD_203452 | JGI IMG/M metagenome (GOLD analysis project Ga0315289, IMG submission 203452) | Sediment microbial communities from Yellowstone Lake, YNP, Wyoming, USA - YL17G11_40 | ecosystem: Environmental > Aquatic > Freshwater > Lake > Sediment | place: USA: Wyoming | collected...
GGTATGAACCCAAAGATTTGAAGGCTGTTATCCAGAAAAAAGAAGCGGAAATTAAAGACGAGATGAGTCTCTTTGAAACATCTCTCCAGGAAGTCTCAAAAAAGTTATCCGTAATTGAAGAAGGTTAATAATGAAAATATCTATATCAAAAGATAAATTAAAGGAAGCTATTGATATAGCTTCGAGAGCCCTATCTAAAGCTGTTATACAGGTAGAGCGGGGCCATCTACTGTTCAAGCTGACCAAGGACACCCTCCGGGTCTCTGGGACCAACAACGACCTTAAAGCCGTATGTGTAGTCTCTGGTATTGAATGTGAAGGTGACTGCACCTTTACCGTAGACCCTAAGATGATGGATAAGCTTCTTACTAAGATTGATAGTGACAACATAAAGATGGATTTTGACGGCAGTAACTTGACTCTGAAGGTATATACTTCGGTAGACGAAGAATCTTTCAATAGCCTGCAGTCTTTTCCGCCCGATAAGATGCTGACAGTCAGCAACCAGGATAAAACTCTTAATGTTTCTCATATCATCAAGAGGGAAGCTCTCCTATCCGCTCTTAAATTCTCGGTTAAATATCTTGAAGCTCTTAATGAGATCAATAAGGTATTTGACTTTGTTATTATAAATGACGGGATAGCTTTTGCCGCCAACGGTCGTAATAAGATGGGATATTTCGTAACCCAGGATTTTAAAGGTATAACTAATTTAAAGATCAGAAAAAATGCCGTCCCTCTTTTCATTACGGTTCTGGAAAAAATTTCTGATAAGATGATAACCCTCGGTGAGTCTGATAATGATATTGTAATCCGTACAGATAATAATGCTGTTTACTTCAGCTGCTTGCGGTCAACAGTAGAATCTCCTAAAATAGATTTAGAGTACCTGAAGAGAGACGGGCCATATACAGAGATACCTCGCATCGAGCTTACTAAGAAGCTCAGCAGAATCGGGTCTACGAGAGCTTCCATGATTGGAGCGGGTATAGAAACCGTCCTTTCTGGTGCCGGTGATACAGCTTTCCTGGACATAGCCCTGCTGTCAAACCTGAAGTCAAAAGAGAGACTTGCTTGTAAGAGGGTTAATGATACCTCTACAGACAATATGGATCACTTTCTTGACTATAAACTATTCTCAACAGAAGTATCTTCCTTTAATAGTAGCTCCCTTCGATTATATATTAATGAGCAGAAGGCATACTTCAAGATAGTAGAGGTTATCAAGGAAGAAGAAAAGGATATAAAGTATTTGATTGTGGGCGTAGGCGCTTACTCCAAGAGACCCAAAAGTAAGGTGATGTAATGAACTTTGAATTTTTTGATACTATAAAAGCCAGGCTCATATATCTTGATGGAGTATATCAAAATAAATGTGAGGCCAAGGACAACATGAAGACCGTTGTTTCTGATCTTGAGAAGAGAGAGATACTTCTTCTGAAGACAGAGAAGGCTTTGAAGTTCCTTATAGATAAATTAGTTAAAGACGACCTTAGTAAAATGGACATGCTTGTAACATACGGTCTGAATACCGTATTCCCAGATAAAAATCTTTCTTTTAGATCTACCATAGAGGAGAGAGGTAGTAAAATAAAAGTTAATCTTCAGACTATTTATAACGGGGAGATAGTAGATTCAGATTCAAAGAGCAGCGTCTCTGTTATAGAAAGTTTAATCCTGCGGATGATCTGTATTATTAAAATGAAAAAAGCACGTTTATTACTTATGGATGAAACCTTTGATGCGGTGGATTCTGAGTACATAGAAAATGTCGGAAAATTAATGGATCATCTATCCAAGAAGCTGAAGCTAGATGCGCTGTTAGTAACACACAGTCTTGGATTTTCTGACAGAACAGAAAACGCTTTAAAGATCACATCCAAAAACAACAGCGTGGAGATCGAAAAGGTCAAATGAGAACACTTATCCAGCTAGACGTGCAAAATCTATTTTTATCAGCAAAGAATCTTGGTAAAAAAATAGATTTCAATAAAATTAAAGAGCATTTCTATGGCAGGGCCGATGAAGTTATAGTTGATATGGTAGCCTATACAGCCAGAAGTAATGAGCCCACATCAAAAGGGCATAACTTCGAGAACCTACTTAAGTCTCTTGGGTATACCTTATCACCTAAGATAGCCACGGTTGTAGTTAGATCTGACGGTAAAAAATTTTATAAGGGTACCGATCAGGATATGTCCATCTGTGTTGACTGTATGAAACGCATAGATGAATTTGATAAATGGGTCCTTATGAGCGGTGACGGAGATTTTATTGATCTCTGCGACCATTTGAAGAAGCATAAGAAAGTTGTAGAGATCTGGTCTCTCCCTGGCCTCAGCTTTAATAAAAAGTTGTGTGATTATGCAGACAGTATCCATTTTCTTAATGAAAATTTTTTCTATTACGATAAGAACAAAGAAGGCAAAAAATGAAAAGCCCGGGCGTAATATATCGCAGATACAGGCAGCTTAAAAGAAAGATCCTGTATGATAAAATTCAGGAAGCCCGAAAGAAATCAAATAGGAATTGTTTCTATAGTAAGGGATTAGAGATAGTAGATCAGAACAGAACTATACACACATACGTATGCTTATATAATAAAAATGTCCAGGAAGGTTTAGATGTCTGCAATCATCCTGAAGATTGTAATGCTTTTGCCTGTAGGTTCTCTAAAAAAGATATAGAGAATGATTTTAATAATGAACTTAAAAGTACTACTATAAGAAGCAGAAAATATCCGGAATTAAATTGCTTGGAATGGGTGTTAGACAAAACGCTAGAAGATGCTAAGAGAAAACCTTCTATCTTTGTTAAAATCATAGTCTTAGCTATATCAGCATTGGAAAATTTAATAAAAATTACTGCAAGTAATCAAAAAAGACTGATGGATGACCAATAATCTATTATTATTCTTTGCTTATTATATACCAAATACTGATATAAAAACTAAATGATATTAGGGTAGGAATATGAAAAGAACAAAGTATATCCCTTCAGAATCCGCTACATCTTTTTGCTTTTCAGAGTTATGCCTAAGAATAAAAAATGAGATGAAAGATAAAGTAAAAAATCTCTCATACGATGAAGTCAAAGAAGTGTATCCTCTCATAACCCAGGATCTGTTTAAAAACAAGGACATGGATACTTTTGCTGAAATAACCCAGGTGATGGTATTCAAGAGTCTTAAAAAATTTACATTGAACAACCAGATCTTTGAGTATTCCTTCAGAAAGAATCACCTGGGAGGGTATAGATGGTACGTACTATGCCCTAAATGCAAAGCTACATGCTTGAAGCTATATCTTCCAAATAAATTTAAAGACCGAGAGCAGCTGTACCTCTGTAAAGACTGTCACGATCTGAAGAACTCCTCATCCCTTTTGGGGGCAACTAACAGATATAAAAAAGTTGTTAGGCCTTTAAAGAGGTTGGAAGCTATAAAGACTGCGCTTCTTAAAAGGAATATACAAGCAGGTACAGCCAAAGATCTCCTGCTGGAGTATGAGATGATTGAAAGGGAGCTTAATGCTTCCCCGGAATATAGACTGTGGAAATTTCAACGGGATCACAGCCCTCTAATGGCTAACCGGTTACTTTAAAAATAATAATCTCTAAATATAGTATGCTTTAAAAGGTACTATACCAAAGGAACCAGTTATGCTATATGAAAAAGTTTTTAGAGTCATACTTAGTTACAAGAAAAGATTATTTAAGAAACTTCACAAGAAGAAACCCTTAGAGAAGCTTAAGAGAAGGCAGTACTATAGGACTCATGCGCCTCAGATCCTGCAGCGTAGAAAAAGGTACTTAGCTAAAAATAAGCCTTTTCTAAAGACTAGAAAGTTACATAAAAGAAGAAAACCTGCTTGGATGTCGCACAAGCCAAAAACTCATAAGTTTAAAGTAATTAGACCGAAAAAAAGACCGGCATTTAAGCCGAAGGCTTTCAAACCGAGAAAAATTCATGCCCCAAAAAGAGCCTAATAGTTTCACCGGCTTTGTAGCTTACTATACGGATGGAAAATCTGTAAAGGAAAAAGAAAATTTTTATAGCCACAAGCTAGAAAAAAATTGTGCTACGAACTGGTGTGAGATAGATAAAAATAAACTGATCGCTCTTGAGATGGTGTGGAACGGATCAGTAAAGATAAGAATAGATAAAAAAGAATACCCGCATATTAAACCAGAGGACTGGTTCTTTACTCAATCAGGGATATACAATCTCAAAGAGAGAAAGATTCGGGTCCTGGCAAGGAATATAGGGTATAAAAAAGATAATATAACACAGGTTTATTCTGTCGATGAAGAAACCGGAATATTGAGATCAGCTGTTCGTGGAAACTAAAGAAAAAAAGTTGAAAGTCCTTCTGGTAGCTGATACGGCAAATTTTGCCCTCACTGATGTTTATTACGGATACCAAAGAGCCTTCAAAAGTATTAACCTGGACTTTGAAGGATTCCCTTTTCATAAATTCCGAGAAATACTCTCAGAAAAAATTTGTTACCACATAGCCCACTCGACTGCACTAATCAGTTCAAATAATTTCACCCATATAATATTTATAGGCGGATTAAATATCCCCTCGTTCATATATAAAAATCTCTATACCGTTAAGACCGTGATAGTTGCCACAGAAGATCCCCACACCAGTAAACCTTTGCTGGATAATTTAGACAGCATAGATTATTATTTTTCAAATGAAAAAGTAATAGGCAATAATAAAAATCTTGAGAAGACCTACTATTGTCCGACAGCTGGGTGTCCTTTTGAATGTGGGAAGCTACCAGATAGTAAGATCACAGATAGATACCGCAGCGATATCCTGTTCCTCGGAGCTGTCTACCCGAACAGAGTTAAGATGCTTGAAGGGCTTATACCTCTCGTGGAGAAGCATAAGCTCTCTTTTAAAGTATGCGGGCATGTAATGTATATGCCTAAGAAGTCTCCACTATGGAAATATATCTATGATGCCAGGACTATCCCTCACGAAGAAACCATAAATTATTATAACGGAGCTAAGGCTGTCATAAATATTCACAGGGACCCCCGCTGGAACGCCAGGGACAACACTTTTAAGAACCCATATAAGATCCCTTCCAAAGCCGAAAGCCTCAATCCTAGGGCCTATGAGGTGCCTTTGTGCCAAAGTTTCATGCTGCTAGATGATTCCCGGGCTGAGGCCAGAGAAATTTTCACGGAAAAAGAGGTAGGATTCTTTAATGATGGGCCATCACTGATTAAAGCTGCTGAGTATTTCCTGGTAGGTAAAGGAAAAGCTAAACGAGAAGAGATGGCTTTTAGGGCTTATAAAAAAGTATCTGAAAACCACACTTACACCCACCGCGCTCTATTCATAAAAGACATTCTTGAGAAAGACTTAATAATCGATTAATAAAATATTCATTAAATAAACCATAAGGATAGGTTTTTTAATGAAAATAAGTGCATACAGCCCCCAGACAGGCAATTTGATCGCTGATGATATATCAGGGATTAACTTCGGTAACATACGCCAAGGTGAGCATTGCGCATCCCCTGTATTGATACAGCCAATTAAAACTACTGAAGAACTCTTCGACAGTATGTTGCTGTATCTTCAGAATAACGGTGGATACTCTCTGTCTCAATTCGGGTATATGGTAGCCTCGGACTTAATCACAGGTGTAGAATCAGATGTACCTGGAGCTACCGGACCAATAATCTCGGATCATTTCACATTAGTTAGTGATGCTACTGGTCCTGGGAGTGTAGCCCTGATGCCTTGTGATTATATCTGGCTCGATGTTCAGGTAGGGCTGACGGAAGCTGGAAGCACTACAAACGTTAATTATCGATTCATCTTTGAATACAATTAAAAAGGAGTGATTTTTTATGTCTATCACAAGAATAGAAGCTTACGATCCGACAGACATGAGTTTACTATCGTCGGACATATCTGAATTAAACTTTGGTGGAGTCATCAGGGGAAGATTTTGTTCCCAGGCTGCAGTAATAAAACCCATCACCGAGGGTACTCTTACAGCCTTGGCTTTGTTCCTTGAGGACAATGGTGGCTACGATCATGCCCGTTTCAGTTATTTCAATTCTAATAATTGGGTATCAGATATTATCCCTGGTGATGCTCACATGTCCGATGCTTTTACCGTGAATCCTGGAGTCAGCGACATGACCACCAGTGATCGTGGCGCTAATTTAGATCCTGTCGATCCAGGATTCATATGGCTAGATGTTAACATCGGCTTAGGATCCACGATTGGAACAGGTACTGCGAACTACAGATTCGTTTTCGAATATAATTAATTAGGAAAATCTTTATGCGAATAGCTATAAGTAGCTTCGTAAGAAAAGTCTCAGATGAGCTGGCCAAAGCCGTTGAGAGTCTCACCGAAGAGGATGTAAAAAACCTTAATGAGAACTCTCCGGCTCTTCTGAAGATAGTTAAAGATAACATAGAGAATAAATCCAAGGATCCTCTCAAGGGTCTTTCTAATGAAGACAAAGTATTACTCTTATCTTTTGTAGTATACAAACGTGAGAACATTGCCACTGAGTCTACAGAAGATCCCAACATTGAGGATTCTGCTAAAATACTCCACGGCAAGGTTTATAATCTCACTGGGGATAAGAAGGACCTCAAAGAAGCAGAAGAAAATTTAGATAAGGATTTAATTAAACAGCTATCAAAAGCTGGCCTCAAAATTAAATAACATGGATCCCTTAAAGACACTTGAATTACAGCCTGGGTGCTCAAAGGAAGACGTCAAAAGAAATTTTAGACGTCTTTCTTTTTTATGCCACCCAGACAAGCACCCAGATAATAAGGCCGCAGAGGATCATTTCAAAGATATCAACAATGCTTACGAGTTCATAAATAAAAATCCATCTATATTAAATAAAATTGCAGGTACCTCTTCTGAGGGGGATCTTATTTCTACAGAATCTACTGTAACTATTGAGGATATCTATTTAGAGAATAATAAAAAAATAATGATTAAGAGACAAATCCCCTGCAAAAAATGTAAAGGCTTCGGGACTACAGATATAGAACACGGGCTGTGTTCACTATGTAAGGGCACAGGCAGTATAAACAATAAAATTTTAGGCTTAATGAAGCTAGATAATAATTGTAAATGCCCCGCTTGTAATGGCATTGGGGTTAATTATACTTTTATATGCGATGAATGCAATGGAAAAAAGCTTGAGGAAGAATTTGTTGAGTATACTTTTAAGCTGGATATAAAAAGTTACCACAATAAATTTGCTTTACTGCATGGCAAAGGTAATACGTATCCCCATAATCACCCCGGGGACGTTATAGTACTTCTAAAAGTAGAGCCAGACCTACAATATACTTTAGAAAATGATACACTCTGCTTAAACTATACGGTTACTCCAGTACAAAAACTAATAGAGGATACCTGCGAGGTTAGTATATTTGGTAAGATGTTTAAATTTAAGATTAACGCTACGTTTAATGAAATTAATCTTGTAGATAAAAGAAAAGAATTCTCAAGTCCTCATAAAATAAAAATACGGATCTTAGTTACAAGACCCGTATTTACCAAAGAAATCAGAGATCTTTATAAAAAGATAATAGCTTTAGAGAAGGAAGCTACCATTCTTTCCGAATTTGATCCAGTGTTTTAACTCCGTTAACATAATCTCTCACGAATCCCCACCTTCGCAGCCACCCTTTTAGGAATACCTGTTGTGTAGGGTCGTTTTCTACTATCTTATTATAAAATACGTTACGTGCAGTCAGAAAAGAGTTCGCTAGAGCCATTGGATCATAACTTTTCAATTTAGATAATGTCTCTTGGCCTATTACTCCGTCTACATGAGCGCCTATCGCTTGTTGTAACGTCTTAATAGACCTTCCAGGGCCGCTATTAACAGAAGTGTCAAATACTACTACGGAAAGCTTTTCAGGCATCTTATCACACTGAGAAGCCAAATAATAATCATTGTAGTAGATATCACGAACTTCATCATTGGTAATGTCTTTAACATCAGCCGGAGGAAGACCCTTTTTTATTCTGTACTTATCATATACTACCTGTATGATCCCTTTGTTAGTCCTACCACCATGATCGGAAGGATTATCTGAGAATCCACCTTCAAAAATCAGAGTAAGCGGTAGAACAACAGTAGAGAAGGTATCAACAACAGGAGGAGAGCTGATAATAGGCTCTGATGGAGTTGTAGACACAGGTGTAACCGTAGGTATAGGAGTAGATGGAATATCCACAGTAGCTCCTTTTCTATTTAGAAACAAAGCAAGCAATCTTTTAATTAATTCAAGCAAGAGTTCTCCGTTATGAAGCTAACTCAGGCATTATTATTGGATCAAAATGTAATTCCGGAGGAGTAGCACAGTACATCTTCTCCCAACATTCAAAGCTGCAGCAGTTCATTGAGGCGTCGTAATCGTTCTCTACCGTATATTCTTTATGACACTCTGGATTCGAACAGATTCTCTGAACCATACTGACCTCTTTTAGGTTAAGGTGAATGTATTACCCGCAAGCTGACCAGTTACATGAGGTGCATCTCTTGCACCCGTCTTCCATAATGAGAGTCTCAGCTTTACATTCAGGGCATGAGAGCCCTTTAAGTACGGTTCCGTCTGGTAAAGTCTTGGACATAAACTTTCTAACCGCAGTAAGCAGGGTAGAAATGTTATCCCCATCAATATTATCTAACGAGGTAAGTACATTTTCTCTTGGAATATTGTGTCTAAGGCACAAAGATATCATGCGACCCAGTCTATTATGAGGATAATCCTCATTAGCCTTAGAAAGAGTCTCATCTATATACTTTTTATTAACCCCGCAGGATAATGCCAGTGCCGCAAGGTTCCTTGAAGCCTTGTTACAGATCTTTAATTCATCCGCTTTATACTTAGCATTAGTATGAATCCACAAAACTATAGGATATTCGTGCTTTAAATCTTCTGGAAGGTATGAGAAGTGCAGATAGAACTTCTTTCCTTCCCTCTTTATCTTCTGCATAGGGCCATTTTCGAACACAGATGGGAGTTTAACATCCCGGGTAACGATATTATCTGAGTTAAAACCGTGCAAATTACCCGCAGTAAGCACCTGATGATCTCTGGATCCATCTCTATATACGGTTACACCCTTACAATTCAGCTCATAGGCCAGTAGATATACGTCCTCTACGTCCTTTTTAGTAGCTGAGTGAGGGAAATTAACTGTTTTGGACACTGCATTGTCGGTATACTTCTGGAATGCAGCCTGGATAGTGATATGTTCTGTAGGCTTGACATCATGAGCGGTTACGAAAACCTCTTTAATATCCTCTGGGATCTTAGATATACTTGCTAAATTACCATGTTTAGAGACATGACTCATAAGCTCTTCAGAGTAAAACCCTCGTTCTTTAGCTACTCTCAGGAACTCACCATGGATATCAAGGAAGGATTTGCCGTCTAGGACGTGTTTTTCGTACACTAAAGCGAAGATAGGCTCAATACCTGAGGAACACCCTGCCAGCATGCTGAGGGTCCCCGTAGGGGCTATGGTGGTCACTGTAGCATTACGGACCTTAATACCCTTCTTATCATACATGGATCCGGGATAATTCGGGAATACACCCCGTTCTTCAGCCAGTTTAGAGCTGGCATCTCTACCATGCTTCTGTATGAAGCCCATGATATCTTCAGCTAATTCGCATGCTTTGGTCGAATTATAGGGTACTCCCATCTTTATAAGGAGATCTGCGAACCCCATGACCCCTAAACCTATCTTCCGGTTACTTTTTGTAGTCTTTTCTATCATAGGCAGGGGATACTTATTCATATCTACCACATCATCAAGGAATCTTACAGCATTTTTAACTATAGTCTTTAATTTGGGATAATCTACCTTTTTATCCTCTGTCATGAATTTTGACAGGTTTATAGACCCTAAATTACACGACTCATGAGGGAGTAAAGGTTGCTCACCGCAAGGATTGGTACTTTCTATCATACCTACGTGAGGAGTAGGGTTTTCAGCGTTTATTTTATCAATAAAGACTATCCCCGGTTCGCCATTCTTCCAGGCACCCTCAATAATCTGTTTAAACACAAAAGAAGCCTTCATAGTTTTTACTATCCTACCGGTCCTGGGGTTATACATGTTATAATCCCCATCTTCTTTGAGGGCTTTCATAAATTCATCAGTGATACTTACGGAGATGTTAAAATTAGCGAGGATACCGTCTTTTTCTTTAGCGCAGATAAAGTCTAATACGT
>Ga0315289_10016286_pt1 | contig 10261 bp, 8 predicted proteins | sample YL17G11_40_MG_FD_203452 | JGI IMG/M metagenome (GOLD analysis project Ga0315289, IMG submission 203452) | Sediment microbial communities from Yellowstone Lake, YNP, Wyoming, USA - YL17G11_40 | ecosystem: Environmental > Aquatic > Freshwater > Lake > Sediment | place: USA: Wyoming | collected...
CCCGCGCCGATGTCCTCCAGGGCCTTTGTCCCCAGGCCGTGCACGCCCTGACCGATGTCCGGGGACTGCTCCTCGAGGTGGACGAGGACCTGGGAGGGGGTGGACGGGGAGAGGAGGGGAGAGGAGGGGGGTGGGGGGGGGGGAGGTGAGGGAGCGAGCAAGGGAGAGAGGAGGCCGCGGGGATGCGCCCCTCTCTCTCTCTCTCTCTCTCTCTCTCTCTCTCCCTTCATACCTTGCACGTGTCCGCGCACAGGCCGACGTCATTGGAGGTGAAGCCGATGTCCCGGGCGGTCTTGCGGACGACCGCCTCGTAGTCGACCTTGGCCTTGGTCGTGATCTCCCCAAACACCATGATCATGTCCGTCTTGGTGGCCGTCTCTGTTTTGTTGTTGTTGTTGTTGTTGTTGTTGTTGTTGTTGTTGATGTTGTGTGTTGCGAGGAGAGGGGCAGGAGGGGTGAGGGAGAAGAGGGGGGGGGGGGGTGCGCGGGGCGGAGGTGTGGCAGGGCGGCGGTGAGAAAAAGGACGATGGTGAGAGAGTGGTTTGTGGGTAGGGCGCAGGGCGAGCGTCCTGTTTATCTTTTCTCTCTCAGGCGCGCCCCACAGCCCTCCATCCGAAGCCTCTCTCCCAAGCACTCTTCTCTTGACGTACCGCAGGCGACCTGTGTGGAGTAGGAAGGGAAGGGGCGGGAAGGCATGGAAGGTGGTGAGCGCGAAACGACGAGGGGCGTCGACCAGACCAAAAAGGGGCGTCCTGGGTTGAAAAAAAAAAAGCGCGTTTCGCTTCACCAATTTGCGGTGTTTCGATTGGCGAGCCCCCGGGCGGCAGGTCGCGTCCCGGCAACGCCCCCACCACGCCCCCCAGGGCTGCCCAATAAATTTGCCAGTCGCTTTGGGACGTGGTCGAGGGGACGTCGGCGGCGGCATCGCGGCCTCCGGCGGCTTGCTGATCTGCGCCCACACCGCCGGCGCGCGCGCGCCGGGGCGTCTCTTCGCGCACCCCGCCTCTCTCCCTCTCTCTCGTTTCCTCTGGCTCACCTTGCTGTCCGGGTCCTGCTCCAGGCACGCGTCCAGGATGGCGTCCGAGACCTGCGGAGGAGGGGAGGTGTGTGTGCGGGTGAGTGGGTGCGGGCGGCGAGCGTGTGCTGAAGGCGCCCCTTCTTCTCGGCCGCCGATTGAAAAAAACCGCGCCGGCTTACGTCCCTCGTCGGTCGCGCACCCCGCGGGCGCCTCCCTTTTCGTCCTCTCACCTGGTCGGCCAGCTTGTCAGGGTGGCCTTCATTGACCGACTCGGACGTGAAGAGGAAGGTATCGATGTCGCCCATGTTTGTGTGCTGTAAAGAGGAGAGGAGGAGGGACTTGAGTCTTCGGCGCGCATTTTTTCTGTTGAGGGTGCCGCGTGCCTTTGTGGCCGGTCACGGCGGCGGGACCGGACCGCACCCCGCACAGGCGCATGCAGGCACGGGCATTGCATTGCACAGGCTGGGTGTGCATCTGCGGGAGAGGCAATCACCTGAGTTTTGTGGGGAGGAAGAAAGAGAACGGAGAGAGGGGGGAGCGGGAAGGGACGTTTGAAGGAGGGCACTGTCATTCTTTTTCATTTTTTCCACCCCGGCGGCTTCCTCGACCTCAACCTCCGCCCGACCTCCCACCCCACCAGCCCCAACCCCACCGCCACCCCGACCCCACCCCACCCCGCCCGCACCCACGCCGGCCGCGCCCGGGCCGGCACCCCAAAACCCCCACCCGCCAAACCCAGCTTCACCACCACCAGCGTCTCCACCGCCGCGACCGCGCCGAGCAACCAGGCGGCCGCGCCCAGCTTCAGGAAGGCGTGCGTCCGGGGCGCCGACACGCCCCGCAGGAACGCGTGCGCCTCCGCCACGGCCGGCAGGCCTAGCGCCCATAGCAGGGTCATCCGCCCCAGGACCAGCGGGTGCGTGGGCGGCAGCCAGAGGACGGCCTTGAGGAAGAACGTGTTGAGCTCGGCCGCCAGCACGGCGGCCACCAGGGTGAGCGCCCCGGCCGCGGCCGCGGGCGAGGCCGCGGGGTCCCAATCGTACGCCGTCCAGGAGGCGGGCGTCAACTGCAGCAGGGCGCGCCGGGCTTTGGCCACCACGCCCCGCTGCCGGCTGATCCCGACCCATGCCACCTCGCGGCTGCCCAGCCAGCGCGCGGCCGCCAGGCCAGCCTCCATGCCCGCCCAATTGCAGAGGGCCGCGTCCAGGATCCAGGCATCCCACCAGCATTCATTGAAGTTGGGGAGGGCGTGCGCGAGGGAGGCCTCCACCGCCTCGAACGCCAGGGAGAGCGGCCACAGCAGGCGCCGGTCCCGCAGGAGGAGCGCCTTGAAGAACCAGCCCATGAGGTGGGCGAGGACAAATTCGTCCCAGACCGTGGCCGCGAGGGCGGGGGCGTTCAAGGCCAGCGCGCCCCGCGACAGCCAGCGTACGGCGGCACCGACCGGGCTGGCGGCCAGTGCGGACGCCAGCACGGCGGCGTGGCCGGTGAGGGCGGCGGCGGCGGCGGCGGGTGTGCCAGCTGGCACCACCAGGCGGCAGTCGGCAGCGTACGACCGGTCCGGCAGGGCGGCGCCGCCCAGGGCAGGCGCGACCACGGCGATGGCCGCCCGCGCGCCCGGGCCGGACAGGCAGGCCAAGAACGCCAGCACCACCAAGTACGCCACGCCCGCCGCGTGGACGGCCCGCCAGAGGGCCGGGTGCGGCCGGACGAGCGTGGGCGGCCCCGGCGGGGGGCCGCCGTGGATGAGGGCGTAACCGAACCAGGCGCCCAGGCCGCCCAGCAGGGCGTGGCGCAGCGCGGCGGGGGGCAGGCCCGGCGGGCCGGCGGCGGCCGCCGGGTCCAGGACGCGGGCGTAGCGGGCGAGGAGGAGGATGCCTGGAGGAAAAAAGGGAGGAGGGAGGATGGATGGGGTGGGGGATGGGCGGTGAGACAGAAATGTACTCTTTCTCTCTCTCTGCTCTCCTCGTACCGATCACCAGGCCGGCCAGCGTGTGGGGGGTGTACAGGAACCGGGTGGCCGGGTCCAGGTCGGACAACGGGTGGGGCGGGGCAGGCAAAGGTGGGGGGTGGTCGGACGGCGAGCGTGCTTGCTGCTGCTCTCCTCCCCCTCCACCGCGGCGGCGGCGGCGGGTGGCGGCGGCGGCCATGGGCGGCTGTGTGTACAAGCGCACGGCCACGCACGAACAAGCCTGCCGCCTGGGCGTGGAGGCGCCGCAGCAGGGTGTCGGCGCAGTGAATTGGATGAGTGAAGAAAGGGCGGGCCGAATCGGCCGACCCCTCCTCTCGCGCTTTCCATTCATCTTTTCACGCGAGCGCTGTTCAACGCGCCCTTGCTCACTTTTGCGCGCCCGTACCCCTGTCGCAGTGACGTGCTGTTTGAGAGGCCTGGCCTGTCCTGCCGCATTCGTGGTGCGGAGCTCTCCTGGCTCCTGAGCGATCGTCCCACAGCTGCGCACGGCTCTCTCTCTCTCTCTCTTTTTCCATCCACGGCGCCCCCCCCCCCTCTCCTGCCCTCTCTCTTAGCCCATATGGACCGCCCCCTCGCCCCAAAGGCCGCCCCAGTCCCGGGCGGCCCCACACCTGGCATGCGCCGCATTCTATTGATACGGCACGCCGAATGCGAGATGAACCTGAAGCTGGACAAGTAAGAACGGGGGATGGAACGGGTAGAGAGCCACCAGGCAACCCACACGCCTCCATGTATGATCCCGTACTCTCTCCACCTCACCACCCCGCCCGCCACCCACCCATCACTCTCCCCTCTCCAGATTCATCGGCGGCCGGTCCAACACCTCCCCCCTCACCCCCCTCGGCATCGCTCAGGCCGCCGCCCTGGGCGCCCGCCTGGCCGCGTCCTGCCCCGCCTTCGCGGGATCCATCCACGCGTCCACCGCCGTCCGCGCGCGCGACACGGCGGCCGCCATTGCGGCCGCGGCCGGCCTGCCTGCCGCCACCTCCATCATCGCCTCCCCTGACCTCCTGGAGCTGGACATGGGCGCCTGGGAGGGCGCCGACCGGGCGGCCTGTTATTCCGAGGCCGCGCTCGCCGCGATCCGGGCCGACCCCGCGGGGTGGGCGCCACCGGGGGGTGGAGAATCCCAGGCGGCTGTGGAGGCCCGCATGGCGCGCTACGTGGCGCGCGCCGTGCTGCCCACCCTGGTCCCCGGCGGCCCGCCCGCCGTCCTGGTCGGCCACGGCCTGGCCATCAAGTGCCTGCTCCGGCGCATCCTCGCGTCCGACCCGGCCCGCTTTGCCGCCCGCAACATCCGCCTGGACAACGCCTCGCTCACAGAGGTCGGCCTGTGCGGGGAGGTGGAGGAGGAGGGGGGGTGGCCGACGGCGCGGGATGCTTGGCATGTGTTGAGGGTGAACGACACCGGGCACTGTGACGGGGTGGGGGCCTGGACCGGGCAGGAGGAGCGGTTCGGGCGGTAGGAGAAAAATGGTGAAACTCCCACCCCTTCTCTTTCATTCCATCATAGCATCATTCCCTCGCCCTCAACACCGATGTCCCCGCCCGTCCCCCTGGGCCGGGAGGTCCGGGACTGGGTGCTGGTCCCGCTGACGCTCACGATCGGGCTGATGATGGTCATGCGCCAGTACGCGATGGTGAGCGCCGGATGGGGGGCGGGGATTTTTTGTTGGCCGCGCGCCATTCATCACACGCCAGGCAGTGGAGGATTGCCTCTCCTGGGTGGGCCTGTGTGTGTGTGTGTGTGTGTGTGTGTATGTGTGTGTGTGTGTGTGTGTTTGAGGTCTTGGAGGACCCTCTGCCGGCGGGGCGACGCGAGGGGATCGAGGCCGCGAGCGTTTTTTTTTTTTTTTTTTTTTTTTTTTTTTTTTTTTTCCGTTGCCTCTCTCACGCCTCCGCCCCCGCCTCGACCCTCCTCTTCAGACCCTCCTCGCCGCCCCCGCATCCTCATCCACATCCAAGGCCGACCTGAAGGAAGTGCGTGAACGCACCGCCCTTGCCCGGTCCGCCCTCACCCGCAACGCCGGCGCCTGGATCGGCACGCCCGGCCTGGCCGCGCGCAAGGCCTTCCTGGGCGCCCCGGCCACGGGCGTCTTCGCGACCAAGCCCGTCACCAAGTCGGCGCACGAGGCCATGATGACCAATCCGGACGCGGTGACGGGCATGCTGAAGCAGAGCCTGGGCGGGATCGTCCCCCAAATCGCGATGGGCACATTCGTCTCCACTTTCTTCTCCGGCTTCATCCTGGGCCGGGCACCGCTCTCCCTGCCGCCCTCCTTCCGCGCCATGCTCCAGCGCGGCGTCGACCTGCCCGGGCTGGACGTGTCCTACTTCACGTCGCTCTCCTTCTACATACTCCTGCTGTTCGGCCTGCGCGGCGTGTTCACACTCCTGTTTGCGGACGCGGCCCTGGACGAGGGCGCGCTCCAGCGGCAGGCCATGAGCGGCGGCTTTGGCGGCGGCGGGCCTGCGTCCGGTGGGGGCGCCCCGCCGGACATGGGGAAGGCTTTCGAGGCGGAGAAGGCGGCCCTGGCCCTGTTTGCGCCGCCCTGCCGGCTGGAGGCGGGGGGTGGCGGCGGCGGGGGCGGGGGCGGGCGGGCGGCGGCGGCGGGGCCGGCGGGCGCCAACGCGGCCGCGGCCGCGGTGCTGAGGGCGCGGCTGGGGCGGTGAGATGGGGGGAGGGCTGCCCCCTTACACACGCCCACACAGGCTCACGTAGGTTCCTTTTTTTCTCTGTAGGTGACACGCACGCTGCTATTTCCACGCCGCTCAAACGCCGCTCAAAATCCGCGGGCGCACACTTCACTGTCCCTCCCTCTCTCTCTCAACCCCCACCCCCAACCCCACGCCCTCTCGCCCCCCTCTCTCTCCCTCGCTACTCTCCCTGTTGTTGCTCAAACAGCTTGCGCAGCACCGGCCCGATGAGCGGGTCCTCCATGTAGGCCGCCACCGCCTTCGGACCCCCCGCCAGCGCGTCCTTGATGGCCGCCAGCACGCGCGGGTCGGCCAGGGCAGGCGCGACGGAGGGGTCCGAGAGGAGCGCCCCCACGTCGGGGGCCGCAGCAAACCGGGCTTTCAGCGCCGCCCGGGCGGCCGCGCTGGCGGCCGGGTCGGTGCCCGCCGCCGCCTCGGCCGCCACCCACCCCCGCATCGTGTCGGTGGCGGCCTTGAGGCCGGACTGCAGGGTGTCGACCGACAGGCCGGCCTCCAGCAGCTGGCCGTTGATGCCGCGCAGCCAGGCTTTGGCCACCCCGTCGTCCGCCAGGCGTATGCGGCCGAGGAAGGTGCCCAGCCGATCGGCCAGGTCGTCCAGGCGGTCCAGGTAGATGGCCTTGCCGTCGACGTCAAAGTCCGGGAACTTGCGCTGGAGGGACATGAGCTGGGCATGAGAGGGGGAGGGGAGAAGGCAAAAAATGAGGGCCGGGGGGCCGGGGGTCCGCCGGATCTCTGCGCCCGCCCGCACGCCGCACTTACCCCCCCCCCCCCCCCCTCCCACTCGTCTGCATGCACTCACCTCGTTGAAATCGCGCATGAGCTCGTCAAACTCGCGCTGGACGACGTCGGAGTCCCAGAGGGAGCCGGAAGAGGAGGCGGGCGATGCGCGCACCGGCGTCGGGCGCGGAGGGCGGGGCCGGGGGCGGGAGGCGATGAGGGCCTGGGTGAGGCGCGCGTACCTATCGAGGCTGCGATGCATGGCGCCCAATTGAGCCGGCACGGGCCGGCCGGCCACGCTCTGCCCTGGCCGGGGCGGGCCTGCGTGCGCGGCGCTCTGGGCGGGCAGCTGCAGCGCGCTCATTCTCTCTCACGTCTTTTTTTTTTCTCCTCTTCTCAGACAGGGGTGCGTGCGTGTCTGAGGAGGTGCTCAGGGCGCCGTTCAGGAGGGTCCAGCCCGCGATGGTGCTGCGTGCGTGCGTGCGTGCGTGCGTGCGTCGCGAACTTGAGAGTGAGAGTCGAGAGGTGGCCGTCTGTCTCTTCTCTCTCATCACTCTTCTCTCTCATCACTCTTCGCTCGCTCTCCCTGTGCCTTTCAACTCTCATCCACCTCCTCCGCTCCTGTTCCTGGTGTCGCTCCTTGCTGGTGCGTTGCCCAGGATCCCCATTTTACCCTCCTGCCTCGGGATTCAGGGGGTCAGGGAAGGGCGCGCCGTGCTTCATGCAGCCGTGGTTCCGGTCCCATCGCCTGCGGCCGCTCCCTACCTCCCCCTCCTCGTCCGCCCCGCCGCCCGTCGCCTTCCACCCCACGCACGCCACCCGCACCCCCGCCAATAGCGAGAGCAATTCAAGATCTCACGGTGATACCCACACCCCCTTTCTATTAGGCTCATTGTTGGACAAGGAGCTGACGCAACATCGGACCCGCCAACGAAAAAAAAAAAAAAAGCGCTTGCATTTCTCTCCAAAAAATGGCCGGGACCGTGGAGCTGGACTCCTTCTTCGGCGTGCGCCGCCGTAAAGAACAGACGACCGCGCTGTTGGCCAAGATCAACCGGCCGACGACGGGGGCGACGGTGCGTTGTGAGGACGGGGTGTGTAGGGGGGCATTTGGCTTTTTGGCCAGCGGAGAGGCCCTTCGGGCCGAGCGCGCGCGCGCGGCCGCAGCGTCGCAGCTCTTTGTCCTCTCTCTCTCTCCCTTGGAGCATCCCATTCCGCCCGCTCCAACCGCCGGCCCCGCCCCCGCGAGGGCGGCAAAATGGAGACAGACCCCAGCGCGGGGTGTGGGCGAGGCGGAGGATTTGGCGGCCGGGCGTCCAAAGAGAGTGGGGGCAGAGAGGGTGCGCCCCTCCTCCATCCACTGCGCCCTCTCATCTTACCCCTCTCGCCCGCTCTCTCTCCCTTTCTTTCCCTCTCCTCTCTCTCTCTCTCCTTCGCAGGAGGCCGAAGTCGCCGCCCGCAACCTGACCGCCTTTGTCTTCCGCCGCGTCCGGGAGCGGGCCTTCTGGGGGGGCGGCACCCTGCGCACACCGCCCATGACCCCGCGCCGGGCGGCGCTGGGGCGGGTGCCGGCCGGGCTGGCGGGCGCGGCCTCGACCGCGCGGACGGCCGCCCGGGCGGGCCTGGAGGCCGACCTCGCCCCGCTGTCCGTCCTGCCCGGGTCGGCCGTCGACCCCATCGCGGCCGCCCTGGGCGCGGCCCGCCCGCCCACCATGCCGGGCCTGCCGGACAAGCCGTGCGACAATGCGTGGGCGGCCCGGGCGGCGGCGGCGGCGCCCAAAGTGGTGGCCGCCCCCAACCCCCCGGCGGCCGAGGCTGCCGCCGCCTGCCCCCCACCCTCGGCCCGCCCGGGCGCGCCGTTCCTGGCCCGCCCCACGCCCACCGTCAAGCCCAACCGCCCGCGCCTGCCCTGGGACACGGAGTGGCCTGCCGAGGAAGAGGTGGTGGTGGTGGCGGCGGCGGCGGTGGAGGAGACGGTGGTGGTGGGGGTGGCGCCCCCCGCCGCGGCCGCCGCTGCCGCCTCCGCCCCTCCCCTGACCTGCCCCACCCCCACCACCCCCGCCGCACCCGCGGGCGCGGCCGCCATCGTATCCGCCACGGCCGCCCTGTCAGAGGATCGGGAGGTAATGGGCATCAATTCCCCGCTGCCGCACACCGAGTCGGGCGCGGCGGCGTGGGCGGCTAGCACGAACAAAAGAGTTGCGGCCGCGGCTGAGAAGAAGGCGGCCAAGGCGGCGGCCGCGGTCGCCAAAGCGGGCGCGGCGTCCCAGGCGAAAGCTGAGGTGGAGGCTAGAGCCGCGGCCAAGCTGGCGGCCAAGGCGGAGGCGGTGCGCCAGGCGGCAGCGGCCAAGGCGGAGGCGGTGCGCCAGGCGGCGGCGGCCAAGGCGGAGGCGGTGCGCCTGGCAGCGGCGGCCAAGGCGGCGGCCGCCGCGGCGGCCGCCACTGCGAAAGCGGCCGCCAAGGTGGCCGCCGAGGCCGCCACGGCCAAAAAGGCGGGCAAGGCGCCCGCCGCGGCCGCGGGCTCGTACCCCCCACCCGCCCCCGGCCTCGCACCCACCATCACGACGGAGGGCGAGGAGGCGACCGCCGGGCCGTCCGTCGTCCCGGCCGGGGCTGTCCCGGCCGGGCTGGGCGGGTCGGTAGGCTCGCCCGCCCGCGGCCACCGGCGCTCGCTGTCGGCGGCGCTCGTGGGCGCGCTGGTCGGGGGGGGGGGGGCGGGCGCGGGCGCGTCCGGGTCGGGCACGGCGGCCCCGGCACCCGCACCCGCACCTGCCGTCGGCGCGCGCGGGTCCTGGCCGACCGTGGAGGTGGGCGACGAGGAGGTGGACGCGGTGGCGGCGGCCGAGGAGGAGATTCAGGCCGCCCCTGAGCCTCTCCCCACCGCCGCGCCCACGCTCCCGCCCCTCCCGCCCTCCCTGTCCCGGACTGCCTCGCGCGCCGCGGCCGCCCAGGCCAAGGCGGACGCGACTGCAGCCCGGGCCCGGGCTGCGACGGAGGCGAAAGCGTCGGCCCTGCGCGCCAAGGCCGAGGCGGCGGCCTCCAAAAAACGGGCGGCAGCCGAGGCGGCCGAAGCGCGCGCGCAGGCGGCCGCTGTGGCCGCGGCCGGCCGGGCCGCCCGCGGCTCCCTCCTGGGCCGGGTGCTGGCGTCCGATGAGCCCTCTCTGTTCTCCGCCGCCCGCCACGCCCGCCGGGAGTCTGCGACCGCGGCGGCCAAGGCCGCCGTCGCGACCGCGGCGGCCGCCCTTGCCGGGGGCGGGCTGGCCCCGTCGTCGGCGGCGGCAGCCTCGGCGGCCGCGATCGCGGCCGCCGCCCGGGCCGCCCCGCGCCGCTCGCTCTTCGGCGCGGTCCTCGCCTCGGACCGGCCGTCCCTGCTGGCCGCTGTGCGCGACGCTCGGACTGCGTCCGCCGCGGCGGAGGCGGCCGCGATCGAGGCCGCGGCCGCCGCGCTGGCCGCCTCCTTGTCTGAGGGCGGCGAGGCGGCGGCCGAGGCGGAGGGGGAGGACGCGTTCGTCGAGGCGACGGACGCGCCCGCCACGGACGTGGTGTCCCCGAATGCGCTGAAAGGTGGGCCTTCTTTGGCGGTGGCGGTGGCGGTGGACGCCTCGCCCCGGGGCCCGCTGGCCGTGGTCGCCAAGTGAGGACGCGCGCTCTTGCGTCCTTTTTTTTTTTCCTTCTCTTTTTCCAGCTCTGTCTGTTTTTTTTCTTTCTCCCCCGTTCCCTCACCCTTTTTTTCGACCGCTCCCGGACCTTATTTACTAACGCGGCTTTTGCTCTGTGGTGTGTGCGTGTGCGTGTATGCGCGTGTGCGTGTGGTCAGCGTGTGTGATTTGACCGCC
>Ga0315289_10016288_pt1 | contig 10261 bp, 17 predicted proteins | sample YL17G11_40_MG_FD_203452 | JGI IMG/M metagenome (GOLD analysis project Ga0315289, IMG submission 203452) | Sediment microbial communities from Yellowstone Lake, YNP, Wyoming, USA - YL17G11_40 | ecosystem: Environmental > Aquatic > Freshwater > Lake > Sediment | place: USA: Wyoming | collected...
CCCAGGCGGACGGCGAATCCCCTGAGCCCTAAACCCCGAAGGGAGAGAGCCCGTGCGTGGGGAACGACCCTGCCAGTTCCCTGGCTGTGGCGATATTTTCGCCCCGCCAAACCCAAACTCCAACGCAAGATATTGCCCCAAGCATCCTGGGGGAGTGGCCCCACGGCCATGTGGTTTCCCTGATTGCATCAACACCTTTGAATCCACGGCCCCCAACCGCCTCTATTGTAACAAGCATCTGGATGAGGCCGTCCGCAGCCGGGAACGGAAAGAGGCCCTCTTCGAGACTCCGCGGGAGTTCGCCGAGGTCAAGATTCGGAGTGTTCCAGACGGGACGAAGATCCTTGTCATCAACGACCTCCAGCGTCCATTCCACGACGAGAAGACCCTAACGGCAGTTGAACGGTTCTGGAATGATCTGGCCCCAGACATTGAGATCTACAACGGCGACATCGCCGACTTCTACGACTGCTCGATCTTCGACAGGAACCCCTCTCGAAGGTTTCATCTCCAAGATGAACTGGACGATACCCACCACTGGCTGGCCGCAAGGGTAGAACGTAACCCCAAGGCCCACCGCATCTTCATTGAGGGCAACCATGAGGACAGACTGCGCCGCTGGTTGTGGCGGTACGGAAAGGATCTGTCCGCCCTACGTGCCCTAGACGTTCCAGAACTACTTGGTTTTGCTGACCTGGGGATCGAGGGCCTCAAGTACATGAGTGTGGTGGACTTCCTCGGTTTCAGAATTGAGCACGGGAACAAAGCCAGTGCCTCAAAAGCCTACCCGGTAAATGTTTCCCGCTACATGGCCATCGCCACGGGTTCATCTGGCCTCTGCGGGCACAGTCACCACCTCAGTACATACGCCTGGACGGACGCTTCTGGCAGCCATTCCTACATTGAGAATGCCTGCCTCTGTCGTTTTGACCTTGAGTATGCGCCCTTCCCCAACTGGCAGCAGGGGTTCACCTACGGTGTGGTGGCGAAGGGCAAAGTCCATCTTGTCCTAGTTCAAATCTACCCCGATGGTTTTCGCGCTGAGGGAGAGTTCTACCCCCGGAGGAGAGGGAAATGAAGTTCAAGATCTACGCGGCAATAGGTATGGACGTGCTCGGTCTGGGCATCGACCTGGAGTGGACACGAGAGGACGCCTGTGCCGCAATCCTCATCGGGCCCGTCTTCATCTTCTACTGGACCGGCTGGGGACTGACGATCCGTCTACTTGGGCGGCGCATCGTAGGTAGCTAGATGTGTACGTTTGAGGAGCGCGGCGGCGACCGCCGTTTTCTAGAGAAGTTGGAACAGATCGCCGAAACCCACAGCCAAAAACAAGCAGATTACGGCGCGGGCGACGATCCCTTTGCCAACATCCGTGCCAGCCAGGACTTCGGTGTGCCTCCTTGGATCGGGGCGGTCATCCGGCTCAATGACAAGGTGACGCGGATCAAGTCCTTCATCAGGAACGGGACGCTTAGGAACGAACCTATTGTGGACTCCTTCAGGGACATAGCTGTCTATTCCCTTATCGCGTGGATCCTGTTTGAGGAAGAGGCCGTGAAGTGAGAAGGTGTGTGTATTTGTCCGGCACACTGTCCGGACGGATGTATGCCGAGGCCGCAAAGGAACGGCACCAGGCCACACTCCTGCTACTGGAGCGAGGCTGGGATGTGCTGGACCCTCTCCGGGGACGGCAAGTTCTCAGTACATTGGCCGAACCAATGGATGGGCCGGAGACCACACGCCTGTTGGGAGTGACAGAGGCGGCCCTAGTCCAGAGGGACGAAGACGACATCGCCCGCTGTGATGTGCTCCTTGTCCTAACAGGAAACCTTGCAAGCTGGGGCACAGCTTTTGAGTGGATGCTCGCTGCACGGTCCTACCACAAGCCGGTGGTAGTGGTGGGTACACGTTCCAAGGATCACCCTTGGTGCAAGCATTACGCCGGTTACTTCGCAGAGACCATTGAAGAGGCGGTGGAGTTCCTCGATACCTTCTTGGATCGTGGCTACCGCCTCATTAGGGGAGACGGCCCATGATCCTCGACGGAATTGGCGCTTGGTACAATCAATTCGGCTGGCTCTCCCTCGATAAGATGGTAGAGCGGGCACGCAGTCTCCCCCTTCCCTACATCACGATCAAGTACGGCTATCCAGGGGTCGAACGGGCTTTCGCCGCCGCCGGTATCCCTTGGGGCACCGAGCGATTCGTTTACCCGGATCAGCCGGTGGAGGAGGCAACGATGCTCGCCAATGCCATCGACGCCGGGGGCCGATTCGCTGTCGTCAACGCGGAGGATTGGGCTGGTTGGGCGGAGACCGACATTACTCCCATGCGTACTTTGCTGGACGTATTGTTCTACCGGCACCCGGATCTCCAGGTGTTTGCCTCCATCGACAGTCGAGGCGACCGCAACAACCTCCCCTTCCAGCACGAACTCATCTCCCGATGCACTGCCGTCTTGCCCATGATCTATCCCCTGGCGTTCTATCAGAGCCGCCCGCCGCTATATGTACGGGCGGCCTTCTCCACTTGCTTGGATGGAAAAGACTTCTTGGGCAAGCCGGTTTACCCGACCATCCAGACCTATGACGGGATTGGGACACCGGCCGTGGCTCAGGAGATCGCCGAGGTGAGATACCGGGGTTTGCCGGGTTACAACATCTATACACTCGGCCACGCGACCGACGACGAGTGGGCTGAGGTAGTCAAGGACTTCGCGGCGCACCGCCCGGTTCCGCCTGTCGATCACGAACTTGACCTCCGGCGTGCCTACATGGGTATGGCTGGAAGGTTGGACGCCTTTGACCAGAGTTCCTTGCAGGATGTTGTCAACACCGCCGCCGCCTACCTGGGAACGAGGCCAACAGCATGAACACACCAGTACAACCCATCTACTACGGCGCCGGTGGTTTCTACACCGATTGGCGGCGGAAGATCGCCGAGGAATGCGGGATTACAATCTACGATCCCCGTCGGGGGCCGCAGGATTCGACCTTCCGTTTCGTCACCGCTGACTTCGAGATGATCCTTGCTTGCAGTGCGGTGATCGCGCTACTTCCCCCGCCACCCATACGGTGTTCCGGAATGGCGGCCGAAATCGGATACGCTGCCGCCGCCCACAAGCCGGTCCTATTGATTACCGAGGATCCTGTGCCGGATGCGTTCCTGTTGGGCTGCGCCAAGCGGGTGTTCTTTGGGGTCGATGCCTTCATTGTGTGGTTCAAGAACCGGCAGGCGAAAGGACTTCCAATCCTGTGACCGACGACAAGTCCCTGGTGCCCGTAGAGGGAGAGGTCGTAGTGACGGTCGAGGACTACCTCGGTGACCGTGGACTCCAACGACGTGGACCTGATGGCCTCATGCTAATCCAGCGCCAATTCTTCCAGGAACTTCTGGTTCAAGGGAGCTGGCGGAAGGCGTGTGCGGCCCTGGAGATCAAGGAACGCCGTGTCCGCGGTTGGCTGGAGACTGATGAGGCATTCGGTAAAGCCTATGACGATCTCTTTGGCCTTGAGGACACGAAACTCACCAAACGCGAGCTGGAACTTATGGCGGGACGGGCCGTCGGGATGTACGACGAGGCACTGGAAGCCGAACGTGGTCTCCGCCAAGAAGTCATCTGCCCAAAGTGCCAGGAAAAGTTTTCGATCAATTATGCCCGCCCGGACTGGCGCATACGTCTTCGGGCAGGTGACACCATCCTGCGGTCGGCCAAGATCCTCCAGGACACCAAGGAGATCAAGGGCACGTTGCTCCACGTCAACCTGACCGGCGACGAGGCGATGGCCCTGATTGCCATCAAAGCCGGAAGGCCGGTGCCTGAGACAGTGCGAACCAGGCTGCGTGAGAAGGGCATTGCGGTATGAGCAGCAACGGGCACAATCCAGTGAGCACAGACTGTCCTAACTGCGGGTGCAAAGGGACGGTTGACTTCACTGTGACCTACACGGATGAGACCCACACCGTAGAGGAGGATTCCGGATACGAGTGTTGGGAGTGTGGCGCCAAATTAGAACACGAGACCTACGAAATAGAGGACCACATCGAAAGTGTCTGATCTGAAGCCAACCTGTGGATCACTATTTGCTGGTATCGGGGGCGGCGACCTCGGCCTGGAACGAGCAGGTTGGGATGTTGTGTGGCAGGTGGAACTCGATCCTTGGCGGAGGAAAATACTAGAACGGCATTGGCCGAATGCCATCCGTTGGGACGACATAAAGACAATGCCTTACCTAACGGATCCGGGATGGAAAGTTGACCTCATCATTGGCGGCTTCCCCTGCCAGGATCTATCGGTGGCAGGGAAACGGGCGGGCCTTGAGGGAGAGAGAAGTGGTCTGTTCTTTGACTTCATGCGGGTGGCTGCGGCGATCCGCCCCCGCTGGCTCATTATTGAGAATGTTCCTGGCCTCCTGTCTTCGCACGAAGGTCAAGACATGGGGATCGTCCTCGAAACGATTTCCGAGTGCGGGTATGGTCTGGCGTGGCGAATCCTGGACAGCCAGCATTTCGGAGTCCCCCAGAGACGCCGCCGTGTCTACATTGTCGGACATCTTGGTGCCCCATGCCCACCCGAAATACTCTTTGAGTCCGAAGGCGGCGGCGGGGATACTCCGGCGGGCGGAAAGGCGGGGGAAGGAACTACCGAGGTCGCTGTACTTAGCATTGAAGACATTGGCGGCAAGCAATCCGGTGGCCCAGAGGTCGGACGGGGATACCGAGAAGGGCCGATGTATTCCTTACAGCGGGAACACCAACACGGCATCGCCCAACCCCTGCGCTCCAACCGATGGGGAGGCAGCGACAGCCACGGAGATGAGGGGAATGTCATCGCCATCCGACTCGCCCAGCAATCAAGCAATGGGTGGGGCATTGATGAAGATGGAATCCTCCATACCCTTGACGGAACGGCGGGAGATGCTATCGCCTTCGCCAACCGAACTAGGGCAGACGGGAAGCAGGCAGAAATCATGCCAGGAGGCATCACCCCCAGTCTCACCAACCCAGGCGAAGGGGGGCGAGCCGATGCCATCAATGTCTGTGCGCAGGTTGACCCCGACGGAATGTTGCAGACTCCAATCGTTCCCGGATGGCTGGACCCTGACGCACGGACCCCCGATGGCAGGCGCTACGCCGCCCTCGGAGACGCCATGACGGTGAACGTGATCGAATGGATCGGGAGACGAATCTTAAAGGTAAACAGAATCGATGTCTGAGACGAAACCAGTCTACCACACGAGAACGCGCTGCCGCACCCTCACCGGGAGACGGAAGGATTACATCTCCAGAGTCTATTCCAACTGGCCGGAGGAGAAGCTGGAGGAACACGGGCGCCGACTCGCTAACCGACTCCTGGCCGTAGACGAGGTACTGCTGCGGCGCTTCGGGCACCCGATCCTGAGTCCCGGTGGGCGTGGAATCGTCAAGTTGCTAGTGGGGGATTTATGAGCAACGACCGACCTTACGGCGTACACCACCTCACCGACCCGACCGGAGTCACAGTCTTCATGGAGCAGCTCAAAGAAATGGGTCTCCATGATGCGGATCCTGTCGGTGTGGCGGTAGACGATAAGCAGATCGTCCTGGCCCAGGAGAAGGATGTCTACATCATCGAACGCACAGGGGGCGGGGACTATGCCCGTTTCGCTATGGCTGCGGCGATTATGGGCGCCTCCCCGCCCCGCTTCGTAACCCTCGATGCAACGGAGACACTGGTGGGGCTTATGCACGCCCTTGGCGAACCCTACCCGGCGGGGGACTTCTTCCTGCGGCTGTCGATGTGCATGTTGGGAGACCTCCGGGCCTGCGCCCACAACACTGGCGGAGCACCTGTGCCCATCAACCTATCACTACAGGATCAGGCCTTCACCGCCCGCCTACTAGAGCCGCAACTACAGTTTGAGGCGCCGCCATATTACGTCGCCGTCTCACTGCCGCTGGCACGGCTCCGGGCGGAGTGGAGACTGTTCGGACTGGACGCACCGCCAGATTGGTGGGTTTCATACGGTTCGCTCTGGCTTCATTCCCTCCGGCGCTACACAGGCGACCCAACGCTAGAGTGGCTTGTCACCAGCGGCCGTGATCCACTGGTAGGGTTGGCCGGACTCTTCGAGTGGACCCCCGATGTGACGAAGGCGGTTCTACTTTGGCACATCTGCGGCCGGTCGGTGGACGTGATGGCTGGGGTGGATCCGGTTCTCGTTGACCGACTTCCAGATAATCTCCCGGCGGTCGGCGACCAGTGGAACAAGCGCCTCCCCAGCCTGTGGCTGGGCATCATCAACCTCATGCAGGCCTACCAGCGTGACCGGCTGGCCCGGACACTCTACGGACGCAAACTGCACGGCGGACTCCACCCCGGCGTAGCCAGTGCCCACACCATCCTGGGTACTGTCCAAGATCTCATGGAGGTTGCGGCAGTTTCGTTTCACAACAACAGACCCGGCCCAGCAGTGATGATCCGGGACATCGAAACCGATCCTCTGTCCGACCTGCTCCGTGTCTATGGCACGGGGCCCAAGAACACCGAGGAAAACGAACGATGGATAGAAACATTGACCGGTCTGGCGACCCTGGCCAACCCCCTGGGTCTGGAGCCACTGAAGGCCACCGTCGTACAGGCACCCCGCGAGGTCCAGGGAAGAGGGGCGTTGCCTTCCACCATAAGTGGAGATTCGGGCACGACCCTTCCGACGACGACGCCACAAAAGAAAGTCCTTGGCGCTACATTACCTGGGATCCCTACACCGAAACGCCGCCAAATCAGGCGCGGGAACTCGTCGGCGGACCCGAAGCCTTCCCCTGTGACCGATGCCACGCAATCATGCGCATCGTCGCCGAAAAGAAGCCGACAGAGATCATCGCGGGCTCAGACGTGATCCAGTTGGGGGAGAAGGTGGATCCGGCAAAGGTTAACACGGATACGATATTCCTGGTGGCCTGCCCCCAGTGCAACCAGAAGGTGCAACTCCCAGGCAAGTTTTTGCGTGACCTACGGCGCCGGACGTTGGGTAAGGAGTTCAACTACTGAGGCGATGGCCACGCGCAGGTATCTTTCAGCAAAGACAATACGGCGAGGGCGCTGTAGGCTTTGCCGTCGGCCTGTAGAGGATGTCCATCATATCGAACCTCTGGTTGAAGGTGGTGGGAATGGTACGAAAAACCTAGTGGGACTGTGCAAGGAATGTCATCAGGATGTTCACCGCGGATTGAATGCAAACACCGCCATCCACATCATCCCACCCATTGTGAATCGTGCAATTGATCAGGCGCATAAGGACGCTAACACAAATAACCAGTGTTCGACTCCACCCGCACCCGCAAAAACGGCTGGCGGCCATCCTGGGGGCAATGGGGGGCATTCTAGGGGACGATCCTGGCACCCCAAACTGAAGGTGAGAAGAGTGACCAACTCAACCTACAAACCTACAGGCCGCCCGCGTGGGCGACCAAACCTCAACAACCTACGGATTGGTGTCGGGGCCCGCCTGACGCCTGAAGAGGCGGAAGCACTTGACGCCCTGGCCAAGAAGATGGGCTTCAAGAACCGCGCCGAGACTATCCGATTCATCATTCAGTCCGTGACTGGAGGAGAGAAGGAATGACAACACGAAAACGTGCCACATTGGAGGAATACCTGGAAGCAGCAGAGCGGCTCCGAGGCGGGATCGTCTCTCTGATTGGCGTGCAGATCACTGAAGAAGAGCGCCACTTTCGGGACGAGGCTTTGGGCCAAAGCCGCGTTGGAGAGTTGATTGAAAGACGCCGGATCATCAAAATCCTAGACCAACTCCACAAGCGGGTACGCCTGCACCCAATCCTGGTACCTAGTTGCTTTGCGGAGATCGGCCGGATCGAGGAGGGGGATGGACAAGAACGGACAGACTAAGAAGTTCCAGTTCGCCGGTAATCTGTCGCTGCCAAAAGACATTTGGTCCCCGGATAAGACCGTGTTCAAAGCCATCGATGCCTCGGCAGACAGCCGCACAGGACTGTTCCCGGCAACCGTAGGCGCCATTATGCGGGGACTTGGTTGGGAGGACGGCAAGATGACGGCGGGTCTCCTCATCGACTTCATCAACCACTTTCCAGATGAGGTGAGGATGGCCATTGCTGTCGGTATTGCCCAGGGTTTGGGGCTGATGATCCAACGTAAGGACGACGCCCTACTGGTGGATCTAGTTCAACTCTACAACACGTTGGCCCTTGGGAAAGACGCTGAGAAGCGGAGACCAAGCGGCCTCATTCTACCGGGGGAGTAGAGAGAATGCCGGACAAAAACGCCAGAATCGAACTAGGAGCCGAAATCCTCGCCACGTGTACCAACTCGATCCAAGCAGCGGAGTCTTGGGCCTTCGCTCTGCACGGACGGGGTGCCTACCCTCTGGACAAACTCCTGGGCCCCATCCTACCGCCGCGTGTAAACCGGCTGGTCGCGGGGATCGTGGCTGTGGCCTATACCATCACCGCGGTTGGGGAGGCGCTGAAGGTCTTGATTGACGTGGCTGGTGAACCGAGTACGCAGAGGGGGAGTTAGCGCCCCGCCCTCTTGATCTTCTTCTTGCCCTGAACTGGAGACTGCTTCTTAGGAGCCCTCCGAGCCTTGCGTTCGGCCTGTTGTCGTTTCTTGCTCTTGCTCATTACATCTGCCCCACGTAGCGGACGTTCGGACGAATGACCGTGGCGGCACCCATATAGAGCCATACCGTGATGTAGGCCCGCTTCCCCTCCCATCGGAGCACACCGAAGCCTGTCTGGTACTGCCAGAACGCTTGTATCTGAATAGTGGCAAACTCCTTGGCCTCGTCGTAAGCCTCCCACGGGTGTAAGATGACAAACGACTCGGTAGTGCCACTTATGTACTTGGCGCTCAACTGGTAGATGGCAGCCACGCCCTCTCGTGTCACCCAGGCAGTCACGTCTAGGTCAACGTAGGTTCCGGTTCGCCCTGTGTTGGTTGCGCTGGCCGTGGTGAGGTTGTCATTGTCATCCCACACGTCGGCATCGTCTGGACTGTTAGCCGCAACAGTAATGGTGTTGGTAGTGCGATTGATGGAGACTATCTTAACCTTCTTGCCCTTAGTCGTGTTCCGCAGAACCATGTTCGGCCCCACCGACCCCTCACCTGTGTCAGTGTCGTAGGGTACAGAGGTGGAGGTGGGGTTGCCGTTCACCTTAGCAGTAAAGGGAGTTGAGACAGAGAAATCACTGGCCGCAAACCCATCGACAATCATGGTCGTCGAGGGGCTGATGTTCGGGCGGCTCGGTGGGGGACTGTAGACCCAGTTGATGCCGCTGGGGTTGTACACCGCCCCGGCAAATTCGTTGCCCCCCGACCAGTAAACGTAGCCAGAGAACCAGCAAATCTCCATGATCATCGAGGTTAGGTTGACGGCGTTCGCCCCCCACCAGAAGGCGTAGCGCGTCCCGGCGGCTGCCCCCTGCGCCTCAAACAATCCTTCAAAGATGCTCTTGTCGAGGTTGCCGTCACAGTAGATTCCGCAGGCGCCGTTCGTCTGCGCTATCCAGAATTGGAGGTCGCTCCAATTGTTGTTGGACACGACGGCCCCGGTCCCGACGTACACGCAGATCAGCCCGTTGCGGATGTGCATGTGGCGGGCAGTACCCGCCTGGAACGAGCCAGTACCTGCCGGAGTACCGCCAGCGGCCTTCTCAAACTTCAACCCCGTCGCGCAACCATCGATGAGCGTGTCCTGAATAACCCAGCCCTCCGTCCATGAGTTGTAGGTCTTCAGGTGGATGCCTACTTTCAGGTCACGGAACTCGCAGTTGTAGAACATGACGCCATATGAGTCCTCGACCTGCACGCCGGTCCCTTGCTGCGTAGTGGCAGGTTGAACCGTAAGGTTCTGGAAGACGCAGAGAGGCATGATGCCCAGCCCATTAAAAGCCACATCGCCTAGATTATCCTGTTTGACCTTGAAGCAGATGAAGTCGGCGTTGGGCTTCACGCGAACGCCGGGCTCGAAGTACACGATGATGTCCGGCCTATTAGCGACGGTCTGGATGTCAATCTGGGCGCTGGTCAGGTAGATACCCGCCGCACCATGCGGAAAGTAGAGGCGTCCACGCCCCCGTGTCTTGAGAGCAGTGAGGGCGTTGTTGATGGCAGTGGTGTCGTCGGTCGTCCCGTCGCCCTTCGCACCATAGGAGGTCACGTCGAACACGTCGGCGCCACCACCATAGAAGTTGTCCGGCACAACCTCGTTCGTGGGTACAGCACCAAAGCATCTAGTCA
>Ga0315289_10016289_pt1 | contig 10261 bp, 16 predicted proteins | sample YL17G11_40_MG_FD_203452 | JGI IMG/M metagenome (GOLD analysis project Ga0315289, IMG submission 203452) | Sediment microbial communities from Yellowstone Lake, YNP, Wyoming, USA - YL17G11_40 | ecosystem: Environmental > Aquatic > Freshwater > Lake > Sediment | place: USA: Wyoming | collected...
GGCTTCTGTTGTTTCCTTAAAAAAACGCTTAGAGTGTTGAGGTTCTGAAACCCTTACTGGCATTGGGTTTGCGTCACCCAATCTGCCGGCGTCACGGGCTGCACGGTATTTGTTTCCACGTATTGCGTTGCATTTTCTGCAGCTGCTTACCATGTTTTCTAGTGAGTTATCACCGCCGCGGTCTACCTCTATGAGGTGATCGGCTTCACTTGCTGGCGCGCTACACCAATGGCAGAATGGATTCTCTGCTAACAGTATGCGTTTGTTTTTTTTGTAGTCTGCTTGGCCTCGAGGTCTTGGCCCTTGCTGTTTACTTGGCATGGCTCACGCGCCTACGGCTTGTGCTAGCGCCGCGCAAGCGCGTTGCTGTTGGTTTTGGTTGGTTAGTCATCATGCCGGGCTAATCCTTTACTGCGTTGTTTGTTATGTGTATGTCAATGCTTACACCACGTTAAGCCTAATGCGCTAAAGCCCCACCCTCGGGGTTGCCCTAACCCGAACCCAATTACTTACGCCTGATTATGTTTACAGGTTGCCGCGTCATTGGCTCGGTCATTTCGTCGCGCATGATTAAGAGCATGGCGCACTACCCGCGTTACCGCGTGTCATCCAACTGCCTTGCAACAGGCTTAGGTCTATGAATTATTGTGTGCGGCCATAACCAAACGGCCTATGTACTCTGCTACTTGCGGTACTACTGCGTTACCTAATCCTCTAAGTTTGTCCACCCTGTTGGAAACCCCATAAGCCACTCGACCCACGTCGGGTTCAGTTTCCCACCATTGCCAGCCGTCATAGCCCGCTTGTCCTGTTCCGTTATGTTCCCAGACTGAACATGCTTGTCGAGCATTTTCCTGCTGCCCTCGTTGCCCCAACTGCTCGCCGTTGGTGTTGGCCACATTGCTACCGCTTCCTCGAGCCTTGACTTGTATTCCTGACCCTCGCTCAGACGTTCCCGTATGTTGTCCATGTCCTCTGCCATCGCTGGACTGCTTCGAGGGGTTGGCCATTTCCTCATGTTCACCGCGTCTAATAGCGTTGGGTTCTTGAATTTGCCCTTTAAATTGCTGTTGTTTGGGTGCGCTGTTGGGGTAGGCCACGATAATAAGACGGTCTCGTCTATGAGGCGCACCCACGCCGGCTGCGGAAATAATGCGCCACTCCGCGTTATACCCGAGTTCGGTAATTTCTCCAAGCACTTGTAATGCCCCCATAGTGAGATGTCCTCTGACGTTCTCCAAGATTGCGTAGCGGGGTCGTAATTCGCTAATGGCTGTTCTAACCCACGGCCACAAATGTCGAGGGTCATCGGTTCCACGTCGTTTTCCTGCTGTGCTAAATGGCTGACAAGGATATCCACCGCAAATAACGTCGGGTCTTGGGACTGTGGCCCAGTCAATTTGTTTGATATCTCCATAGTTAGGCACCTCGGGCCAATGTTTTTTTAATACCTTGCAAGCAAACGGGTCTATTTCCGATTGCCAAATTACTTGCATACCCGCGCGCTCTAAACCTAAATCAAGCCCCCCAATACCGCTGAAAAGGCTGCCTACTGTAAGTGTCATGCGCTTGCTAAAAACCTAATAATTACTGGCAACTGATTAGGGCGCCACACTTGCACAATTACGCCGGCAAGGTCTAAACGCTCGAGCCATTGCTCTTGTGTTTTGCGTACTTTGCCTATGTCTGTTTTAAGTTCTGCAAAAACTAGCACACCCCTGCTATTCAATAACACAAGGTCGGGAAACCCGCTATCGCCTTGTATGTGTGTAGCCCATTTGCCGCGCCTGTTCATTGATGGTAGGTCATGGTGAACCATCCAGCCATAGCGGGTAGCAATGTCTATAACCGTATTCTTAAACTGTGCTTCAAGCATCGCCATTGGTTTTGCTTTCGGCTAGGAATTCCCACGCTGTTGCTAACGCTTTCCATGTTTCTATGCTTGCTTCAAGGCGCTCTACCATGGTGCGTAATAGTGCTATTTCGGCGCGCAACGTATCTACCGTTTTATCCATTATTTGCCCTGCCTCATCATCACTAAAACGGTTAGCCAAACACCCATACAAATACCAATAATGTTGAACGCTGCATAAACCATTAGTCAGCCTTGCTACTTGGCAAATTCTTTAACGCGTCAATAACCCTCGTAGCCTGCTCGGGGCTAAGCGTCTCAAGCGTTACCGCGTCACTATCCAACGTGGCAGCAATGTAATCGTGCAGCGCTGCCTCATCAAACCCCGCGCCCTTAGCCAATGACTTAATAAAATACACCTGTTTTTGGCTGGCCTGTTTAGGATGCGCGCTAGACGTTTCACGCCTAATAGGTGCTATTTGTGCATCGGGTTTTTTAGGGTCTTGCCGTGCTTCAATTTCGTTACGGCTAGCAATACTTTTGTTTATGCCAAAACCCATGTAACCCAACGCACGGCCTAACGCGCTAGTCATGCCCACCATAAATTCGCTGTTTTTTGTGTACGGGGTTTTGCCGGGGTAAGGCTCGGCAGCTGTAGCAATGCTTGGGATTAGATCGCTGGCGTCGCGCCAAACGGTAATAGTGCAACGGTAAAACGTCGAGCCATCAGGCATCGTTACTACCTCGGCAGCGGTTTCTTGTATCCGTAAATCGGGGTAACGCTTTAACGCTTCACTTAAGCGCGTTGGTACGTCTACGTAATTGTCAATGTTAAACGCCATGTCGGGTGCCTTTACAGTTAGTCGGGTTAGTTAGTTATTTATACCACATGCGTATAGCGCGGTAGCGGGCAACATTTCCATAGGCCATAACTCGGCTTGTGGCATGGCGTAGCAGGCTAACGGTAGATCAGTAGCCCAACGGCCCTGCGTATTGCAGCGCTTAAGGTTTGACCAGCCGGCAAGGTTGACGGTCAATGTGTCGCGGTCAATAATTGCCAAAATGTAATACCCGTTTTTATCCTCGGCATGTGTAAGCAAACGCCCGTTAGCGTGGTATGTAGCGCGCACCTCGTAACCTGCCACGTCATTAGCCTTAGGGTCATAAGCGGTAAAACCCCACTCGACGCCAAGGTAAGCCGCTACAGCCTGTTCGCCGTAACAGCCTTTTAGGTGCCGGTCATAACTCGTACTGGCTACCGGCACGTTGTAACGGTTTTTCATTTTGCCAGCCTCACACTCCATAGCCTTTTTGTAGGCCACGTCACGCGCATTTAATACCTGTTTAGGTGTAAGCGTAACTAGGGCCATATCAGCCGCCTAACGCCTCTACAGCCTCGCTAATGGCCTGCCATCCTGCCTCGTCACCGCTTAGGTCTAGGTCAGTTGCCAGCAGTTTTAAGCGCGCTATTAGGTCTGCGTGCTTGGGCTTGTAGGGAATATGTGCGGGCCTGCATATTTCGTCTATGAGGTCAAATACGGCCATTTGGTGTTTTGCCATTGCGTTTGCTGTCGGGTCTAACATGCGTCTGCTTTCCTCGCTTAGTGAATTATCGGGGTCTATGTACTGTTTTACTTCGCTGTATTCCATGGTATCCAACCGCTGTTACGCCATATTGCAACCATGGCCCTTGTGTTTATTGTTGGGTTAAATAGATCGTCGCACGTCTTGAGTATGCCGTTGGCCTGCAACCAGCCAATAGGCCAGTAATCGTTTGGTACGCACCATGCCCCGTTAATTTGGTAAATCCCACGGGAACCACCTTTTGTATCGGTGCCGTTAAACGCATCCTCGGTGCATAGGCTCTCGCGCCATGCCACTTTTAGCGCGGTGTTTAACTGATCTTGAGGTAAACCCTCGGCTAATGCCAAAACGGCTACCTGTTCGCACGTACTTACGTATAGGGGCAATGTGGTTGTAGTTGGTGGGGTTGCCACGTAAACGGTTGTAGGGCTTACGGGGCGGTCTAGTGCGGGGTCTGTAGGCATAGGCAACAGGTATGCAATGCCGGCAGCTGTAAGGGTGAATAGCGCGGTGAACGCGGTTTTAATAGCAAAGGTTATAGTTTCTCTAACTGGTAGGGCGTTTGCCATGTTCCGCCGGCAATGGTCTTAAACGCGAGTTGGCTGGCTAACACTTCGAGGGTGTCAGGGTTTCTAAAAATCTGTACTAATACTTCGCGCCCGTTTTCTAGTTTGCCTATAAATGCTTCATAGGTAAAGGTTTGTAGTTCAGTCATGCGCGGTAAACCTCTTTTCGTCGGTAGCAAAACGGTAGTAGGCGCGTGTTACGCGGTGGGGGATGCTGGCGCAATTCCTTGTAGGTATTGGGTTACCGCTGGCGGTACTTTGTCACCGGGCCAGTAAAACCAATGCCATGGCTCGGCTGGCATTACCTCTAATGACCAACCAAACGATGGCCCTACGTCGCACATAAAGGTAAATGTTTCGCCTGACATGTTGGCAAAATCTACGGCCAGCCCAAGGTTATGGCGTGACGTGCCGGGTACTGCCATAGGTGCGTTGCCGGGTTTTAGGTAATAGTTTTTGTTTTCGTACACTCGAGGTTTAACGCCCTCAATAGGTGCTAATTGGTAACGCGCTAAAAACCCTTGGCGCTGTAACGCAATACTGCGGTAAGTATCACCCGCGCTAATTGGCTTAAATTGTTTTATGCCAGCGGCGAACGCTGCAGCTCTAACCGCGTTGTAGGCGTTGGCGGCTAAAGGGTGCAGTTTGCCAAACGGCTTAAGGTCTACTAACAAGTTGGCGGGTAGTTCACCTGGCTTAACGTGCGCCAAATTGGCGGGCATTACCAGTTTCTTAATCGGTGGATGCACTCGAACCGGGCTTACTCTTTAGGCCGTTAGACGCAACCAGCCCGCTAAGTGTGCCAGTAAGAAAAACTAGCAACGTGCTTAGTAAGTCAATTAGTTGCGCGTCAGTTGGCGCTTGCTCTACTGGCTGATCTACAAACAGAATGCCGTAAATAAACGCCATGACGGTAAAAGAAAAACAGATAGCCATTAGACGGCCAACAAAAACTATTAGCCCTGCGTGCTGTTGCTCGGGTGTCTTAATCACAAGCGGCCTTAGTGAAACATTGGTACTCAACATTCGTTTTAGAAACTGTGCAACCACTACAACCCCACAAAACTACGGCAATAAAAAGCACGTACCCGATCATATAACGCCATTTCACGGGGCAGGCGGGTAAGGGTTTGCGTCTTTAATTACTTGCACCGCGTTATCCCAATCGGCTTGCGTTTTCGTACCACGCTGCCACTCAAAAAAGATTGGGTCGCTGGTCTGTATGTATTCCTTGTGGCGTGTTTGGCTTACTGCGTTGTATTGCACTTGATATTGAACTGCTGGCCATTGTGCGTCTAGTTCGGCTTGTGTTGGTTTTGGTGTGCTGTCCAACCAGTCAAGGCCATCGTAGGTGTTACCGTTTAACGCCCATTGCTGGTTGCCATAATTCGTTGCGAGTATTGCGCTGTAGTCAATCATGCTGAAATTTCCATAACTGTAATTGTTGAGGCTGCTCGACCATTTGAGGTTATGTCTGTGTCACCAAATGATCGGTTGAGATACATTGTGCCGGCAAGGTCTACGCGGGTTTGCAGTTTGTATGTCGTGGCCGATGTTGTTGCTGGGCTGTCCAAGAATGTCAAACCAAAATTGACAAAACGTGCATCTCCACCGCTGTAAGTCTGGGTGCTTACTCTCGCGCGATTGCTTGCTGCATCACCCATGTCAATTTGGGTTGCGCCACGAAGAAGCGTAAAGAAACATCCGTTGGCAGCCGAGTTGTTGCCAGCGTTACCGGACACAATAACTAAAATTTGTGAGGTTGCTGACTGCGGGGTAATGCTTACGCTCATGCCGGTTACGTCGGTAAAGGTTGCGCTAGTTGTGGTAAATGTGTCGGTTTTTGCGGTGCTGACTACTTGCAAAACTCGAAACGCGCCACGCAATGCGTTCATTTGTGCGGCGGTTAATACCTGCCCACTTGTAAACGCGGCGGGTAATGTCGTTGGTGTTGCCATAGGTCTACTTTACGCTAAAACTGGTTGCGGGTCTTGTATATCTAATTTTCCGTAAATCGGGTCATCAAGTATTAACTCGTAGACGATCACAGTAGGCGCCGTGTAATAGGTGACGCGATGCCCGGTCACAAAATCTATGCGATGCTCGACACCCTCTACGCTCAATTCTTGGGCCACCTCACCGCCGGCAATGGTGTTGGTAATTGTGATCGTATCCCCGATGTCTACTAGGGCTAGCGTTTCCCGTTGGGCTGTAGTCAGCATCAGGTAATCGGTTTGCACGCCTGTAAACGTGGCGTCAGGTTCCCCAACTAGCAGGTAATCGGCTAGGTCTGCCGCTGCCGTATTGTTATGTAGCAGGCTGTCAGTAATGCTCACCGTTTGGATTAGGTACTTTGCTTGGCTGGCTAGATCGTCTGCAACCTCGGGGCTTGCCGCGCCTAAATGTTGCACGCTGGCACGGTTCACGATCTGATCGGCGTTATAGGTGATGGCTAGCGAATTGTAAGGGATGTTGGTTCCATCGTCGTGGAAATCGGCAACGCTACCGCTGATGGTGTTACCTACTCGAGGGTCACTATTAAGCACCCCATTACGTGCCATAAAAATACGGCCCTGCTCGGCTGCCTGTATTTGGTCTATGTACGCTTTTACGTTGGTGCCGTTAGCAATGGTGTAGGCAGCTGCACCGCCAAGGGTTTGCGTGCCTGTAGAAATGTCACGGCTAGCAACCGGGTAAGCAACCTCGGGCAGGTCAAGTATTGCCGATAGCCGGGCGCTGCTCAATTCCTGGGATACGTTAAATTCACCCATTGAGGTTTGGGCCAGCAAATAGAAATCGTCAGCGCAATAAACCATAACGGTATTATTTCCGCCTAATTCGTAACTGTAGTCATAGTTCACGATCTGCCCGGCAAACAATTCAATAAACGTATTAAGGCTGTTGTAACGCCCAAACGAAACCCGCCTCAATGGCGCAAGCGTAAACTGCCCTGCAGGGTCTACAAACGGGCTAGACGAATACAACGGGTTTAGTATCCCACCCGCCAAACTGTCATCTAGCGTAAACGTCATTGTGCCGGCACTGAACTGATCGCCTATTTCGCGCCTGCCACGGTTTACCGTAATGCTTTTGCTGTATTGCATCATTGGGGCAAACTCGGTAATGCCGTCTAAAACGTATTGGGTGCCATTTAATAGGCCACGCGTTGCGCTATCTAAGGTAAACGCATTTAATTGAAAACCTGTATCTATAAATAGTTCATAGTCACCGCTGGCAATAACCGAGGTAGCCATTACGAAACCGCGATATTTGCCGGGCCTGCCGCCCTGTTATATGCACGTATAGCGTTTACGATTGCTTCGCCAGCGGTTGCGTTAGGCACAAGGGTAGACAAGTTAATAGTTACAGGCCCGCCACCCGGCATACCCATATCGCCGCCAACCTGCATAGGCGTAACCGACGGTACTGGTGGGCGTGTGATCGCTTCGCTGAACCCCGCGCTAATGCCCTTTATGTCAGCCAGTTTTAGACCTTTAGCCTTAAGCCTCTTTTGGGCTAGATCAAACGCCGCCTCAACACCTTGTAAATAAGACTTGGCGTTATCTACACCGGCTTGGAACCATTGCCCGGCTGCACTTAATCCAATTTTTTCGGCTGCCATATTTGCTGCATCTACAAGCGCGTTAGTTTCATCTATGGCAGTTTGACCGCCCGCGATTAGTTCAGCTGCAATAGCCGCGCCGCTTTCCCCGCCAGCATCTAAAACGGCTTGTAATGCGCTTTTACTTAATTTCATTTTTAGCAAAGTTTCAACATCGGTGCCGTACTTAACAATGCCGGCTACCTGATCGCGCAAGCCCTGTAGAAACCCTGCCCCTGTTTCGTCGCCTGCGTCTTTAGCATCAGCAAAACTAAACGCGTCTTTAATGCTGTCGCTTACGCTGGTAGCAAAATCGCTGAACGCTGTTTGGGCATCCACTAATTGTTTTTGTGCATCCTCGAGCGCTGCCTTAAGATACTTTTCTAACGCCTCGGTTGCCTCTTTTACTTTGTCTGCCATGCCCTTAGCGGCTTTACCTGCACCGCCTAAACCCTTTTCTACAGCGCCAAGCCCGCCGTTTATTTCACTTAGTTGCGGGCCAAACGGTTTAATGGTTTCGACGCTGGTTTTAGTTGCTTGCTTAAATGCTAGAAACGCGCCCGCTGCAACTACCAGCCCGGCAGCAATAGCGGCAGCACCAACACCAATAGTTAGCGCGGTGTTAGCGGCTGCAGCCGAGGCAGCAAGTGACCAGTTAAGCGCGGTAGTAACAATGGTTACAGCGTTAGCAACTAATTGCGCTGCCTTAAACGCAATAAGGGCGGTGGCAATGGCAGCAATGGCGGTACCTACGGCAAGCATTGTGCCTACGTGATCTTGCGCCCAATTACCAAAACTGATAAGCGCGGGTAGTACGGCTTCCACGGCTGGCAGAATTGCCATACCGATTGCCTCGGCGGCTTCACTTAGCGCAATGTTTAGGCGCTTAAATTTGCCCTCTACTGTGTTGGCTGCAACAGCTGCAGACCCGCCAAACGTGCTAGCCAAATTGGCCATAACCTCATCGAGGCTGGCACCGTCTTTAATCATTGAATACAACTGAGGCGATAACTGTTTGAGCGCTTTATAGTTTCCGCCATACGCCTTGGATAATGCGTCGCTCACGGTTTGTAAATCAACACCGGTACCAGCGGCAACATCCATGGCAAGGGTTAGCGCGGTGTTAGCGGTAGATAAATTCTGTGTACCTAAAACAAGTGACGCCAACGCCGGGCGTAGTTCATCATCGGCAACGCCTGATTGCATAGCCATAGCGCTAATAGACTTTTCGGTAGCGTTTATTTGTTCGTCAGTAGCACGAACCACGTTTTGTAGCGTCTTGGCTAATTTGGCTTGCGCGGCGCTGTCCTCTATGGCAGCTTTAACGCTGTAACCAGCGGCAGCGGTAAGCGCACCTAACGCGGCAACGGCTGGCAAAAATGCTTTACCTGCAATAAACCCGGCACGCTCGCTATTGGTTTCTAGTTTTTTTAATTGGGTTATTGCTTTAGTAAACCCTGAACCGTCAAGGCTGCTAATAATCGGTATGTTAATTGCCACGGTTGAACCCTAATTTTCTGTTAGTGCGCCGGGCAACATCGTTAATTACTAACTCTACTTTGGCTTCCACGGCCTCACGGTTATTAGTAACGGCTTTGTCAATGGCTCGAGGTTGCTCGCCTACCTCTTTGTTTAGGTTGGTAATAAACATGCTGTCAGTGTTACGCCCGGCATGGTCATAGATTGCGCCAGCTGCGTTGGCCTGTTGGATAACCATTAACTGATATGGCTTGCTTCCATATACAACCTGTTCGGTATGGGTTGCCACGCCATCGGTAGTGCGGTTGTAATTTACGTAGCGCTCTTTGCTAGCGCGTACACCTACCTTTACTTTAAAACCCTTTTGCACCTGATCGGTACGCCATGACGTATTACGACCTTTAACTAGGTTGCCACGTCGCATACCGCTTAACGGCTCGCCAGTGCCTTTGCTGTTATCAAAACTGGCCACCATGCTGCGAGCCTCGGCCACAATTACTTGGCCCGTGCTTTGTATGTCTTTAGTAATCTGTTTTCTATAGGCAGGGTCAAAATCGTTAAGCGCTTTTAACGCCTCTTGGATGCCATCTACTTGGGGGATAGCCGAGCGCGACGCCATTATTTACCGCCACGTTGCTTATTAAGTATTTCAATAGTGGCGTTCATATCGTCTAACTCAAATGATATCTCACTAGGCCAAAACCCTGTAGCAACCAAAATCTCGGCAAGCGCTCTACGCACCGTGCCGTTTAGGCTTTTGGGTCTTGCTGTTCCACCACTTCAATAGACGCCAACGATGTTATAAACGCGTCAAGTGTTGCCGGTACCGTGATACCTGCAAACCGCGTAGCCTCGTAACACAAATAGGCTAAATCCTCAACGCCAACGCCTTGCGCCATTTCAGATGCTTTGCGCTTAAATTTGCGTTCCCAACTAACAATAGTCATTAAGTTAGTAGTTACTTCGTGCGTGCTGCCATCGTTAAACGTGGCTTTTAGTTGCAGTTGCATTATGCGCCTTTTCGTGTCGGGCCGTTGCCGGCTTTAATTTATACTTCGACTACCGAGTACACCCCACCCGTGAAACTTATACTCATAGTTCCAAGCGACCCCATGGCCAGCGTGTATGGCAGCGCTTCCAAGTATGCCCCGGTTAGGGTCATCGTTGGATTGGTGGCAG
>Ga0315289_10016292_pt1 | contig 10260 bp, 22 predicted proteins | sample YL17G11_40_MG_FD_203452 | JGI IMG/M metagenome (GOLD analysis project Ga0315289, IMG submission 203452) | Sediment microbial communities from Yellowstone Lake, YNP, Wyoming, USA - YL17G11_40 | ecosystem: Environmental > Aquatic > Freshwater > Lake > Sediment | place: USA: Wyoming | collected...
ATTGAATAATGAGTCAAGATAAAATGGTTAGTAAATTGAATAGCAAAGTGGTAATATGTATTGAACTAAACTCGGAGGGCAAGTTTTTCTCCTCCCAACCTTAAAAGGATTGGGTATCCGAAACACAGATATTTTATGATGCAACCAAAACCAATACCCAAGCCAAAACAAAAAGAACAAAGATGCAAAATTGTAATAAGAAAATCCCAAGACGGAAAAGTAATTTCTAAAGAGGTTTCGGGGGAATGTTCAAAAGAACAATTACAAGCACTTCAAGATATAGAAAAGTGAAAGAGGTTTTTATGAAAGAAAAGAATTTTAATAAATGTAGAGTTCTTGTTTTATCTGAAAAAAACAAATATTTAACTGTAGAGACAACCATGAAATTCGATTTTGTTTGTTTTGATGCTAAAGATTCAGAAAGTTCTCCATATAAACTATTCCTGCAAGTTTGGTCATTATTAAAATCTGGAAAAGATATAAGTTGCTGTGATTATTATGTCAATTCCAAAACTTTGGGAGATTATCTTCTGTTTAAAGCAAAATATGCCTTTGACAGACTAAAACCAAAAGAATTTCATAAATTAATAACCCCCTGGAATCTTATGTTTACAAGAGATTATTTTATTAAGAATTATAATACTATAAGAGACTTTACTTTGGGCAAATTTCCAATTTTTATAAACAAAGATAATACCGAGTTTGTTTCTATTCCTTTAGTTAAAACAAATTATTTTGGTAAAACTAATTACCAATCATTTGATATTGCATTCCAGCCAAAGTTCTTGGACAAACTTTATTCTTTATACTATCAAAAGAAATTTTTTACTCTTTATCCTTTTTATCTTATCTTCAAGCCATTCATATTAAAAAAGATAATAAATACTTTTTTAGACAAAAGCAAGACAAATAAACTCAAAGCAGGTTTCTGATGAAAATAGATGAACTTTCAATAAATATAATAAAAGAATTTTATAATCTTAAAAACAAAGAAGAAATAACTACTTGGGAGTTAAGCAAAAGAATTTTTCCTTTAGCAAATAAAATAGAACGAAGAAGGAAAGAAGATTTAATCAAAAAAAGAATACAAAGAATGCCAGAATTATTTAAAATAAAAAATGAAAATAACAAACTAATATTTGAACTTCTATCAAATAATATTCTTTTTAAAAAAGCAAAGTTTGAAGATGAATATAAAGATGCAGTCTACTTAAAAATTAACAATAAGTGGCAAATCCACGAAATCTGAAAATATACAGCCATACATTTTGTCTTACTTTATTTATAAAGAATATTTAACTAACTCTTTCTATGAGTTGTCTATCAAAAAGAAGAATAATAATTCTATGTAGGCGTTCTCCTAAAAGTAGAACCTGCAAAAGACTAAAAAAGAGGTGTAAATAAAATGTCATACGATAGAGTAACAAGAAAAGATGCAGAAAAATGTGCTGAAAACTTGGCTAAAACTCTGAAAAAGAAATTAGGAAAATGCTGGAAGCAAGTAGATGGAAAGAATGTCGCAGAAATTGGCTGTTGGGAAACAGATTATAATCCCACTTATGGAGGAATAAATATTAATGAAATTATGAGTGAAGGTGGAGGAGTAGATGGTCCTTTTGGATTACGAAGATTAAAACCAGACACTTTCTGTGTTGCTACAAGATATGCTGAAAAAGCTGTTGAAATAGAAAGAAAAAGAAAAGAAGAGGAAGAATAAAATGGGAAGAAAAAGACTCATATCAAAAGAACTTAAAAATTTGTTAAGAAAAGCCCAAACGGAAAAATGGAGCAAACATACTGGAAGAGGTTTTACAGAATGTGAAATATTAAAAACTTCCAATCGAAAAATATTTATTAATCAAGGACAGGGGCTTAAAGATGCTTTTGTATATGATATTAATGATATGAACCGAAATGAACTTGAAACTGTAGCCAAATATATTAGACAAGGCAGACCTAAAAAATGTTTACTCAAATAAAATGCCAAAAATACATATCACAAAAAAATACATCAGAAAAAGAGTTAGAAATCCAAAACAATTTGATTCAAAAAGCTTAAGGATTAAAGACATAGGCAGGAAAGGTTTTACAAAAATTATTGTGGGCTGTCCAAAAGGAAAGTATGATGCAAAGAAAAAAAGGTGTAAAGTTGGAATGAAAACCCAATCAATTTTAATGAGCAGGAAGGATTTTGGAGTTTAAAATGAATCAAAGACTAAAAAACGCATTGTATAAAATTGTTACTGCAATTGGATTAGGAATTGCATTGTGGTTATTTTTAACTATAATTGGGATTTTAAGATGAAGAAGAAAAATAAAGAATGGATAGCATATGCAATTATGTTAATATCTACTACAATAGTAGCATTTAATAATATTGGTCAATCAATAACATTAGTTCAACTACCTTTCTCAAGAACTGCTCAATTATATGCTGGAATATTAAGTTTTATTATTGGAGCAGTGTGGACATTATACATAGAGAAGGTGTTAAAATGAAACATAAAGGCTGTTATATTTATAAAGAAAAGGTTGGGACTGTTGGTCCAAAATTAGTATTATATACTGCATTTTCACATCCAAAAACAAAATCAAGAAGTGGTTTTATAGCTGAATCCCAAAGCAAGGCAAAACTAATAAAATATTTAGATAAAAGAGGTAAATGTTAAAATGGCAAAAAAAATATTAGGATTCCTAAGCAAAGAACCATTGATTTGGTTGCATTATGCTCTTTTACTTTTGGTTTTATGGTTTGGAGTATTAATTAATAATGCTTATTTAAGTCAATCTCACATTGTTTGGACATTCCTATTTTTATATATAGTCATATCATTAGGAGATCAAGCGATTCATAAAATATTAGGAGTCGATTAATACTTAAATAAATAAAAGGAGGAAAAAACAAAAAATGTCAAAAAAGTGGAAATCAACATTAGACAAAGTAAGTTTAGGCTTAATAACCGCCTCTGCAATCAACTTAGGACTTTCAGCTTGGGCTGGATTGGACTTGATTGGTTCAGTAATAGGAGTTGGAACATTAGCTATGGTAATCAATTCTGCTATAGCAGTTTCAGGAATATGGACTTTGGCTAGATGGATTAAATTAGTCAAATAAAACCTTAATACTATTATATGAATTAGTTTAAACTAATTTGTATAATCTTAAATAAATTGGAGGAAAAAATGGCAAAAAAGAAATGTAAGTATGGATTTCGAAAGAAATCTAAAAGATGCAGAAAAAGAGCTAAGAGATAGAGAACTATCTCTTAGTTTCTTTTCTTTTTGAATAAATTAAAATAATTTTAATTAGAAAAATGGCAAAAACAAAACTAAAATGCTGGAAATTAAAATATAAAAATAAGATTGCTACAAATTGGGGAAAAAAGGGCAAATATTTGCCTACTTTACAACCAATGATGGATATAAGATTAATAAGCAAAGATAAAAAAGATTATCGTTTAGAAACATTTGATCTTGGGGAAAAGAAATATTATGAAAGATTTAATACAAGAAAACAAGCTGAAAAAAGAGCAATTCAGATTATGAAAAAAGATAATAAATGTTAAAATGGCAAAACTAAAATGCTGGAAAAAAACAAGAGACGATAAATATGCAAAAGTTTATTTTAGAAAAGATAATAAAATAGCAATATCTATAGAGAGTCCATTAAAAGCATTAAAAGTAGAAGATGGTTGGAGTGTTTATTATGGAAATCCCAATAATGCAAGTTCAAAGGGATTCAAAACAAGATCTCAATCTTTTAAATTCGCAAATAAATATATGAGAAAGAATGATAAATGTTAAAATGGCAAAATTAAAATGCTGGAAAAAAGCAAAAGGAGATACTTATGTTAAACCAGATGAAATTGTAGAATTAAAAAAAGTTAATTTTTCTTGGGAGAAACCTGCACATAATATTGTAGTTTATGATAGGACAATAAATAGTCTTGAAAGTAGTTATGGAAAAGTTAAAAAAGTAATGCATCTTGGTGGGGAGAGTGAAGCTAAAAAGAAATTAAATTCTTATTTGGAGTATAACGATAAATGTTAAAATGAAAAAACAAGATAAAAATATGTGGATTTTTGTTGGATTGATTGTTTTAGCGGGAGTTTTAATCTATGGGGGTTCTCAAGGATGGTTTAAGTCTACTTTTACATTAACACCAACTATTCAACTGCAACCTACACCATCCCAGCCAATCTTCAGTTTTTGTTCACAAGTATGTTCACAGCAGGGATTCAATCAAGGTTATTCATCTTCAACCTGTAAAGCAGGAGAATCAAAAGTAACTTATGGCTATCCTAATCAAGCACCACTATTGACTTGTTGTTGTTATAATGAAGTGATAGAAACTCCAACAGATACTTCTTGCAGATTTCATAAAATTGCTTCTCCCTTAAACCCCCTTAAAAGCAGTGATTGTTATGGAACTTGTCCTAATGGGCAAAGTTGTTCATTTAGTATAGTCAGAAATCTCCCTATGTGCGGATGCAAAGCACCTGTCATTGAACCAATAATATGTCATGATGATGAGAGTGAATTACCATTTGAAGAACAATTAAAAACTACTGGAACTTGCAAAGATGTAAATGGAACTTATACTGATTGGTGTGAAGATGATAATGCTCTTGTTGATTATTATTGTGGACCAACAGCATCTCCAATAATAGAACAAACTTGCCTTGGAGTAGAAACTCGTCTATTTTGCTCAGGACTGATTCCAGGTTCTCATTGTGAATATGGAAGATGTGTTTTGTGATTAAAATTTAAAAGAAGGTAAAAAAATAAAAAAAAGGTAAAATGGCATATAGGAAATGTGTAATAAGAAAAGGGGATAATAATCTCTCTGGTTTTTATCCTAATAATATTAGAGGGGTATTTAAATTTAGGAAAAATGATTGGATGATGTTTGGGAGTAAAAAAGAAGCAAAAAGAAAGTTAAAACATATACAGAAAGAGATTTATAATAAATCAAACAGGGATAGATGGGGAGAGAAAATCTCTAAATCCTATTTAAATACTTACAAGAAATTAAGAGCTGTTTGTCCTGTAGGGTGAAATAAAAAAGGCAAATATAAATATCAAAAGGAGGTAAAAAAATGAAAAAATCCGCATGGAGAAAAAAGTTCAAAAAAGCTTCTAAAAGTTGCAAGGGAAAAATAAGCTTTAGAACTTGCATGAAAAGAAAACTCAAAAGAAGATAATAATACTATCAGCCTCTTTTCGGGAGTGGGGACTTTTCCCCACTCTTCCTAATTTTGATTTCCTTCAATTATTGCCTTGATCATTTTATAACCTTATTTTGAAAATCATTTATGTTCATCTGTTTAATTTCAGATTCCCAAAGTCTTATAACATTGTAACCTTTTTCTTCTAATTGATTTGTTCTTTCATAATCTAAAATCTTTGAGATTTTTTGTTTTTGATTAAGATTATTCCAATCTTTGTATACATGTAAGTTTCCATGCCAATAATCTCCATCACATTCAATAACAAGATTTATTGAAGGAATTAGTATATCACATTGATAACCATATTTAATTTCAGAAACATATTTATGAGGAATAAAATCTATCTTTAATTCTTTTAGAAAGTTTTGAATTTTGACTTCAATTTTGGTATCTTTTATAGGGAATACTCTTTTTTTTCTTGCTTCTTTTAGTTTTTTACTAACTCTCTTTAAAGGTTCATAATTATCTTTTGTTTTGTATTTATTATGAGGAATATTTCCTTTTTCAAAATGTTTTATTGGGATGTTACCTTTTTTAAATGTACCAGAATTTATTTTCATTTTTCCAGAAGCATACATCTCTATTATTTTTTTTCTCATTTTTTCTTTTGTTTCTTTATTATTCATGGGGTTATTATCCTTGGTAAACCACTTTATTTTTCCCTCTTTAACCATTCTGTAATTCCTTTCTTTAAGATTCTTAATACACTCTTCTGATCTTTTGTATCCATATCCTCTAAAAATCTTCAACATCCTTGCTTTGCCTTGTACCGATGCTTTACTTCTATTTATCATTTTTCCTATCTCTTTATAACCTAAATCTTTATAAAATTTTAGCAAGGTATTTATTTCTAAGTCTGTCCATAATTTTTGTTTATAATTTAAATATTTTTTAAGTTTTAATCTATGTGACTTATTGACTACTGACATATAAGGTTTACCTAATTTTTTAGAAATTTGTTTTAAAGTTGTAGACTTATGATTATTCTTCAAAAATTCAATTTCTTCATTTGTCCAATGTTTATAACTCATTTCACCATCCCTTCCATTAAGAACTTTGCATGAGAGGATATTTCTTCTTTTTTGCGTCTATTTTTTTCCCATTCTCTAAGCTGTTCTCTTGTTTTAATATTGTAATAATCAACTTGATCTATGCAAGTTAAAATTATACCTTTTGTTTGTATTTCCCTTTTTATTAATTTTTTTGATAATTCTAAATCTTCTTTTGTGATTACTAATTTATTATTTTCTATTTTTCTATTAAAAATATTAAGAAAAGCATAAGAACACATAAGTCTATACATCTCTTCTAATTCTCTTACATTACTTATTCCCCATTTTTCAAACATGAGACTTACCAAGGGTTTTATAAAAAGCTTTACTTCTTCATTGATACTTTTTGGTATAATATACCCCTGAATAGGCTCGATTGTATCATGAGTTCCTTCTTGTATTGAAAAAAGTTCCTCATAAAAATTTTTTATATCCTCCTGCTCAAAACTTTTTTCTTCTTTGCCCATATTATCTGCTACAAAATCTAATATTTTTTCATGTTCTTCTTTTGAATAAAAAACAATTAAAGGAAACGTTCTCATTAACAATCCTTCTCTTATCCTTTTTTCTGCAATATTTTCAGGTGTTCCAGATAAGTAAGCTACAGCATCTATCTTTTTTGATGTTTCCTCCTTTGTGTTCTTCATAGTATTCCTAGAAATAGAACCTTCTTCCCCTAATATTCCTTCTAATAATTTTACTAATACTTCATCCATAAACATTTCGGCTATGTCTTCTACTATTAATGACATTTTTCCATCAGATCTCTTTTTTATTTCATAATACAATCTTGCAGGAGTTATTTTTTTTGTTGATAACGGAGAATAAGCTATTTTTTCAAATTCTTCGGCTATTGAACTTTTACCACTCCCAGGATTTGAAAGTAAAAGAAGGTTAATCTTTTGTTTTACCATTTTTTTCCCTCTCGGAATCTTTGGGATAATAAGGCTTATTGGAACTAAACTCAACACAGAAAAAACTTTATTGCCAATAAAAGGAAGAACTGATTCATAATACCTACAAATATATTCATAAGGCTTTTTTTTATCTAACATTTTAGTTTGATTATTTTAGTTGGAAAATTTAGTTTATAATCTTCTTCATAATTTTCTTCTCCATACTCTTCTGCTTTTCTTCCATGATAACCTTTAATATAATTTTTAACTCTTGCATCAAACTGAATTACATCTTTCTCTTTCAATTCCCCTAATTTTTCAAATCCTTTCGTCATCTTGAACCAGATATGGTTGGTTATAATTTTTCCATTACTATCTTTTATATCAATGAGGAGTATTGTTGTTTCAGGAAATCCGTGCCAATTAGTTTTACTTCCATATCTTCCAAAGATTCCTATAAAAGTTTTTCTTTGTTCTCGAATTTTTTGTAATTCTTGTCTCATTTTTCTGCTTTTTTTATGTCTATTTCAACATAATCTCCTTTTTGTAATTGTAATTTTTCACGAATTGGTTTATCTATTATAATTCCTAAACTTTGTGCTATTTTTACTATTTTCTTAGTTATTCTCATATTATAACTATAACATTTATATTTATAAATCTTTCTGTTCCAATTCATCTATAACCTAATGAGATTTAGGATATAGACTTCTTAGAAACAAAGTTAAATTAACAATGTAGCAAGAGAATATTATAATCCAAATGAGAATATTATTGAAACTGTTAATACAACAAGTATTATCAGAATCACAAATTTTATAATCTTGTTAATTCCTGTCAGAAATTTTATAAAAATAAAAATAGAAAGAAGAAGAACTGCAATGGTAACAAGTTTTGCCCCAAGGCTTCCAATATTTGCACCATAGTAAGCTAATAAGCTAATAATCTTTTTTGAAATTTCTGTTGTTTTATTCCCAACTATTGACAAAACCCCCTTTAAATTTATATCTGAAAAACTCATATTTATAATAAGAAATCTACCTTTTTATATTTTATGGTTTGGGAGTATTGTTACCTTAATTGGTCTTAATTTTCTTCTTAACCGAATAACTTTTCAAAAATAGAAAGATATTTAAAGCCAGAATATTCAATATAACCGACATACGACACTACTTGTGTCGTGTGTGTTGATAAAATGACAGAAGCATTTGAAGAAGAACTAAGACAAGCAATAAGTGGAGAAGACTTTGAAAATTATGGTCTTAAAGAAGACCCATTTATAATAAGTAAAAAATCTCATTTCTTTAATCGTGATGATGAAAAAAAAATACTTCCAAGACAAATAAGTAGATTAGGTAAGGGAAAAACAGAACATATAGCTATAACAGGTGAAAGAGGAATAGGAAAGACATCATTTTTAACTCAGATTATTCCAGCAATAGAGAAATTTAGAGAACAATTAGGTTACCAAAGAATTTATTTTATTTTGGGATTAGCAGAATTTGAATCCAAATTTATTAAATCAACAGCCATAATAGAAGAAATTATAAGTAAACCTAATGAAAGAACACTTTTTATTTTTGATGATTTAGATATAATATTTAATAGATTCCCAGAGGCAATATTTGTTTTAAGAGAAATAGAAAGTATAGGAACATGGACTATCAAAAGTTTTCAGGATACAAAAGAAAACAAAAAAATAAAACTACCTAACTACGAAGAACTATTGTTAAAACCATTAAATAGAATGGTTTGTCAATCTATATTAAAATCAAGAATATCCTCAAGTTATAAAAACAAAAAGGAAGGAAAAGAATTATTTGATGAGGCAGTTATAGAAGAATTGGTAATCTTATCAGAGGGTAATCCTCAAAGACTTTTATCTTGGGCACAGCAATTTTTTACTTTTATGATAGCAAGAAAGTTTACATCTGGAAATATTTCTGCATTTACAAAATTTAGAGAATCTCATAAGATTCCTTCTTCTGAACAAATAATAAAAATATTTGAATCTCTAACCGAAAAACAGAAAGAAGTCATTAACATAATCTTAAATAAAATAGAGATAACTTCTAATGAACTTAGAGCCATATTGGATATAGCAAGAAGCACGGCTGTTGAATATTTGAGTGCTCTTAAAGGAAAAGGTTTGCTTGATATAAAATTAAAAGGTAGAGAAGCAGTTTATTATATTCCAACAGACATCAGTTATATTTTAGAAGGAAGGGCAGAAAGTTAAAATGTTATTCAATAATTATAATCAGGTAGACTCTGACTTATTCAGTTAGCAAACAAAAGTATTTAAAAATGAGTCATCTATTCAAATCTATAAGCAAAATGGAAAAAAAAGAGTTTGAAGAGAGATTTGTAAATAAAATAATCTGTGAAGATTGTTTAAATATCTTACCTCAATTACCTGAGAAATCAATAGACCTTATAATTGCAGACCCACCCTATTTTAAAACAATTAATGAAGAATGGGATTTTAAGTGGAGAACGGAAGAAGATTATATTAATTGGGCAGAAAAATGGATTAAAGAATTATCAAGAGTAGCTAAAACTAATTCTTCATTTTGGCTATTTGGATATGTTAAGATTCTTTCAAAGATATTACCCATCGCTGAAAAGTATGGTTTTGTATTTAGGCAACAAATACTAGTAGACAAGGGAATGAGGTCAATTAGTGGCAGAGCAACAAAAAATTATAAGATGTTTCCAACGACAACAGAGAGTATTTTCTTCTTTGTTAAGAATAATCAGCCCAATATAAAGAAGTTCTTAAAACAAAAACAAGAAGAATCAGGATTAACTGCAAAAGAAATAAATGATAAATTAGAATGTAAATCAAATGGGGGCGGTTTATGGTCTTTATTCACAGGAGAAAATATATTGGCTCAAATACCCACAAAAGAAAGATGGGAGAAATTACAAGAAATCTTAAAATTTAAAATGGATTATTCAGAAGTAAATTTTGTTTATAACCCACAAATGGGCTTTACTGATGTTTGGAGAGATATTGATTTTTATAAAGAGGATAGAGAACATTCAACTCAAAAACCGATTAAGCTTATTGAGAGATT
>Ga0315289_10016293_pt1 | contig 10259 bp, 9 predicted proteins | sample YL17G11_40_MG_FD_203452 | JGI IMG/M metagenome (GOLD analysis project Ga0315289, IMG submission 203452) | Sediment microbial communities from Yellowstone Lake, YNP, Wyoming, USA - YL17G11_40 | ecosystem: Environmental > Aquatic > Freshwater > Lake > Sediment | place: USA: Wyoming | collected...
GTTCACACCATGGTCTATCGCATAGCGTATCATTCTTATCGCGGTTGGCTGGTCGATCTTCGCCGGGTCTCCGTCGATGATTGGCAACCTCATTGCTCCAAATCCTAGAGCGGATACTTTCCAATTCAGTTTCCCGAATCTCCTGTACTTCGTGACGATCCCTCGTCGCATTCGGTAGTTGAATCTCCTTATTACCTTGACGGCATTGGCGAATGCGCGCTTGCGTTGGGTGTCAAAAAGGAGGCGGGTCGAAGTGTGAGATAAGAACTTGTGCGGTAGAGAAAGAAGTAGACAATTGCAGCCAATGCAGCGAACTTATCGCTTGCAAGCGTTTCGAAGGTCTGGAGAAGAAGTATCCTGAGATAAAAGAGAAACTGAAGGAGCTAAGGAACTCGAAGCAGAAACTTGGCGAGAAGTGGATGAGTGAGCTTAGGACAAAGTGGCCTCATTAGCGCGCGCCGTGAGCATCCAATTCTCTCCGTTGTCACCAAGCATGATTATGCCGATAGCACCGTCTTCCATGTAGGATCTCAGCATGCCTCGCAAAGAATTTTCATCGATGTTACCATCTTTGTCAAAAGGCGTTACTGAGGCTGGGAAGTATCCATTCCAATCTATACGTCGAGCCATTGCCATGAACCTCATCTCCGCGTACACACAGGTGCCGATATAGGAGTTTGGCTTAGTCCGATTGTTCCATTTGTCAATCGCAGTCGCTCATTGATCCGAAATGATAATTTTGCCTTTCCGTCGCTTCGCATTTGGACTTCGTTCCTAAGTCCATTCAGAAATCGCCAGTCGCTCCGCCGACATACAGATTCCAAATATGACGATTCAGTTCCTAGTGATCTTGCATATCGAGCAAATCTTTTAAGCACAAGGTCTCACAACTTGGGTCGAGATATCACAGATGGAATACAAAAGGTATCCGTATGACTATCTGCACAAGTTCTCGTTCGAAGTCATGAAGAAACTGGGAATATCTGAGGAAGATGCACACATACCGGGCGAAGCACTTCTAAAAGCCGACCTCATGGGAGATCCTTCGCATGGAATCATCAGGTTGAAGAGATATACCTGGAGACTTGACAACAACCTCATTAATCGCAAACCGAATATGAGCGTGACAATAGAAACCCCCAGCTTCATATCGTATGATGCTGACAACGGCCTGGGTCAAGTGGCGGGATACAAAGCCATGAACTTGTGCATGGATAAGGCGATGAAGTCCGGAATTGCCATCGCCCATGTGAGGAGAACGAACCACATCGGAAAGTGTGGCTACTATTCAATGTTGGCGCTGAAGCGCGACATGATTGGAATCTCCATGATGAACGCATCTTGTCTCGTCGCACCCACCTTCGGCATAGAACCGTTGATTGGAACGAATCCAATGGCGCTCGCTGCCCCAGCAGGCAAGGAACCTCCCTTCTGTCTGGATATGGCCACGAGTGTTAGGGCATACGGTCGGGTTGACATACGAAACAGAGAAGGAAGAGAAATTCCTCTGGGCTGGGGTTTAGATCACGAGGGAAAGGTTACGATCCATCCGAAGGATATCCTGGGAACTGCAGGCTACGCCAAGTCCGGAGGACAAAGAGGGACGATGCTGCCTCTGGGTGGATTCGGTGATGAAACGGCGGGCTACAAGGGTTACGCCTTGGCGCTTGTGGTAGACATTCTCACAGGTGTACTCGCTGGTGGTCTCTGGGGCGGGAACTTGGCCCTGGGATTTGATGAGAAGGTTGCAGGATTGACCCATCTTGTGGGCGCGATCAACATAGAGGCCTTTCGTCCATTGAACGAGTTCAAGAAAGACATGGATGCTATGATGCGCAAGCTCAAAGACTCCAAGAAGGCTAGAGGATATAATTACACGTACAAGGAAATTGAAGATGGATACCAAATAACTATGAAGCGCCGGAAGGAACCGTATGAAAGAATCTACGTACCGGGTGAAAGAGGACTAGAACTAGAAAAGGAGCAAATGAAGAACGGCGTACGATTAGGCGATTACGTCATTAAGGAGCTTGAGGCTATCAACAAGCAGTACAAGATGGGCTACGAGTTCTAATCTCATCCTTTTTCGAATCGCTGTCAATGTTGAATATTGCTGCTTGAGCTATTCCACAGCTCACAGGACTATTCGAAGGGTCAGATGAACTCACCCTTTAGAGCCTCAAGCCTGCACATTAGTTTCCGTTGTTTGTGATTCGCGAGTGTGAGGACAGGCGCTGCTTTGCTTCGAGGGCGAGATACTTTGGCGTGAGAGAAGAATACGAGATATGATGACTCGGATTTCTCGAGCTTTATTGTATGAGGCCGAGAGCCGATAACACTTCCGATGTGCTTTTCTTCTCACTCTGATGCTGGCATCAGCGGCTTTCGTGGAGGACCAACTGGATGACCTAACATGTCGAGTACCGCTTTTACCGTGACCGGGCTTCCCCCGAGTTTCATTAGCGGCAACAACTTGAAGTGCAACTTTCTAGCCCTATCCATGTCTAGCGCGCGCAGAACGTGGGACATATCAAACGGCAGCGTTAAGAAAGATTCAGATTTCATTTTTGTTCTTGTCGAACACAGGAAGGATCTTGACAGACTCAAAAGCTTACAAGGATCGATTAGAATGAATGGTGCAATCTGGGTAGTAACTCCCAGAGGAAACCACAGATCAAGCAAACCGATGTAATAACCGCGGCCAGGGAAGCTGACCTCGTTGATAGGAAGGCAGTTCGTTTTTCGGAGACTCATACTGCGCTCAAACTGGTCATTCCGCTGAATCGTCGACCGAACAACGAAGATAAATCTTCGGGCTAGGCTTCTGCAAAACAGAAGCTGATATTTCCTCCCATTTGGACCGTTAGGTCTCTTATGTTCCAACCCCAGATGTAGCCGTCATGGGGCATTACGATCGTTTCAACAACATCGCCGTAGGCGTTGTAGACCTTTGCGATAGGAGTGCCCCTCTTAAGTTTGACCCCAGGCTTAACTAGACGATGAACCAATCCTCCCCGCTCTGCCTTGGTCATGTTTCTGGCTTCGAAATTCCCATGAAGCACCAGGATGCCTTTCTGTTCCTCGATCTCGCCCGGAATCATCTTCATGTGCTTCATGACATTCAATATGCCTCTAACCCCGACCTGGACCGAAACCTCTTCATCTCTGTTGAAAGTCTGTTCAGTGGAGTTTGCCAATTCTGGTGTGAAAGCAGGTATACCGTTCGTCATACATGTCGCCGAGTAGGATAGATCGGTGGCCCTCTTTCCAGGCAGTTCCCATCCCACAGTCGGGACTCGCCTTATTACAGTTACGCCAAAGGCTTTAGCCGCTTCAAGCGCTTTCTTCTCTGTTTCTGGTTTGCCGACGGCTCCTACCATGCTAAAGCATAGGCATGGCTTCACGTTTTCATGGAAATCGATGCATAGGTCGGCTTTCTTGGCCGCATTCTCCCAGATGAAGTTAGCCAATCTGGATGTTAACTGCCCGCCACTGCTTCCCGGATACGCTACGCTCATGTTGATGCCGTCATGAGGAGACACGTATGTTCCGAATTGAAAACCGAGCGGATTCGCAATCGGAAAAGCTATGATCCGTCCTTTGACCTTATTCGGATCGATGAACTCTCTAGTGACAATTCTTACAGCTTCTACTCCTATGAGCTCGCGGGGGTGGGTCGCTGCTGTTATTACCAGCGTAGGACCGTCCTCTGCCCCATTGACCAGCATTACGGGAAGATTGACTCGCGTTCCGTCTCTCAACTCGACATACGTGGCCGGACCCCATTTCGCCTCTCCGGGTTTGGCCGTAACTTCTCCAACAGTCAATTCCTTCGGCATTTTGATTCCAGCAGTTTCGGATTGGAGACGGTCAAAATTTAAGATTATCGGTCGCCGCGCACGCTCGCCCATTGACCGAAAGAAAAAGATTGGCAAAGCCCGGTATTTGTGCATAGAATCATAGCAGTAGATGTTCTCGGAGCCGAATTGATCTTATCCGGACAAAGCATGGATCAATTCTCGATAATCTCGTGATAATTGTATGAATTTGTTGCCACAACCTTCCTGAAACTCGGAGGTACAGCCCTCAGTTTCTCTATGAATCCATTCCATACAAAGAAACTTCGTGCTCCTAGATAGTACTCCACGCGTTCGTCTTCACTCACACCATTTTTCTCAAGATCTGTAAGAAATCCCTTCAGCCTATCGTCGATCGCGTATCCCTCGCCAACGGCCGCCTCTTGTATAAGTGATTCAGGGGTCTTTCCCGTGAACTTCAGAAATGTCTTCATTGCCTTAAGATAGGATGTCTTCTTTTCGTCGCTTCCAAGGTGATAAACCCAGTCCTTGACGGCTGCTGACTTCAGCAACGGATCTCGTTTCCATGCGGGTTCCGGTCTCCGATGAAACGTAATGCCTTCCCAGTCATAGCGATGTGGAATCTTGCTCATGCCCCAAAACCTGCAATGATTACTATTCTTCTGCTTTCTTCGCCACTACCTCTTCGATAGTGATTGTGCTCATAATTCCCCCTGGGCAGTAAAGAACGCTTTTCTTGTATATCTCGGGTATCCTGCGAATTTCCAGCTTTTCTCCGCGCTTGCCTCTCCTGCCTTCGCAGAAAACCACACAGCGGCCGCACAGCTGTCGGACCCTTCCTTTTGGATAGCGTTTGTTGTAACGATGCAATACTCTTGAATCGATACATTTTGGCGGTTCAAGACCAATGTGAAGACCACCTCCCTCGGGATGCAGTCCCAAGGCTTGACCCCACTCACATCTTTTGAAGTCAATGACTGCGTATTCATATGTTCTCTCAGGGTACCTGACCCTCACAGTCTTCGTCTTGCTTATCGCGTTCATCGGACATGTGTCCACGCACTTGTAACAGTCGGTGCAAAGCCTTGGCCCAGAATACATCTCGTCTGGTGCCAGGGGAGCATCCGTGATGACTGAGCACAATCGAACCCTTGGCCCATATTCGGGGGTCATGAGTAAACTGTGATGACCAAATTCCCCCAACCCTGCGGCAACGGCCGCATGTCTCTGTGAAAACTCCGAGACTCTTGCACCCTGCACTTGTCCCTCCTGCCTGTCGTAAGGCGATCTCGTCCCAATCTCCGTGGCGGGAAATATCAGCGCCCTGTAACCTCGTTTCTCTATGAATCTAGTCACGAATGAAGAAAGGCTGTCCAGCATACTGTTCGCATGTTTTGAAGACATCTGATATGGACTGTGCGAACAATCCCACGCATCGAGACCCGAGTCTGTGAGCCACATTGCCATTGAGATGACGGTTCTTGCACCAGGCAAAAGATCCTCGGGTTTGGCTCCGTACGGAGCGTACTTGAGTCTTTCAACAGGAGCAACTCCGGTCAAGTCCGCCCCTTTTTCTTCAGCAAACTTCTTGACATCTTCAGTAAGCGAAGACATCCGCGTTCTCATCTGGTTAGGCGGTGTTGTAATTGACGATATTTAAGTTCTCTGACGAAATTCGTTGCAGGAGCATTGTCCGAGTCATAGAACAATTAATACCCGATTTTTCGGAAAGGGAAATTGTCGCTCGGAGGAACGAAACTCTTATACCAAAACCAACCAAAACACTGGTCACAGAAGAGAGTGAAGACTACGAAAAAGGAATTCAAAGGAATATTTGTACCGATAGTAACACCGTTCAAGAATACCGAAGGTCAAGAGATCGATAAAGAGAAGCTAAAGGAGCAAATTAGATTCCTTCTTGAGAATGGAGTCCATGGCATATTCATCTGCAGCGGTACGGGTGAGTATGCCAGCTACAGCGAATCAGAATTCGAAGAAGCAGCCAAGATCGCGGTTGATGAGGTCAACGGACGCGTTCCTGTGCTCGCCGGAGCCGGAAGCCCAGGTACGCAAACGGCAGTCAAATTGGCCAGAATCGCGAAAGATGTTGGCACAGATGCTGTCATAGTGGTGGGTCCCTACTACAACCTTCCAGTTACTGAAGAGGGAATCTATCTGCACTACAAGACGATCTCGGAGAGAGCGGAAATACCGGTTTGGGTATATAATCTTACCCGCATCCAACCGTACAAGGACATTCCTCCTGAGATCATCGGCAGGCTCGCCAACGACGGCCTTATCGCAGGAATAAAGAATTCTACAGATGATATACTTCACCACTCCATGATGCTGATGCTTACCAAAGAGAAGACGCTACGCGGAGAGTTTCACCCCATGGTGGGACCAGAGAGATTCTTCCTTCCATTCTATCTGTTGGGCGGAAAAGGGAATATCGCTACGGCTGCGAATATCGCCCCCAAACTTCACGTGGAGTTGTACAAAGCGCTCGAAAGAGGAAACATGGAAGAGGCTAAGAGAATTCACTTCAATTTGGTGCCACTGTGGAGATTCGGGGCAAGTCCAGCTCTTGTGAAAGAGGCGCTGAAGATGATTGGCCGCGACTGCGGCGTAGCAAGATTACCTTTGCTTCCTCCATCAGAAGACACGAAGAGGAAGTTGAGGGAGGTTCTTGCCAATCTCGGCCTCCTGAAGTGAACCAGAATAGATGCACGGTAGGAACAAACAACAATCAGGTTGAGACAGAATGAAAGAGTTCGGACTAAAAGGCATAGTAGTTCCGATGGTAACGCCCTTCAAATCAAATAAGGATCAGGAAGTGGATGAAGAAAAACTGAGGGATCTTGTGAATTTCCTGATCGATAATAGGGTTCACGCCCTGATGCCTTGTGGTGGAACTGGCGAGTCAGTGTCCCTGTCCTCAGAGGAGAACAAGAGGGTCATAGAGATCACTGTCGATGAGGCAAATGGTAAAGTGCCAGTCATAGGGGGAGCGAAAAGCCCGGGAACCAAGAACTCGGTCGATCTTGCAAAGGATGCAAAGGAGGCTGGCGCGGATGCTGTGCTGGTTATTGGCCCTTACTACAATGAGCCAATAACGGAAGAAGGATACTACGAACATTTCAGAACCGTAGCGGATGAGGTCAATATCCCCGTTCTTGTGTACAACCTGCCACGAATACAAGGCAAGGATTTGCCGATTAACGTTATTTTCCGACTTGCTGATTTGGACAATGTTATAGGATTGAAAAATTCGACGCCAAACATGCTTCATGCGTCTGAAGCGATCGCGATATGTCGACAAAAGAAGAAAGCATACATGCAAGGCCTGGCCCACCTTTTCCTGCCTTCTCTGATCCTTGGAGCTCAAGGCTCCATAACTTCGGCTTTGAACGTGGCCCCGGCTCTCTTTGTGGACCTCTTCAATTCCTATATGAGAGGAGACATGGACAGGGCTAGGGAGCTGCACTTCAGGCTAATGCCGCTGATCAAGCTTGGCGGAAGTCCGGTCATGGTCAAAGCAGCACTTGATATGATGGGCCATCCGGTCGGCCCTCCGCGAAAACCACTCATGCCAGCCGCTGAAAGTGAAAGGAATAGGATATCAACCGTACTGTCAGCGCTAGGTCTAGCAAGGCAATGACGCAAGCGTCCCTCGCCTTATTCTCAGTGAAACGCTCTGCATTTCCGAACGGTGAGCCTAGCTCTTGTCGTATTTTGCGAATTGAGAGTTCGCTAGCGCCTCGGCCATCATGATTTGCGCCTGCTTCTGGTTTATTATAGGAACAGGCAAGTTCTTCTGTAGGTATCCCAGCACAGTAATTCCACCGTACATAACGATGACATTTGCTTCATCTTCCTCGATTGCTTTTCTGGATTCTCTCAACATCAGCTCCTTCAATTTATCGAGATTCTTGTATTCTGGGAAAAAGTCGAGTGTCTCAAGACCTATTCCACGAATCGATGCAAGTCGGGATACTAGACCGTAACTCCTGATAAGATCCACCAAGATGTTGCTCCTGCCACCTCTCGGGATTTCTTCTTTTACTACCTTATCAGATCCTCCTACTACGAATGAGTATCTGCTGCCGAGCATAGAGGCAAAATGTAACGAAGCCTCCAACGCCCCGATTATTGGGATCTTACATTTCTCCTTAGCCTCTTTGACTCCGGGTTCAAGGAGACACCCCATCGCGATGGCATCAAATCCCTCTTTTTCCGCGTCAAGCACCATCTTTACGTGAAGGGGTGCCACAATCTCCCGCGATCTTTCGTCATTGACGGCCCTAACCCCGCAATTCGGAAGGCCTCGGTAGACTACTTCAGTGAGAGGACTCTTGAAGTGATCGATCATCTCCTTGTTATTGATGATGTGCCCCTCTGTCATAATTGCAGGAGTAGTCTTCAGTATGCGAAGCCTTCTCATGGCGACTATGCACAGTTGTGTTGTAGAAGGTTCTCCATTAAAGCATTGTGTCATGAAACTGAGAACACGTTTACGCTCTCACTCATCGTAACTCAATTCATGGAAAAGGAAAAAAAGTGGATTCTGCCATCGTCAGATCTTGATTTGTCCATTTTCGACGATGGCCTTGCCATCCAAATAGAGATTGGCTCCCAATATCTGGAGATCCCAATGAACTTTGGCGGATATTCTTGGTCCAAATATCTCTCCTCCACTGTATCTGGCGAGGACAGAATTGTCTCCGACCCCAAAGGTTATGTTCCCTCTGACGCGCTCCCATTCAGCAGGACCTCCTATGTACGCATTAGGATTCAATCCCACCGAAGGACCATGCGCCGGAAAACCATAGACGTTTGGATCGTTCTTGCTATCAAGGTAAGTGCTCAATAGTGGCCAAATTCTGGAATCGCCCTTGACTTTTGCTATGCGGTTGTTCTTTATTTCCATCGTTATCGGGCCACTTGGAAGACCGAATACGCCAATTGATCTGGCACCGATAATCCCGTTCACAACCAATGTACCTTCCACTCTGTTGCACGATCCACCAGCCTGGCCCCAAGGCACGAATTCCATCCATTTCTCTCCTTTCTTCGGTCTCGGAGGAGGTATCTGCGGAGAGTGATGTTGCTTAACTCCAGAAATGTCCGCCCTTAGATCCGTTCCCAAGTCTGATGTTATGGTTATCTCCTTTCCGTTTTCCCATAGCTCAATTATCCTTGCATTCTCTTTGTCCATCTTCTCCATGTTGACCTGACCCACAGTCCTGATCAGCATGTCTGGTACGTCAGGTCCCGGAGGTATGGACAACAGATGCACTCCGTTCTCGACGGCTTCTGCCAGTGGCGCAGTATAGGTGACCCATGAAGAGATTGCAGCGGTCGCGGCCTTGACTGCCGCAATGGCCGGCTTTGGCTGTATTATATGGGAGGTCTCGCCAGCAGGCGGACGAGGGAGTTCGATGAGAGCAACTTCAGCTCCAAGCTCGGTTGCCACAGCTGAGTAGACTCGCACAGTCTCAACAGGAGTCCTGGAATCGTAGAGGACTGCGAGTGAGTCCCCGCTCACAAGTCCTAGAACATCGGATATTAGCATTTTGACGGTCTTGTAGAAGTAACGATCACGTTCTGCACCGAGCATAGCATGTTCAACATGCAGTGACAAATTGTTCACTTGGAATGACGTACCCGGGATGATGCTTATTAAATCTTCTAGCTCAATGCAGAATTGAGCTATCTACCACACATCAGCGATTAGAGGAGTTCGGAACTCTGGATAAGAGTGAGTGGTGAAGACGGACAGGATTCTTGGAAAAAAAGACGACAGATCATTCAGACAAAACGAGTGATGGCAGCGGGAGACAGCTCACGGGGTAGGATGAGCTTGGCGTTACGGAATAGCCCGGTTGACTACTCATAACTTCTCGTTTCCACAAGTGGGGAACAAGAGAACTGTCGAGAGGAAGAGAAGTAGGATGTTTTGTTGGAAACATTTACATATATCATCATTGGAGAATGCGATTTCGGTTGTAGATCAAGAATGAAAGAACATGCTGAGGAATCTGAAGTAAAGGCAATTCAAGTTAGTGCTCCGTTCAAGAGAGTGGTGAAGCTCCTAGTTTCTCCCGAACGGGGAATGGAAATCCCGGGACTGGCAGAACCAGTTTTGGGCATGCTGAGAGCCAAGAAGCTGACCGTTGGAATCACCGAGGTCCCCCCGGGAGGGGGACTTGCACCCCACACTCACGAAGACACTGAAGAGGTAATATATGTGCTGTCTGGAACTGCCGAATACACTATTGAGGGCAAGAAGATTCCGATAAAACCGGGCACTATTCTGCATATTCCTCCGAAGGTTAAGCACGAAGCAAAGAACAATGGCAGTGCAATGATGAAACAGATCTGGTGCACTAGTCCAGTGAAATAGGAGGATTTCTCCTTTTCTTCAAGTCTATCTGATCT
>Ga0315289_10016294_pt1 | contig 10259 bp, 17 predicted proteins | sample YL17G11_40_MG_FD_203452 | JGI IMG/M metagenome (GOLD analysis project Ga0315289, IMG submission 203452) | Sediment microbial communities from Yellowstone Lake, YNP, Wyoming, USA - YL17G11_40 | ecosystem: Environmental > Aquatic > Freshwater > Lake > Sediment | place: USA: Wyoming | collected...
CTGGGTGCGTGAGACGTTGTCACACAACCAGAGGAAGCTCGATACGGAGTTGCAAGTCTGGAACGAGTGCAAGAACAATCCGGCTTTGCCGGCGGCGCATCCGTGGCATGCCTGGAAGCGACTCAAGGACACATTCGAGCCACATACCGTGGCCGAGTGGGTTGACGACTTCGCGCTGCAAGAGTGTGCTCAGTGGCTCTTCGATCCGGGCATCTGCTGGATTGAACACGTAGCATTCGGCCGGCGGCTTGCGCGGGTGTCAGGCAGGCCATACTTCGGTGCCGGCGCGGACGAGATTTTGAGTTGTACTGAGCCGTCGATCATCGTGAGTCAGCTTGCGCATTCCGAGGGCAAGAACTTGCAGCGGTACAGTCGTTGCCTCATGACGTCGTCGCCGGCCAGCGGGAAGGCCTGGGAGCAGATGCTCGGCCGGGTTCACAGAGAAGGCCAGGAGGCCGACGAGGTTATCTGCGAGGTGTTCCTGCACGTGCCGGAATTACGCGCCTCGTTCGGCCAGGCGCTCGCGGATGCGAAGTATATCGAGGACACTTTCGGGAACCGTCAGAAACTTAATTTTTGCGACTTGGTGGGGATTGAGCGATGAAATCACTGCAGGAAAGATTCGATTCGAAAGTCGAGATGAGAGGAATAGACGAGTGCTGGTTGTGGATGGGAGGCTTGACTGCTAGTGGGTATGGACAAATTCGTGTGAATGGACGTAATCAGGTTGTTCATCGAGTGGCCTGGGAGCTGGAATATGGGCCTATTCGGAATGAGCTTTGTTGTCTGCATCGATGTGACACTTTGCGGTGTGTGAATCCACGACATTTGTTCTTGGGAACACGCCATACGAAAAATAAAAAGTCGTTGCGTGAACGATTCAGATCGAAAATTAGAATAGGAGACGAGGACGAATGCTGGTTGTGGATGGGCGCATTGAGTACCACTGGGTATGGGCAAATTCGTGTGAATGGGTGTCTGCAGTTCGCACATCGAGTTGCTTGGGAGTTGGTGTACGGTTTTATTTCGGACGACCTTTGTTGTCTGCATCGGTGCGACACACCGCGATGCGTGAATCCTCGGCATTTGTTTTTAGGAACTCATTACGATAACACGCATGACATGATCGCAAAAGGTCGAGCTAATTACACCAACTCGGCAAAGGGAGAAAAGCACGGTATGGCAAAAATAACTGCCGCTGATGCAAAAATGATCAGAACACTGCGTGCGGCTGGATGGCTTCAACGGGAAATCGGAGTTAAATTTGGGATTTCCCAAGTGACTGTGAGTATGATTTGTTTGAACAAAATTTGGGTTGACAACTTGAGCGCGTTGCGGTAATCCTGACCGCACACCAGACTGCCGAAAGGCAAGAAAAGGAAAAAGAGAATGCCGCTGTTCGGAGACAAGTCACCCGCCCCCTCTCCCGCTCCTGCCGCCGCTCCTCCTCCCGCTGCAAGCCCGTTCGACCGCGTCGCCGCTTCGGAAGGCCGGTTCGGCGGCGTCTACCCGCAGCCCGGCGTGTACCCCCTCCTCTACATCGACGTGCTCAAGATGATCCGCAGCCGCAAGGGCGAGGACGTCTTCATCGCCGAGTTCGACGTGCTCGAGTCCGAGGTGCCGTCGCGCCTGAAGGGCACGCGCATGTCGTGGGCCGTGAACTTCAGGCACGACGCGTCTCCGGGCAACGTCAAGGCCTTCCTCGCGGCGGTGATGAACGTCCCCCAGAACGAGGTCGACGGCAAGGGCAGTCAGTACGCCTGCAGCGCCGACAACCCCTGCCACGGTCGTCTGGTTCGCCTCGAGGCGACTCAGACCAAGACCAAGGCCGGGACCGACTTCACGCTCTGCAATTTTCGGCCTGTTCCCGACGACATCCAGGCGAAGGCCGCGGAGTTGCGGAAGCAGGCCGGCTTCATCTAGGATACGATAGCCACCGGCACCGGCGCGGTCAAACGTGCGGCCTAGATCGCCGTTCGGCCGGTGCCGGTGGTGTAGTCAGGAGGTCGTGTGTGGCTGATCGGCGAGTCATAGCTTGGGATTGTGAAACGTGGCTTTTCAAGCCGTACCGAATGGCGCCGAAGGTCGTCTGCCTGAGCTGGGCCGACGATCAGGGCTCGGGCCTCGAGGTTGGGGCTGACAACATCGAGCGGTGGCTGCACCAGCAGCTGCTTGACGGGGATGTGCTCCTCGTGGGCCACGTCGTTTCGTACGACACATCCTGCGTTCTGGCGACGTTCCCTTCCGTGTGGGGGAAGTTATGGAAGGCCTACGAGCACGACCGCATCACGTGCACGTCGATCCGAGAGAAGCTCCTCGACATCGCGGTCGGAGAGTTCCGCAAGCATCAAGTCGGGCTCGCCTGGAAGAAGCACACCTACCACTTGGCCGACCTCGCGGAGCGCAGGCTCGGAGTGAAGTTGGCGAAGGGAGAGGACACCTGGCGGTTGCGGTACGCCGAGTTGGATGGTGTTCCTCTCGAGCAGTGGCCCAAGGAAGCGGTCGATTACGCCGTGGGCGATGCGGTGACCACGCGGGCTTTGTTCATGAACCAAGTGGAACGAGCGGGGAGGTTGTCCTATTCACTGCCCACCCAGTTCGACGATGTGAGAGCAGACTTCGCGCTCCGTTTGGCATCCGTGTGGGGGATTGAGACTGATCAGGCGCAGGTTCGGATGCTGTGGAAGCAGACCATCGAGCAGATGCAGGGGCTGGCACCAGAGCTGATAGCGTCGGGACTGGCAAAAGGGCTTGGCGAGCCGGATGCGAAGGGCGTGCCCAAGATCCGAAAGTCGATGATCGCTCTGCGAGCCATGGTCGAACAGCACTACCCGGGCGGGGATCCTCCCAAGACGCCCAAGGGGGCGATTAAGACGAGCAGGGACGTGGTGCGTGAATGCGCGTTCGAGCCGCTGCAGCGGTTGTCGGAGTTCAGTCGGTTGCAGAAGATCGCCAGCACCTATCTCTCGAAATTGTTCGGCTTGGTCGTCCACGCGCGGTTCGATGCGATTGGCGCGGCCAGTGATCGAACTTCGAGCAGCGGGCCGAATCTTCAAAATCAGCCTCGGTTGCAGGGGCTCCGCGAGTGCTTCAAAGCACGCGACGGCTACGTGTTCTTGTCGTGTGACTACGATACACAGGAGATGCGAACGCTGGCGCAGACCTGCCTCGACATTGTGGGTTACTCTCGCCTCGCGGAACGATACCAGGCCAATCGACATTTCGATCCGCATCTTGAATTTGCGGCGATGTTGGCGGGGATCAGCGTGGAGGAAGCAGCGAAACGGAAAGCGGATGGAAACGCGGAAATCAAGGAATTCCGTCAAAGATCAAAGTGCGCAAACTTCGGGAATCCTGGAGGAATGGGGCCGGACAAGTTCGTGCAGTACGCCCGCGGTTACGGATTGACGTTGTCCCGCGAGGAGGCCTACGAGCTGCGCGAGAACTGGTTCTTGCAGTGGCCGGAGATGCGCGACTACTTCCGAGGCGTGGAGAATGTGGTGGGACCTGCCGGATTGGGCCGGCAGATCATTCCGCGGAGCGGGTTCATCCGAGGCGGCTGTGACTACTGCAACTTGGCCAACGGGTATTTCCAGACGTTGGCCGCGCACGCGAGCAAGGCGGCGATGTTCGCGGTGTGCAAGCGGGCCTACTGCAACAGGGAGTCGGCGCTCTACGGTTCTCGTCCCGTGGTGTTCGTCCACGACGAGGTGATCCTCGAGACACCGGAAGAAGCGGGGGACATCGCCGCGAAGGAGATTGTCCAGGTGATGGAGGAGACGATGCAGAAGTGGACACCCGAAGTTCCAGTTGCGGCGTCCGCGGTGCTGATGCGGCGCTGGAGCAAGGGGGCCGAGCCGACGTTCAGTGCGGAGGGGAAGCTCGTGCCGTGGGAGGAAGAGGAGCCGGAGAATCAATGAAGCTCATGACGGTTGACCCAGGCAAGAACCTGGGATGGGCTATGTTCGAGGACGGCCGGTTGATCGAGACGGGGCTCATTGAAGCCCATTCGCTGGCGGACACGGTTTTCGAACTGGTTGGAGTCTGTGAACGGCATCGGCCTGCCGAAGCGGTCATTGAGATTCCGCAGGTGTACCAGCAGCGGTTGTGGAAGGGCGACCAGAATGACCTGGTCGATGTGGCGGTGATTGCCGGGGCCGCGGCGGCTACTCTCATTGCGTACGCCGAGCCGCAACTCATTCGCCCGCACGGGTGGAAGGGGAATCGCCCCAAGGCAATAGACAACAGACACACGTTCTCGTTGCTCGACGACGAGGAGAAGAGCAAGATTCCGTCGGGGGCCAAACGACACAACGTGCTTGACGCGGTGGGCATGGGGCTTTGGAAACTGGGAAGACGGAAGCCATGGAGAAGTTGATGCCAGAGCACGACAGTGTTAACCATCCGATGTGGTATTGTAAAGGTGGCATCGAGGTACTCGACTTCATTCTGGCCTGGGATCTCGGATTCTTGGCCGGCAACATTGTCAAGTACGTGGTTCGTGCGCCATACAAGGGCAACGCGCTACAAGATTTGCAAAAGGCGCGGTTCTACCTTGACAAACTCATCACGCAACAGACACCGAAAGGAGACTGAGATGCCTCTCTACATGATTTGGACACAGAACGTGATCGTCGTTGGCAAGGTCGACGAGAACGAGATCAGTGCGATTCTTCCGGCACAGAGGCCGGTCATCCGTGTTCATCGGCCCATGATGGTGATGGAGCAGGTGAAGCAGGGCCGGCTCGGTGTGCCGGAGGTGAACGTGGCTTTCGGACCGCTGCTGGCGAGCGCCTACGTGGACTGGATCGATGTCAAGTGGATCATGCTCGCGCCACTCGACTCGATGAAGAAGGCCGAGAAGCTGGCGGCGGCGTACGAGAGCATCAGTGCGGACCTCCACACCAAGGTGACGACCGGCATCGAGGTGGTGGGCCGGATGCCGGATGCGGTTGTGAACGACATCGAGCAGGCTGCGAAGATGAGGGCGAAGGAGGACTGATGGACGAACGGAATCGGGTTTCGTGTGACGTGCAGGATGAGCGCGACCGACAAGACGATAAGTGGGGCGAGCAGAATCACGACCCGATCACCTGGTGCGCCATCCTGACGGAGGAGGTCGGCGAGCTGGCCCAGGCCGCGCTGCAGACGCGATTTGGGGGCGCGCACGGTGGGCTGGATCTTGTCAGGAAAGAAGCGGTACAGGTTGCTGCCGTAGCGCAGGCGATTGTGGAATGCCTTGATCGAGGAACATGGACGGACAGATGAAAGACGAGCGGTGGATAGAGCCGTTGTCGAAGCATGCCAGGCGTACTCCGTGGAGGTTCGACGGCCGCTGGTTCGAGGACAACGCGGACGAGTTCCGGCATGTTCATTGTGTGCACTACGAGAAGTGTCTCACGGTCGCGTGTGAGGAGTGCAAGAGCAGCGAGACGTGGGCGTGTCCGGCCAGTTGTCCGGGCAGGCTGACGTACGTGGAGTTCGAGTCGGTGCGGCTTAGTGACGAAAGATCTGCTAGTGGCCTTCGGTGTCACGAATTGACTCTGACTTGAAAGATTTGGGGCGAATGGTTCAGTCGGCTCACGAGTTCGTTGTAGGTGCTCGTGTGTGATCGCGATACTAATAGCTGTAGCCGACTGCCGTCGTTCAATACGGCGGCGCCCCGCCAATGGAGGGAATGATGAGTGAAGAAGCAACGCAAGCGGTAGCTGTTTGGATCACCGAGCTGGAGCACTGGCGCCGGCGATTGGATGAGCACAATGTTCCGTCACCGCCGAGACTGCCGGAGGTTGTTCGTAGCATGCTGCTCGACCACGCGGCGCGGCCACTTGGCAGAGCGGCCAGACCACTGGGGCGCCCGAGCGGCCTGGCCGGCCAGCCGGACGTGCCGATCGATCCCTCGACGATGGCCGCCATGCAGCTGCTCAAGTCGGTCGCGCTGGAGATCGGTGGTAGGAACGGCAAGCTGATATTCGATGCGATGTGCATGCTCGGTGTTCGTATCACCGACGTGGAGTTCAAGACGGTGAACGAGGCGGCTCTCGGCGTGTTGCCACACACGTGCTACCTCGTGGCCTTCCTGTCGCGGGCGGCGGTCGACAACGAAGTTGCGGGGTACGGCGTTTTCTCCGAGCCCTCGCCCACGGTCAGTCATAGGTACGTGCCGGCGGTCGCATACGAGACGCACGGGCGGTCGTACGACGAGGCGCACAAGGAGATGCTCGAGAACATCGGGTACTTTGCGGCACGTCAATGTGGCTCCGTATGGAACGCCATTCAGACCTGGCTCGACGAGCACCCGCGCGGCCAAAACTGGGTTGACGGTCATCCTTGTCGGCCTTGTCGGCCCGTCTAGAGCTTCGCCCACACCTTGTCAACCTGGGCAGACCACTTCTCGAACGCCTCACGGATCGCCTTCGGCGACTTGACTTTGGTGTTCACGAGGATGGCGTACATCTTCTCGCCCTTCTTGATGGTCAAGCGCATGCGGATACGGCACGACGTCCCGACCGAGTCCGGGGCGGCTTTCTTGACCGGGCGTCCTCGCTTTTTCGGCTCGGGTGTGCTGGTTGTCGGCTCAGGCAGCGGTCCCAGGTCGTTCAATGGACACCTCGCTTTCTTTCGTCAAGGTATCATGGTTGCTTGACAAGGCAAGCAGAAAGAGGCATCGTGGTCACATTATTGAAAGGAGGTTTGCCATGGCAAAGTCGAAGGACAAGAAGCCCAAGAAGGTGAAGAAGCCGAAGAAGGTGAAGAGGGTCAAGAAGGTGAAGAAGCCGGAGGAGATCGCCCCCACGTTCACGTTTTGACCATGCCACCTGGATTCATCCCAACCGAGAAGAAGTTCGAGAAGCCTGCTGACAAGCGGTTGCGCTACGTCGGTGCCCTCGAGCACCTCAAGTCGTTCATTGATCAGGTGCTCGAGGCGTTCCAGCACGGCACGGGCATTCTCAACAACATGCCCGAGCCGATCACTCACGACGTGGCCCGCAGGATCATCTGGGCCGAGCTGCAGCGGGTGTTCGGTGGGCTGGATACGGCTGACTGGAGCACGAACTACCTCTGGATGCGGCTCACGGGGCCAGGGCTGAGCACCATCTTGTCGGCGCTCGAAAAGGCGCCCGGCGTGGTGAGTGCGAGCTTCAGGGCGTATGGTGCTCGGAAGCCCGAGGACAAGGACGTCGCCTACGCCTGCCTTCAGATTGCTCCTTGTTCCGAGGAGAAGCCGGACATTCTCTTGCAGGTCCGCGCAGTTCTCGAGCACCTCTGGAAGCACGACGTGACCACCCGCGACGTGACGTTGGGCACCAAGGCGTAGTAGACAGTCACCCCGGGGCAGGTGTAGACTTAGCCCGTCCAGTCCACCTGTCCGCCCAAACTGTGGAGAAACCTCATGAAGCGGAACATCGTCTTCGCCGCGTTGCTGTCGTCCATTCTCTGTGCGGGCGCGCTCGCCGAGGAGATCAAGCCAGCCGCCAAGACCGCCCTGCCTGTGGTGAGGGTCACTCAGCCGGTGGTCCCCCAGCCGATCGCTGCCAGCCAGCCCGTGATCGCCGAGCCGAAGACCGCTTCGGAGGCAGTGGATACCGCCAAGCAGGGCTTCGAGTTCGCCAAGGTTCGAAACTGGTTCGGGCTCAGTGCGTGTGTGATCTTCATTCTCATGTTCGTGCTCAATGCGGTCAAGGTCTGGGAGAAGGTGGGCAAGCGTTTTGCTTATTTGCTCATGCCGGTTTTGGGTGTCGGCGCGATGCTCCTGTCCAGGTTCGCGGGAGGGCTCAGTTGGGAAGCCGCGGTCACCGTGTTGACGAGTGCGCCGTGCACCGGGCTCCTGTGGGACTTCGTCAAGCGAGGGATTTTGGCGCAAGAGGCCACGACCCCGATGAAGCCTGTTTGATGAGGCGTGTCCCCACCCGCCGCCGCAGCGCCTACTCTTACGTCGTCGACCATGCGCATCTGGCCGACCTCGTCTATCGGCGCTGCGGCGACTGCACCATCGCCTACCACATGGAGGTGGCGCGGCGCTTCCTCGAGCAAGAGGGCTTCGACGAGGTGGACCGCGACGAGGTGCTGGCTGTCTTGCGAGAGAAGCTGGAGCGGCGCGCGGCCAGGCCGCCTGAGCCGCCACCGTGGCGACCCGCTTCTGCTGGGACGCTTTGCGACATTTGCGGCCAGCCGTACGCGCAGCACGGGCAGGACGGGGACTTCGAGGAGCTAACTGTGCTGTGCGACGGATCGAGGGTACGATTATGAGCGAAGACGTTGTGCCGTATGGGTATGTACGAGGACGGTATCCTCGTACTGTCGACCAGCGATCGCGATACGAGCCGATCGAGATCGTCGCGCAGGACGACGACGAGTTCGACGGAGTCCAGCAGAACCCGCCGCGCCGGATGCGTCGTGTGATTCCGCCGCTTGAGTTCAAGGGGCTCCGCATCAAGCTTGCTGTGATTCATGACCCGGATTTCGATCCTTCCGAGGCGGTACTGATCAGCAGCCCGAAGGCACTCTTCGATTTCTTCGGCGAAGTTGCGACGCGTGAAGTTGTCGAGTGCATGTGGGTTGTCCCGGTTACGGCGCGACATCGTGTGATTGGTGTGCACGAGGTCGCACGGGGGCAGGTGGCCGAGGTCGCGGTGACTCCGTCTGATGTCTTGCGTGTCGTGCTGGCTGTTGGGGCTTCAGCGTTTTTTCTTGCACACAACCACCCCAGTGGGGATGCGGAGCTGAGCCAAGCGGATCGCGCGCTCACGAAACGCATTGCGACTGCTGCGGTAGTGCTGGGTGTTCAGATGCTTGACCACATCGTGATCGGTGCGAGGGGGAAGTTTGCGGCGGCGTCTTCGGAGCCGATTCTACTGGAGCCGGCATCGAACATCTCCACTGGTGATCTCAGGGGACGGGGACGGTGGTGATTCATGTGGTACGCAATCTCAATCGGCTCCGGCCTCCTTCTCGGTCTCGGTCTCATGATCTGGGGACTGGCCGAACGCGCCGCCCGGCACAGGGCCGAGCGCGCTGCTGACGAGGCCAACAACCTCGCCGCCGCGGCCGACCGGCTTGCCAAGTCGAATGCCGTCGTGGCCGAGAACAACGGCAAGTTGCTCCAGGCCGAGTACGATCGCAACGCCGTGCTGCGGGCCGCGCTCGAGGAAGCACGGGACCGGCTCTTGAAGTGTGACGATCCGAAGACTGTGCACGAGTGGCTCACGGAAGAGCTGAAGAAGGAAACAGTCGGATGAAAGGAAAAATCAGATGAGCGGCATAGCCGGTGGACCAATAGCAGTAACAGCGAGTGCTGGGACAAATCTAAATACTTCGACGTTGGCGCTCGAGGCCACACAGCTTAACACGACGTGGCTTGATCTTTCGGCCGCGGGAGTGGCGCATTTACACTTCGATGCGACAGCCAAGACAGCATCACTCACGCCTGGTAACTATGTGATCTGTTCCGATCAGGGCTGTCATGTCCGCACAGGGGCACAAGCCGGTATCGTGGCCACTCTCGACGACTTCTACCTTCCAGCAGGGATACCGATGGGTGCGATTATTACCGTGGGCAATGACGCATTCGCGGCAATTAAGCACACGGACGCCGGCGTTCTTAACATGGTGAAGGTGTCATGATAAGGCCCGGCAGAGCAGGCAGGCATTGGCCCGAAAACAAGGGCGCACTTGTTGAAGACTTGATCGTCATGGGGACGGATGGGAAGATGTATAGGTGGGATGCCGGCGGTTCGTTCATTTTGATTCACACGTGCGCTCACGTGCCGGTCGTAAATGGGAATCTGATTTGCTACGCCGACAAGTCGATCATGGGCGTATTCAATACACAAAACTATTTCGAATGGTATCGCTCAGCGGTGTGGGGTCATTTGCATTCGGTTGATAGATGTGGGTGCAGTAGCCATTCGGGCAGTTACACCAGCGGGGCGACGTGGTGTTTCTTGAATACTTCTTGGTTTCGCTGGACAGGTGCTGCCTGGGTGACTAACAACAACCTTCCTGCAGTCGCGCTTACGGGCTCGGCAGCTGGGAACTGTAACTGTTGGGCGGCTAGCGATCTCGATTGTTGGGTTAGTTGCGAGGGTAATTTATTGTACCGTACAACAGATGGAGGCACAACCTGGACAAACTATACTGCACAGGTGCTTGCTGATACCGGAACTTCATTGAGTGGCAATTCCGGCATTTGGGGGTTTAACGCCAACAGTGTTTACGTCTGCGACTCAAATCGTAGTCGTCTTCTTCAATGGAATGGT
>Ga0315289_10016295_pt1 | contig 10259 bp, 9 predicted proteins | sample YL17G11_40_MG_FD_203452 | JGI IMG/M metagenome (GOLD analysis project Ga0315289, IMG submission 203452) | Sediment microbial communities from Yellowstone Lake, YNP, Wyoming, USA - YL17G11_40 | ecosystem: Environmental > Aquatic > Freshwater > Lake > Sediment | place: USA: Wyoming | collected...
TGCGGATCGGCCATGACGGCGGGGTGCCGGCGTCTGGGCTGCCGGCGCACGGGTGCACGGCCCAGGCGCGTTCCAGGGCGAGATCGTCAGTAGGACGCGCACGTTCCGGGGGCGAGCAACCTGTCGGAAACGGCGGGCAGAGGATGAGGCAGGCAAGGTTATCGGCGAGGGCCTGCCCGTCCTCGTCCCCTGTCTGCCCTCCGCGCCGCCATGCTGGTTGCCCGTGGTCGGGCTTCCATCGCCACATCCGCCAGGGGTGGTACCCCGGCGACCGGCGCGGACGCGTCGAACTGCCCGGCAGCGTGGAGTACCTCTGGCCGGAATAGGCGGGGTCGGCACCGCCACAGGAATGGTGCGCGAGCAAACAAGTTGCTCGCGCTGCATGCTACAGCTTATCTATCGCTTCCCGCACGGCGGCGATATGGGCGGGGGTTGTCCCGCGGCGGCAAAATGCACGCGCCACGCGCACCCGCGAGCGGGCCGGCCGCTCAGTGGGTTTGGCTGTGAACCCATGCAGCCAGGTCGGCGATCACCTCATCGCTCACCCGGCCGGGTTTGGCATAGTCCGCTGGCGAAGGCGGATCACCAGCGGGCATAAAAAGGTGGCCTAATTCGGCGTATGTCTTGAACCTGGCGTTGGGCTTCTCGGCCAGCGCCTCCCGCCAGGCTGTCAGGTCCTCGCCTGGGATCTGGTAGTCCCGCAGGCCCTGAAGGATCAGCATCGGCTGGGGGAGGCTCGCAGCCAACGCCGCCGCATCGTACTCGCGCAGGTCCAGCCAGTAAGCCCCCGGGACCATGAGTATCATTTCCGCCGGTGCGAGGTCCGGTGCTTGGGCCCGTCTGGCCTGTACCTCCAACTGGGCTAACTCCGTGGCCTCCTGCGGGTCTAGTGTTCCATCCAGTTGTGCGACGTATCGCACCTGTGCCACCAGCAGGTCCGGGAGCGGCCGGTGGACGGCCCCCGCCATCACGATCCCACCGGCCAGCTTCGGGTCTTGCTTCAGGATTCGCGGGACCATCATGCCCCCCAGGCTGTGGCCCAGCACGAAGACGCGCTGAGGGTCCACCTCGGGCCGTTGTCGCAGCAGATTCGCCGCGGCCAGGGCGTCGTCGATGACCTCCGTTTGGACGGTCAGTTGACGCGGATCAGCCATCATGGCTGCACCGTGCGTCAACGTGCGCTTGTCATATCGCAGCACGCCCACGCCACGCTGGGCCAGTCCCCAGGCCAGGTCGCGGAAGGGCTTGTTGGCCAGCAGCGTTTCGTCGCGGTCGTTCGGCCCGGACCCGTGCACCAGCACCACGGCAGGGAAGGGGCCCTGCCCGGGCGGCAGCGTGAGCAGTCCTTCTAGCTCCCACGGAGGTTGGCCGACTGTCACCGGCTCCTCCCGCAGCCATTCAGGCGGCGCGGGCTGGGACCCCGGCGCAGTCGTCGTGGGCCTGATGAAAATGCCGGCGATCTTGCCCTGCGGGTCGAAGCTGACCTGAACACTCACCCAGCCTCGCTCGAATCGGCAGGGCACCTGCACTGGCAGGTAGTCGCCTACGCGCTTCAGAAGGACGACCTCCGCGTGTTCCTGGAATTCCCCAAGCAGCTGCCGCACCTGCGCCCACCCGGCGGCCAGCCGCTTGGCTGACACTTGGCCAGCCAGGTTCTCGTCGAACATGGCATGGATGGCCTCAAACTCGCCCGCCTTCATCAGTTCGACCACCTGTACCCCGCAGTCGCCCAAAGAGTTCTGGGGTTCCTGCTGAGCTAGCGAGGCCCCGTTTGGCAGGCACATCGCCACCGCCACGCAAACACTCCGCCAATATGACATGGTCATCCCTATAACCCATCCACCGCTTTTCGCACGGCGGCGATATGGGCGGGGGTGGTGCCGCAGCAGCCGCCCACGAAGTTGGCGCCGGCCTCCACCAGCGCGCCCACGTACCCGGCGAATTCATCCGGCCCCATCGGGAAGGTGGTCTTGCCGCTGGGGGCCACCACCGGCAGGCCCGCGTTGGGCTTGACCCACACGGGCAGGTCCGCGGCCTCGCGGAGCATCCTGGCGACGGTCACGTAGTTGGCCGGCCCGACGCCGCAGTTAGCGCCCACGCCGGCGGCGCCCGCTCGCCGCGCCGCCTTGGCCACCTCGGCGGGCTTGTTGCCCATCATCGTGCAGGTCTTGTCCGGCCCGGATGAGAACGTCATCGACAGGATCACCGGCAGGTCGCAGGCCGCCCGCGCCGCCTCCAGCGCGATCATCGCCTCGTCCAGCTCGTTGAAGGTCTCCAGCACGATCGCGTCGGCCCCGCCCCAGGAGAGCGCCTCGGCCGCCTCCTTGAAGGCCGCCGAAAGCCGCTCCTTCGACACCTGCTCCATCATCACGATCTGCCCGGTCGGGCCGATCGAGCCGAACACCTTCGCGCCCTCCGGCCGCTTGGACGCGATGGCCGCCCGCTTGCTGATCCGCGCCGCCGCCTCGGCCAGCTCCGCGACGCGCGACTCGGCGCCGATGCCGCCCAGGACGAACCGGTTGGCCCCGAAGGAGTTGGTGAGGATCACGTCGGCGCCGGCCTGGACGTAGGCCCGCGCCACCGCCTCGACGACGGAGGGGCTTTGCACGTTCCACACCTCCGGCGGCGACCCGGCGGGCAGGCCGCGCTGCTGAAGCTGCGTGCCCCAGGCCCCATCGGCGACCCGCACCTTGGCGGCGAATGTCCGGATGTCTAAGCTCATAGTCGTGCCTCGTGTCGGCCCTTGAGTATATGTCGGCGCAAGGGACCTGCAATGATAGGTTTGCCTGGGTCGCGGGCAAAGGCGCTGACATTGCCCATCCGGGCCGGTACGATGGGCCGGTTGTCGAAAGGATTCCCGCGTGAAAGCGTTCTTCATCACCGCGGCCGGGCGGACCGAGATTCGCGACATACCCGCCCCCGTGCCGTCCGACGGGCAGGTCCTTCTGAAGGTCCGCATGGTCGGGCTGTGCGGCTCGGACTTAAGCAGCTTTCGCGGCCTCAACCCGTTGGTCAGCCTGCCGCGGATCCCCGGGCACGAGATCGCGGCGACGGTGGAGCGGGCCGTCGGGCCGGCGGCCCGGCAGTTTAGGCCCAGCCAGGATGTCACCGTCTTGCCGTACACCAGTTGCGGGACCTGCCCCTCGTGCCGGGCGGGCCGGCCCAACGCCTGCCGATCCAACCAGACCCTGGGCGTCCAGCGGGATGGGGCCTTGGCCCGATACATCGTGGCGCCCGCCGAGAAGCTCCACGCCTCGGATCGGCTCTCGCTACGGGAGCTAGCGCTGGTGGAGCCGCTGACGGTCGGCTTTCACGCCGCCGACCGCGGGCGCGTGGGGCCGGGGGCCTGCGTGTGCGTCCTGGGTTGCGGGGCTATCGGGCTGGGCGCGGTGGCCGGGGCGGCGTTCGCGGGGGCCAGGGTCATCGCCGTGGACATCGACGACCGCAAACTCGCCGTCGCCCGCCAGGCCGGGGCGGCCGAGGGCATCAACACGACCCGTCAGGACCTGCATCAGGCGCTAGCGGAGCTGACCGGCGGGGATGGGCCGGAAGTCGTCATCGAGGCCATCGGCAACCCCGCCACGTTCCGCGCGGCCGTGGAGGAAGCGGCCTTCGCGGGCCGCGTGGTCTACGTGGGCTACGCCAAGAAGCCCGTGGAGTACGAGACCAAGCTGTTCGTCCAGAAGGAGCTGGACATCCTCGGGTCGCGCAACGCCACGGCCGGCGACTTCCCGCGGGTGATCGCGATGCTCGAGCAGGGGCGTTTCCCGGTCGAGCAGATGATCTCCCGCGTGGCGCCGCTGGACCAGGCCGGCAACGCGCTGGCGGACTGGGACGCCGATCCGGCGGCCTTCACGAAGATCCTGGTCGATCTGGACGCCGGGGAGGGGCGCTAACGTGAAGGCGGCCTTCCTGACGGGCCCGCGGAAGATGGAGGTGCGCGAGGCGCCAAGCCCGCGGATCCAGCGAGAAGACCAAGTGCTGCTGGCCGTCGCGGAAGTCGGCGTGTGCGGCAGCGACGTGCACACCTACAAGCAGGGCCAGATCGGCGGCCAGGTGGCGCAGTATCCCTGGATCGTCGGGCATGAGTGCGCGGGCGTGGTGCGGCGGATCGGCGCGGAGGTGCGCGGCCTGCGCGTGGGGCAGCGGGTCGCGGTGGACCCGCTGATCGCCTGCGGGACCTGCGACCAGTGCCGCGCCGGGAGGCGGCACACCTGCCGCAACCAGCAATTCCTGGCCTCCCCGGGCCAGGCGCCGGGGGCGCTGGCTGAATACCTGGTCATGCCGGCCCAGTGCTGCCTTCCGATCCCCGACTCCATGAGCTTCACCCTGGCGGCGCTGACGGAGCCGTTTGCGATTGGGCTGTACGCGACGCGGCTGGGGCGGCTGTCGCGCGGGGCAGTCGCAGCGGTGCTGGGGTGCGGGCCGATTGGCCTGAGCGTGCTGATGGCCGTCAAGGCGGCGGACCCGTCGGCGCGGGTCTTCGCGACCGACCGGCTGGACTACCGCCTGGAGTATGCCTGCCGCTACGGCGCTGACTGGACGGGAAACCCGGACCGCCTGGACGTGGTCGAGCGGGTCCGGCAGGCGGCGCCTGAGGGGGCCGAATGCGTCTTCGAGTGTGCGGGGCAGCAGGAGACGGTTGACCAGGGCATCCGCCTGTGCCGGCCCGGGGGGATGCTCCTGATGGTGGGCATTCCCGAGGCCGACCGCCTCAGCCTGGACGTCCACCTGGCCCGGCGGGCGGAGATCGTCATTCAGAACGTGCGGCGGCAGAATCAGTGCGTCGCGCCGGCCATCGAGATGGCCGCGACCGGCCGGGTGGACCTGATGCCGCTGGCGACGCACTACTTCGACCTGGACCACTGCCAAGACGCCTTCGAGACCGTGGCCGACTACCGCGATGGGGTGGTCAAGGCCATTGTTCGGGTCACTGGGCGCTGACCAGGGGGGAAAGACCCCGGCGCAACTCTCGGCTGGAGCAAGTCAAGCAGCAAATACCATCGGATTTCGTCAGAACTGGGTTGACTTTGATATTATGCTATGCATAATATGCTATAACAGATAGAGGAACCTACCATGCGATTCGAACGTGAACTGCTCAAGGGCATCGCGCCGGTTGTGGTACTGGAAATCTTAAGTCGTGGCGCGATGTACGGATACGAGCTGGCCAAGGCCGTCACGCAGCGCAGCGGGGACGTCCTGAGCCTAGGCCACGGCACGCTCTACCCCCTGCTGTACAACCTGGAGGCCAAGGGGCTTGCCACAGCCAGTTGGCAGGAGACCCCCGGCCAGCGCCGCCGGCGGTACTACCGGATCACCGGGCGCGGCAGCGAGTACCTGGCCCGCCAGAAGCAGCAGTGGGAAGAATTGCGTCGCGGCGTGGACCTGGCCCTGGGAGTGGGCGGTCTGGCGGCGGGGACGGCCTGAGGGGGCGGCAGCGTGACGGGCGTCGGAAAGGTTCGGCAATGGGCACGACAGGGAAGGGTGACTAACCATGGCGCATCGGCGGGATCCACGGTTTGAGCAGTTGCCGGACATGGCCGGCGAGTACATCCGCTCGGTGGCGCGACGGGTGGGCAACGCGCTGCGAGTGCGGCGGGACGTGGTGCAGGAGCTGATCGGCCACTTCACCGACGCCTTGGGCGGGCCAACCGATCCGGCGGCCCGCGAGCAGGCCTCGCGCAGGTTGATCGAAGACTTCGGCGACCCCGAGTTGCTGGGCGTGCTGATCCGCCGCGCCAAGAAGCGATGCCGCTCGCCGTGGAAAAAGGCGATTGTCCGGCTGATGCAGGGCGTCGCGGCGTTGGCGGCGATGTGGGTGCTGTACACGGTTTACCTGTGCCTCGGCCGACCCCGCATCAGCGTGGACTACCTGGCAGTCCTCAACCAACAGACCCGGCCGAAAGTGCCCGAAAGCCAGAACGCCTGGCCGCTGTACCAGCGCGCGATGGAACTCTATGTCCCCCTGGGCCCCGACAGCGACTACGAGATCGTTGTCCAGACCGAGCAGGACTCGCCGTTTCTGTTCATGCAGGTTGCGCCGGGAACCACCGAGTTAGTCAAACCCACGGAGGAAAGCCCGTGGAGGATAGACCTGGAGCGGATGCCCGCGGCCTGGCGGCAGCGGCTGGTGGCATGGCTGGATGCCAATAGACCCGCCTGGCAGTCGTTTGTGGCTGCCTCGCGGATGCCATATTGCTGGATTGAATACCAGGCTCCAGGCGATAAGGGGCTGCTGTACACCAAGCTGCCCCCGCTCAACACACTGCACAACCTGACACGGATGGCGAGGTGGCGCCAGGCGCGCTCTTTGGTGGAGGGTTCGTCTGCACAGGCGTTGGGTGATGCCGCCACCGTTATTCGCGCCGGGGCACATCTCCAGGGCCGGCCTAACATTGTCGAGCAATTGGTGGGCCTAAGTCTGTCTCATGCAGGGCACGAGTCGATACTGGAAATCTGTGCAAGGGCGCCCCTTACGGCAGATCAACTGCGCGATGCGCAGGCCCAGGCGGCAGCCGCCTATCCGCAGGGGTTCATGATGGTGAATCTTGAAGCGGAATGGCTGGGATTCCGCGACGTAGTGCAGCGGCTTTATACCGATGGCGGGCCAAACGGCGGCCATCTGATCCCAAACCGATTCGTCGCGTTCCTGGAGTCCACGAGGACCGAGGAGGCGCCGCCTGCCCTCCGTGCGCTGATCGCGATGGGTAGTCCAATGATCGCGGGTAGAGATGAAACGCTCAAGCTGGGTGAGCGGTGGTACCAGTTGGAGGAGAAGATCAATGCCCTAAGCCCATATCAGAGGCGCCAACAGCGATTGGATGAGGAGCGGGTCGCGATCATGGAGCAGATTGTGCGACACCCCTGGCGGCATCCTCTGCTGTCGACGTTGCTGCCATCGCTTACCAACGCGGGCAAGCTTGCCTATCACGTCAAGGCCACGCACGAGGCGACGCTGACGGTACTGGCGCTTCAACGGTACCGGCTTGAGCACGGGCAGTACCCCGACGGCCTGACGATCCTGCTGGAAGGGGGATACCTAAGCCGGCTCCCGATGGACCCCTACAGCCCGGGGCCGCTGGTGTACCGGCGCGTGGATGGAGACTTCATCCTCTACAGCTTGGGGAGTGACCTGACCGATAATGGCGGCAAGTCACCCGACGAGTTCGAACCCAGCAAAAGGAGGGAGCCTTGGGAGACTCCGGGGGCCGACCGTGTCTTCTGGCCTCTGGCCCGGCCGTTGCGCGATCGGGGGGCCGACGCCCGGTAACCATGCCAAGGTGATTTTGAAGATAGGGGCTTGCGGCGCGCCCGCTCGCGCTAGGTTTGGCCCACCGATTGGGCGGATACCAGGCCAGCCGGCGATACGATCAAGACCAGGCTCAGCGTGGCAAGTGCCGATCTCACGGCCCCACGGCATGCGATGCGAACGCGACGCGTCAATGCGAACCGGCGGGGTCGTCGCGGGCAACGCCTTTCTTGCCCTACGGGTAGGTCAGCGCCGGCCTTCCCACGCGGCGGCGAAGGTCCGCCTGTAGTTCAATCAGGGTCGCGCGGACGCTGTGCATGAGCTGCTGGGCCGACATCGCCCCGGCCTGCTCTTGCGACAGCGGCGGGCCGTAGCACACCGTAATCAGTCCCGGCAGGGGCAGCATCTGGGTCCGCGGCCAGGCCTCAAACGCGCCATCGATGACCACCGGCACGGTCCACTGGGCCGCCCGCTGCGCCAGCAGCGCCACCCCGGGCAGCAGCGGGCCGATCCGCCCGTCGCGCGTGCGGGTGCCCTCGGCGAACACCACCACCTGGGCGCCGGCCTTGAGGCGCCGCATGGCCTCCTTCATCGCGGCCAGGTCGGCCGTCGCGCGGCGGACGGGAAAGGCATTGAGGGAGCGGATCAGCCCGCTGAAAACCGGGAAGCGGAACAGGCTGTCGCGGGCCATGTAGTTCATCGGCCGCCGCAGGGCCAGGCTCATCAGGATCGGGTCCAGGAAGCTCTGGTGGTTGCAGATATAGACCGCGCCGCCGCGGGCAGGCTCGAAGTGGCGGTTGAACGCGCGGATCTTCCACAGCGGGGCAAACAACACGTGGGCGGCGGCCCGCGTGGCGCGGTAGTACAGGCTCGCCTCCGGCGGGTCGCCCTGGAAGCGCCAGCCGCGCAACAGCGGGTTGGGATAGCTGGGCAGGCCCTTCATCCGCCCTGCTCCACGTGGCGCTTCAGTTCCGCCACGACCTGCTCGACGGTCAGATCCGACGTGTCCACCACGATCGCATCCTTGGCCGGCCGCAGCGGCCCCACGCGGCGGCTGCGGTCGCGATCGTCGCGCTGCATAAGGTCCGCCAGCACCTGCTGGTAGTCGGCCCCCTGGCCCCGATCCAGCAGTTCCCGGTAGCGCCGCTGGGCGCGGATGGGCGGCGCGGCGTCGAGATAGAACTTCACCTGGGCGTGGGGGAAGACCACGGAACCTTGATCGCGGCCTTCGGCGATGAAACTGCCCAACTGCTCGCCCAGGCGCCGCTGCAACGCCACCAGGACCTCTCGCACCTGTGCCGATCGCGCCAGATAGTACGACTGTCGCGTGACGTGCTCGCTGCGGATGCCGGCACTCACGTCGCGCCCGTCCAGCAGGACCCTGGCGCCGGCCGGGTCCATCACCAGCTCCACGCGGGCCTGTCGTGCCAACCGGGCCAGGGCTGCGGAATCCTCCAGGTCGGTCCCTTCCTCAAGGGCCTTGAGCGTCACCGCGCGGTACGTCGCGCCGGTGTCCAGATGTGCTATCCCCAGCTCCTGTGCCAGCCGCCGCGCGACCATGCTCTTGCCCGACCCTGCCGGACCGTCGATGGTGATAATCATGGCCGGGAGTTTATCCGCCTCCGCGGCGCGGTGGTAGGGCCAATGTCCCGCCGCGGTGCGGGAGGGGATCTGGACGAGGCAGCCTTGCCTGGCTTCGCAACCACGCTGCCCGCTCACCCCCGTCCGCTTCGGGACGGGCCCCGTTGGCTCCGAATGCCGCACTACTCCCGGGTGGTCGTGGGCCCGTAGCTTTGGAGAACCTTCATGTAGTTGGCCCGCTCGAAGGCCGCCGGCTCGGCCGTGTGCTGATGGCTCAGCACGCCCTTCATCTGCGCCACCGACTCATACTCTTTTTCCTGCATGATCCGCACCAACTCGGCCCGCACCTTTGAGAGGCGCCCGATCCCGTTGCGCAGCAAGGCCGAGCACATCATGGTCGCGTCCGCGCCGGCCAGGATCATCTTGGCCACGTCCTGGCCGCTGGAGATTCCGGTGCCGGCTGCCAGCGACGCATGCAGCCGGCCATGCAGCAGGGCGATCCACCGCAGCGGCAGGCGCATCTCCCAGGGCGTGCTGAGCGTCAATGTGGGCGCGGTTTCGAGCGTGTCTATGTCGATGTCCGGCTGATAGAAGCGATTAAACAACACCAGGGCGTCGGCTGCCGACTTGTCCAATCGCTGGGCCATGTTCGTAAGTGAGCTGAAGAAGGGGGACAGCTTCATGGCCACGGGGATCGAGACGCCGGCCTTGACGGCCTCCAGGACCGCCAGGTACACGTTCTCCACGTCCTCGCTGGTGAGGCGCGGATCGGTGGGGATATAGTAGACGTTCAGCTCCAGGCCGTCCGCCCCGGCCTGCTGAATCTTGCGGGCGTATGACACCCAGCCGCTGGCGGACAGGCCATTGAGCGAAGCGATGATCGGGATGCCGACCGCCTGCTTGGCCTGGGCGACGTAGTCCAAGTACTGCTCGGGCCCCAACTTGTAGTCCTTGGCCTGCGGGAAGTACGTCAGCGACTCGGCGAAGCGATCCGTGCCGTATTGCAGGTAGAACTCCAGTTGGCTGGCATCGTGTTCGACCTGCTCCTGGAACAGCGACCAGAGCACCACGGCAGCCGCGCCGGCTTCCTCCATGCGGCGCAGGTTGTCCAGCGACGAACTCAGCGGACAGGCCGACACGATCAACGGGTTGGCCAACTCCAGGCCCATGTAGGTGGTCTTGAGATCCATAGACGCCGCTCCTTTCGCTGCCTGAGCTTACGGCAGGATCGTTCGTTACATGGTATACGCGCCGGGGCCGTCTGACAAAGCAGCGCTGCCATAACCGCTCCCACCGTGTGTGGCTGAGCCGGCAAGAGGAGGGTCACGCCGGCGCTTCAACTGGCTGGCAGAACCGTGGCCGGCTAGCAGGCCCAGGCAGTGTCTGACATGCTCCCATGGGGTCCAGGCGCCCCATCTTTCAGGTC
>Ga0315289_10016297_pt1 | contig 10258 bp, 11 predicted proteins | sample YL17G11_40_MG_FD_203452 | JGI IMG/M metagenome (GOLD analysis project Ga0315289, IMG submission 203452) | Sediment microbial communities from Yellowstone Lake, YNP, Wyoming, USA - YL17G11_40 | ecosystem: Environmental > Aquatic > Freshwater > Lake > Sediment | place: USA: Wyoming | collected...
ACGCAGCCCGCTGTGCGGGCGTCGTCACGCTCCACCAATGGCAGGCATCCGAGCCCTCCCGCCGCAGAATCAGTGCATCCCCGTGGGGTTCGACCGCGTACCGGGTTCCCGGCCGCACTTCGCCCACCAGTTCGGGCGGGACGACAAGAGCGCCATGCTCGTCGGCCTGGATCGTGTGGCCCATATCTGAAATCATTGTACCGCTGGGAGTCCGGCCGTGGAGTGGTTGATTGAGAACCCAGTGGAGCGCGAGGCGATTATCAGGGTCCACCTGGCACGGGCGGTTCCGGCCAAAGGTGGGCGACGTGGTAGCCATGGGTGTGCGAAGCTTTTAGTTTCGGGAGGCACACAATGGCAAGACGCTCACTGGCTGTCGCGGTTTTTGTCGGGATGGCTTCGGTGGTCGCGCTCGGGCAAGCCGGGCCGGCAGGCGGCCATCCTCAACTGAGAACTCAAGGCACTGCCAGGCAGTTGATCGTGGACGGCCAGCCGTTCCTGATCATCGGCGGGGAGTTGCGCAACTCCAGCTCGTCGAGCCTGGAATACATGAAACCCATCTGGCAACGGATGGTGGACCTGAACTTCAACACCGTCCTGACGCCGGTTTCCTGGGAACTGGTCGAGCCGGAGGAAGGGAAGTTCGACTTCGCGCTGGTCGATGGCCTGATTCAGGAGGCCCGCCGGTACAACCTGCGCCTGGTCTTCCTGTGGTTCGGAAGCTGGAAGAACGGCCAGTCAAGCTACATCCCGGTGTGGGTCAAGAAGGACTACAAGCGGTTTCCCAGGGTTCGGGTTCGCAACGGCGAGACCATCGAGGTCCTGTCCACCCTGGCCGAGGCGAACTGGAAAGCCGACGCCAAGGCGTACGCCGCCCTCATGCGCCATATCCGGGAAGTGGACGGCGCGGACCACACCGTCATCATGATGCAGGTGGAAAACGAGGTGGGCGTGTTGGGGGACAGCCGGGACCGCAACGCGCTGGCCAACGAGGCCTTCGCCAGGCCGGTTCCGCGGGAACTGATGGAGTACCTACAGAAGAACAAGAACGAGCTGCTGGCCGAGGTCAAGAAACGCTGGGAATCCGCGGGCTTCAAGACCGCCGGGACCTGGGAAGAGGTCTTCGGCGCGGGGCCGGAGACCGACGAGATCTTCATGGCCTGGAACTACGCCCGCTACGTGGACCGGGTGGCGACGGCGGGTAAGGCCGAGTATGCCATCCCCGTGTACGCGAACGCCTGGCTAAGCTCGCCGAGCCGCAAGCCCGGGGAATGGCCCAGCGGTGGCCCGCTGCCGCACACCATGGACATCTGGCTGGCCGGCGGCCCGCACATTGACCTGCTGGCGCCGGATATCTACCAGGTGAACTTCCAGGAGTGGTGCCAGCGGTACGCCCGGCGCGGCAATCCGCTGTTTATTCCGGAGATGCCGGGTCAGATGGCGGGCCCGCGAAACGTCTTCTACGCCATCGGCCAGCACGACGCCATCGGCACCTCGCCGTTCGCCGTGGATTCGATCGAGAACCCCAAAGATGCGCCGCTCAGCAAGAGCTACGAAGCCATCGCCCAGATGGCGCCCCTGATTCTCAAGCACCAGGGCAAGGGCGAGATGGCCGGCTTCGTCCTGGACAAGGAGAACCCCGCGGTAAAGCGCCAACTGGGCGGGTACGACGTGGAGATCTCGCTGGACTCGATCTTTGGCCGCGGCGCTGAGCTCGGCTACGGCCTGATCATCGCCACCGGCCCCGACGAGTTTGTCGGCGTCGGCAGCGGCTTCCGCGTTGCCTTCAAGCCGAGGACTCCCGGCCCGGCGCTGGCCGGCGTCGGCGCGGTGGATGAGGGAGTCTACCGCAACGGGAAGTGGATCCCCGGCCGCCGCCTCAACGGCGATGAGAACGACCAGGGCCAGAAGTGTCGTTTCGACAGCCGCAGAATCAACATTGAGCGTTGCACCGTGTACCGCTACGAGTAGGCCGCCCGCGCTCCTCCAGCGGCGTGACCGGGTCGATGAACAGCCAGCACAGACCTGCTAGCACGTAGGCGAAGGCCATGCTGTATACGCTGAGCTGCCAGCCGCCGGGAAGCTGCATCAGGTAGCTGATCACCAGCGGGCTGACGGCGCTGCCCAGGTTGCCCATCATGTTCATCGACCCCGAGAGCGTCCCGGCGTACTTGCCGCCCACGTCCATGCAGGCGCCCCAGCTTCCGGGCATCAGTATGTCGTTGCCGAAGCTGGCCAGGCCCATGGCGATCATCGCCAGCCAGGGGTCGCGGATGCCGGCGTGCAAGACCAGCATGAGGCAGGCGCCGGCCGTGCCGACGTAGGCGATCAGCCGCCGGGCCTTGGCCACGCTGCCCATCCAGCGCGCCACGTGCGGGTTCAGGATTCCGCTGACCATACACCCCGCTCCGCCGAAGAACAGCGGGAAGATGGCCAGTTGCGCCGCTCGCTCCGGCGTCAGTCCCCGGTACTCCTGCAAATACGTGGGCAGCCAGGAGATGAAGAAGAACCAGGTGTAGGACACGAAGAAGTACTGCGCCCACAGCATCCACACGGTCAGCGAACCGATCAGCTTGCCCCAGGGTACGTCGCCGTGCCCGGAGGCCGTCTCCTCAGCCCCTTTGAGCAGCGCCAGCTCGGCGGCGTTGACGCCCTTGTGGTGGCGCGGGTTGTCGCGGTACCACCAGAAGAAGAAGACGGCCCAGACCACCCCGAGGCCGCCGAACAGCTCAAAGGCCCGCCGCCAGCTCATGAAGTGGAACACCCAGACCACCAGCACCGGGGTGAAGGCGCCCCCCCAGCGGGCGCTCATCCACATGATCCCCTGGGCCCGCACGCGCTCGTGCTGAGGCAGCCAGGTGGTGAAGGCCTTGGTCAGGTTGGGGAAGCAGCCGGCCTCGCCCGCTCCGAACAGGAAACGGGTCACCCAGAGCGAGACGAAGTTCCACGCCCAGCCCGTGGCGGCGGTGAAGAAGGACCACCACACTACAATGCGCATCAATACCCGCCGCGGCCCCAGCCAGTCCCCCAGCCAGCCGCCCGGGATCTCGAACAAAGCGTAGGCCCAGGCGAAAGCCGCGAAGATGGAGCCCATTTGGACCGCGCTAAGCCCGAGCTCGCGGCGCATGATGGGTGCGGCCTGCGAGATGCAGACCCGATCGATGTAGGTGATGACCGAGAGGGTGATCGCGAAAACGATCACCCAATGCCGCGTGCGCGTGGGCTTCTGATGAACCTCGGGAGCGGAGAAGGGCATGAGAAGGGATATCACATCACGGGGGAGGGGGGAAGTGCAACCGAAGACGGGAGTCTCATCCTGCGTGGGCGGCTCGATAAGAGCAGTGTGAGGCAGTTCCTCGAAGACGCCCGGAACATCCTGGAAGCCGCCGAGGCCGTCTCGGCCTCGGCAGGGGCGCTCACGGATTTCACCATCCTGATCTCGGCTGAGGGCTCGATCGAGATGCTGGCCGGCTCGGACTGGCCGCTGGAACGCTTGCTCCAGGAGCGCGGGGCCCGCACCGTGTACCGCATCAGCGAGCAGCGCGGCAAGGTGACCCTGGAAGGACGCTGCGGGCGGCAGAGCTGCCGTCTGGAAGCCGTGACGCCGGCGGAAACCGCCCGGCGGCTGCTGGCCGCTACAGCAGGCCCGCCTCGCGCAGGTGCTTGGCCGCTTCTTCGGGCGGGGTGGGGTTGATGTAGAACCCGCTGCCCCATTCGAAGCCGGCCACGCGCGTCAGCTTGGGAATCAGCTCCAGGTGCCAGTGGTAGTGGGGCATCTCGGGCTCCTGGACCGGCGCGGTGTGCAGGTTGAAGTTGAACGGCGGCTGCTCGAGCACCTTGTCGATCTTGCGCAGGACTGCGCGCATCAGCCAGCCCAGGTTCTCGATCGTGGGAATGTCGGCCTGCTCGAAATGCGACCGGTGCCGCCGGGGCAGGATCCACACCTCGAAGGGGAAGCGCGCCGCATAAGGGCAGATCGCCAGGAAATGATCCGTCTCCAGAACCACGCGGGTTCCCGTATCGGCCTCCTGCCGCAGCATGTCGCAGTAGACGCAGCGTTCCCGCAGCTCGTAGTAGCGGCGGGAGCCCTCCATTTCTTCCACCACCCGCTTGGGGATGATCGGCAGGGCGATGAGCTGGGAGTGGGGGTGCTCGAGCGTAGCGCCGGCGGCCTCCCCGTGGTTCTTGAAGACCAGGATGTAGCGCAGACGATGGTCCTTCTTGAGGTCCTGGATCCGGTCACGGAAGGCCCAGAAGACATCCTCGACGCGCTTTTCCGGCAGGTTGCTCATGGTGAGCTGGTGCTCGGGGCTCTCGATGACGACCTCATGGGCCCCGATGCCGTTCATGCGGTCGTAGATGCCCTCGCCGTGGCGCTCGAGATCGCCCTCGACGCGGAGGGCCGGAAACTTGTCGGGAACCACGCGGAGGGTCCAGCCGGGCTGGTTGGGGCCGCCCGTGGGCCGGTAGGCCAGCACCTCGGGAGGGGTGCGGCTTTCGTGGCCCGGGCAGAAAGGGCAGAACCCCTGGCCCTTGGTCACGACGCGTTCGCGAGCGAAGTCGGCGGGACGGAGGGCCCGGTCGGTGGCGACGATCAACCACCGCCCAGTGACGGGGTCCCTTCGCAGCTCAGGCACTCGCTAGCTCCTCCTGGCATCGGAAACACAGACTGGAAAGTCTGTGCCACCGGTGTGTCAACCTCAAGAGCGACTATTATAGCCCCCCGGCGCCCGGATGGCATCCTTCCGGTGAGCCAGAGCGGGCCGTTCGGCCAGCACCACGCTGACCAGGTCGAACCGGACGCGTTCCCAGGGGATGCCCGCCTGCCGGGCGTAGTGCCGCCCGGCGCTCACCAGCGCCGTCTCCTTGTCGCGGTCCACGTTGCGGCCGGGGACGCCGGCTTCGTCGCTGCGCCGCGTCTTGACCTCCACGAATACCAGGGTGTCGCCGTCCCAGGCGATCAGGTCGATTTCCCCGTTCCCGGACGGCGGGCGGTGGTTGCGCGCCACCACTGTCATGCCTTGCCGCTGCAGAAAGCGGTGCGCCAGGTCCTCGCCGCGCCGCCCGGTGGTCTGGTCGGCGGTCCACAGCTTGCGGCGGGCCCGATGGCGCGCCGCGTCAGCGCCACGCAGCAGCCATTGCCACATCTACACTTTCTCCAGCTCGAACTCGATCACCTTGCCACGCATCACGAAGCATAGGTACTGCTCCCAGAACCGGCGGAAGCGCCGGGAACGGTTGGCCAGAAACTCCACCCCGAGCCATCTCCACAAGGCAAGTAGGCGCAGGCGCACCGAAATCTCCCGGAACCTGCACTTCGAGTAGTAGCCGAACCCGCCATGCCGCTCGCCAAAGTAACGAAACGAGAAACTGGTCAGGTGCCAGCGGTGGCTGGGATCGCAGAAGGAGCTGAAATCGCTGTAGTGCGGCGTGACCACCTCCAGTCGCCCCCCGGGAGCCAGCAGCCGGTGGAACTCCTCCATGGTCCGGATCACGTCGGAGACGTGCTCGATCACGTGGACGGCGCGCACCCGGTCGAAGACGCCGCCGGCAAACGGGTACGGAGTGCGGTCCAGGTCGCAGAGCACATCCGCCCGGCTGGCCGGGTTCCGGTCGATGCCGATGGCGCCGGGGAGTTTGTTCCGGCCGCAGCCGACGTCCAGGATCCGCAGCATGGGCAAGGCGCAAGCGATTATACTACGCCGGCAGGCCCCGCTCAGGGGGTGCTGAAAAAGTCCTTTGCCAGCCGGCTACGAGCACAGGCTGAATGCCTGTGCCACGGAAACTCAAGGCTTCACTGGCCTCCGTGGCACGGACTTCAGTCTGTGCCGGACTTTTTCAGCACCCGCTCAGGCGCGCGGCAGGGCGGCCAGACAGTCTTCCAGCATATCCAGCGCCAAGTCAGCCTGCTCGGGCGTGATGGTGAGCGGCGGGCAGAGGCGCACCGTACTCTCCCCGGCGCCCAGCACCAGCAAGCCGCGCCGGAAGGCCATCTCCAGCAGGCGGTCCCGAAGCTCGGGGGCCTTCCGCCGGGAATGCGGATCGTGCACCAGCTCGAAGCCGATCATCAGGCCCAGCCCGCGCACGTCGCCCACGCAGGGGAAGCGCTCCGGCCAGCGGCGCATCCGCCCCAGCAGGCGCGCGCCCATCTCGGCGGCGTTGCCGATCAGCCCCTCCTCCAGCAGCTCCAGGGTGGCCAGCGCGGCGGCCACCGACACCGGGTTACCGCCGAAAGTCGAGGCGTGCGCCCCCGGGAGCCAGTTCATCAGTTCGGCCCGCGCGATCATGGCTCCCAGCGGCAGCCCGCTGGCGATCCCCTTGGCCACGGCGATGATGTCCGGGACCAAACCGAAATGCTCGGCGGCCCACATCCGCCCCGTGCGCCCCATGCCGGACTGCACCTCGTCCAGGATGAGCAGAATCCCGTGCTCGCGCGCCAGCCGCTGCAATTCGTCGAAGAACATCTGGGGCGGAACAATGTAGCCGCCCTCGCCCTGCACCGGCTCCAGGACTATGGCCGCCACCTCCTCGGGCGGCAGCGTGGTGCGAAACAGCCCCTGGATGGCCTGGACGCACTCCAGCGCGCAACTGGCCGGAGCGCCGCCGTAGGCGCAACGGTAGCAGTAAGGGTACGGCACGTGATGCACGCCGGGGATGAGCGGGCCGAACCCGCGGCGCTGCACGCTCCGGCTGGCGGTCAGCGAGAGCGCGCCCAGGGTGCGCCCGTGGAACGCGCCCAGGAAGGCCACGAACTTGTCGCGCCCCGTGCTGTAACGCGCCAGCTTGATGGCGGCCTCGATGGCCTCGGCGCCCGAGTTGGCGAAGAACACGCGCCGGGGCAGGCCGCCGGGAACCGTAGCCGCCAGCCGCTCGGCCAGCTCCACCATGTTCTCGTAGTAGAAGTCCGTGCCCGACATGTGGAGCAGGCGGGTAGCCTGCTGCTGAATGGCCTCGACCACCCGCGGATGGCAGTGACCGGTGGTCACCACGGCGATGCCGGCGCTGAAGTCCAGAAACCGGTTGCCGTCCACGTCCTGGATGATCGCGCCCTGGCCCCGCTCGACCACCAGCGGGTAGGGCCGCGTGTAGGACGGCGACAGAGTCTTGCGATCGCGCTCGATTACCGCCCGCGCCCGCGGACCGGGCAGGCTGGTGAGGATCTCGGGAAAGTCCGGGCGGACCGCTTCGCTAGTGAGTCTCATGACACTCCCTCTCCCCTGCAATTCTTTTCGGAGACAGGGCGCGAACTAGTCGCCGCCGAACAACCCGGGTCTGGCGCTGGCGGGAACCCGGTCCATGCCTTCAATCTACCACGCCCGGCGCCCACCCAGGGTCCGTAATCCGTACGTTAAGAAAATGTCCGGCCAGGGGGCCGGACGCGGACGGGGCGTCCGCCCTACGACGGTCCGCAGTAGGGCGGGTCCCCTGACCGCGAGCCAGCCCCCCGGCTGGCTCACCCAAGCGGTGACCACCCCAGGAACTGGCACGCCACGCCACTGGGCGTCTCGCCGAGGCAATCGCTCGCTACGTACGGATTACGGAGGGTGGTGCCGGCCCCGGCGCGGCCGATAAGCAGGAACAGGGACGCCATGGTCGAGGGCATCCAGGCGGTGGCTCGCGGGGCAGACTCCCAGGAGTACGCCCAGTCTCCGCAGACGGCTCGGGCTGATGCCGCTCGTCGCACGGTGCCTGGCGCCGCCCAGGAGGCCGCAGCCGGCCTCAGCAGCGTGGAACTGGCGCAGGTTGCCAAGCTGGCGGTCATAGACCGGCACGTGCGCGCCCACGAGCAGGCCCACCTGGCTGCCGCCGGACCCTACGCTAAGGGCGGCCCTTCTTACAGCTATGTGAGAGGTCCGGATGGCAACCTGTACGCGGTCGCCGGGGAGGTCGCGCTGGATTGCTCCCCGGTGCAGGGCGACCCGGAGGCCACTATCGAGAAAGCCCGCGTGATTCAGGCCGCCGCCAACGCCCCCGCCGACCCCTCCACCCAGGACCGCATGGTAGCCGCCGCCGCCGCGCGCATGGAGCAGGCCGCGCGGCAGGAACTCGATCAGCAACGGCAGGAGCAACTCCTCCGAACGGCGTACGGCCTCCCGGATGTCCAGCCCCCGGGCAGTCTGTTCTCGCTGGCGGCTTGAAGCCGCCGGGACGCAACCGCACCTGCCAGCTTTCTGGCAAAGGTCAGGTTTTTGGCGTCGCGCCGGCAGCTAACACCTGGAGTTTCAGCGCCTTGCCGCCTGGTAGGAAACGTGCATCCCGGCAGGTTGCCATGCTGGATCCTGTGGCCCGCAGCCTGGAACGCTACATGGACGTGCTCAGCGCCCGGCAGCGGCTGGTGGCGTCCAATATCGCCAATGCCGACACGCCCGGCTACAAGACGCAGGATCTGGACTTCCAGGCCGAGTTACGCAGCCTGATCCCGGGCGGCGCGCCCCACGTGGTCCAGGTGGCGGGCCTGGAAGTCCACAACGACGGCAACAATGTCAACCTGGACCGCGAGGCCCGCCTGCTGGCCGAAAACGCCCTGCGTTTCAGCCTGGCTTCCAACCTGCTGCGGGCGCAGATCCGCATGGTTCGCTCTGCCATCCAGGAGGGAAGGAGCTAATGAGCCTGTTCTCCGTGTTGTCGGTGAGCGCCTCGGGCATGGCGGCGCAACGCACCCGGGCCGCCCTGCTGGTCGAGAACCTGGCCAACGCCGAGACCACGCGCACGCCCGAGGGGGGACCCTACCGGCGCAAGGACGTGGTTTTCTCGAGCGAGCCGGTCCCGTTCACCGGCGTGTTTGAGACAGCGTTGAGCGCCTCGGAAACCGGCGTGTCGGTGGCGGAAATTATCGAGGACACCCGCGAGCCGGAGAGACGCTACCAGCCCGGGCATCCCGACGCGGACGCGGATGGATACGTGGCCTACCCGCGCATCAACCCGGCCGAGGACATGATTGACTTGATATCGGCGGCGCGCGGCTATCAGGCCAACGTGGCGGCTATCTCGGCGGTCAAGGACATGATCCAGCGCTCGATCGAGCTGCTGCGCTGACGGGAGTGCCCGCCGTGTCGTCTCCCATAACGCCTGTCGGAGCGGACCGGATACCGCTAGTGATCGAAGCCTTGGGCGAGCGCCGGCGCTCGGGCGGCTTTGAGCGCGTGCTCCAGGAGACCATTCGCCAAGTCGAAGATTACCGTCAGAGTGCCGATAAGAGCGTCGAGGCGCAGCTCGTCGGCCAGGGCGAGGAGTTGCACCAGACGATCCTGGCCACCCAGCGGGCCGAACTGGCTTTCGAGCTGTTCTTGCAGGTCCGCAACAAGGTGGTCCAGGCCTATCAGGAGATCATGCGCATGCAGATGTGAGCGCGGCGCGGCACGTTGGCAGGCAGGATAAGAAACCGGGCAGACCGACTCGATGAACCAACTGAAGAAGCTGCTGGCGAGCCTGAGCCTGCGGCAGCAGATCACGATCGTGCTGGCCGCGGCGCTGGTGGCGGGATCGGTGGCCCTGATCACGCGCTGGGAGCGCGAGCGGGATTACCGCCCCCTGTACACCGGGCTGAGCCCGGAGGACGCCGGCGGCGTGGTCCAGAAGCTTCGGGAGGCGGGGGCCGACTACCGCGTGGGGGACGGCGGGGCCTCGGTGCTGGTGCCGTCGGAAAGGGTGGCCGAAACGCGCCTCCAGATGGCGGCCTCTGGCCTGCCGCGCAGCGGGCGGGTGGGCTTCGAGCTGTTCGACAAGACCAACTTCGGCATCACCGACTTCGCCGAACAGATCAACTACCGCCGGGCTCTGGAAGGCGAGCTGGAGCGCTCGGTCATGTCCCTGTCGGAGGTCCAGCACGCCCGCGTGCACGTGACGTTTGGGAAAGACTCGATCTTCCTGGAAGCTCGCCAGCCCGCTAAGGCCAGCGTCATGGTGCGTCTGAGGCCCGGCGCTCGGTTGGCGCCGCCCAAAGTGCAGGCGGTGGCGTACCTGGTGGCCAGCGCCGTCGAGGGCTTGCAACCGGAGGCGGTCTCGGTGGTGGACATGAACGGGAACCTGCTGAACCGGCCGCGTCGCTCCGATTCGCTCGACGGGGAGCAGTCTTCCCAAGCCACGCTGGATTTCCGCCAGCAGATTGAAAAAGACCTGCTGGCCAAGATCAACACCACGCTCGAGCCGCTGCTCGGCCCGGAGAAGTTCCGCGCCGGGGTTTCCGTGGAGTGCGATTTCTCGGGTGGCGAGCAGAGCGAGGAGACTTTTGACCCCAACCGCTCGGTGATGGCCAGTTCGC
>Ga0315289_10016298_pt1 | contig 10257 bp, 11 predicted proteins | sample YL17G11_40_MG_FD_203452 | JGI IMG/M metagenome (GOLD analysis project Ga0315289, IMG submission 203452) | Sediment microbial communities from Yellowstone Lake, YNP, Wyoming, USA - YL17G11_40 | ecosystem: Environmental > Aquatic > Freshwater > Lake > Sediment | place: USA: Wyoming | collected...
CCTACCGCTACTGCGAACGGCGTCGAGAACCTCCCTGTGCCGACTCCGACTTCCAGTCCAAGGCCTCCTTGTGGGATTAGCTTGCTGACAGCTTCAATCTCGGAACGGTAGACCCACTGGTGTCTCGTGAACCACTCTTCATACCGCTCATGGAAGGTTTCGAAGACTCGAATTGTATCTGGGGCCTTCTCAGTCGATCTTTCGGAAGAGCTCACACGGATTCCTCTGACGACCGCTCACGATCAGTTGCTGCTGGGAAAACTTATATTTTGTGCAGGCGCACAATAATAATCGATTCAAAATGAGCTACTGGGGTTTCGGAAGAGGGCGCGGCCGTGGATACGGCCGGAGATGGGGGTCCCAAGGAGGCCCAAGTCAAGGCGTCGGATACGGCCCTGGACAAGGGTTTGGAAGGGGGATGGGCCCAAACCAATTCCAGTTCTGCAGACAGTTCCCCGACAGGCCGAGAGGATGGTGGGCCAATCCAGCTTACTCCAATCTGATGCCGACGCAATACGCTCAGCAAGAGGCAAATCAATACCAATACATGCAGCCTCCCGCGTACTTGCAGCGTCCCGAGCCGCCTAGCCATCCTCAGTTCTCCCTGCAAGGCCTCGCAACGCACATGAGCTGCGCGCATTTCAGCAATGGTCTCTGCACACTACGAGGAGCATCTGTACCCGCGAATGGGCCGGCCTGCCCGAGCTTTACCGCTGTCACGTGGTAGTCGGTGAGCGATTGCACGTCCAAGAGATGTTGGTCGGGAAGGGATGAGTTACCGTTTTGATCCCTCGCCTACAAGGTTTTCGACATCGCTTGGGTCGGGCAGGATCCAAGCTAGGCCCGCCCCGGAACATCCGTGCCTCATGTTCCGTCACCTCGTGGTTAAATGATGCCAAGTCGGTCTAGGCATCGGCAAGGAGTTAAACTGATGAGTTGTAAGAGCAGAGGCCTTTGGCTGGGCTATGTGCCGACCGCCGCACCAATGAAAATTCTCGCCAGGTTCCTCTCTCTTGTTTGAGTTGGTTTGGTTGAGAGCGGTTGGCTCTCTCATGTGGCTTGTAGGGTGTGAGTTGTCCTCCATTCCAGGCGCTTAAGCTTTCTCTCTAGAAGATCTCTCCTCTCGCATGATAGGCCTCGTTCTTCGACGGCACATGATACATTGCGACGAGCATCTTACGGGCTACGGCAACGATCGCTCTCTGGTAACCACGTCGTTTCATGACGCGTAAGTAGAAGCCCGGTGGTCTTGGATCGTGACGTGATGCATGCTGCGCGGCTTCGACGAGTATCCATCGTATCCGTTTGACCCTCCTTCACGATGTGACCATGAGTCGTCTTGTCGACTGACTGCCTCGTGCCAGGCGCAAGTCCAGCATACCTGACAAGTTTCTTCGCGGATGGGAATCGTTTCACGTCGCCGATCTCGCTTGCGATGAGCATCGCACTGTAATAGTCGATGCCTGTGAAACCCATTAGAAGCTTCACGTCAGGTCGACCGACGGCTTCTTGAGCGATCTTGCTGGTGAATGCGTCTATGTGGGCTTCGAGCTCTTCGAGTCGCTGAAGATTCACTTCCAGAATTGTCTGATCGATGCTTGGCAGTTTGAGGGTTCTTGACCATTCAAGGCTTTTTCTTGCCGAACATGTCCGTGTAGGCGGGTTGAATCTCGTACTTGTCGAGTAGGCTGTGGATGCCAGAGGATAGGTTCAGTTCTACGCCGGCCATGGTCCAAGTCATTCCATACCTCCGGCCCATAGTCTTCTCCGTATGCGTGAATCACCTACGGGTCTCAGTTGAAACTGGGACGCATCGACTCGGGTATCTCGCGGCTCACATTTCTCGTCATGATGAATCTGATCTTGTTTGTTGCGGCCCACATCCTCCTAGCCAGGACCTACCGAAGTAATCTCTAGCAGTCCGGGTGTGAGTTTGGGCAACCCCATTATTTCTGCACGGGGCCCTTCGGAGTCCAATCCCTCCTTGAATTGACTTGTGAGAGGCAGCCAGGATTCTCAACGAACAGCGTGTTGAGGGCCTCTCCGGCCACGAGATCGACCAGAACACCAACCAGCTTTGAGGTTCCAATGTCAACCACGTACCCGTACATCTCTGAGGTCGTGTCACCACGTTCCAACGCACAGACTTGGCTGAGAGTGGGAAGAACCTCAGTAACATCCCATTGGTATTCGCGAAGAAGACGTGGAAGTATGGGTAAGAGGTTGTGATCAATACGAGGGTTCGGGAGGTGTCCGTAATATCGCAGTGTCTGTATGAGACGCTCCGGGTCAGGCAGAACATCAGAGAGCGTTGGCTGAGGAACTGTAACGTGCACCTTGACGACGCCCGGATTCAGGCGTACCTCTCGTTCTTGGCCGGTTGACTGGACCTGTCTGATTCTTAGCCCGGTCTCTTCAGGGATCTTGACGACGAGGCTCTCTCTGGGATGGACTTGACAGGCTAGTCTGTATCCTTGGCGAATTTCCCTCTCCGTAAGAAGATCCTGCTCTGAGTGGGTGAGTTCGCCGAGGCTTTCACCGTTCTCCGCGATGATTACTCGAAAGGCGCCAAAATGGAGTGATGGGGCCGCTCCGTGCGCCTGACCTCTCGACGCCGAATGTATTACGCCCTTTTTTTTTGAGCCGAGATTGCGCCGGATGGGATGGATGATGCCCCATTTTGTAATATTCTACATAAAGCGCATAAATAGTGCGTTGAAAGATTTAATAGTGCAGAAAACGAACAAATTATCCGATCAGGGATGAGTGGCAATTTTGAGCCTTTTCACCGAAGAGAAGAATCTGCAGAAAGAAGTGAGAGAACTGACCGCTCCGACCGAAAGTGGAGCCGCCGCCCAGAAAGCTTATCCTAGGCCTGAAAAGACCGAACTAGAGGCACAAGCAGCCAAACGCCTGGAAGTTGAACCTCAGCCTCTCATTGAACTTCGTAGATCAGAGGCCATCTACGAAGAGGCGAAGAAGATCCTCCCCTCAGGCGCCTCATCGAACGTCAGAATCTACAAGCACGAGCCCTTTCCAGTCATTTTCGAGCGTGGAAAAGGCTCGAGAGTCTGGGATGTCGACGGAAACGAATACATTGATTACCTGTTGGCTTACGGGCCTCTGATCCTAGGACACTGTCACCCAACCGTCGTCAACGCCATTAGAGAACAGATCCAGAAAGGAACGATGTTCGGAACAACAACCGAACTCGAAGTCGAAGTCGCGAAGAAGATCGCGAGCATGGTCCCGGGGGCCGAGATGGTAAGCTTCAGCAACACCGGCACAGAATCGACAATGGAGGCCGTGCGGATTGCCCGCGCGTTTACAGGCCGCGACAAGATCCTCAAATTCGAAGGACACTATCACGGCCACCACGACTACGTCCTATTCAGCGTGGAATCTCCGTCGAGTGTTGCCGGGCTTGAATCTGCACCGGCCAAACTCGCCTTCTACCCAGGCATTCCGGAAGATATCGCGCATACGGTGATCGTCGCGCCTTGGAACAACCTCTCTGCGCTTGAGAGGACATTGAAGAAGTACGCAAGCGACATTGCCGCAGTGATCATGGAACCCGTCGTCGGAAGCTCAGGCATAATCCCACCAGCCGAAGGATACCTGAAAGGCGTCCGAGAGCTGACGCAGAAACTCGACGTTCTGCTGATTTTCGATGAGATAATGACGGGCTTCCGCATCGCGAGAGGGGGCGCTCAGGAATACTACGGAGTCACAGCAGACCTCGCCTGCTTTGCAAAAGCACTCGGAAACGGCGCGCCAATTGCCGCTGTCACCGGCCGAAGAGACGTGATGGGAATGATAGGCCCTGGCAAGATCGGCTACGGCGGAACGTACAACGCCAATTCGCTGAGCCTATCCGTGTGCAACGCCACCCTAGATGTCTTGTCGAAGGATGATGGCGAAGTTTTCTCGCGGATGAACTCAACGACCAAGAAACTGATGGATGGACTTCAACAAGCCTGCGATAAGACCGGACACGACGCAGTGGTTCAGGGGGTTGGCCCAATGTTCCAGCTGTACTTCACGAGGTTGAAGAAGATCGGCACTTACAGGCAGAGCCTGCAGTGCGACTATGAGAAGTTCAAGGACTTCCGCGAGGATATGCTTGAGAGAGGGGTCTACTTCCATCCCGACGGAACGGAGAGATTCATGGTCTCAGCAGTGCATACGACTGAAGACGTTGAGAAGACGTTGGCGGCTGCGGAAGATTCGCTGAGCAAGCTGCCCAAGAGATACTATAGGTCTCGGCCTAGAGATCGCTAGGCGCTCTCGACTGTCTGAGTCTTGCCGAAGTACAGACCGAACAGCCAGTCAAAGCTCCCTGACAGTGTTCGCCAGTAGAACATCGCGAAACCCTTCTTCATCACGTAGCGTATCCGTGATGGATGTATTTTCTTCACAGGCATGTCGCATGATCCGATCACAAATGATGCTTTGCCTGAACGCTAAGAGCTACAAAGATAGCGGCCCATCCGGCTCACAGCCAGCTGGATGACGCGCTCACTATACGAGACGGACGACATCGACAGAACGCAGCACGAAAGGCTATACGGATGTCGCTCGAATATCAGATCGCCGAGATTGTAGTGCAAGGGACGGAGGCAAAGAGTGAACATGGACCACATTGCTTTCGGGCCGGTTCCGTCGAGGCGTCTAGGACGCAGCTTGGGTATCAACAACATCCCCCCGAAGATCTGCAGCTACTCCTGCATCTACTGTCAATTGGGACGAACCAGCAACATGCGTGTCAGCCGCCAGACCTTCTACGAACCCCAGGAGCTCGTGAAGCGTGTCCAAGAGAAGGTGGAAAGCGTAAGGAAGATCGGTGAATCGATTGATTACCTCACATTCGTGCCGGACGGCGAGCCCACGCTGGACATCAACCTTGGACGTGAGATTGAGCTTCTGAAACCATTGGGCATCAAGATCGCTGTGATCACCAATGCCTCACTCATGTCGCGACCCGACGTCAGAGATGACCTCATTCAGGCAGACTGGGTTTCTCTCAAGGTGGATTCCACACAAGAGGACCTGTGGCGTAGAATCAATCGTCCACAGGGGACATTGCAACTGCGCGCGACATTAGATGGCATGATCGACTTCTCGAGCAGTTATCATGGTGATCTAGCAACAGAGACTATGCTGGTTAGGGCCCTTAATGACAATGATCGTCATGTCGAAGAAGTGGCCGGCTTCGTTGCTCAACTCAAACGTGCTAGGGCTTACCTGTCGATTCCAACGAGGCCACCTGCGGAAAAGTGGGTTCAGCCTTCACGGGAGGAGACTATCATCCGCGCATACCAGACCTTCAGCGAGAGGCTCGACAACGTAGAGTATCTCATAGGTTATGAGGGCAACGCGTTTGCGTCCACGGAAGATGTTGAACAGGACATACTCAGCATTACGGCAGTACATCCTATGAGAGAGCAAGCCGTGCGCGAGTTACTGGCAAGAGCGAACGCTGAATGGTCTGTTGTGGAGAAGCTGGTGACCCTAGGTCAACTCATTCGGACGGAATATGAAGGACGATACTTCTACATGAGGAAGCTTCACGGAACGTAGCGTGACACGGAGCCTTCGAAATTGGAGCATGAGCGAACATCGACGCCGTCAGATTCCGTGAAGGAGGCGATGCTCCACGAGAAGCTATCAGATGGCTCTGTACGCTGCAACCTGTGCGCTCATCGATGCGTAATCGCGCAGGGTAAGCGCGGCATTTGTCACGTGCGAGAGAACGCGAATGGGAGCCTGTACACGCTCGTCTATGGTCGTCTCATCGCCGAGCATGTGGACCCGGTGGAGAAGAAGCCTCTTTATCACTTCTATCCCGGCTCGACCGCCTACTCTATCGCGACGCCTGGCTGCAACTTCCACTGTGAATGGTGCCAGAACTGGGAGATCTCCCAGACGCCGCGGCAGCAACATCTCATCACAGGAAAAAAGACGCGTCCGGACGAGATCGTAGCCGCTGCGCAGCGCTCCGGCAGCCGTAGCATTGCCTACACCTACACGGAGCCGACCGTGTTCTTCGAGTACACTCACGATACCGCTCGACTGGCACACAGGGCCGGCCTCGCGAATGTCTATGTCACCAACGGCTATATGACCGGGGAGATGCTGGAGACACTACGCCCCTACCTAGATGCGGCAAACGTAGACCTGAAGGCCTTCCGTGACGAGACGTATCGGAAGTATGTCGGCGCGCGGCTACAGCCGGTCCTCGACAGCCTCAAACTCATGAAGCGGCTCGGCATCTGGCTCGAGGTGACCACACTCATCGTTCCGGGAATCAATGACGATCCTGAAGAACTACGTGATGCTGCGCAATTCGTGGCCGGCGAGTTGGGGGTGGACACTCCTTGGCACATCAGCCGCTTCTTCCCCGCCTACGAAATGGTAGACTTACCACCGACCCCAGTGGCGGTGCTTCAGTACGCGCGGAAGATAGGACTGGAGGCCGGACTGCAGTACGTATACGTGGGCAACATCCCGGGTGACGAGAGCACCCACTGCCACAGCTGCGGCAGGCTGTTGATCCGGCGTTCGGGGTACCTGATTCTGGAGAACAACATCGAACTCGATCAGCGCTGCCCTGACTGCGGCGCCAGAGTCGCCGGAGTGGGAATGAGAGAGACTGCGCCATCGTGAGAAATTGAGAGTCAACGGATGTATGTGCCGCTTGACGAGCGAACAGTCAGTCTGAGTCTGGGGGAAGGCTGTTCCGGCCCCATCTCGCAAGTTCTTGGAGCCTCTGAACCAACGAGGATGCTAGACCTGTGATGTCGCTCAACGCTTGGGAGTCTGTTTCTCGCACTAGTCGGTCTCTGTATCGGGCTAGAGAACATGAAACAAAGTCGGGACCCAATGGCGGAATCGGCTACTTATTTGAGGCTCTTCCGTTGAACATTGAGTATGAAGAGTACAAGAGGCGAGCATGGTTCTAACGCGTTTGCGAGACGACGTTGAGCTCGACCTACGGATTCCGCGCCGTCTGAGTCCGTCTTGATCGAGAACCTCAGATGTCGATCTGGAACGCCGCTCTCACGGCGAGGCCGATGAGGAAGCTGAGCGCGGCCACGCCCAAGCTGACGACAGCCATCTCAGCGAACCGCTTGCCGAAAGGCTGGTCCTGGGCGACAGAGACATAGTAACTGAACACCACGATCACACCCATTGCCAACGCGAGCGCGATCCCCAGAGCCTCATAGACGCCGAAATGCAGAAGATACGGCATGACCAAAAGAACCACCGTGATCAGGTACGCCACGCCAGTGTACACCGCCGACTTCACTGGGCTCTTCCCAGTGTCCTCGTGTCGAGTAGATAGATACTCCGATGCAGCCATCGAAAGGGAGGCCGCGACTCCCATGATCAGAGCCACGACGCCAACCAGAGGAGCGTTCTGAAGGGCGAAACTGAACCCTGCAAGCGATCCCGTCAACTCGACCAAGGCATCGTTGAGCCCCAAGACCACCGAGCCTACGTATTTGAGGCGTTCCTCATCAAGCATGGCGATAAGCGCTCGCTCGTGTTTCTCCTCCTCACGTGCTATTGTACTGGCAGTTGGAACGCTGGCTCCGAGCGCCGCATAGTTGTGCTTGGCTGAGGCTTCGCCCCGTTCCATGTGTTTGATGCTGAAGGTAAGGCCGAAGAGCCACGCGATGATCACATAGCGCCAGTATAGCAGCCGGTCAGGCTTCACTTCCTGACGAGTCAGTGTTCTCCAAAGCTCATAGTGCCTCTTCTCGTCGGCCGCGATCCTTTCCAACACGTCCCTGTTGTGAGGGTCACTAGTCGACTGGGCTAGTTTCGTGTAGATCTGATGTTCGGTGATCTCGTTGCGCTGCGCTCTAAGCATTGCCTGCACCATTGAATTATCATGCACCAGACAACCACCTCCTGCGCACTTGCTCGGCCTCAAACATCCGTCCGATTGCTATTTCCAAACCTCTCTCTTGAGCGATGTCACTTTTCATTGGTCGTCGTCCAACTTGCCGAATGCGTCTCTCCTGCAACACCGCACCATGGTACACGTATACGCCAAGAGGTAATTTGAATATCGATTCAATAATCAAGACAATGGTCACGTTCGACGGAGAATAGCCGAATGAGTGCGACGCGTTGGAGAGGCAGAAGTAACGTGTAGTGATTACACTCGGGCCTATATGTAACTTCCAGCATATACGCCATCGTGTGGCCTATGGGGGCGTGTTTTCAGTTCAACTCGAGAGACGTGGCGATCGTGGCGATAGCTTCCGCGACACTAGGAGCGGTCGAGTCGATAATCTTCAGCGCTTTCTATCCCCTGCTCCCGCCAATCGTCATTGTCCCTTTTCTGACCTGCTTCTTCTTCGGCGTGACTCTGGCGTTTTCGAAGAAGCAGCTAGCGATAGGTGTTGTCGGCTTCCTTGTGACGGCGCTGGTCAGGGGCACGATGATGCCCGGACAGCTCATGATACCGGTCTACGGCTTACCATTCCAAGGCGCCAAAACTGAGAACAGGCATTCATGCCGAATCGTGGGCTTTGCATGATCGGCACTCCACGTTCTGTACGCCGTAGTCTTGGCTCCATTGGTCTTCTCTGTGCGCCAGCTACGGCTGTAGTTTCTTGGGTCAGAGCATTAGCTGGGACTTTTGAATTGTCCCTTGCGATTTGTGCTGTTGCTTTCGGTCTCTTCGGAATGCTGTGCGCCGACGCGGGCTGTCGAACGGGCTTACTCCTGCGCTCCAAAGTTGGTCCCGGAGGCTCTATGCTGTGATGCTTGAAGAGCTCAAGCGAGTTTGGTACGACAAGGTGCTGAAGCACGGCCTAGCGGATGAGCGAGTCATCATACATACGCGACCTCTCAAGTCCGAAGAAGTAATCGGGAAACCCACACGTGCTGGCTATCCTCTGCTGCGAGGCAAAGAGGTAATGATACAAGCCGACCTGAGGGGCGGCTTGGGGCAAGCGTTCACGGATGAGCCTTCGGAATTCGCGGGCCCGGCATCAGAGCTACAGGGCCTCCCTCTGGACACGAACGCTTCCACAGCGCTGTTAGTCGCGGCCATTAACGCGACGTATGCATTTCTGGGCTTGATTGACGGAACAAGGCATTGCAGAGATTCTGGACCAGAGGACTGCGCTACAAGGACCGCGGAGTATCTAGCGGGAAGACACGATCTAGACATGAAGGTTCTGATGATAGGGTTCCAGCCAGCGATAGCCCACCACCTTGCCAAGAGGTTCAGGCTGTTTCGAGTGACCGATATGGACAGTGAAACGATCGGCAAGCTCATAGTACGAGGCTCCGTGGAGTCCTACGATCGCAATTTGGAAGCCCTCGAATGGAGCGACACCGTCATAGCCACAGGCTCGACTCTCGTGAACGGATCGATCGACGAAATTGCTCGCCGAGCCGGCGGCAAGTCCCTGTACTTCTACGGCGTGACCATCGCGGCGGCCGCCTACGAGCTTGGACTGAACAGACTCTGCTACGAGAGCAAATGACTAGACGACGTGCCGCTTTCTCCGCACTGGTGCCTTTTCGCTCTGCTGATTTCGCCATACTGACCATGTGATGTCTGGAAAATGGCGCTCCTAGCTGACGGCATGACCAGGAGACGAATCTGATGGCGCTTCCAGCTGCCTGATGCGGGTTCTCGCAACCTCAAGCTCTTTTTGAGCCTCGACAATCCGAGACTCCAGCTCAGCGACTCTCTGCCTCAAGGCCTCAGCCTCGTTTGCGGATTCCGACAGCTTCTCTTGGAGATCATGGATCGCAGATTTGGCGTCTGCTTTGGCAGCATCCAGCTCTCTCCTGGGAACCGATTCTGACAGTCTGCACTCGCGCTCTCTGCTCTTCCCATCTGCCGCGTCCAGCTTCTCACGGGTTTCGCTCAATGCAGCTTCCAGCCGATTTGCCCTGTCCACCAGAGCGTCTGCTTCGGTCCTCGGTATGGAGGCAGCCAGCTTGGTTTCAAGATCGACAACCTTTGACTGTAGTTCACCCTCAAGGGCTTCACGGTCTCCGACGTTCGATTTGACTAATTCGAGATCTCGTCTTGCGCGCCAGAGGTTCGCCCCCAGCTCGCTCGCCTTAGCCTCTAACTCAGCTTTTGGGACCGACTTCACCAGCCTGGCTTGTAGTTGCGCGAGCTGTTCGCGGAGGGAGTCCGCCTCCGACTTCGAAGCAGCGAGCTCCTTTTCGAGCTCTTCGACTTCGGCGCGTATTTGATCAGTTTCGCTTCTCGGCACA
>Ga0315289_10016299_pt1 | contig 10257 bp, 8 predicted proteins | sample YL17G11_40_MG_FD_203452 | JGI IMG/M metagenome (GOLD analysis project Ga0315289, IMG submission 203452) | Sediment microbial communities from Yellowstone Lake, YNP, Wyoming, USA - YL17G11_40 | ecosystem: Environmental > Aquatic > Freshwater > Lake > Sediment | place: USA: Wyoming | collected...
CTCTTGAGTCCTGAGGAGACCGATCTCGGCTCCCTTCTCCGAACCGATCAGATTTTGGCCGCCTTCGCCGCGGGTGACGGAAAGATAGGCCGTCCGCAAACACCGGCCCTTCGAGAGATACGCTAAAACAGAGGAATTTTCATCGTCCGGATGAGCTCCGATGAAGAGAGCGCTCCCTAGAACGTTGAGCTTGTGAAGGGCGATTTCCAATTCCGCACTATTGGGGATCTGGCCCTGCTGGGCCCGGGCCGACATGGGAAGCAGCAGACTCAAGCTAAAAACGACCGCAAAGCACTTCTTCATGTTAAACCCATCCTTCGACCGGAAGGAGCAGCGTTTCCGGAAAGCAATTCTTTAAATAAAACTATTGGTTATTGCGCCAATTTGATCTTGAACGGTATTTTCAATTGTTCCCAATGGAGGTAAGCGGTCGCCGAGGTCCCCGTTAAGTCATCGAACCCGTACGTCAACCACTCTTCGTGGGGAGCTTTGACCGGGGTCACGGTCACCCGGAGGGCGTCTTCCTCCTGGCTGTAAGCGAAGCTTCCCCAGGCCGCGCTGTTCTTGCTGAAGATAATAACCCAATCTTTATCCGAAGGGATCATATGGATGGCGTACTTGCCCGCGGCCAATTTATTCCCTTCGATCAGAATGTCCTTGTTGAATTCAATAATCGTATTCTCGTTGGCGCCGGCCCGCCAGGGAAAGGGTTTGTTCATCGAATATTGGTTTCCCGGAGCCATACCATACGGCACCAACTCACCCCATATTTTTCTCCCTTTGACGCCAGGCCGGCTGTACTGGATGGTGATGTCGGTGTCGGCGCCGAGTCTTTGCAGGACGCTGGCTTTGGGGCTCGGCCGGACTTGGCCTCTCTGGGCGAAAGAGGCGGACGGCAGGGCCAGCAGCGCAATGAGGCCCAGGGCGAGAACACTCGTGAGACCAATGCGTTTCATGGTTTCCTCCTCGAGGGGACGGGAGCGGGGTTTTCCCCCGCATCCCCTTTTATTATAGTCGAATCTCTTTTGAAAACAAAAAGGCGTTCTCTCCGGCTAGTTCCCGACGTTAATCAGCTCCCGACTTTAAAAGGAACGGAGGCCATCGTCTTATCCCACATCATGGCCAGCTTCCCGTCGACGGAGGTCATGTCGATGAAGGCGATCGTGAATTGGTCCATCGAGAACGGCAGGGTGTCGAGCTTCATCGCAGCCCGGAGGACGTCCTTATCGGGCGTGTACCCGTACGAACCCCAGAGGGCTTCCTTGTTTTTGGGATCGTACTTCTCCTGCGCCGGCCACGTGGAAAAGATGATGGTCCACGCTTTTTCCTTCAGGTCGACGAAGACGCAATATTCGCCGGCCGGAAGCGTCTTGCCGTCGAAAATTAACGGGACTTCCGTCTTGAGCCGCGTCGTCTGGTTGGCTCCCGCGCGCCAGACCGGCGCGTCGTCGTTCAGCTTTTTACCATATTCGGCGCCCGCGCCGAACAAGCTCTGGCGCTCGCGCTTGATGGGCCGGCCGTAGGATATCTCGATCCACTTACCGCCTTGGTATCTTTGGTTGTTCTGAACCTGGACATACTTGCCGCTGACCTGTGTGGCCGCCGTCCCCGGCGGGCTCGCCGGCTTCTGGGCCTGGGCCAGAGCAAGGCACCCTAAGACCACGACGACGCCGATCAACAAAACCCAAGAACGAAATCTCATTTGATTCCTCCTTATCGAACGGTCGTAAATATAGAGCCGGACGAAGTTTCTGTCAAGAAAGCACGTCTATTGCTTTGACAGCGCCGCGTGGTGGGAGTAGTATTTTTTAAAGGGAGCGATTCATTAAAGGACGCCCGCGATGAAAAAAATGATGATCGGCCTGTCCGTTTGTATTTTTCTGGCGGCAACCGCTTACGGCGGGAAGCTGTCGCTGAAGTTCAACGGCGGGGGGACGTATCTTATGGGCGGCGATTTCAATAAGGCGTGCGACGGATTCCGGGATTATGAAAAATCGATCCTTGGTGCTGGCGAGACCCTCGTCGACAACCTGAAAAAACTCGGATTGGGCTTTCAGTTCGGGGGCGAGGTGCTCTACGAGATAAGCCCGAGCTTAGCCGCGGGAGTCGAGATCGGCTACCTGAGCGCATCCGTCGATTCCGGATTTGAAAGATCGGCCTTTTCCTATAAACAGACGCTGTCTCCGACGCTTTCGGCCGTTCCGATAACACTCAATATGCACTATTTCATCCCTCTTGGCGCGAAAATGAAGCTGAACGTCGTGGCGGGCGCCGGAGCTTTTCTCTCTCACTTGAAATACGGCTACGAAATCATTGACACCCGTTATCCATACAGCGGGACCTGGAAGCCTGAAACGAAAACCGTTTTCGGAGCCAAGGCCGGAGTCGGCCTCGAATACAGCCTCTCGAACCGTATCGCCCTGACCTTCGATATCGGAGGCCGATTCGCTGAGATCACGGGCTTCAAGGGCCCATGGAGCGGAACCTATGTCGGCGTTGAAAAAAGCGGCACCGGCACCCTGTATTACTATGAACTTGATGGGCAATATCCGCTGGTCGGTATTTATGAGACTCTCTCGGCCGCAGGACATTATCAGAACGTCCGAGAAGGAAAATTCAGCCTTTCCGGATTGTCGGCGCTGATCGGCGTCAGGATCAAAATCTGAGGAAGCCCTGTCATTGCGGGCCTCTTGGCGTGGCAACCCCCTCCGCTCGCCCTATGATTCTTCCTTCAGCGTCACCGTATATCGCTTCTCGGTGCTGACAAACGCCTTGACGCGCTCGAGGACGTCGCCCGCCCACTTCCCTTCGGCCACGGCCTTCTCGAGGGCGAACGTATCGAGGGCCGCGACCTCGTCCCAGACTCCCGCCGCCCTCAGCTCGCGCTCGAGCGCATCCCTCTCCTCACTCCCCTTGGCGGGCGAAACGACCCGCTCTTTCCCCGTCACCCGCAGCCTCGCCCCCGTCCCGGCGATGACCTGAACGCCTTCCTTCTCGGCGAAATCAATGGCCGCCTCCTTGAGCGCTTCGAGCTCCGCTCCGACCTCTTTCGATTCCGCCTCGAGCTCGCGCTTCATCCGCCACTTGTCCGCATACGCGTCCACGATGACGACGCCGGGTTCGTCCTTCCACTTGTCCTTGGGCAGCGCCTCGACCTTGACCAGATGCTTTTTCACCGGGCACAAATCCCTGTACGGGCACCAGTCGCAAAGGGCGCTCTCGTGCGGCGCAAATTCCTTCTCCGTCTCGATCCTATCGATGAGCTCCGCGAGTTCGCTCTTTAGCTTCTCGAGCGCCTCCGGCGTGCGCGACGACCGCATCTCCAGGTCGAAGGCGACCAGATGCCAGACGAGCCGCACCTCCTTCGCCTCGGGCCAGAGTTTCCGGACCCCGATCTGGTAGAGGGCGAGCTGCTGGTCCTCGTCGAGCTCCTCTTGTTCCGGCAGGTTCGAGCCCGTCTTGTAGTCGTGGACCTCGAAAGCGCCGTCGGGCGCCAGCATCAGCCGGTCGATGATGCCCTTGCACTTGTACCGCCCCTCGTCGTCGAGCGGGAACCGGATGTAGCGCTCGAGCCCCAATACCCGGCCCTCGTCGAACGGGTGATGCCGCTTATAATAATCCTCGATGAAGCGCCGCCCCATCAGCCGGTAGTCGTCGGCCGTGCGGCCTTCCTTCCTGATCTTCACTTCATCGTGCCAATTCTCGGCCCAGACCTTCTCGTAATAATCCAGAAGCTCTTCGAGCGGCACGACCCGGAAGGCCCGCTCCTTATAGAGCCACTCCATCGCGTCGTGGAACCTCTGTCCGAGAAACGCCTCGACCCCTTCCTCATAGCGCTTGATCCCGTCCACATAATTGAACTTGTACTGGAGCGCGCATTGCTCAAACTTGTCGAGTTGTGAGATTGAATATTCGGGCATGTTTTCATCCCCCTGGCGAGATTATAACCCATATTGAATTAAGGTGACAGATAACTCAATCCCTTAATTCCGAACAGAGAATTAAGAAAAGGACTTAAGTTTTCGACTGTATTTAGAATGCTTTAATTTTTGTATGGCTTTTTCTTGGATTTGCCTTATTCTCTCACGTGTCACCTTGTATTGCTGCCCGACTTCTTCCAGGGTATGCTCGGCGCTGTTTCCCAACCCAAATCTCATTTTTAAGATATTTGCTTCTCTCTGGGTGTGAGCTTTCAACGCTTCCTCAATTTTCTCTTTCAAATCAATAGAGATGACTTCATCGACAGGCGAAAGGGCATCCTTATCCTCGACAAAATCGCTCAGCTGACTTTTTTCTTCTTCTCCGATGGGGGTCTCGAGTGAAAGGGGTATTTGGGCTATTTTCATGACCTTATGGACCTGCCAAACGGGCAAATCCATCTTTTTCGCAATCTCCGCACCTGTCGGTTCTCTCCCTTTTTCCTGGAAAAGGTTTCTTGACACTCTATTTAATTTGTTTATGACTTCTATCATATGCACAGGGATCCTTATCGTCCTTGCCTGGTCGGCAATTGCGCGTGTTATGGCCTGTCTTATCCACCAGTGGGCATAAGTTGAAAACTTAAACCCTCTTTGGTATTCAAATCTATCCACGGCCGTCATCAAGCCTATGTTTCCTTCCTGGATCAAATCAAGGAACTGGAGTCCGTAGTTGCTGTACCTCTTGGCTATGGAAACCACGAGTCTCAGGTTAGAGCTGACAAGTTTTTTCTTCGCTCGATCACAAATCTCCTTTCCTTTAGCGATCGTTTGCAGTGTGTTTCTTAATTTCCGTGAACCAAAATCGATCTCTTTCTTGTGTAATCTCAGAAGCCTATCGATTTTATTGATTCTAAATTTCAGTTCCTCTGCTTCTTTCTTGCCCTTAGCTCTAGTTAAAAGGGCATTCAATTCGTGCTTACTTGTTTCTAATGTGTCGATGACCAATATCTTTTCACCGAGATTCTCGGTAATGATCTCTCTAAAAGCAGAGCCGATATTTAGTTCCCTGATGAGACGCCCGCAGGCAACCGCATATTTCTTTGATGTAGGGATTTTATCTAATTGGGTGCTTAAGTTTCTTATTTCACTGATGATGGCCAGAATCTTTTGCTTTTTCTTCTCAAGTATTCCTCTTGCGAATTGCTCTTCAATGGAATCGAACAAGGCCAGGGTGATTTCATCATCTTTAGATAGTTTCTCTTCCATTGAAAGAATTTCATTTTGGACAAATCTTGTTTTGGAAAGGGCTTTAATGATTATTTCTTCTCCCCTTTCGATTTCCTTGGCTAGGACTATTTCTTCTTTTCTTGTGAGCAGTGGAATTCTGCTCATTTCTTTCATGTAGAGTCTGACAGGATCCGATGTTTGCCCCGGCTCCTCGAAAGAAATAATGTTTGCCTCATACTTTTTCATTCATAATTCCTTTTTGAAATTAACCTGCCGCGCAGACTTTAAAATGCCTCGACCCCTTCTTCATAGCGCTTTATCCCGTCCTATCAACAAATCCTCCGCGAATTGGTCCGCCTCTTTCTCCTGCCGGGCCAGTTCAGGGATGACCTGGTCTTCATCGATGAAAGTTTTTTTGGGATGAAGCAGAATATGCCCGATCTCGTGAAAAAAGCTGAACCAGAAGATATCCCCCCATTTTCGGCGGATACTCATCAGCAGAACCGCTTTGTCTGGCCCGAGCCAAAACGTCGCCCTGTGAGCATATGTTCTCGGGAAATGAGGGAGTCGTATTAAGACGACTCCACACTGTGCTAGAAGTCGTTCGAGTTCGGGCATAAATGCGGCCGGCTTTTTCGTACTGAGGGCGCGAATATCGCCGAGAGCTCCCCTCAGCTTTCCCTTATCAAAGGGGTCTGTGGGCACTCCGGCGGCCCGCAGCTCCGCACATCTTAGCCACGCTGCCAGGGCATAATTCGAGGCTTTTCTCGTCGCCCCGCACCGGAAGGATACTTCATAGGCTTTGATCCCGGGCAGGTTCGCTAGGGACGAAACCCCATAAAACCGGCGGAGTTCCCTGATCTTGCGCTCGCTATCTCGCGTCCGTTCAACACAATCCAAATCGGCCAACTGCTTGTAAGGAGTTCGCGGGAGAAACGCCGACTCTTTTTGGAGTTGTTTCCTTTCCTCCAGCCGGGCCTTGATGAGCTGATATCGGCTTTCGAGCCCCGTCCAGATATGGGCAGGCACATCAAGGGCGCTCTCGAACTGGAGAGCGGTAGCCGGGGTAATCGCCTTCTCTCCTTTGATAATCTCATTGACGGCCTGGATGGGACGGCCGATGCGCCTGGCCAATTCAGCTTGAGCCATTCCTTTGGCGTCAAGGACCTCCGCGAGATATTCGCCCGGCGGAATAGGCAGGTCGGAGTAAACTCGTTTTTCAGTCGCCATAGTGTTTGCTTACCTCCTCGACGCGGACCACTCTTGCCTTATCCCCCTGCAGCGAAAAAATCAAGCGCCAGCGGCCATGAAGGGTAATTCCGAATTGCCCCTTTCTCCGGCCCTTCAGCGGGTGACAATCCAGTCCCGGTAATTTTCTGACCTCAGCCATATCTTTTGCTTCTTGCAGAAGGTCGATTCGCTGGATGTATTTCCTCCCAACTTCCGGCCCCCAAGCCAGCCGGCCTTGCGAATGGTCCATATAACATTTCTCCAGCTTGGTTGTTACGAATATAACTTCCACCGGCATCCTGTTTGACGCCTAATGTCCATTCACCCCCGGGGTGAATGGTAATAAGATAATGCCATGTCGGTAATTTGTCAAGTCTTTTATTCACCCCAGGGGTGAATATTCTTAAAGCATATTGTCATCGCGGGCATAGCTCTGCTCCTAGCCTAATCAAACCAAGCTTGCGGCCGGAGCTCGGAAGAATTCCTCAAGCCGCATGCCGTCCGGATCCTCGCTTCTCTTTGGAGGCTTGGTATCCACGGGACTCGTCATTTGTCAACCATATGTCAACTGGTAAGTCAACCGCACATCCGTGGAGGAACCTGAATTTTAATAGTACTAAGCCCATGTCCTTAGAAGAAATGATTGAAAATTTAAAGATATTTCATAATTTAATTGAGCGTGGCGATCTCCTCTTCTTAAACGGCAACGCGCGCTTTGCTATTTAATCGGCGCATACGTAATCGTCACCGATGGCGGGGCGTTCGTCACGTACCTGAATTTTTGAACTCTATGATTCGCGGTATCCGTAACATAGATATATCCAGCGGAATCAGCGGCGACGCCACGATTATCCATGAACTGGCCGTTCCCAGTCCCCCGGCCTCCCCACTGCGTAATATATTCGCCGGAGTCACTGGATTTTTGAATCCGATTATTTCCATAATCCGCGACAAAGACAACGCCCGGGGATTGCCAGGCGATTCCCGCCGGATACGCGAGCTGCCCGGTTCCTGTGCCATAACTTCCCCATTTTCTGACGTACGTTCCTTCGGTCGTGAATTTCTGGATTCGATGATTATAATATTCCGTAACGTAGACATGACCCGACGTAACGACGCATATGCCCCAGGGAGTATTGAGCTGCCCACTCCCCGAACCGTAGCCCCCCCATTGCTTTAGGAAGGTCTTGTCGGCGGCAAATTTCTGGATCCGATGATTATTCGCATCTACGACATAGGCGTTCAATGAAGAATCGACGCCGATGCCTAGGGGGCCATTAAATTGGCCCTCTCCCGTGCCAGTGCTTCCCCATGTCGTAATGAACGTTCCGTCGGGGGTGAATTTTTGGATTCGATTATTGCCCGTATCCGCGACATAGACGTTATTCAATATATCGACGGCAACGCCATTAGGCCTTGCGAACTGTCCCTCTCCCAAACCGTAGCTTCCCCATTTCTTAGTGAGCGTTCCGTCGGACTTAAATTTCAGGATTCGATGATTGTTCAGATCCGCGACATAGACATTTGTTGAAGAATCGACGGCAATGCCAATGGGGGAATTAAATTGGTCGTCTCCCGAGCCCAGGCTTCCCCAAGCCGTTACGAACTCGTAGGCATAGGGCGTGAGGTTCGCGTTCACGTTCGTCGTCTGCGATTCGACGACCTGGATATCCCCCTCCCATTTTCCGTAGGATGAAATCTCTATTTTAATATGATGCGTCCCTCGAAGGATATTGGTCAACGTGCAGGGCGTCGTCTGGCCTGTATCGGTCCCATCCAGCCATACCTTCGCGCCGGCCGGCGTCGAGGTCACGGCGATATCCCCGTACTGGCTCACGATCGAAAACGCCCCGCTCTCTCCATAGATCGTCGCTTCCGTCGAACACGTAACCCGGACTTTATAATCGGAGCCCGTTTCCTGGCTTGTCGGGATCGTCCACTTCTCCGTGCCGTCGTTCGCTGTGTTGGCGGCGATCGCAAGAACCTTCGTCCCGGCCTTGTACAGGTCGATATTGACCGCGCTGATCGTGAAGCTCTCGTCTCCTTCCGGTCCCGCGACTCCGCCCCTCGGAAGCTGGAGTCCCATCACCGCCGCCTTTCCTTTATTCATGAGGTTCGAATCCGTGGCCCATATGATTTCGATTTCAACTCCGCGGGACTTGGACGATCCGCCCGAGGGTTCGGACACCGTGATCGCGTGTTTCGTGAGGCTCGCCGTTACGGTCGCCGTCTGTTCCCCCGTGACCGTCACCGTCTGGGCATAGTCCTTATACCCGTCGAGCGTCAGTTTCACCGTATGCGAGCCGGCAGCGACGTTCTCCAGAGTGCACGGCGTCGTCTTTTTCGTGTCGCTCCCATCCAAAAAAACCTTCGCCGCCGACGGCGTCGAGTTGACCGATATCTTCCCCGCTGTTTCTTTCTTTTTTGCGAGAAGAACCACCGCCACAACCCCGACGACCACCACCGCCCCGATCACGATCAGCCAAGGAAACTTCTTTTTTGTCGCCTGGGTTTCCGACGCCTTGCCCGCGATTGCGACTGGCGTCATCCCCTCTTCTTTCGGCTTGTCCTTCTCGGGCGTGGCAACAGCCTGAGCCTTGGCGTTGGCGCTGGCGGCGGTGGGGGGGGGCGGGGCCCGCCGCCGTCGTCGTCCAAGTAAAGGCCAGAATCAAGACAAACACGGTTATACGGATAAAAAATGGGTTTTTGAAGCCGGGGAGCAAACGCATGGCACCCTCCCTATGTAGGCGAAACCTTAAGTATGATTGAATTGTAATCAGACCGGGCAAAATAAGTCAAGCCAACGGGAATTTTGTCATTGCGAGGCCGCTTGGCCGTGACAACGATAACTGTCATGGCGAGCCGCTCTTGAAAGCGCTGCGGATCCTCCTATTTTAATTCGGTGACAGATATGCCATTTCACTTATTTCCGTTCGTTAATTAGTGTAATGGCATATCTGTCACCGAATTAAGCTTCTCCCCCCCCTTACGATTTGACACTTTTCCGGATTCTAAATATATTTGATTCATCCAGGCTTGGGGAGGAGAGCCGTGAAATGCCCTCGTTGTCATTCCGATAACCCCCAAGACAGCGATTTCTGCAGCAAGTGCGGAACCCAGATCCGGCCCTCTTCCGGAGAGATTCCGGCATTTCCGACAGAGACCCTAAGAACTCCCGTCAAAGAACTCTCGACCGGCTCGACCTTTGCCGGTCGTTACCAGGTTATCGAAGAGCTGGGAAAAGGGGGAATGGGCAGAGTCTATAGGGTTCTGGATAAAAAGCTCAACGAAGAAGTCGCCCTCAAGCTCATCCGGCCGGAGATCGTCGCCGATGCCGATACGATCCGGAGATTCAGCGCGGAGCTGAAGCTCGCCCGGAAGATCAGCCACAGGAACGTCGGCCGGATGTACGAGCTCATGGAGGATGAACACCTCCACTTCATCACTATGGAGTATGTCCCGGGCGAAGACCTCAGGAGCTTCATCCGAAGGTCGCGCCAGCTGGCCGTCGGAACGGCGACGGCCATCGGCCGGCAGATTTGCGAGGGATTGTCCGAAGCGCATCGGCTGGGCGTCATCCACCGCGACCTCAAGCCCTCCAATATCATGATCGACAAAGCGGGCAACGTCCGGATCATGGATTTCGGGATCGCCCGGTCGCTCGAAGCCAAGGGCATCACGGGGGCCGGCGTCATGATCGGGACTCCGGAGTACATGTCGCCCGAACAGGTCGACGGAAAAGACGCCGACCAGCGCTCCGACATCTATTCGCTGGGGATCATCCTTTTCGAAATGCTGATCGGACGTCTCCCGTTCGAGGCCGAAACGCCCTTGAGCGTGGCCGTCAAGCAAAAAAGCGAGCCGCCTCCCGACCCCAGGA
>Ga0315289_10016300_pt1 | contig 10257 bp, 2 predicted proteins | sample YL17G11_40_MG_FD_203452 | JGI IMG/M metagenome (GOLD analysis project Ga0315289, IMG submission 203452) | Sediment microbial communities from Yellowstone Lake, YNP, Wyoming, USA - YL17G11_40 | ecosystem: Environmental > Aquatic > Freshwater > Lake > Sediment | place: USA: Wyoming | collected...
CCCCGCGCTAAACAATTAATTAAAACGGCTAATAAAATCAAGGGCCAGGCGCCATAAATCCAGACATAAAAAAATGAAAGCAGACCAAGGCAGAAATATTTTTTTCTGATAATAAAATAAATTCCCAAAATCAAAAGAGCGACGGAGACAACCGGTGCTCTGATTAAAGAAAGGCGGATGAGAAAAGGATTGATTAAAAAAGCGAGCAATGTCCAGAAAAGAGGATATTTATTTTTTTGCTGCCGGAGGAAAAAATAAATTAATAGAAAAACCAAGCCGGCAAAAAAAGCCGTGGCCAGTTTTGTTTTGATTAAAGGATCAATTTCGGCTGAAAAGGCATCTAAATTTTTTGGTGTCGGTAAATTCAAAAAAGGAATGAGTAAAAGATGATAGCCGAAATGTTGGTCAACGAATAAATCTTTATAAGTAGTGAATTGAGTCCAGGGGAAATCTTGAATCACGCCTTTTTCTTGCATCAGTAAAGCCATTTTAGTGTGGTAAAATCCATCAGGGCAAAGAAGGTAGGGCGAGGCGAGTAAATATAAAAACACCGCAAAGCCTAAAGTAAAAATGACCCAGTAACTGAGCCAGGGCCAATATTGTTTTAATCTAGTAAAATTTAGCATTTATGTGTTTATTAAAGTCGCGGCGATATCCGCGCTGATCCGCGTCTTAATCCGCGCTGATCCGCGTCTTTAGCCACTGAATTTTTTCAACAGGTGTCGGATTTATTTGGTTGAGCATGGCTAAATAAAAACTCAACCAATCACCCACAAGAGTCAGCGATAAAACTTGCATAAATAAATTGTTGCCAAAAGTAGGAATTTTTTCCCATTGTATTTTTTCTTTATCTAATAACTTCTGAAGAGCAACGACACATTTGGTCTGTTCCCCACTACCATCTTCTAAAATTAAGAAAACAATATCATTTTTCAAATATTCGGGCAGAAAACTTTCCACAGAATTGTGGAAAATTTCCGGTATGGTTTCAAAGAAAACAAAATTTTTAGCGTTCTCGGCAATTTGGGTTTTAAAACGTCGGGCCGCAGCTGCCAACTTATCGGGTGCGATAATAATCGGCAAATGGTCAAAAACGTAATAAGCCAAATGTTTGGCGATATTTTTTTCTGTTGGAATTTCCGGATAAAAAGTTTGGTTGAATTTGTCTAGAGTCGCCAGAGATTTCTCAATTTGCCAGTTTTTAAAATCGATTAAACTAAGTTTTTCTAAAATAACTAAAATCGGCATAAAAAGATAAGCCAAACTGGCGCGGGGCGGAGCCTTATAATTAAATTTAAACATCGGCCATTTTTCTTTTTTCGCCATTTTTTCTAATTGTCCGCCGCTGGTGATAACAAAAATTTTCGCTTTTTTGTTTGCCGCCGCTTCGGCGCAAGATAGCGTTTCGCGTGTTTCTCCGGAATAGCTGACTAAAATCACCAAACTTTCTTTGTCTATTGAAGCCGGTAAACTCCAGCTCCGATTTATTAGAATCGGAATTTCAATTTGTTCACTGGTTAAATTTTTAGCCAATTCTCCACCGATGGCCGAGCCGCCCATGCCGCAGATAACTATATTTTTCCAGCCCGAAGACGGTTTTTTATAATCAGCCGGCAAAGTTATTTTATTTGCTTCATGATAAGCTTTTAAACATTGTTTTGGCAATTCAGCGATAAAATCAGCCATTTTCTCCGTATCTAATTTTTTGATTTGTTGTTGATTATCTAAAGAATTCATATAGTCACATTTTAACAGGAATGAGGTAAAATGTCTACTTGATTTAATCGTGAAATCTGGCATTATGTAAGAAAAGATTAATTAAATTTTTACAAAAATTCAGCAGATGAGACGAAATAAATTTAACAAAATTATTGTTTGTTTTGCCGGGATCAGTTTATTGTCTTTTTGGCCGTGGACCGGTTTTTTTCTTATTTCTTCGGCTGCTACCCAAGCTGAAGAAATAAATTTAGAATATGATTTTTCTGCCCCGCAAGCGGAATTCAAAATTGGTTATTCTGAATTAATTATGTTGGGAGCAGATAAATATGAAGTGCCCGGCCAGCCTGTTTTGCCGATGAAAACAGTTAAAATATTAATCCCTCCCGGCCATCAAATTAAAAATATCAAAGTTATCGGCCGGGAAGAAACTTTATTGCCGGGCAAATATTTGATTGAATTCACCAAAACGCCGTCCCCGATAGGTTTTGAAGATGAAAATTCTTCAGATGACAAGCCCGATCCGTCCATTTATGATTCAACTGATTATTTTCCTAAAGAAATCTACACTTCTTTGGGATATCAGGAATTTAGGGGTTATCAAATTTTATTTTTAAATTTATATCCGGTTAGATACCGGCCGAAATTAGGGCAGGTTTCTTATTTTAAAAAAATGCAAGTTAAGGCAGAATTTATGCCCGCCGCTTTTGACCAAGCGCAAAATCAAGGAATTAAAAATTTGGCGTCTGATGAAAATTGGGTTGCGGAAGAAGTCGATAATCCCTGGGCATTAGATAATTTTTTGAATAGCAGTTTTCCTTTAGGCAATTCAACTTCAACAGTGATCATTACCAGTGAGGCGCTAAAAAACGCCTTTCAGCCCTTGGCGGACCAAAAAATCAGTCGCGGCGTTTCAACTGAGATAGTGACCGTGGAATACGTCAGCTCGACTCCGGATTTTTACGGCGACGGCCAATGGGGCGACGGAGCCGTTTTTGATGACTTGGCGGCCAGAATTCGCAATTTTATTCGTTATGCCCAGAGCGAGTGGCAGACAGAATATGTTTTGCTTGGCGGTGATGTTAGTATTATCCCGGCCAGGAGTGTTTATACTAACTGCTGTGATGGCGGCGATTGCCCCTTAACCCCATCAGATCTTTATTACGGGGCCTTGGACGGTAGCTGGAACTATGACCAAGACAGTAATTGGGGTGAATACGGTGATGGTGTATCCGGCGGGGAAATTGATCTTTTAGCTGATGTATATATTGGCCGAGCCCCGGTGGAAACGGTAGAAGAAGTAAATAATTTTATTACCAAAACCATTGGCTATGAAAATACTACTTCCACTGCACCTTATCTTGAGAAAGGTTTCTTTTTCGCTACCGACAGCTTTGATTTTAGCAGTAACCAATCAATAATTGATAATCAAATTCCCCCTTATTTTTCAATAGATAGATGGCAATGCAGTGGTACATGCGACGATGTCAACACCGCAGAAGTCGAAATCTACCCAACAAACCAAGGAATAATTTCAGAAATGAATGCCGGCCGGCATTTAATCAGTCATTATGGTCATGCCGGAGCTTCTAATATAGCGGGAATTATTTCCCCGGCGGATATGGGTAATGTAACCACGACTGATTATTTTTTATTCAATACTGTCGGCTGTTGGCCAGCTTTATTTACCGAGGAAGATTGCGTTGGAGAGAGTTTTGTTAAAGATCAACCAACCGGTGCCTTTGCTTTTATCGGTAATACAAGATGGGGTTGGAGCGGTATTGCCGAAAATTATCAGAGTGAATTTTTTGATGCTATTTATCAAGAACATATCCCGCAACTTGGCCGAGCCATGGCCGACATGCGCGCCGATTTAGTGAGCGGAGTCGGACATACTGGCTACAGCAGAATGAGTTATATGGAACAAACTTTGCTCGGTGACCCAGAAACTCCTGTTTTTACCTGGAATCACGATCCGACATTAAATTGGACCAACCAAGTGAATTTTACCAATCGTGGTATTAACCCACAAAAAGCAGTCGGCGGTTCAGTATTTGAGTTTCGAACCAGATATACCGACGAAGATAACAATGCGCCAAAAATTTACCAAGTCTGGATAGATAAAAATGACGATGGTAATTATGGCGTAGATGAAAAATATAGCATGACGGCCGGTAGCGGAACGTATACCAGCGGAAAGATTTTTTCTAAAACCATAGCCCTCAATTGCGCCGGAGACGGAACCTTAAATTACAAATTTTATTTTTCCGACGGTCAATATGAAGCCACCGGTCCGCCGAGTTCAGATCAGACATTTCAAATTACTCGGTCGCCAACTCTTGATTGGGCAGGAGAAGCCGGTTTTACTAATGACGGCGTTGAACCAAGCGAGGCCTCTTCTGGCGCTGAATTTCAATTTCGCATTAAATATACTGATTTAGATAATGATTCGCCAACCGCCGCTCAGGTTTGGATTAATCTTAACGATAACACAGGTTATGAAACTAATGAAAAATTTAATTTAACAGAAGTTGACCCAAACGATACCACCTATACTGACGGAAAATTATACAGCAAAACTTTAACCATTGATTACGCCGGAGACGGAACCTTGAATTACAAATTTTATTTTTCCGACAGCACGGCTGCAGCCACCGGATCACCCACCTCAAATCAAACATTAAAGGTTAACCCGCCAACTTATGCGCCAACACTTTCTTGGACCGGCGAATCTGATTTTATTAATAAGGGTGTTTATCCGGACTTGGCAAATAGCGGCGCATCGCGCGAATTTCGTATAAAATATACTGATCAAGATAACGGCAGCCCGACAATCAAACAACTTTGGATAGATATTGATGATAACGGCGTTTATGGAACAGATGAAAAATTTAATTTAACAGAAGTTGACCCAAATGATACCACCTATACTGATGGAAAATTATACACTAAAACTTTAACCATTGATTACGCGGGAGACGGAACCTTAAATTACAAATTTTATTTTTCCGACGGTCAATATGAAGCCACCGGCACACCTTGTTCTGATAATGAACTTAGTGTTTTAGACACAACGGCGCCGACAATCAGTAACCGCGATCCTGTTAGTGGGGCTACAAATAAGGCGCGTTCTACTAATATCTACTTTGAAATTGATGATAGCCAAGCCGGCGTAGACCAGGCCTCTCTTAATGTAACTATTAATAGCCAGTCGGCTATCTCAGGCGGTGCGTTCCAATCCGGTTTTTCCGGCAGTATAACCAGTGATGGAACTAAGGGTTTTAATGTAACTATCAGTCCGAATACTAATTTTAGTTACAGCGCCACAGTAACGGTCAGAGTATTGGTTAGCGATTTAGCCGCGGCCCCCAATCAACTTGATAATACTTATTCTTTTGAAATTGAATCCGGTGGCGGTGGAGGCGGCGGTGGCAGCGGTTATCTTCCTTCAGTTTCAGGAACAATTTTAATTAATAACGGAAATGAAAAAACAGATTCATCAACCGTGATATTGACTCTGGCAGCAGAAGGCGCTAGTCAAATACTTATATCCAATTTTTCAGATTTCTCCGACGTTAATTGGGAAAATTTTACTACCACCAAAACATGGACATTGAGCCCTGGGTTAGGCGAAAAAATAGTTTATGTTAAATTTAAAAATGCGTATGGGATAGTATCTTCGCAGGTCTCGGATACAATTAATGTGGTCGCCAAAAAAGAAGCTGAAAGAACTCCCTTGCAAGAAAGTCAGGTTGGCGGCGGGAGAGGGATAGAAACCGGTCAAATAAAGTTAATAAAAACCAATGATTCGCCAGCGGTTTATTTAGTTGTTAATCAAACAAAACAAGTTTTCCCTCACGCGGCGGTATTTAAATCTTGGGGATATCCTTGGCAAAAAATTGAAACAGTTTCTTCTTCTGAGTTAGATAATTACAGTCAGAGTGGTGCTGTTAAATTCAGAGACGGCTCTCTTTTCAGAGGAACAGTTAGTTCTTTGTATGGCCAAAGCGCTTCCGCTGTCTTTCTTGTCTCGGATGGAAAATTAAGACCGATTAAATCAGCCGAGGTTTATCAATCTTTGTTTAATGATCCAAATTGGTCTCGTGTGACCTGGGTACCCGATGATTTGCTTTCCAAGTTTGAATATTCTCTGGGCGAAATAGTGGAAAAGACTGACATTTATCCTGACGGGACATTGATTAAATATTCTAATTTTGCTAGTATTTATTTGATTGAAAATGGTAAAAAACGGCCGATTAAATCCGGACAGGTTTTTGAAGAATTGGGTTTTGATAGGCAAAATGTCGTTACTGTTTCCGACCGGGAAATCTACCCAGATGGACAAATAATTGAATAATATATCAAAATTAAATAAAGAATTAATTAATAAATAAATTTATGCGCAACCAAAATTTTTTTTGCCCAAATTTTTTGGGGTTTACCAGACGAAAAATTTTATTTTTAAAGAAAATGGTTAATTGTTTAGCCATTTTTAGTCTGCTCGTGCCAACTTTTTTTAATTTGGGAATGCCTAAAGTTTTGGCGGTTGTGGTGAACCCATATAATCCAACCGCGGGCACGTATACGGATATTTTTTCTAATGCCGATGGCGTTAATTTGACCGATACTGAAGTTGCTTCAGGCAGTATTAAATTAAGTCAACACCACCAATTTGAAGAAAGTTTTGATTCAACCGACTATCAGGATGAAACGAGTACTGCCTGGTGGGAAACTACTGATGGATTATTGCGACTCACGCCAAATAATTTTGCTTCTCTTGAGGCGCCGGCCAGCACCGGCAATCTCATTGCCAAAAACAGCGAAGTTTCTCGAATTGCCATTGGTTCTGATGACCAAACTTTTTACGCCTTAGATATTCCCAACAGAAAATTATACAAATCAATCAATGCCGGTGCGAGTTGGACTGATATTAGCGTTAATTTAGATTTAGGAGAGGCTGGCGTTATTTGGGATTTAGCCATAGCTCCTGATGATAAAAATGTTATTGCCGTAGTTACTGGTATTGCAGTTTTCGGTGACCCGGCAAATCAATCCGTTTATTTATCCACCGACGGCGGTGATAACTGGGCTGATCTCGGCCTGCCGGCTGAAGCAGTTAACAATTTATATATTGGCGCTTTGGTTATTTCTCCGGTTTATTCGGGCGATAAGCACGATATCGCTATCGGCACTCGCCATCCACAGGACGGCGCAACCAAGGGCGATATTTGGATTTTTAGCGGCAGTTCTGATTCTTGGGCTAGTCAAGATGCTTGGTTGGAAAAAGATAATCATAAATGGAGCGATGGTTTTGGCGCCGATATCAGTAAAATAGCTTTTTCGCCGCTTTATTCTGACGATAAAACAATTTTTGCCGTTGCTTCTTGCGGCGGAGACATCGCCCCTCTGACTGAAGGCACTTATCTTATCGGCGGCGTCAGAGATTTAGAGAATAATACTACTACATGGAATTCGGACAGCCAGCAGTTTATTGATTTGCCGGCCGAAGTTGTTGACGGGAAATATATTGGTCTGGGGATGTCCCCGGCCGAAGACGAAATTATTACTTCAGACATTGCCTTGCCTTTTGAATACTTAGACACAGATTTGTTTAAAAATTATGTTTATGTTAGTTACGATTCAAATAATGCCAATGGTCAAGGTACAGACGGCCTTTATTGGATAAAACTCGGCCAAGCTTACGGCCGCGCTTTTCAAATCAGAACGGGCAGAATTTCTAGTATTGCTCATTACGGCACTTTTACCGGCGGAAGAGAAAATCTTTTACTTGGCGAGGTAACAGCTAATGCAAATACTGCTACAACAGAAATTCGGTTTGCCGATGACCCCGGTAATTTTTATTGGTACTCCGGCTTAGAGCCAGAAGGGTCCGGCCCGAATAAAGTGATTTGGTCTTCTGACGGTTCAAAGGCCTATAGTATTAGCGGTACCACCAACGGCGCTTTTTCTGAAACCGAAACCAACGGTGAATTTTGGACCAAAATTAGTTCGCTTAATGCCGATAATTTAGTTAAAAGTTCAAATAATGACGTATTTTACGCCATTGATACTGCTCGCAATAAACTCTTAAAAACAGTGAATCAAGGAACCGATTGGATTGATATTTCATCTAATGCTGGTTTAAACGCAACCTCAACCATAACAAATATTGCTCTTAGTCCAAGCGACCCAGATTTTTTAGCTATCGTGGTTACTGATGCCAGCACTACGGCTAAAGAGGTCTGGGTTTCTATTGATGGCGGAGATAATTGGAATACTATTCTTATGGGAGCTCCCTTGGCAGAAAATGAAGTTATCAATGCTATTAATATTTCTCTGAACTACGGAGCTGGAGTGACGATTGCCTTTGGCACTAAGGACGGCTCTGGTAATGGAGAAGTTTATGCGTCTGAATGTATTGCCCCTGATCCTTGTCAGGTTTTTAAATCACAAAATTTTGTTGGTAAGGGTGACGTTTATGCTTTAAAATTTTCGCCCAATTATGATGGTGATTCGGCTCTGGCTGTTGTCTCGGCCAAAAATGACGGCACTTTTCTTAATCTCGGCCAGCATCATCCCGACCCTAATGAAACTTTATGGAATGCGCCAACTTACAATAGTTATCCAACCGAAATTTGGGATAACCAAAATGATTCCCCTCATCATGATGAAATTATCAGCGCTGATTTAGCCCTGCCTTCTGATTTTTTTGCGGAAGATGCCAGGTCGCGTAAAGTTTGGGTTAGTTATGATTCTGACAAAGCCGGTTTGAGCGATGATGTTTACCGAGTAGATGATAATATTTCTTATCGCTTAGGCCTTGTTTGGAATAAAATAAGAATTTTTTCTTTAGCATATTTTGGTACTTTCGATTCTGGCAAACTTTTAGCCGGTGAATTGGCCGGAGATCATTCCGGCCAACTGAATACAATTGGGATTTGGTTTACGGATGCGCCGACCGTTTGCTCTTTAACTCCGCAGCCTGTCTGGTATTCATCACATAAAACCCTTACTGGCGGAGCTGGTTCGGGTTATGGCAACGCGCAAATCGTTTGGTCTTCTGACGGAACAAAAGTTTTTGCCGGCACCTCAACGGCTTTGTTAACTTCAGCAGCAGATTGGCCGATTGCTTATTTGACCGGCGATGATTTGGATGAATCGGCTTTTTCTTTGAGCGTGAATAATGGCGAGACTTGGAACCAACTCAGTTTAATTGACACAGAGATTAGTAAAATAACTGATGTCGCGGTTACGCCCGACAATGCCACAATTTATTTGACTTCTGTTAATACCAACGCCGGCAATAATGGTTTTGATAGTATCTGGTGGGCAACCACTAATAGCGATATATCCTCTGGTTGCACTAGTCAATGGGATGGAACGAGTTTTGAGCCAGTTTGGCGAAGAATTTACGCCGCTTCAACCGGCGACACTAATCACGCTATTTTGAGATTAGCTCCGAATCAAACCGATGGCACAACTGTTTTTTGGGCAGTCGGCGGTACGGGTAGCGATAATACTAATACTACCACAGTTAAATGGTCGCTGGATTACGGCGATTATTGGGCCGCTATTAATCCCAGGATAAAAATTCAGGATTTAATAATACGTTCATCAAGCGAAGTCACTGCTTTAAATATTAATGGGAATAGCCAGCGTTTAAATTACACGGGTACTGGTTGGGCTTCTCTTAAACCAACGGTTGATACTCGGTTGAATACCGGTTATTATGCAGCCAATTCTCCGGCCGTGGATTCTCTTTTTATCGGCGGTCAAGCTACGGATTACACTTCTTCGCCGGCCAGTGAAATAAATAAAATTGTTAAAATGCCCGGCAGCTCAATAATTTTTGCCATTGATCGGCTTAATAATAAGTTGTATCAATCTTGGGATAACGGCCAAAATTGGTCTACTAAACCGGGCGAAAATATTCCTTTAAGTGACGATGTTCAAGCTAAAGACATTGCCGTCGCTCCTGATGACGCAAATTTCGTTGCGGTGGTAACCAGTTTAGAAGCCGGCGGTCTGGCTAAAGATGTTTGGGTGTCTACAAATGGCGGCATGATTTGGCAGCACTTCATACCCGAGCTTGCTGAAAATGAAGAAATTAGCGCTATCGATGTTTCTGCGGACTATGGCGGAGGCAGAGACATTGTTATCGGTACTAAAACCGGTGCGGGCGGCGGCGATGTTTATGCCCTTAAATCTACTGGGTTTGTCCCTTTCCAATCTCAAGCTTTTCCTGATGGTAACGATGTTTTTGCTTTAAAATGTTCGCCTACTTATGGTGCTGACGGGGCTATTGTCGTTGTCTCGGCTAAAGCCGATGGTACTTGTTTAAATATCGGCCTCCGTGATATAGGCATGAATACTACTATTTGGAACGCCGATGCCGGGATAAATGATTATCCGGTAGTTATTGAAGCTGCGGGCGAACCTGATTCGCCTGATTATAGTGAAATTGTTTCCGCTGATTTAAGTCTGCCTTCTGATTTTTACGGCAGTGTGGTTTCTCTCCGAAGAATTTATGTTAGTTACGAT
>Ga0315289_10016301_pt1 | contig 10256 bp, 16 predicted proteins | sample YL17G11_40_MG_FD_203452 | JGI IMG/M metagenome (GOLD analysis project Ga0315289, IMG submission 203452) | Sediment microbial communities from Yellowstone Lake, YNP, Wyoming, USA - YL17G11_40 | ecosystem: Environmental > Aquatic > Freshwater > Lake > Sediment | place: USA: Wyoming | collected...
AAGTTTGGGGAAGGTTACTTTTTTGAAATAGGTTGGGGGCATCTCAGCAATTACAAACCTTGACATAAACCCTCCTGTAAAGGCGTCCTGGGGGAGCATATGCTGTAGCCAATCTGGAGTTGAACCCCCAAGCACTGATATACAGACGTTGTTTAAAGTTTCTCCACCTCTACCAATAGTACCTCCTGTCCATTTTTCTCTATAATCATATAAGTCGGTTACAAGACTAACTAACCCAGTGTTGTATTGTTGCTTGCCGAAGAAGACACTTAGTTCAGGTGCTTTTATCAACCCTGTTGCATCCCTGGGACCTATACGGATTATTTCTTTTGCAGTTTTTGGGGCACTCAAAGCCTTAACAAGATACTCTGGAGTTAGTTTATCTGCTAAGATTCTAACATCTCCACAAGCTGCAGTTAGGCAATTAACAGCCATGTTTATAACAGAGGTTTTGTGTCCCCTCCCAGGAGGCGCAAGGAGGATAGTCCATAAGTTTGGGAATAGTTTTGGGAGTAGATCTGGATCACCTCTTTGAATCCAAGCGTGATTGTTAATTGCTGCACCAAGAACACAACAAGATGAGAAGAAGTTAAACCTTGTGCATGCTTCCATACCACTTGTGAACTCAAGATATTCCCCTAACCAGCCGTCTTTGGGGAGATGTATGCTTATCGGGTCTTTGGATTCTTTCATCTTTTATATCCTCTTGTTTAATTGGTTTTATCATCTTAGCTAATATTCTATTGTGATAAGCTGTAGCGTTTCTTTTAGATATTTTTGTTTTATTTTTAGAGTTCCAAATACGTTTTGTTTTGTTTCTACAATCTTTACAGTTTCCTTGTAGATAGACGTAAAGTTTGAGACCATATTTTCTTGTTGTTTGATGAAAGAATTTTGTTGTTGCTGGCAACACCTTACCACAGTCTGGATTAGTGCATTTTTTAAAATTCATAAAACCCCCATAAAAACTGGAAACCTAGGAACTCCCCTTTTGTCAGTTAGGGTTTGGAAAGCTATACGACACCTCCTTCCTGCAAGGAGTTCTCTGTTTTTCCAAAGCATCTCTCTTTGATCTTTTGTAAACCCTGTACCAACACGAAATACAGAATTATCACTATAACCTGCATCTAATACCAAAGCTCCCAAAGAGTCTTTTAGTTCTTTATGGATGGTCATCTCTTGTTCATAGCCTATTATGTTGTAGATGTCGATTTTCTTTGGCTTGAATTTCATTATTTGAGTACTTCGTTTTCTAACATATGAAGAGAAGACATCTCTTAGTATAAACCCCTCATAACCTTTTTCTTGAAATTGTTCCATATACATTTCTATACTATTTATAGAATCTACAAATTTAATAGGAACAATTTGTAAAGAACCTTTAAGAGGAAGTTGTGTTAGTTCGGCAAATCTTTCTGCTTGCGGTTGGGAGTTTATTATATCAAAAACATGAAACTCCATATCCTCATATCTTGGGTGTTGGTTTACAGTTCTTTTTACAATACTCTCTATATCCTCAAAAGACATTCCATGGACATATAACTCACCGTCAAGTTCCTGGAAATCTATCTTTTCAAGCTGTTTGTTGATATGAGGAACGCTGGTTATTCTGTTACCCTCTGAGCTTATTAAATCTATCCCGTGCTCAGTTTTTAAAGCTCTGCACCTCTCTCCATCTAGTTTTGGTTGAATAAAAGCATGCGAGCCCCATTTCTCGAAACGTTTTTGTTCAAATGGATAGCATAACATTATTCCTTCTCTGGCCATATTGATACCTCCTTTGTTTTCTCTCTTTCTAAATCCTTTAGCATCTTAACTTGTACAACTGCTTTTCTTTGTGCACTACTCAGGGTACTTTTTAAATTTAAAATTAGTTTAAATTCTTCCTCTATGTTTAATTCTTTTGAAATATAAACCTTAGGGTACATTTTTCTATAGATTTGTTTTATGTTCATTTTGTTTTCTCCTTTTTAATGATAATAGTTTGAATATATATAACCAAACAATGTTGGTAACCATAAATTCAGAATAGACACAAACCCAGCAAAATAAATAATAAACCTAACAAGATTTTTCATACTTCTGCTTCCACGCATCTCTGGTGTTGCTGCCATACAAAGACCTATGATAAAGATTGTGGTTGTTATTTTTAAGATGTAGAGATCTGTCATTTTGGTGCCTCCTTTCTTGTTAATCCTTTCTGATCAACTTTCATTGATACTCTGTCTTTGTATTCTTCTGCCTTACCTTTGTTCCATTGGTTAATTGGTCTGAAATAACCTACTATTCTGCTATAGATTTCACATGGGATTTTTTTCATATTACTACCTCCTTCATATTATACCAATCCTTTCCTTCTTTTATCTTGGTTGGGAATTGGTAGTTGTTTAGTTGTTCTATTGGTCTTTGGAGAATCTCTCTCCCACTGTTAATTACCTCCTTTTTAAGTTTATCTTCTGTGTGGATTATAACACTATCATGTACGGTTATTCTCAAGTCAAAGTTTTTCTTAAATAGCTCAATCAAACTAGTTAGCATAACATCTGATGCACTGCTCTGGATTGGAGTGTTGTAGGATTGGAGGACAGTTTGTAAAAATCTTACTCTACCAAACGGAGTGCTGGTGCGATGGGTTTTGTAGAAATTTTCAGTTTGGTGTTTGGTGTATTCTCTTATCCCAGGGTATTTGTTTACGCAAATCATCTGCCATCTCTCTGCTTCTTTTATAGGAACCCCAAACTCAATTGCTATTGATCTAGCAGAGCGGCCATAGACAGTACCAAAGACAACTGCCTTAGCGCGCACATGCTCTGTGGGAGTCATATCTGCCCATTCCTTTTGATAGACTAGTTTACCCATTATATCATGGATGCGCTTGCCCTCAGCGAATTCTTGGATCATTGTAGGTTCAGGTGCTAACAAGCCAATAACTCTTAGTTCGAGCTGGCTATAGTCAGCCTCTAAGAAAGAGCAATCCTCAGAATCAGGAATATAGATGTTGCGAAGTAGAGCAGGGACATTTTGAAGGTTGGGGTTTTGGTAAGATAACCTACCTGTGCCTGTTCCTGCAATCCTGGGTTGGGCATGGATTCTACCCTTAATAAGACGTTCGTTAACTCCTAGCAAGTAGGTTTTAAGGGTTTTGTCAAGGCCTCTATATTCTAATAATGTTTCCATGAATTCCTTCTGAGGGTGCCCTCTGCGGATTAAAGTGTTTAGTTCATCTTCACCTGTAGCGTCAATATTTAGGTACTTTTTAACTTGTAAAGGACTCCGAGGGTTTAAATGGATTGGGTCAAAGTATTGTTCTTCCATACGTTTGATCTCAGGGATTATTTTACTACAGAGGGCACCCATTTTTCTTTTATCAACAAGAATGCCTTTTCTTTGCATATAGTTGCAGACATAAATCAAAGGTACTTCTATAGTTTCAAGAACTTTCTTTTGCTCCTCGCCCATTAGTAACTCTTGGGCAAGGCGCACTTTGTGGGTGGTTACAACATCCCAACAGTTGTATGAGGCTCTGCGCTCTGCTGTCCAGCTTCCTATTTGCTTCATATCTTTTTTGATTGGCTTATACGGCAATATATCTGTGTATCTACTGCGCAGAGCATCTAGGTTACCTGGCAAATCCGAGTTCATAGTGTGCTCTGCAAGAAGGGTATCCCACACAAGACCTTTTACAATAACACCATTGGTTTCAAGAACAGCTAAATCAAACTGTCCATTCTGGGCGCACTTTCTTGCACTTTTATCTTCAAGGAACTTTTTCATAATTTCCCATTGCTCTGATCTTGGACCCTCTGTAGTGAAGTTTAAACCTACTGCAAAATCTTCATTGCAACAAAAAGCAATACCAATTACCTTTGCAGTTAGGACGTCTAGTTGCCCAGGAGTTTCAATATCAATAGAGGTTATGTGAGGAGTCATTTTTTCAAGCATCTCAGCTAGTTCACTAGCAGAGGGATCAATAACAAATGTTGGTTCAAGAGGTTTGGTTATAGTTCCATTAAGAAGAAACTCCCGTACTTTTTTTATATCCTTAACCCCTATGTCAATCCATTGTCTTTGGCGCATTATAAAACTAGGATGCAGTGCACAGAACACCTGGCATTCATAATTGTATTTGCTTAGCAAGGGAAAGAACTGTCCTCTTTGGGATTGGATACCTGTTCTGCCGGTTAATGTACGCACTGCCACCTCACCTAAAGCAAGGATTAGTTTTGGTTTGCAAATGTTTATCTCTGCAACTAATCTTGAGTGGCAAAGTCCAATTTCTTTTAAAGAAGGCTCTCTATCTTCAGGTGGTGCACAACAACAGATGTTAGAGACAAAAACCTTGGATTTGTCTATACCACCTTCAAACATTATTCTCCATAGCATCTTCCCTGCTGGGCCTGTAAAAGGAGTTTTGGTTAGCACTTCTGTTGCACCTGGGGCTTGGCCTATAACAAGGAGTTGATAGTCAATGTTTATAGGGTGTTGCCAGGATACAGCTTTGTAATCTTTTAATCCACATTCTTGACACTCTGGTCTTTCTGAGAGCATTTCTTTTTCTCCATTTTTATTTCCACAGCCAAGGCCATCAATGCTCTGCAAGCTGCATGAGCAAGATTGCTAAGGTGAGAATCTTTGTCGTGTTTGTTGTTGTTCACCATTGAGTCTACAAAATGTGTTGAGGCATGAGCTATGTGGTGATGGGAGGATTTTATTTTCCATGTATCTCCATGTTTTTTCTCTCCATACCTTAACACTTTAACAACTTCTTTTAGAGCTTGTTTTGGGATGTAATCTTCTAGGGTTTTTTGCATGTTTCTGCCTCCTCTAAAGCTTTTTCAAGTTCTTTAATATATGTTGCTACTTCATCTGCGATTTTATATGTTGCATTTTTATACTCTATATAATGCATCCTTGCCTGCCCTAATGCTGTGCATCCTTTTGGGATTGAGAAAAAATCATTTATTCTATTAACAGCATCAACAAGTTCGTTGACTTTTTTCTGTATCACAGTCATATCTGTGCTTACAAAAGGTTCACAAAGATAAACATATTCTATTCTTTTCATATTGTCTCCTTTATTTAAAGCTATATAATTTTTGAAGTTGGGCACAAAGCTTGAATCTTGGGTTAGCAAGAACAAACTTTAAAGCATCTTTTTTATTCTGTTGAGTTAATAAAAAGCTATTTGTTTCAAGAGGCATAACCAGCAGATCAGCATTTAGATCAAAGACATTGGAGGTTGCTCGCTTTGTCCATTTTTCAAAATCTTCTGTTCCGTATAATAGTTTTATCTCATCTGCTATATATAAGTTAGCATCTGTTACATCCATAGATTTTGGGCTGATAACAACATGATCAAAAAGCTCATAACGTATTGGAAAAGAACCATTGGTTTCTAAATGTATCTTATGGCCATAATAGTGGAGTTTTTTGCAAAGAAGCTCAACATCTTGCATTAAGGGTTCTCCTCCGGTTAGACATACTCTACGGGTGCTATAATGTAAGCTGATAAGATTAAGAATATCCCCCTCAGACATTACAGATCGTTCTTTATAGTTAGTGTCACAAAACTCACAGTTAATATTGCACCCAGCAAGACGAATAAACACCATTGGCACTCCAGTGTATTTGCCTTCACCTTGGATACTGAGGAAAATTTCTGCTATTTTGTAATTCATAAATACCTCCTTAAAGATTCCATTTTATGCACATGGTGTTTTAATTCCAAGAGGTTTATAGTTAAAGCATCTAACTCTCTTTCACTCAAGGGTTCATCAAGGTCTAACTCTCCAGAAGGTTTACCCATTGGGAACATATCTAAGATATTTTGGTAGTGAAATTTTGAAATCCTAACCAACAACTTAGAATCACAACTTCTTATAAAAGGATATTTAGAATACAATACAGGTTCTAACCAACTATTTAACCCAAGCATATGGATGGGTTTTCTTTTTGTTTGCTTAAGGGTTGCGTAAACTCTAGAGATTTCCTCAAGGACAAAGGCGCGGTTTAAGAAACCATTTACATAATAGCTTTCTCCAAAATCCTTAGGAGTTAAAGTAAAGGATACTCCTATAGTGTCTATTCTAGGGTCATTAAGGCCGTTATTAAGACAATAAAGAATATCATTTATTGTTTCCCCTTGGATAGAGAACATTTTTTTTATTTTAGCATCTCTTAAATAGGGTTCATATAGATCAAGTTGAGATTCTTTTCTTTCTATAGTAGCTCTTGCGTTGTTCATTACATCCTGGAGAATAATCTCATCTACACTTAGGTTTATAGAATGGTTTATATAATCTATATAAGGAACTTCCTTCCCCTCATGCACACTGTTGTCTATTAGTTTGTATAGAGATGTCTCATAACATTCTTTATAATACTCTGGGTTAAAGAGCATATGTGCAAGGATGTAGTGGATGTCACCTTTTAACTCCTCGGGAGTTTTAACTGGGGTTATAACAGCTAGTTTCATGAAATACCTCCTTTTTCAACAGTTGTAGTTATACCACCTCGTACAGAGCTTTTTAAAATTAAGTGCATCCCAAGGGGTTTTACCTGAGCTTTAAAATCTCTATAAATCCTATCTGCTAGATGCTCGTGGCCTATAGCGAGGTTCTTATAGTCCATTAGATAGAATTTTAAACTCTTTAACTCAGGGAGTTTTTTGTTTGGAATATAGTTGATTTCTAGAGAGTAGAAATCTGGATAAAGAGTTAATGGACACAAGGCTATTAGTTCATTGGTTTGATAACTAACAATCTCTGCAGTTCCTAAGTAAGGCATAAGGGTTAGTTGTTGATGTTCTAAAGGAATTGAGTGTGCTATTTTAACTCTTTTGTTTAGTTCTGTAAGGCCTTCTTCAATGGTTTTAAAAGCCCGGAAGTTTTTCATCCTGTTCCTCCTTATAAAAAGTTGTATCAAAACCCTGTAAAGCTTCTTTGCGCTCAACACAGGTTCCGCAAACACCACAATGCTCAGAAAGACCTTTGTAGCAACTCCAGGTTTTTTTATAGTTGACACCAAGGGATCTTCCTTTTAAAGCTATTTCTCTTTTTGTATAGTGGATGTATGGAGCTATCATACATATGTGGGTATAGGTTCCTTTGGATATAGCTAAGTTCATATAGCTTAGGAAGTCATTTCTACAATCAGGATATATAGCATGGTCTCCTTGGTGCACTCCTATCAAGACATATTTTAAGTTTGAAGATTCTGCTATCCCTGCGGCTATAGACGACATTATTCCATTCCTGAAGGGTACAACAGTTTTCTTCATAACTTCATCTTCATAGTGTCCGTTTGGGATATCCCCACCAGTTACTAGTAGGTTGGATTTAAAGTGCAAAAGAAATATAGCACTTAGGTCTATAAGAGAGAAAGGAATACTTAACACTTTACTGTGGTATACTGCATATTCTATTTCTTTATCATGTTTTTGACCATAGTTAAAGATTACTGTTCTTGCTATATTTTCCTTATTGTCATAAAGCAAGGTGGTTGAATCCATCCCACCGCTTAGGATAATGAGTGAGTCTTTTCTCATAAATACCCTCCGTTGTTAAAGTTTAAGAACTCTTCTCTATACAGTGTAGAATCCATTTTGTTAATAAAATGTGAGGTTATAAAACTTGCATCTCCACTCTTAGCACCCCTTATTGCATAGCATAAGTGGTAACCTTTTATTGCACATGCAACTCCAGTAGAGTTAGTTTCTGAGTGCAATAACTGTGCAAGTTCAATAGTTAAATCCTCCTGCAATGGCAACTTCGAGATTAAATAATCCGCTAACCTTGGGAGTTTGGATAACCCTACTGCTTTGCCATTTGGTATATACCCAAGATTTATTATATATCTTACAGGCAACAAGTGGTGCGGGCAGAATCCCCAGGTTATATGGTTTTTCATTATTACAGCTTCTTTTGATTTTGTAGAAAAGAACTTCATAACTGGTTTTTTAGAAAACTCTCCAGTTAAGAAAACATCCCAAACCCCTGCAACTCTTCTAGGAGTGTCATAAAAGTTTTCTCCTTCTAAAGACAAAAGTTTTAAGAATTCAGAAATGTTTTTTTGGGTGTAGTTTTTTACATTCTGATCCATTTTGCATACCCCCCATCACCTTCTTTTAGCTCAATGCTATAGAGGTGTATATAGAGGGGTAATAAATCGTTTAGTTTATGAAAAATGTAAGTTAAGAGGTTTTCACATGTAGGCATTTTTTCTACCTCAAATCCTATTGTATAAGCAGTAGTGTTGAAGTTATTTAATGTGGCATGGTCCAAGGGGATTGTTATGGATTTGAGAATTGATTTTAAATCCCTTATGTCGATTACCATTCCGTTTTTTTGCACCTCACCCATTACTTCTATTTTTAAATGCCATGTGTGACCATGGAGGTTGGCGCATGAGCCGTTATAGTTAGGAAGGAAGTGCGCAGCATCAAAATGAGTTTCTACGCCTATTATTGTATTTGTTAGTGCCATTTTATTCTCCTTTTTAAAAAATTCCTACCCACAATATTTCTTTATTATGGGTAGGATAATGCTTTGAAATTACTTCTTGGGAGTTCTTTTTATTATATTTGTCCTGGGCTCCCCGCCATCTCCAGGAACTTGGGTTTCAAGAAGGATGTTCCATTCTGTGCCTTGAAGCTTTTCATTAAGAATAGCCTCAAATTCTTTTTCATCCCAATCGCCTTGCTCAAGGGTTGAGCCTGTGGCATCTTTCCAAAGCTTTGCTAGGCTAAACAATGCCTGAGGCTGCAGTGACATGGTTTCAAGAACCTTTGACCCAATGGTTGGAGAACCATCTTCTGATTTCCCATCCATCTCTTCTATGATTGTGTAGATCACAGTTAGCTTTGGTTTGTTGGCCTGGGATTTTCCAACAATACATTTCTCAATGGCTGCTACTGCTAAGCCATTTGGGAGGACTTTAAGTTCTCCAGTTTCTACGCCTTTTGGTATTACTATTTGCATAGTAAACCTCCTTTTTATATGATAGACCCCTCGAATGAAGGGTTTGGTTAAGCTTTTTATGCTTTTGGAGTAAGAGGACTTTCTCGGGGTTTATAGAATACATTTCTTACTTCCTGTGTGTCATAGTCGCAAAGTGGTTTAAAAGGACAAACGCTATTATACAAAAAACAATCAAAGCTTGGATAGAAATCTCCCCTGCGGATGTCTCTGATAACTCCTTCAATAGTGTGTAGCATCATTTTTCTTGAGGAGCTTTGCGCTTTCGCATAACTGCGTTCGTATTTAGGGATTGTGGTTTTTACCAACAAATTGTAGATTGTTCCTTCTATGTTTTCTTGAAACATCTGCTCTATCAGGAAGTCATAAATTGCACCTTGTAAGCCTCCTTTCAAACCACTTAGGTATGCGCTGTCTACCCTTGCTGCTGTTTTGTGTTCCACACGCCAGAGTTTGTCAGTTTCAGACCTAGATAAGGCATCTATCCTGCCAGATAGCGTTACGTTATCCCCAAGATCAACTTCAGCCCAGATTTCTGAGGAGATAACATTTAAAGAATCGTCTTTCCATCTTTGTAGATAGCCTTGCAATAACAAGGCACTTTGTTGCACCACTTCTTGGGTTAATTCTTCGCTATTATCTGGATAGATGGTTTTTATAAGCTCTGAGAGTTTATCAACTTTATCCAGGGTTAATTCTTTTGTATAGTACAAATGCAAAAGCTGATGCACTATATCCCCTACTTGTAAAGCCTTTGATGTTTCCTTTGGAGCAAGGAGTTCCTGGTACTCCCAGATATATTTCTGTCGGCAGTGCAAGAAGGTTTTTATTTTACTGTGGCTTAGATGTAATATGTTATCTGTATTGTTCATTTCTTTTCCTCCTTGAACAACGTTAGAAAGTTGGCATTTTCAATTATCTCCAAATTGCGCGAGGTGCGAGCATCTGCTCTATCTAATGGTTTGGTAGCTACCTTATACTCTGCCTTATTGCTCTTTACCTCAACAAATGTATGGTAGACCTCAGTGAAATAACCTGCCATTTTGTATTTCATAGATCCATCAACCATTGGAACAACCTCAATTTTACCGATGAGTTCATCTCTTTCAAATTGTTCATGTGAGATCAGAATAACATGCTTGAACAATCCTTGTAGGCGCTGGTGAGCAACGACAAATTCCTCAATGTTGGTCTTCCACATATCCCATTCGTCAAATGTAAACTTTTCTCTTTTGTTGAGAAACATTATCAACCTTCGCATGTGCTCTTGTAACCTGGTAA
>Ga0315289_10016304_pt1 | contig 10255 bp, 9 predicted proteins | sample YL17G11_40_MG_FD_203452 | JGI IMG/M metagenome (GOLD analysis project Ga0315289, IMG submission 203452) | Sediment microbial communities from Yellowstone Lake, YNP, Wyoming, USA - YL17G11_40 | ecosystem: Environmental > Aquatic > Freshwater > Lake > Sediment | place: USA: Wyoming | collected...
AATCAAGGGTTTTCGGGATAACACGTCGTAATTCAACATGGTAATGGGCTACCGAGTAGAATTACTCCCTAATCTTAATAAACAAGCCGTTCTACAACCAGAAAACCCTAATTAAGATTAAGGTCTAATGTATGATTACCTCGGATCGATGTACTCGTTTTCCAGATATTTCGAGTACTGTAAGCAAGATAATGAGGAAAAGATACTTTGGCCAAGCAAGCTCAAATAAATGATAATATATTAAAAGTTCTATACTTAACCGGTCCTTTAACAAGTAAAGAACTAATTCTCTCTATGCAAGGTCTTAGAAAGAGGACTTTTTTTAATACGGCAATGGCTACCATGAAAAAATATTCGATAGAAGTCGATTATCTAACACTCAAGTCCTGGGGACGCATGAGAGAAATTGTACAAGCTATTAAGGCTCTAATTGTGCGTGATTATTATGACATTATACTAACGACCACAGGAACTGGACTGTTTTTAGCTTTAGTGCGATTTTTACTGCGGTGGAAAAAACCATACTTATTTCTTATTGAGTGGCAAGTTGAGAGAAATCCAATCTTGGATCTTTTTCTTATACCTATTTTCAGAAATATTGACAAGATAATTTGCGTTTCAAGTGTCCAAGAAAAATCATTTGCTAAAACTCTGAATGTTTCTATAAATCGAATTAGATATGTTCCATTAGGGATAGACATAGATTTTTTTAGGCCAGAAACAGATATAATAAGCGCTAGCGATATAATTCTCTGTGTTGGAGATGCAGATAGGGATGATGAAACGCTTTTTAAAGCAGTTAGAAACCTACCCGTTAAATTGATTAGGGTTTCAGATGAGTTTAAAGTATTTCAATTTTACAAGGTATTACTAAAAGATTGTTTAAAACCTCCAATATTGAAGGCAAAATTCGAACTACTTCACGCAGTATCAGATTTAGAAATGAGAGAATTATATGCAAAATCTACATTAATAATTGTACCCATACTTAAGCATAGTAATCAACCAGCGGGTTTAACAGTCTTACTTGAAGCAATGGCGATGGGAAAACCTGTTATTGTTACCAAAGGATTAATTACAGAAGATTACGTGATTAATGGTGATACAGGAATCATTATCAATCCCGATGATGCTAATGAGCTTAAACGTATGATTCTAGAATTGTTAGACGAAGATATAAAACGTAAAAAACTTGGAAATAATGCTCGTAAATTTGTAGAAGATAATTTCACTATTACCAAAAGCACTGAAGAACTTGCTAATATTTTAATGCAAAATGCTTGCAGAAACAAGAAGTCCATACTTCTATAACTATATTTTAAATATAAAAAAAATGATAAGTTTAAACTAAAAATTTTAAGGTAGAGATGAACTATAATTGTCACAAATGAAAAATAAAAACCTTAAAAGTCTATTTAATAAAAACCTAATAGGTCGAAAAAATCCAATACAAAAGGTATTCAGATCTCCAATAAAAATGCTGTATTCGATTTTATTAGCAGAAATTGCTAAAAAATATAACAGAACATACAGTTTAAAAGCAAGTATTTTTTCAGGAGATAAAATAAATGTAATTTTTCCGAATGCTGATGCATTGGGTATATTCAGATGTGGGTTCATTGAGGAAGGTTTGACTAGTATGGTGTTAAAATATCTTAAACCTGGTGATACCTTCTTGGATTTAGGGGCTCATATTGGTTATTATACTCTCTTAGCTTCAACTATTGTTGAAGAAAATGGAGCCGTTCATTCGTTTGAACCAACGCCATCTACTTTTTTTATTCTCCAATCAAATTGTACTGATAGAAGTAATATATTCTTAAACAATTGCGCAGTTTTCTCTGTAGAAACATTTCTTACTTTCAATGATTATGGTATAAAAAATTCTGAACGTAATTCCTTTGTAACTGGAAGATTTGTAGATAAAAAAGTTTTAAAAAACCTAACCCCTAAAAAAATAACAGTTCCCTCAATTTCAATAGATAAATATGTATATCAAAAAAAACTAATTCCTGATTTCATTAAAATTGATGTAGAAAGTGCCGAATATGAAGTACTAAAAGGTATGAGTCAGACTATTAAAAATTTCAAACCAATCATTACTATAGAAGTCGGAGACATGGAAATTGAAGCTATCGTGCAAAGTAGAACATGTGTAGAGTACTTAATTGAAAGAGGATATCGAGCTTATGAATATAAAGAAGGTCGTATCATCAAACATGGATTAAAAGACAGATACTCTTATGATAACCTTTTATTTTTGCCGAAAAGGATCCATTCAAAGAGTAACATAACAGATGATTCTACCTCAGGATAAATTAAAAAAATGATAAAACTTTGGGATATTGTTATTCAATTAACTTCACCCATTATCATTTGTTTTTCGGCTTATCCCGTAGTGCAAAGATTTTTTTTGAAATCTAAGGAATATAAGTCAGGTGAAAAACTAATTGCATCCTTTATCATTGGTTTAATGATATTGATGCTTCTGCCATATAGCGTAGGAATTATTCTGGGGACTGGTTTTAGAAAAACAGCATGGTTGATTTATTTTATAAGTGTTTTTTCTCTTGTTCTTAATATAAAAATTTGGATTAAAGGAATTAAAACACTTTTAAACAAAACTAGAAACTATTTTTTCAGGCGAGATTTATTTAATATAGCTTTTCTAGTGTCGATAATGGGTTTTTCGATAAAATATACTTATTATCTTTTAATTAGAGCAGTAACTGATTGGGATGCTGTCAGTTTTTATTTACCCTATGCTAAAGCAATTTTTTTTACGGACTCCATACCGTTAACAGCTTTTGATTTTTCTCGAATTACTAAGCCGATGGGAATAAGTTTCTTGTATGCGTGGATTTATTCTTTATGCAGTACAACTTTAGCTGAGAGTTTTAGACTTATTCCTCTAGCATTCACATTCATTACAATGTTGTTAATCTATCTTATAGCTAAAAATTTTTCTTCCATTCTTGTTGCGAAATTAACCGTTATGATTTATATGATTCTTCCTCTACATGATAGTATTCTATACTATTGTGCATACTATCCTGACGTAGCATTTACCAGCTTAATCCTTGCAGTTTTCTACTTTTTGTATAGATACACCCAAACCTTAGAAACTAAGTATTGTTTGATTGGCGGTCTGGCGCTTGGTTTGTCAATGCTCTTAAAAGCTCAAACAGCTCTTTTCTTAGTATCAATTATACTCGTTTTTCTTCCTATTTCTAGAATTAAATTATTAAGAATAGCTGCATCTTTTACAGTGCCTTTCGGTTTCTTATTCTTCTTATTTTTCTCAAGCGCAGTTTTCCCTCCTCCTTCGAGTTTGTTCACAATCGACGGATTAATTGTTTTTGTCCTTGTCGCGTTGCTATCAAGTTTAATAGCACTAATCGTAGAAGCACAACACAAAACTATGGGTGATAAAGATTTAGGGTTCAGGCCACTAACTGGCTTATTTATATTCGGTGGGGCAAGTTCCATAATGCTAGTTTGGTATTTAAGAAATTATCTCACGTTTGGCTCCTTCATATGGCTATCGTTAATAAAGCAACCAAACCTTCAATGGGCGATACATATCATATCTGGATTTACTCCCCAAATGCCTCAAGTATCCGAAACTTTTTTGCTTATGCTAATCCTGGTTTTGTTCGTCCATCCTATTTTGGGATCTGTCTGGATTATCCCGAAGCTTGTTGGAATGGCAAAGCTTAGGGGAAAAAAGGAAATGTTGCCGGTTCACAGTTTGGTTCTAGGGTTCTTCTTATCTTACATCCTATATGCTTTTTTTTCAGTCATTGTGGTTTCATCCTTTACGGTAAATCCACGCGACTTCCTTCCTTTAGCACCTTTTTTTTCCATTTACAGTGCTTGGGGCCTCCTGACCATAGCAGAATACGTCTGGAAGGATCGAGCAAGACAAATCACTCTCTGTCTCCTAGCGTTCCTTGGCTTTGTCTCCTTAATACAATCGTTGTTACTACTCTATTATCCTCCATCTTTTTTAGCCGGAATATTAAGTCAAATCGCAAAGTTATCTCTCTCATCTTGGGAACTCCTTGCACATGGGCCTCCAGAAGCTGCCCTGAACTGGTTAGCGTTTGGTTTAATCACAGGCTTATTTTCGCTACTCCCACTTATTGGTAAAAGGTGCATCGATTACATTTCACATAAAAAGAAAAAAAGAATTGTAATTCATTTTTTTCCGAAATCATCTGCAGCGCATAAAAAAGCTCTAACGTGTGTACTTATATCAATCGTAGTGTTGTCGGTGCAAATTGCACCTTATGGTGGTTTGACTTATGAATTTGGTAACGGAAATATACTAGATTTTAAAGAAAATCAAGAGCGCATGCTTTTCGACGGTTTATACACAGACATTTTGACCTACCTAAAAGACAATGTTAGGAGTGGCGACGTTGTTCTAACCGTTGGTGCCGGTTTTACGGGTCTTCAGTACAAATTGGATTCTGTAAGGCTCATAGATATTACTTTTCCGGATAATTTGGCACGAATGAGAGAGCTCTTGGAAAGCAATAAAACGGAAGAAATTTTGACAATGTTGTATAATTTAAATGTCCGGTATTTTCTGTTGCCAAAATGGGGCACGCGCGACACATCGTTTATGGAATGGCTCCTCAACGATACACGTCTATTATACGTGATTTGGAACCCTGGGATATCTGCCATTCGAATAACTTCAGGAGGATGGATTTTATTTGAACTTCTTAACACAAAAGAGGATATGTTGGTTGGATTGAAGATTCCTTTGTGGAGTATAGATTTTCCGAAATCGATCCAATAGTGATCGTGGACGATGACCATTCAAGCTTCTGGACTAGTGCAATTTGGGGTTCAGGTACAATTGGAGTCCCAGTAATAAATGACGACCCAGTCGAAAAGGAGAAAGGAATAGAGAGTGGAAGAATCGTCGTTGGAACTGGAATAGGAGCAAGATGGAGAATATACCACACCTAAAAGACAGAAATAAATTGGGGGACTTCGAAGTTGTTTCTTTATACTGGTACGGAGCAAATACGGGAAAAACTTTGAACGTGTACATAGATGCGCCAGACTCAAACAATCGTTGGAGAAAAAGAATAACTGAAAACTGGATGGGATGGAAACGTCTCGTTATACCCTTAGATGATTTCATCAAAGTCGGTTCGCCTTTAAAGGATAAAGTGAAAGAGATAGCGATTGGATTTTATGACGAAGACAATGTGTCAGGCACCTGGTATCTTGATCGTGTAATCGTGGACGTTAAAGGTCAAGGTGATTGGATATTTACTAATAATCCGAAGTCTGAGGGATTGAATCACACCTTTTTAAGTGAAGGGGGGATTTTAAATTTCACAGTCTGGGGAAAAGAGAACGGCTTTGCCTCATACAAGCATTCAGCTATTTCCCCTCTCTCTACAAAAGAATATCACTATGTTACCTGTCTCGTGAAGGGAACGGAAAATGCACGCTGGCTCTTCAGACTTTTCTTCGCGCGCGCGCGACTGTATGTTATGATGTGTATAAAATCATGAAAATTGTGCATTTAATAGACTATTTTTATCCGCAATTAGGATATCAAGAGACATTTTTATCTCAAGAACATAGTAAGCTTGGTAATGATGTCTATGTAATCACTTCTGATTATTATGATAAATTAATTTTCAAAAGTTATAAATCAATTTTAAAAAATAGATATGTAGGATCTGGTTTCTTTATCAATAACGCAGTAAAAATTATTCGTTTAAGAAGTTTTTTAATTTTTCCTCATATTCTTTTCTTAAAAAATTTGGAGTATCAAATTGAAAAAATTCAACCAGATATTATTATAGTGCATGGAGTAACTAATCTTAATGCTATACGTATTGCTTTATTAAAGAAAAAAAAGCAGAATTTTAAATTGATTTATGATGATCATATGGCTTATGATAATTCAAAAAGCTTTTTTAGAATATTTTATCCAATATACAAGCTAATTATTCAGATTTTATATATTAAAAATGCTGATACATTTATAGCTGTAACCACTGCTACAAAATTATTTATGAATGTTAGATATGGCATAAATGAAAATCATATAAAAATAATTCCTTTGGGTGCAGATATAAATTCTTTTAAATATAATAAAGATAATAGATATTATATTAGAAAAATGTATAATATTGATAATAAAGATGTAGTTTATATATTCACTGGAAAAATAACATCAGAAAAAAAAATTGATATTTTAATAAAATCTTTTAGTAAACTAAATAATCATGAAAATTTGAGATTAATGATTGTAGGTAATGGTGATGAAGCTTATATTAAAAAATTAAAAACATTGTGTAATGAATTATTTTTAAATAATAAATGTATATGGATAAATGCAGTTCCTAACAAAGAATTATCTAAATATTATTCTGCTGCAGATATTGCTGTGTGGCCATATGGTGCTAGTATTAGTCAAAGAGAAGCTATTTCCAATAGTCTCCCAATTATAGTAAGCGATTGTTCACCAGTTATAGATCTAGTGAAGTATGGTAATGGGTTTACTTATAGAGAATTAAATATTGAAGATCTGACTAATAAGATGGAAATATTATTAGATAAAAAATTAAGATTTGAAATGGTTCAAGCGAGTAGGAAATTTGCAGAAACTGTACTTGATTGGAAAATAATTGCAAAGCGTTTCATTGATTCTGTAACATAATGTGGTCACTTTTTTTTAAAAAATTAGTGAAAAATATCAAATAACAGGTAAATAAAAAAAATAAATTTAAATAGTTTAAAATTGGATTGATTGTTATGAAAATACTAATAGTTTCTCCACACACAGATGATGCAGAATTAGGATGCGGTGGTTCAATAAATAAATTCATAGAAATGGGAAACGAAATATATTGGATTGTTTTTTCTTCAGCTGAAGACTCTTTACCTCATGGTTTAGAAAAAGATACGCTGAAAAAAGAATTTATTGAAATTGTAAATAGTTTGAATATAAATAATTATAAGATTTTAAATTATAAAGTTAGAACATTATCTCAAAAACGTCAAAATATTTTAGATGAATTAGTAAAATTAAAAAAAGAAATAAAACCTGACGTTGTAATTTGCCCTTCTTTAAATGACTTTCATCAAGACCATCAAATTGTTTCAAATGAATGTGTAAGGGCATTTAAAACGAATTCGAGTATTATTTGTTATGAATTGCCTTGGAATCATATTACATTTAATACACAATTATTTATTAAATTAAATAAGAATTATATAGATAAAAAATGGCTCATATTAAAAAAATATAAATCACAATTTATCGTTAACAAATCATATTTTAATAAAGAGTATGTTTATGGGTTAGCGAAGATAAGAGGAGTTCAAATAAATTCTACTTATGCTGAAGCATTCGAAGTAATTAGATGGATTTTATGATCGAAAAAATTATATTCTAGTTTTTTGAGAGATATTATTATGATACGAAATATACATGATATTGTCCAAATATTAGGATCTGAACCTCATTATATTAAAGGTGAATTAACTTACACTTTTTCCGGTATTAATTCCATCGATGAATCCAATGATAATGATTTTACTTTTTGCTCAAAAAAAGGAGAAGAGGGTTACAATTTAATAAAAAAAAGTGGTGCAAAAATAATATTGGCCGATTTGAGCTTAATAGAATATGATTTTAGTAATTTAGATAAAACGTTAATTTTTATAATAAATCCTCGCTTATGGTTCATTCGATGTCTTGAATCTTTATTTCTCATTACCAAGAAAACAGGAATTCATCCAACTGCTATTATCGGAGAAGATTGTGTTCTTGGGAAAAATGTATTCGTTGGGCCACACTCGATAATTGAAGATAACGTAACAATCGATGATAATACGCGAATTTTTAGTGGAGTGCATATTTTTCCAGGAGTAAAGATAGGTAAATTTGTCGAAATTAATAGTGGATGTGTAATTGGTTCTGATGGATTTGGTTTTGAAAGATCGCCGAATGGAGAACTTGAAAAATTTCCTCATTTTGGATCTGTAATTATCGAAGATAATGTTGAAGTAGGAGCTAATACGTGTATAGATAGAGGGACACTAAAGAATACAATTATTGGATCCGGAACTAAAATTGATAATTTAGTTCATATAGCTCATAATGTTAACGTTGGTAAAAATTGCTTAATCATTTGTTTAAGTTGCATTGCCGGTGGTGTTAAAATAGATGATAACACATGGATTGCTCCATTAGCAGCAGTTAAAAATGGGATTAAAATTGGTAAAAATTGTATTGTTGGGATGGGTGCTGTAGTAATTCATGATGTACCTGACAATGATGTTGTCGCTGGAGTGCCTGCAAAATCAATTAAAAAAAGTAATAATATATAAATAATGATAATAAAATATTTAAGAAATTTATCAAAAAATAATGTATAACCCTTGAGTAAAAGGCTTGAGTATGCTGAGAGCTGTTAAGATGGGAATAAATACAATAATGACTGAAAGGGTCCAGCAAAGATAACCGAAGAAACCGACTTGGTACCGAATCCCAAAATGGGCGTTTACTAGAGAAGATCTATTTTAAATAGTAATATCTCTAAAAATATTCGTTCTTGAAAAACATGATTTCTTTTAGAGCCCGCGCGCGCTTTCACCCCGCGAGCAAACATTCGGGTAGATTTAATAAACCACTTTCTCTTCCTTCAACCAAGGGGTACGCGTGACCACCCGAAGCTTTACCGTCGTCTTGGAGCCCGCGGAGGAGGGAGGCTTCGTGGCTAAATGCCTAGAGCTCCCCGTAGCCAGCCAAGGCGACACGAAGAAAGAGACCATGATCAACGTAAAGGAAGCCATCGAGGGCTACCTGGAGGTAAAAGCGGAGTTACTCGGCAAGGTCAAGGGGGAGAGGGTTGAGGTGATTGTCGAAGCTCCTCACACCCGCCTCGACATGAGCCACGGGAGCATACATCTTAGCCGCTGTGAGAGCACCCGCCAAAGTAGAGTTCGTATCCCCCGGAACCAGAACCATGTCAGGCTTCAACTCGGCGTAAGCCTTATCCAGCCCCATCATCATTTGCGCCGTCTGCCAATTATGAGAACCTGAACCCACACCAAGATTCACCACAGGATCTGGTAGCGACAGCTCGTTGAAAAATTGTTTTGACATTTCATAGTCGTAATGTTGCCCCGTATGAACCACAAACAGTTCAATATCAGGAAATTGATTTGCCTATGAATAATTGGTGCAGATTTAATAATCTGAGGCCTAGTACCAATTACTAAAGCAACCCTCATTTGAAATCAGAGAATTAATAGAGTATTCAAGAGTTTAACAATATCTCAATTGTGCGCGCCTTAATAGACAGCCAATTCATTATTTAGTTTCTTATCCCATACAAAGCACGGTACCTTGTCACGTGTGAAGGATAGGCTTTGTTGCTTGTTGTGATCTATTGGCGAGCGATCGATTTGTTAACGCTAAAGCACACTTATCCATAATAATGCTAGTCGAGTTTTCAAGTATTATATAATAAGAATCCATCGTGTAATAAAGAAGAGACTTTTTATTATTTTCAAATGGCTCCTTAGTAAAGTTCATCCACTATACCTCCACGAAATCTAAGGGCTTTGATATAATGCATTACGGCTGAGTGGCGCGCGCGAGAAGCGCTTTTTAATTACTATGAGCGTAGTTATAATTCGAATGATATAACATTCTCTTATGCTAGCCGGAAACTTTTAAAGGAGAAATATGATGACTGAGGATAGATTTAATTTTCTGCATTATAATAAATTCACTCTTATACCATTAATCATTATTGAACTTTTTTACTTCCTTCTATCTCTTACAGCGATGCCACCGTTATTAATGGCTATAATCGCTTTTCCCTCCCTATTTATCCTTCCAGGCGTGATGATTCTGGCAGTTCTAAGAATAAGGACGAATAATGTGGTAAAGCTTATGGTCGAGGGCTTCTTTGTTTCAACAGTGGTATTGGTTATACTGACATCGCTCATGTTTTCGCTAGACTTCCCTCTAAACCCCTATACATTTTCTCTCGCAGCGTTAATCCTTGTGACGTTTCTTGGTATCGTTGCGTTAATTAGAAAGACGGAGTTTAAACCCATCAAATATAACATCCCCTCAATTGCCCTTGTATTATTAGTATATGTCGCTTTACTCTTATACTTCAATAGGCTTCCACGACTATTGTTTCCGGATGAAACGGACTACATCTCTTCAGCCAGATTGGGCATTTTAAACAATGCA
>Ga0315289_10016305_pt1 | contig 10255 bp, 10 predicted proteins | sample YL17G11_40_MG_FD_203452 | JGI IMG/M metagenome (GOLD analysis project Ga0315289, IMG submission 203452) | Sediment microbial communities from Yellowstone Lake, YNP, Wyoming, USA - YL17G11_40 | ecosystem: Environmental > Aquatic > Freshwater > Lake > Sediment | place: USA: Wyoming | collected...
AGCAGTACGGTCCCTGGCATGGGAACGACACCGAGTTTAAACATACCAATAAGTGCGATGTACCATTCAGGTATGCTCTGCAGGATGACCAAGACACGGTCCCCTTTTTTTATCCCAAGTTTTCGTAGGACATTCGCAAACTGGTTGGATTGTACTTTAAGGTCATAGAACGTATGATACCGTGGTCTCTCCCCTGTTTTATCAAGAGATATCAAGGCGAGTTTCGTACGATCCTCTGCCCATTGGTCAACCACGTCAAAACCGAAATTATAATACGTAGGCACTTTCCAGGTAAAATTTTTATAGAGTTCCTCATACCGATCTTTCTTAAAAACAGTTTCACATTCTGTTTGTTTTGATTTCATATGCTGTCCCCGAAAACTTTTTTTTTAAAGTCCAAGTCGCTTTGCAATGACCATCCTTTGAACCTCGGAGGTTCCTTCACCTATCTGCATGAGTTTTATATCGCGGTAGAATCGCTCTAGCGGTAAGTCTCGCATATATCCATGCCCTCCATGGATCTGGATAGCGTCACGGGTCACTTTCATTCCAATCTCGGATGCGAACAATTTCGCCATGGATGCTTCAATGCTAAAAGGCAACCCTTTATCTTCAAGGAACGCGGATCGAAGAACAAGGAGTCGCGCAGCATCAATCTGTGTCGCCATGTCAGCAATCATCCATTGGATCGCCTGGTTTTTACCGATAGGTTTTCCAAACTGTTCTCGCTGTTTCGCATAGGAAATACTTTCATCGAGAGCCCCTTGGGCGATACCAACAGCCATGGCTCCTATTGCGGTTCGTCCACGGTCCAAAATAGTCATGGCGCCGACAAACCCAAGGTTTTTTTCACCAAGAAGGTTCTCTTTTGGTACACGGCAATTTTCAAATATCAATTCAGCGGTACTGCTCCCCCGAAGCCCTAATTTGTCTTCCAACACTCCCACGGTAAACCCGGGGGTATCTTTTTCAACAATAAATGCACTGATTCCTTTTGCTCCAAGTGTTTTATCGGTCTTAGCCATGACGGTGACTACCTCAGCGTTATTTCCGCTGGTGATAAGCTGTTTGGTCCCATTGATAACCCATTCATCTTCTTCGAGAACCGCAGTGGTTTGTAACGATGCAGCATCTGAGCCTGCATTTGGTTCTGTAAGTGCCCAGGCAGCAAGTGCTTTCCCGTTGAGAAGTTTCGGTAGGTATTTTTTGCGTTGTTCTTCAGTTCCTTTTTCGTAGATATGGCCGACACCAAGGGAGTTGTGTGCTTCAACAGTGATCCCTGTAGACCCACAGACTCGGGAAATCTCCTCAAGAGCTATCATATAGCTGATGCGATCGATTCCTGCACCACCGTATTTCTTCGGGACCGTCATACTCATCAGTCCGAGTTTCCCCATTTTTTTATACAATTCAATGGGGAAGTATTCTTCTTTGTCGATTTTAGAAGCGAGAGGTTTAATTTCTTTTTCAGCGAATTCTCTCACTGTTTTTTTGAACAGATTCTGCTGCTCTGTGAGTTGAAAATCCATAATAATCCTCATACCGTGATATACAATAAGACTTTAAATTTACTGGCCCCTTCTATCGAAGATTTTTAGTAGTGTTAACTGTTGTTCAGTAGGCAGTATTATACTTGGTTTCTCTCAACAATTGAGGGTGTGAAATAATTATGGTCATGATGGTGAAGAATCAAGGGCTAGAGAACGGTTCTGGAAAACTTATTGGCTGGCATGATCCTGATGAGAACCGTCAGTGGATCCGTGCAAATAAATCTCGGAGCCTTGATGATAAACAAATGACCGTCAAAGAAGCGGTCTCAAAATATGTAACAGATGGTTCGTTTCTTGCGATGGGTGGGTTTGGTCATGTCCGTGTTTCCATGTCGATTGTCTACGAAATTATCCGACAACAGAAACGTCATGTAACCATGGCAGGAAAAACCGCGGTTCATGATCTTGATTTGCTCGTAGGATCTGGTAGTATCGATGCTGTTGAGGTAGCGTATTCGTTTGGCCATGAGCTCCGCGGGTTGTCACCTGCGTCACGTCGCGCGGTAGAAACAGGTAAATGTAAAATCACTGGGGAAATTAGTAATGCTGGTTATCAATGGAGGTTTCTTGCTGCGGCTATGGGACTGCCGTTTATCCCGACAAGAGTGATGTTAGGTACGGACACGTTTGAGAAAAGTTCAGCAAAAACAATGATAGACCCATTCAGCGGCAAACCCGTGTGTTTACTTCCGGCGTGTTATCCTGATGTCGCGGTGATCCATGTTCCTCGCTGTGACAAATTTGGGAATGCGCAAATCGATGGAATTATGGTGGAGGATTTTGAGCTTTCACGTGCAGCACGACATCTCATTCTTACCACAGAAAAAATCGTGGATAGCAAAAAGATTCGACAGGAGCCTTGGAAGACGGTGATTCCTTTTTACCTAGCTGATGCAGTAGTAGAGGTTCCCTTTGGCTCGCATCCCTGTCAGATGCCGTATGAGTATTTCTTTGATGAGGATCATATTGGGGAGTGGCTGTCAGTTTCGAAAACCGATGATGGAGTAAAAAAATATCTTGACAAGTATGTATATGGTTGCGATGATTTCCAAGAATATCTGACGTTGATTGGTGGAGAAAAAAAGCTAAAACAGTTGCGAAGAATCGAGCATTTTGAGGAACCCATGAGTGCGCCCTGGATAAAAAAGGAGAAAAAACCTTCTTCTCAGCCCTATTCATCAACAGAGATGCTTGCGTGTGTGGCTTCCCGTATTCTTGAGGATAAAAAATCGGTGTTTGTTGGTACTGGTCTTCCAATGATTGCAGCAATGCTTGCGCAGCGAACGCATGCACCAAACTTACTCTTGTTTTTTGAGGCAGGAGGCATTGGCCCACAGATGCCAGTCCTACCTATTTCTGTTGGTGATTCACGGACTTTTTATATGGCGGTCGCTGCATCAAGTATGCATGATTCTATGTCAATGGCGCAGGCAGGATACGTTGATTATGGATTCCTTGGTGCCGCACAAATCGATATGTTCGGCAACATCAACACAACGGTGATAGGGTCATATGAGCATCCGAAGGTGAGACTTCCTGGAAGCGGGGGCGCAAATGATGTAGGGACCTTGTGTCATAGAACGATTATTATTATGAGGCAGGATAAGGATCGGTTCCTTAAAACGATCGACTTTCGGACAACACCAGGGTACCTTGAAGGGTATGATTCAAGGGAAAAAGCAGGTTTGCCAAAAGGAAGTGGACCGTATCGAATTATCACGCAACTCGGTGTCTACGGCTTTGAAAACGAATCAAAACGCATGATGTTGCTTTCGATGCATCCCGGAAAAACCATTGAGCAAATCAAAGAAAATAGTGGGTTTGAATTGATTATTCCCAAAAAGGTTTCAGTAACGCAACTGCCTTCGTCACAGGAGATCAAGATTCTTAAAGATATTGATCCTATGGGCATGGTCCTCGGGAAATAACAACATTTTTGAATTCCTTTCTTATTACCGTCTTTGGACTCACAAAGCCTTTCGGGTTTTTTAGTCCACGGGGAAGCGATTATTTATGTCACGAAAAGTCTGTATCATTGGAGGAGCAACCACACCGTTTGACTATGGGGCTACAGGTTTTGAAAGTATTGAAGGTGGAGCAGCAGAGTGCGTACGAGAAACACAACAAGACATTCCGGGGTTTTCATTGCGTGATCTTGATTTGATGATTTATTCGCATTTCTCTGTTCATTTTGGTCATCAACTTGCTCCGGAATGGATTATTCATGATCATCTCGGTCTTGTTGGTCTTCCGCATTACCGGGTGGAAAACGGTGGGAACACTGGTGGGTCTGCGCTTTATGCTGCTGCGCTTGCGGTGATGTCCGGTCATCATGATGTCGTGGGTATTGCCGGCTGGGAAACCATGGATACTGTCTCGCAGTCTCAAGGGAGTGAATTCATTGCAATGGCTTCTGATATTCGGTATGAACTCATGGTTGGGGGCATCTACCCAATTTATTATGCTGCTATGGCGAATAAATGGATGAAGGAAAATAAGGTCACTGAGGAAGACGTTGCCTCTATCGCAGTGAAAAACAAGAACAACGCAATGGATAACCCTAAAGCGCAATGGTATCGTAACGAACACAAATACCTGACTGTTGATGATGTCATGAATTCTCGGCTTATCTCATATCCTATCAAGAAATATGATTGTTGTCTGATGACCCGTGGGGTTGCTTTTCTTGTCGTCTGCTCGGAAGAGTATGCAAAGAAGGTCAACCCGGATCATTACGTCACTGTTGATGGTATGGGGTTATCCAGTTGTACTATTCGAGCAGGTGATCGGTTAAATAACCCTGCCTGGAGGGAACGATATGGTCCAGGGTATCCGGAGATGACCGAGTTTGGTGCTTGTCGATGCTCAGCCGAACAAGCCTATACCATGGCAGGGATTACAGACCCAGTAAAAGACATTGATTTTGGTGAGATTCATGATGCGTTCTCTACATCTGAAGCACAGATCTACAAAGCACTGGGGCTTGCTGATGAAACCAATATCGCAAAATTCATCCGCGATGAACGCACCCATGTACATGGTGACATCCCCATGAACCCTGGAGGCGGACTCTTAGGATATGGACATCCAGTTGGTGCGACAGGTCTCATGAGTACTATTGAGTGTTTCTATCAACTCGCAGGGATGATTCCCCAGAAGCATCTGAGTAAGAAAACAGAGGTTCCTGATGCAGAATGCGGCATTGTAAATAGTCACGCCGGCACAGGGACGAGTATTTCAAACTTCATCCTGCGGAGGCATTAGCGATGAAAGAGATGGTTGTTATGGAGAATAAAACGACGAAGCATAAAAAAAATAAATTCGCGAAAGAGCCTGTGTTTACAGAACGTAAAAACTACCGACCTGAGGGCGTAAAAGAGACCGGTCTTGCGTTTGTTGGTCATGAGATATCGGAGGATAAACAACACATGAACCAGTTCCTTCACTATGATCAACTATATACCATCAGACATGGATGGAACAGTCCATTCTTCATTGGACTTCTTGACGGTAAAATCATGGGGACACGATGCCCGAAGTGCGGAGATAGTTGGGTACCGGTTCGAACACACTGCTGGAACCTCGACTGCAAACTTCAAAAAACGGAGTGGATGGAGATGCCACTTACCGCGAAGGTTCATACCTGGACCGTCGCGGGATGGAGCGGACGATCATCGCTTAAACGACTCCCGATCATCCTTGTCTATGCAGTCATAGGAGGCAGTAAAGTCGCGATTGCGAACGAACTCTATGGTATCAGCCCCTGGGACGTCGATTTTGGTATGCCGTTGAAAATTGTTTTCAAACCGAAAGATCAACGCATCGGTGCGGTTACTGATTTCCATTTTGAACCTGCCAACAGCTGGAAACCATCTCCAATGAACCCAGAAAAAGAACGAATAAAAAAACTTGTTGAACCCGTGTACGAATGGGTTAAAACCCTCCAATAATTTTATTTTAATCTAATTCTTTCAGGGTTTTTTTTACGAAATTAACAAGTTGTTGTTTGGTAAAAGGCTCTTCTAAGAATTGCTCAACACCACTTGGTTGTTTTTTTTCAGCGGGTTTCATCGAGAAAAGACCTGTTTTTTTGCTCCCTGGCATCTTTGTATGAATCATGATAAGATCAAAGGTTTCTTCATTTTCGTCCTTCAGTTGTTCTAATGCCTGACGGCTGTTTGTTGCGATGGCGACCTCAAACTCTTCATTTTTAAGGTAGGATTGTATGTGTTCAAGACTGTCTGTGTCCCCGTCAATGACCATGATAGTTTTTATAATCTCACCCGCAGGAGAGAAAACGACAAACGTCCTTAAAGCTTTTTTGATGCAGTGTCAGGAAAGTTTAAATGAACTATTTCTTTACTATTCTGTCATATGCTTACTCGAAAAGAAGCGTTTGAGTTATTGAAGAAAAACCTTCGATCAGAAAACCTAATGAAACATTCCTATGCAGTCGAAGTTATCCTTCAAGAAATGGCAAAAAAATTAAGTCAGGATGAAGAACTCTGGGGGCTCACCGGTCTTCTGCATGATCTCGATTATGATTTTACTAAAAACGAGCCAGAGAAACATTCGCTAATCACCGTTCAAGTGTTAAAGGATCTATTACCTGAAGAAGCCATCAACGCAATTAAAGCACATAACTTTCAGCACACAGCCCAGATTCCGCAAACCTATCTTGATAAATCTTTAATTGCTGCAGATGCAGTATCCGGGTTGATTATCGCAGCAGCTCTTGTGATGCCGTCAAAAAAACTCGCGGATGTTAATCCTAAGACGCTGATCGCGAAGTTTAAGGATAAATCCTTTGCTGCAGGATGTAACCGAAAAAGAATTGAACTGTGTGAGGATATGGAACTCAACCTTCAGGAGTTTCTTGAGCTGAGTTTGAATGCGCTCAAAACCATTGCTGATAAACTGGAGCTTTAAGCTATGACACCTACAGAAAGTTCGTATCAAAGAAGTGCGAATTCCCGTACGGAAGATGTTAAGGACGGCGAAGAAGGATACTATCGATTGCCATTGCCGAATCGTAAGAACCATGAGTTGTTTGCCATTGCAGACCGCTTATTGGGAGGTTCCCGTATTAACGTGATTTGTGAGGATAAAAAATCTCGGATGGCTCGTATACCAGGTAAAATGAAACGGAAAGCGCGGGTGCGCGCTGGTGATCTGCTGATTATTAAACCCTGGGAAATCCAAGATGAGAAAGCAGATGTTGTTTTTCGGTACAGTCGAACACAAGCAAGTAGTCTGAGTAGACGAAGAATGTTACCAGAGGAAATTAATGTCTTCTGATGAGCTTCTTAATGACAAGTGGTTGAAGAAACTGGATCGGCAGACACAAGGGTTACTGGACCGTATCAGCGCAGATCGAAAAACCTTTGGTGAGGTGTTTGACAGACCGACGCTTCTGCGTCTTGGGAAGCTGATTTCTGATAAGGTGATTGATCACGTCGACTTTCCCATATCTACCGGAAAAGAGGCGAATCTCTTTCGTGCAACAACCCCTGAGCATGAGTTTGTTGCTATCAAAATCTACCGTACGTCAACGATGACATTCAAACATATTGCTACCTATATCGAGGGTGATCCTCGGTTTAAATATGGGTATAAGAACCGCCGGGATATTATTGAAGAGTGGGCAAAAAAGGAGTTTAAGAATCTCATGCGGATGCACAAGGCAAAGGTCCGTGTGCCAGCTCCCTTACAGCGGTTACATAATATCCTGGTGATGGAATATATCGGTGATGCACATAAGGCAGCACCAATGTTAAAGGATGTATCTCTGAAGAATCCAACCAAGGTCTATGATGAGATTTTAACCTTTATCACCCGAATGTATAAAGCAAAATTAGTTCATGCGGATCTCAGTTCGTTTAACATTCTCATATTTAAGCAAAAACCCTATATCATCGATGTTGGTCAGGCGGTCCTGCTTGAGCATCCATCCTCTTTTGAATTTCTAAAGCGTGATATTCATAATATCGTTCAATATTTCGGGAAATACGGAATTGACAAAGATGAATCAAAGATCTTTGAAGAACTCACGAAAATAAAGAAGGAATGAGCAATGAGATATGTACGAATTCCAAAAGAACGGGTTGGCGTCTTGATAGGAAAGAACGGGGAAACAAAGAAGACAATAGAAGATATCTCTCATGTGCGTCTGGAGATTGATTCTGAAGAAGGGGACGTAGCATTTAATGAACAAACGGCAAAAGACCCTTTAGTAGGATTAAAGGTAGAGGATGTTATTCGTGCGATCGGACGGGGTTTTTCACCAGAACATGCCTTTCGATTGTTTGGGGAAGAAACCGAGCTTTTTATTTTTGATATTTATGATTATGCTGGAAAGACAGAGTCGCACTTTACCCGGGTAAAAAGCAGGATGATTGGTCGGGAAGGGAAAACAAAGCGGGTCATTGAGGGTCTCACCGGCGGTCTGATTACGATATATGGACATACAGTCGCGGTGATAGCGGATTTTGAATCCATGGATATTGCGAAAAAAGCAATCGATATGTTGCTTGCCGGTAGTGAACATCCCACGGTGTATCGGTACCTTGAGCGTGAAATGAGGAAACTTCATCTTGGCCATCGGGTTCGGAACAAATAAAAAAACGTTTGTATAGAACTGCTGCGGTACCCGAAACTTTTTATGTTGTAATGTGGATATTGCCTGTTCGTACGGGTTTGTCCTATGGAAGATGATCTTACTTTACTTGGTGTTGTTCCTTCTGATCGGAAGAAGCTAGAAAATATGGGAATTACGACGCTGGAGCAGATCGCTATCATGTCTGTGTCTTCGCTTGGGATGGGGGGGAGCAAAGGAACAATGTTGGTTCAGCGGGCGCGTAACATCCTTGCTAATGAAAACATCCTTGATATCGCAATTGGCAATGACGATCTTATTGAGGTGACTGCGAAACGCACGGACCGTGCCGTCATTAAATCGATTTTGAATGCCCTTGATGTCTACGTGGTTGGTTGGGGGAACGCTGCGCTTACCATTGAAGGTAATATTTTGAAACTCTCTCGGAAATCACAAGCGTTTTCTAAGGTTATTTCAAAAGCAGAGGGTTTACGTGAAATCCTTGAATGCAAGAAAATAGAGGCGCAGGAAAAAAGCGGGATCTATCTTGCTGAAGATGAGTTAAAGGCGTTTGCTAAAGAGCGGGGGTTTGAGGGGTTCTGGGGGAACGTGTTTCAGGAGATCCATGGCAACGACATCATGAAGAAGGTAATCGCAGCCAGCATGTTTTCTACGTATGAAGAGCCGGTACATTCCCTCATCATTGGTGAGCCAGGGAGCAGTAAGACCATGGCTAAAGAAATCATCACTGAGCAGTTTACTGAGATTACTACCATTGGCGCAAACACAACCCGTTCCGGGCTGGTGTGCCATCTTGGGACCGGTGATCTTGGTGCGTTGCCACATGCAAACAGGAAACTTGTCTTAGTAGATGAATTCGATAAGATTCCTGGGGAGGATATAGAGTATTGTTACGAGTTGCTGTCCAATGGGAAATGCAGTGTACATTCTGCAAAACTGCATCAGAACATTGAAAGTGAGTTCATCATGATCGCGTTTGCTAACCCGAAGTCCAAGGTTTTTGGGTCTAAAGCAATGGCAGATATTGGGTTGTCTCCCTTGTTAATGAGCAGGTGTGCTCTTGTAGTAAAAGTTCAGAACATTGGCAAAGAGGATCGGTTGAATCTCTTCCGGAAGAAATTCTATGGCAACGAGGAGATTGCGGAAAAACATGAGTATTATGACCAGTGGGTGAAACTTGCAAGAAGGTATAAACCTGCAATCACTGCTTCAAAGAAGCATGTAGAGCGATATTTGAATCAAATGAATGATATAGTGGAAAATTATTACAATACCACATTGCGAAGGGATCTTCGAATGTCTGATTATCTTCGGAGGATACCGCTTGCGATTGCTCGTTCTTCATTTAATAATGTTGATGATGTTGTTCTCAGTGAAGCAGAAACCTTAATAAAAGAATCTCTTGAAACATGGGTTTGAGGTGAGAATATAGATCTTTCAATTAACCAAAAAGACGTGTCCACCATCATTAAAGAGTTCATCAAAACCTATGTGCAGACCTCAAGCTGCAACGGTGTTGTGTTGGGGCTGTCTGGTGGGGTTGATTCAGCAGTTACCGCGGTACTTTGCAAAGAAGCGCTGGGAGTAAAAAATGTTCAGTGTTTATTTCTACCTGATGCTGCAATACCAGAGAGTGACAGAAAACATCAACAGCTTCTTGTCAAAACATTCAGGTTGAAGTGTAAAACGGTAGATATCACACCGTTTGTTGATCAATTCAAGGGGTGTGTTCAAAAGCCGAAAAGGATGACGCTTGCCAACATCAAACCTCGTGTGCGAATGCTTCTTCTCTATGAGTACGCAAATGACGCTGGAAGCTTGGTCTGTGGTACATCAAACAAATCAGAAATCCTTGTGGGATATTTCACGAAGTACGGGGATGGTGGAGTCGATTTCCAGCCCCTCGGTGACTTATATAAAACACAGGTATATCAGCTTGCCAAATACCTTAAGATTCCAACCTCGATTATTGCAAAACCTCCGACTGCAGGATTATGGATAGGTCAAACCGATGAAAAGGAATTGAGGATGAGTTATACGACACTTGATCACATCTTATATGGGTTGGAGCTGAAACTTGAAGCAGAAG
>Ga0315289_10016306_pt1 | contig 10254 bp, 6 predicted proteins | sample YL17G11_40_MG_FD_203452 | JGI IMG/M metagenome (GOLD analysis project Ga0315289, IMG submission 203452) | Sediment microbial communities from Yellowstone Lake, YNP, Wyoming, USA - YL17G11_40 | ecosystem: Environmental > Aquatic > Freshwater > Lake > Sediment | place: USA: Wyoming | collected...
TCCTCCGCGGCCTCCCCGGCGACGACACGGTCTCAAAACATTCACCTTGGAGATCGCAGGCGCGGGCCCCGGCCCGCGGTGCCGAGAGCGCGACCCCTGACCGAGGGGAGGCCACAGGACCCGGGTTAGCGGGCTCCTTCCTCCCCCTCTCTCCTCCCCCCCCGCTGCCCATGCGTGCCCATGACGACGCATTGAACATCACCTGGTAAGTTGCTGACGCCGGCGCCCCCGCTCGCCGCTTCGGCCGACCCCGCCACGGCGGAGCCGGCCGGGCGGGCGGGGCGCGCCGCGCGATGCTGACTCGATGTCCTCACTATGCCGAGGCGCCTTTCTGGCGCGGCTGCCGTCGCGGGAGGGGGGGGGGGGGGGCGGGAAGGCACCGCGCGCGCCCCCCACCCGTTCCCCCGCCGTTCCCCCCGCGGCGCGCCCGCGGTCCCCCCCCCCGGGCCGGGGCCCCGGGGGGGGGGGGCGCGGGGGGGGGGGGGGGGGGGGGGGGGCCCGGCAAGGCTCCTCGCGCGCGCCCCACACGTTCCCCCGCCGTTCCCGCCGCGGCGCGCCCTCTTGCCCCCCGCGCCCCCGCCCACACAACCGCCCGCCCCCGATTCGCAGGTCCTGCTGCGGTGGGCGGCCGAGCGGGGCACGCCGACCCTGTGGTCGTCGACACGCGCCGACCGCGTGCGCAGCAACGCGGCCGCCGCCGTCGGCTGGGCCCTGCCGCCCCCCCACCGCGCCGCGATCGACGCGTTGGACGCGCCGGGCGCGTCCGTCCGCTTCCACCGGCCGGGCGCGGCGTGGCCCGACCCGGAGGCGGGGGGGGCGCTGAAAGCGTCGCGGGAGCTGCTGTGATGAGGGGGGGGGGCGTTGGGCGCGTGGCTAGGGCGGTGGTCCACTGTAGGGCGACTCGCGGGCGGCGGTTTCGTGTCGGGGGGCAGAGAGAGGCCGGTCTCTGCGCGCCGCCCTTGCCGAGCGCACACCGCCCTCCCACCCACTCCACCACCACGCCGCCCTCCTCCCTCTTCAAAGCCATGGCGCGCGCCTCCAACTCGGCGCTGGACGCCGTCCTGGAGAACAACCGGTGCGCGCCTCGGGCGCTGGCGGGCGGATCCTCGCACATGGAGAGTGCGGCGCAGCGCGGCCAGGCGCCTGCGGCCGGCGCTCCCGCTCCCGCTCGCCGCACGAACGTCGTCGTTGACGCTGTGGGGCGGGCCGGGCGCGGGCGCGGTCGGGCGGGGGCGCGGCGGCGCGGCCATTGATGCGGGGGGATGCCGCCCGCCCTGTCCGCCGCTCCCGCGCCCCGCCCGCGCCATGGGGCGGCCGCCCAAATGAGTCGCTGCCCCGCGGCGCCGCGTGGGCGGTCGCCGGGCGCGGGCCGGCCCTCTTTCGCGGACCTCGCACGCCCGCCCCATTGCCGGGCAGCTGCCGGCCGCCGCCGCGGCCGCCGCCGGGCCGCCCGCGCGGTCTGAAGCGGGCCGCCGACTGGACCGCGGGGCGGGGAGAGCGCGCGAGCAACCAACCGCCGCCTCCAATGCTCCCCCTCGTCCTCCCAGCCGCTGGTCGGCCACCGTCAAGGCCACCGACCCGTCCTTCTTCGACCGCCTCGCCGGCCAGCAAGCCCCCCGCTACCTGTGGATCGGCTGCGCCGACTCCCGCGTGCCCGCAAACCAAATCCTCGGGTTGGCGCCGGGCGAAGTGTTTGTCCAGCGCAACGTCGGCAACCTCGCCGTCCACCGCGACATGAACTGCATGGCCTGCCTGGAGTACGCGGTGGACGCGCTCAAAGTGGAGCACGTCGTCGTGTGCGGGCACTATGGGTGCGGCGCGGTCAAGGGCGCGCTCGAGCTGCCGGCGTCGACCGGCGGCAACGTCGGCCACTGGATCTCCGACATTCGCGCCACCCGCGACCGCCACGCCGCGGCCCTGAAAGCGCTGCCGGCCGCCGACCGGTGGAGCGCGCTGTGCGAGCTCAACGTGGTGCACCAGTTGTTCAACGTCGCCACCTCCCCGGTCGTCCAAGCCGCCTGGGCGCGGGGCCAGCCCCTGTCCGTGCACGCCCTCATCTACTCGCTCAAGGACGGCCTGCTGCAGGAGCTGGTGGAGCCGGTGACGTGCGCGGCGGACCTCGACACGGCGGCCGAGCGCGCCGAGGCGGCGGCCGCGCGCGCCAAGGGCGGCGGCGGCGGCGTGGCCACCGCCGCCTCCCTGGGCTCCGTGCTGGGCGCCGAGTTTGGGACGCACCGCTGGTTTGAAGCGGGGGGGAAGGAGGCGGCGGCGCCGAAGGCGTGCGCGCGCGTGACGGCCGACGCGAGCGCACAGGCGGCCAAGTGAGGCGAGGGGGTTGGGACGGAGTGGAACTGGGGCGCTGTACGCACTTGCAAGGGCACGGGGTCGCTCGCGGGGTCTCACTTTGGCGGCTTGCGGCCGCGGCCGCCGCCGCGGCCCGCCGCCGCGCCGCGCGCCGCGGCCAACCGTGCCTCCAACCCCGCGATCTCGCTCTCCCGCGCCGCCATCTTGGCGTCCAGGTCGGCGAGGCGTTGCTCGAGCGCGGACAGGGAGTCCAAAAGAGCCGCGCGCTCAGACGCGGCGGCGGGCGCCGCCGGCGCAACCCCCGCCGCGCGCCACGCCGCGCGCTCGCCGCGCAGCGACTCGAGCGCGGCCCGCAGGTCGGCCACGCGCGCGCGGCCGGACGCGGCGCCGGCCTCGGCGGCGTCGACTGCGGCGGCGGCGGCCGCGACGTCGGCGGCCGCCGCAGCGACGCGCGCTCGCGCGTCGCCCCCGTCGGCCGCCGCCACTTCCGCGGCGGCCGCAGCCGCCTCTTTCCGGGCCGCGTCCGCGCGCTCGGCCAGCAGGGCGGCCGCCGTGGCGCGCGCCGGGCCGTCGTCGTCGCTCGCGTCGCAGGCGGCGACCGCGGCGCGCCCGGACGACGCCAGCTCGGCCGCCCACTCGGCCCGCAGCGCGGCTCGGGCGGTGGCGGCGGGGCGTGGAGTAGGAAGAGGGGGAGGAGGAGGCGGGGCGTCGGCCGGCATGCGGCGCCACCCCGCGTCCTCCTCCTCATCGTCCTCCGACGCGTCCGGCGCGCGCGGGGGCAGCCCCGCGTGCGACGGGTGCGCTTCAAAACCGAAGCCGTCGCCGTCGGCCTCGCCGTCCGCGCCCTCGGCCCAGCCGTCCGAGTCGGTGCTGGGGTCGCCGTGCACAAAGGAAAACCCGGTCGACGGCAGCGCGTCGTCCAGCAAGGCGGCGGCGGCGTCGGGGTCGGGCGCGGCATAGGCGTCGTCGTCCGAGTCGTACGCGTCGTCAATGGATGAAGGAAAGGCCGAGCGGCTGCCGCGGCGCGCTTGGGCATCGGCCGCGTCGGCCGCCGCCTCGCGGCGCAGCGCCAGCCGGCGCGCGCCTTCCGCGGCTTCCACAGCGTCCGCCGCGCGCTCGGCCGAGGGTCCGCCGTAGGATTCCAGGGCGTCGAGTGTTTCGCTCGCGAAACCGTCGGCCGCGAGCACGTGCCGCCCCGCGCCGTCGCGCCACACGCCGCCTTCCACGTGCGTCAGCCGGCCAGAGCGGCCGCCGGTGGCGGGGACGGGGACCGCGGCGGGGTCTTCCAACGCCGCGATCGAGGCGTCGACCGACTCTTCGAGCGCGACGCGGCGGGCGAGGTCGGCCGCGTCGTCGTCGCCCGCGCCCGCGGCCGCGTCGGCCGCGTCGGCTTCCGCCTCCAGCGCGTCGAACAAGAGCTGGGCCAGGACCGGTTTCGCGGCCCCCGCCGGCCGCGCGAGGCCGCGCTCAGCGAGCGACGCGGTCAGCGTCGATTTGGGCAACCGCTCCAGGGACGCCGGCGCCGGCACCCGCGTCCCGCGCGGCAGCGCGGTTTCCTGTTTGGAGGGCGATACACTGGGCACCCGCGGCGGCGACGCCGCGGCCGCGGCCGCGCGCCGCGACGCGGACGACGGCTTTTTCACCTTCAGCGCCACCACCTCCCGCGGCGGCCGCGCGCGCGCCGCCGCCACGCCGTCCAGCAATTTGGCCACCAGTTCGTCCTTGGTCATGCCGGCCGCGTCCGCGCCGGCGGCGAGGGCGGCGGCGAGGAGCTGCTCCTTTTTGAGCGAGCGGAGGCCCGTTTTTGTGCGGGGGAGTGGAGGTGGTGGCGGTGGCGGCGGCGGCGCGTCCTTATCGCCACCGTCGCCGGCCTTTCCGCGGCGGGCGGCGGGCGGCGGGGCTCGGGTTCGGACCGCGGCGGCGAGCGGCGACGGCCGCATGCCGGCGGGCGCGGTCGGCGGCGGGCGGGGCGCGAGTGGCGGCGGCGTCGTGCACGCGGTGCGCGGTTGGCCGGGATGGAGGGGAGGGAGGGGGGGCGGTTGTGTCGACGAGACCGCCGTCGCTCGCCCACTCTTCGCAGCGCCGCCGCGAGCGCGCGCGACACGGTGGCGAGGCCGCACCGCTCGCGCGTCGTCAGAGGGGCGCCAATTTTTTGGATCATGTCGTTGGGCAGGACGGCCAGCAGGTGGGGGGCGGGTGCTTCGGCGGGCTGGAGGCAGGGCTGGGCAGGGTGGGCGCCGGGCGCCCGCGCGCGCGGCGCGCCCTCCACCGGCGGCGCGGCGGCCGCCAACGCCCGACGCGCCGGCGACGCTGCCCGCCCTCCAGGCGGCCGCACGCGGCGCACGCGGCGTCCGTTGAGCGGAAAACGGGCGCCCACCGAACGCCCGCCTCCCACGCCCCAAACCCGGCCCGCACCTCTTGGGCGGGGGCGGGCTCGTTGCTGGCGCGGGGCGGCATGCTGGCGGCGGGCGACGGCGGTGGGGAGAGGGGGCAGAGGGGAGGGGAGGGAGAGGAGAGTGACAGGGCGCGCCGGCCGCCGCCGCACCCCGCCCCGCGCTCGGAAACCAAGGAGGGCATCACAGCCCGATGTATACGGCCGCGCACACAAGCGTGTTCGGGACGGGGAGGGGCAAGGGGGGAAAAGAATCGAGGAGAGTGGGGGGGGGGGGGGACAAGGATGGCAAAGTCCGCGCTTTGCCTTCCTTTACAGCGCCGCCGCGGCCGTACTGGTCTCTCCCAGGCACCGCTCCAGCGCCGCATTCTCCTGCTCGAGCCGCTCCAGCCGCTCGCGCAGTGCCGAGACCTCCGCGCCCGCGGCCGCCGCGTCGGCGCGCGCGGCTGCCGCGTCGGCCACGAGCGCCGCGCGCGCCGCGCCCCAGCCGCGCTCGCGCTCGTCAAAGGAGGAAAGCAAGCCATCAACGTGGACGCGCCACCGGGCCTCGGTGTCGGGGCCGTCGGCGGCGGCCGTGGCGAGCAGTCCGTCGGCGGCCGGCGCCGATGACCGCCGTTCGCCGTCGCCGTCGCCCTCGGACCAGCCCGACGTGGAGAATGCTCGCGACATCTGGCTCCGCGTGGCCAGGGTGCTGGCTGGGACGGGGACGGCGCCGCGCGGGGAGGGCAGCGCGCGGCGCGCGGCGCGCGCGGCAGCCGCAAAAGGGCCGGAGCCGGCCGACTGGGGGCGTTCCGCGCCCGGCGTCCCGGGCGCCGTCGACCGCGTGACGTCCGTGCCCGCCCAGTCGGACGACCGGGGCGCGTCCAGGACCGCGGTCGGGGAAGGGCGCAGGGCCAACGGCGGCGGCGCGCCGTCAGCGCCCGCGAGTCCGTTCTTCTCCTCGGGCAGCGAGTGCAGCAGCCCGCCCAGCGACGCCAGCGACCCGCGCGAGCCGTGGCCGGGGCCGATGGAGCCGGCGGAGGACGAGCCGGCGGACCCCGCCGAGGTCGCCAGCGCGCCGCTCGACCCGCCGCTTTTGCCCGGCTTGACGAAATCGTACCGCGGCGTGGGCAGCGCGACCCCGTCGACGGACGCCTCGCCGTGCAGCCGAAAGTCGAGGCCGACGCCGACTGCGACCGCGACGCGCGCGCCGGACCGCGCGCCCGCACACGCGCCGGGCGGCACCGCGGCCTCGTAAGAGTCGTGGTCGAACCGCAACTGGGCGATGAGGCCGTACTTGCGGGTGAGGAGCTCGACGGAGCGGCCGCCGGCGGCGAGGTGGAGCGTCGCGCGGCCAAACCAGGGCGTGAGGCGGAAGCTGAGCGCCACAGGGGCGCCGCTCTCGCGCTCGCCCCATTCCGGCGGCAGCGCCCACGTGAGCGAGTGGTACTCCCGGGAGGAGCGGCCGCCGGCGGCGGCGGGGCCGGGGGCGAGGGTCGGCGACAGCGGCACGCCGACCGCCGCGCCGCCGCTGCTCGTCCGCGCCAGCGTCGGCCCGGACCCCACCCCGCCCAGCAGCTTGGACGCCACGTAGGCATCGTTCTGGGCGAGCTTGAGGAAGCGGTGCCCGAGCAGCGCGTCGGCCGTGGGCCGCTTGGCCGGGTCGCGCTCGAGGCACGCGGCCACAAACTCGCAAGCCGCCGCCGACGGCAGCGGCGCGCCCGCCGCCTTGCAATGCCCGGTCAGCGTCGGCGGCGCCCCGTGCGCGACCGCCATGGCGATCTGGACGAGGGAGCGGCCGGCCCAGGGGGGCGACCCGGTCGCGAGTTCGAGCGCGGTCACGCCGAGCGACCAGACGTCGGCCGCCGCGGCGTGCCCGTCTTCCGACATGACCTCGGGCGCCATGTAGGACGCGGTGCCGACGCAGGTGGAGCGGGCGAGGTAGGTGGAGGTGGCGGCGGTGCCCGCGGCGCCAGAGCGCGAGCGCAGGAGCAGGGGGGCGTCGCCACCCGCGCGACCGTCCCCGCCCTCGCCCTCACACCCTCCCGTGGCCACGCAGCACCCCGCCGCGGCGCGCTCCATGGTGGCCGCGACGCCAAAGTCGGCGAGCACAACGCGCCCCGCGCCGTCGAGGAGCAGGTTGGCCGCTTTCAAGTCCCGGTGCAGGCACCCGGCTGCGTGCAGGTAGGCCAGCCCGCGCAGAGCAGACCGGAGCAGCGTCGCGAGCAGCGTCTCGTCGCCCGCGACGCCGCGCGCGCGCGCGGGCCTCCCCCCCCGCTTGGACGCCGCGCGCGCCAGGGCGGCGGCGACCGACCCGCCATCCACCAACGGCAGGACAAGCCACAGGGCGTCGCCCTCGACGAACGCGGCGAGCAGGGGGAGCAGATTGGGGTGTTTGAGGGAGCGCATGGTGGCCGCCTCGCGCAGCAGGGCGTCCAGGGGGTGGCCGTCGAGAGGACAGATCTTCACGGCGGCGGGGCGGCCGTCGAGGGTGGTCGCGGCGTGGACCTAAAAACAAAAGGGGGTCGGTGTGGGCGCCCGAGCCTCGGCCGCCGCGGCCGCCACCATGGCGCGATGTGCGCCCGATACGGGTCGGTAGCCGCGGCCTCGGCGCGGCCCAACCGCCGGGCGCGCGGCGCCGCGTTTGCCCTCGGCGGTCGAAATCGCCCGACACCTACCGTCGCCGTCGCGCCCTGGCCGATCGTTTCGTGCAGCATGTAGTCGCTCGCGCTCGTGGGCCAGACGAGGCCGTCGGCCGCGTCGCCGGACGACGAGCGGCGCGCAGGCGGCGGCGCCATGTGGGGAGCGGGGGCCGGTTGGGCGCGCTGGCGCGCGATTCCCGCCCGCTGCGCGCGGCACGCGGGCGGATGGGGTGTGCGCCGCCGCTGGGGGGCGGCGGGCGGCCGCGAGCGAGCGGCGGTGTGTTGCGTTGGTGGCGCGCAAAGGGTTCTCTCCCGCGACTAAGCTTCCCAAGAACCTGTGACCCCGTCGACCCCCGGCAGGTCGCCAGTCGTCGCGCGCGAGCTTTCAAGTCGTTCGGGAGTTCACGAGGGCGCGACGCTCGCGTAGCGGCCGCCGCCGCGCTCCCCGTCACTGCCGCGCGCGCGGCCTCGTGCCGCCGCCCCCCCCCTCCCCTTCACCATGGCCGCCGACGACGACCCCGCCACCCTGCTCGACCTGACCAACGCCCACCTGCCCACCCTGGACGGCGTGCCCCTGCCGCCGACGCTGGCGACCCTGGACCTGACCTGCAACCGGTTGCGCACCCTGGACGCCCGCGTGCTGGCGCTGCCAGGTGGGTGGTGATGATGGGGTGGGTGGAGGGGGTGGAAAGAGGGCGGACGGCGCGCCAACGCGCCCCCCCATCGCCAGCCCTGCGCAAACTCTCCCTGCGCCAAAACCTGATCACGGACGCGACAGAGATCAATGAGGCCGCCAACGCGGGAGGTGAGAGCGAGAGAGAGGGGTGGCGGCGGGCGGCCGACGCGCGCGCTGGCCGACACCCCTCTCCTCCCTCCCCAGGCCTCGAGGAGCTCATCCTGCAGGACAACCAGCTGACCGAGGTGCGAGAGAGAAGAGGTGGATTGGTGTGGGGCGCCGGGCGCGCGGCAGCCGACCCCCCCCCCTTTCATCTCAGCTCCCCTCTCTCCCCGCGCTGACCTCGCTCACCCGCCTGGAGGCCTCCTACAACCAGATCCGCAGCCTGGCCCCCCTGACCGCGCTGTCGGGCGGCTTACTGGCGGATGTGGGGTGCGCGAGCAACAAGGTGGCCACCGTCGAGGCGCTTGGAGGCCTCTCCGCGCTCACCTCGCTCGAACTCGGCTCCAACCGCGTCGCCTCTTTGGACGGCCTGGCCGCCCTACCGACGCCGACCCTGGTCGACTTGTGGCTGGGCCGCAACCGGGTGACGGGCCTGGCGGGCCTGGGCGCGCCGGGCCTTGCGGCGCTCGTCCGCGTCTCGCTCCAATCCAACCGCCTCGCCTCCATGGCCGACCTCCCCCCCCTACCCGCCCTGCGCGAGCTCTACCTGTCGCACAACGGCATCGAGGAGGTGGCGGGGCTGGAGCGGGTGCCGGGGCTGCGCGTGCTCGACCTCGGCGCAAACCGTGTGGCGCGCGTCGCCGGGCTGGCCGCTGCAGGCCCCCTCACCGACCTGTGGCTCAACGATAACCCGGTAGACAGTCTAGAGGATGTGTTGAACGCGCTGAAAGGGTCGGCGGCGGTCGGAACGCTGACGTGCGTCTACCTCGCGGCGACGCCCGCGGCGACGTCGGCAGGCAAAGGCCCGCCCGGCGCCCTCGCCACGCCCTACGTCGACGCCCTGACCGCCGCCCTGCCCGCGTTGACGTGCGTGGACGGCGACGACCTGCCGCCGCGCGGGCGGCGCGTGGGCACGGGAAAGGAGGGGTGATGAGAGAGGCGAGGCTTCTGGTTGGCGCTCCCGCCGGGTTTGCACACGCGCCGGCAGCGGCGCCAACCGGGTGCCTCTGTGATCTCTCTACCAACGCCAACAACTCACCCGCTCCTATATCCATCAATCAAGCGGCGACCGCCTCGCCCAAGCGCACGCCGCGCCCGCCCGCCGCCGCCGCGGCGGCGACCACGGACACATGCGCCGCCTTGACGCGCAGGGCGGGGCCGTCGGCGTCGGCGCGGGCGCCAAATTCGAGCAAGTCGCCCGGCTCGAGCGCGGTGGAGGAGCCGACGGCGACCGCCCGCCCATCCACCCAGGCCCCACACCCGACCGCGGTCAGCTGGAAGCCGCCGCCCGCCGCCCGCGTCACCGTCGCGGCGTGCGCCGGCAGCGCGCCGAAGCGGACGTGCGCGTCGGCGGCCGACCCGACCCGCACCGCCACCTCCCCCTCGCCCGCGACCGGCCCCAGCTCCGTCGCCCCGTCCGGCAGCGCGATGCGGAGCGCGGCCGCGAGCAGCTCGGGCGAGCCGGGGTCGGCGGCGTCGAGCGCGGCCGACGCGGTGGTCGCGGCCGCGTCGCAGTGCGGCGCCAGGAACCAGACCGCTTTGGCCGCCGCGTTGAGCGCGGCGTCGTCGGCCAGAAACGTGGCAAACTCCGACTCGGCAAACGCGGCCGGCACGTCGCCGACGCGGCACGCCGCCGGCCGCGCCGCGGCGAGCTTGCCCGCGTTGCCGCCCAGAATCCAGCCCAGCATGCCCGGCATGGCCGCGTTCATGGCGACGTAGCCCCCGACGCGGCCTGGGTGGGGGATGCGAAACTTTGTGAGGCCTTCGAGGGGGCCCAGGCCTTCGCCAAGGTACGCTTTGTACGTCGACGCCATGATGGCGGCCATCCTGGCCAGGCCGTGGATGGCGGCCGCGCGCGGGATGCGGGCGCGCTCGTAGGAGCGCAGGACGGCGGGGATGTCGAGAGGGGACGACGAGGACGCAGCTTTGTCGCGCGCGGCGGCGAGCGCCCCCGCGAGCTCGTACCCGTCCTCGATCGCCATGCACCCGCCCTGCCCCAGGTTGGGCTGCATCGCGTGCGCGGAATCGCCGAGGAGCGCCACCCGTCCCGCGGCCCAGCGCAGGATCGGGGGGCGGTCGTAGATGTCGCGGCGGAGGAC
>Ga0315289_10016307_pt1 | contig 10254 bp, 7 predicted proteins | sample YL17G11_40_MG_FD_203452 | JGI IMG/M metagenome (GOLD analysis project Ga0315289, IMG submission 203452) | Sediment microbial communities from Yellowstone Lake, YNP, Wyoming, USA - YL17G11_40 | ecosystem: Environmental > Aquatic > Freshwater > Lake > Sediment | place: USA: Wyoming | collected...
AATACCAGTGTCGCGCTCGAGGGCAAAAACTCCCAGGCACCTTTTCCTGCCCGGCCCGACATTTTTCACTATCAGATCCACGCCCACATGGTTTTCAAAAATCATCACCCGGTCATTCTTTTTCAGCTCGGCGAGGAGGGCGCGCTCTACTTCCCTGCCGGTCAGATCATCAGCTCTTACTATTCTACGCCGCGAATGCCCGCCCTCGCGGCCCAGGGAAAGCTTCTCCGGATGATCTTTCTCACGGGTAAAGCGAACCCCCCACTCGACCAGCTCCCTGACTCTCGACGGGCCCTCGGTGACCAGAACTTCCACGGCCCGACGGTCGCAGAGCCCGACTCCGCATTCGAGGGTGTCTTTGATATGCAGCTCGAAACTGTCATCAGAGCTCATCACCGAGGCTATGCCGCCCTGGGCATAATTGGTGTTGCTCTCGTAATTTTCCTTTTTGGTAATCACTATTACATTGCCGTAACTGCTGGCTTTCATAGCGAAAGAAAGCCCGGCAATTCCGCTTCCGATCACCAGGAAATCAGCCTGATGGATATTAGTCGCGGCTGGACTGATACTTCCCGGAGAACTTTTACTTTTACCCGCACGGTTTGCTGCCATGATAGTAGTGGTTCCTGCTAAAAGTTAAATTTGGGATTTTTTTTGAGAGTCAGATGATGAAGATACATTTTACATATACAGTCCGGATTTGTAAATGTTTCCTCAAAGGTTGAATCAAGGCTTTCTTTTTCGACCCCCGGCCAGGAGTTCATCGAGGAGACGGTCAAGAGAGCCTGGATTAAATTCCTCAAGCTCCAGACCGAGTACCAGGCAATCCTGGCCGATAAGCTCAGGATCGAGTTTCACAGCGTCCTTTTCCGTGGTCACCAGGATCGCTCCCTCGGCCCCAGCCCTTCGGACAAGAATTTCCTGAATCCGATTGTCATAAGGGAAATGATCTGGGAAAGCCACTAATTTAAGGTGTGCGGGGTCGAATCCGGCTAAAAGGTCACGGAAGCTTTCCGGTTGGGCGATACTGCAAAAAGCCAGGATTTTTTTTCCTTTCAGGGTCTCTCCGGGATCGAGGGGGCTTTCCCAGCCGGGCGCGCCGGAAAGCCAGCAGGCCAGATTGGTCAGTTGTCCGGCTTTTTTCCGGAGATAGATTATTTCCTTGCCCGCGGCCCAGGGGACCGGCTGGCTTTCCGGGGGGCCTCCGGCCCCGGCGATGACAATCGCCCGCGCCCGGCGGGCCGCTCGGCGGGGCTCACGCAGATAGCCTGCGGGAAGCACATGCCCGGTCATCCGGAGAAAACTTTCGCTTAAAAGAAGAAGATCCATATCCCGGCCGAATTTCCTGTGCCCGAAACCGTCATCCATAACCAATACCTCTACACCAGACTTTTCCACTAAGGCTTGAGCAGCGGTCAGGCGGTCCGGGAAAACAGCCAGCACTGCATTTTTCAGCTTTCGTGACATAAGCGCCGCTTCATCACCGGCAAGAATTGACAGCTCTTTCAGACCAGTCAAGCCTGACTCCCCGGGATCGATTAGCAGGGGTCTGTTGTCATTTCTCGAGCGGCTGCGGTAACCTCGAGTAACCACCCCCACATTAAGTCCTCTTGCGGCAAGCTTATCCGCAAGAAGAATGGCCAGGGGGGTTTTGCCTGCACCTCCGAGAGAAAGACTTCCTGAGCAGACTGCAGGTACAGGGGAGGGCCGGGAGCGAAATACTTTCAATTCGTAAAAGGTTTCCCGGACGAACCACAAGAGACGATAAATAAGTTCAAAGGGAAAAAGTATAGCCAGAAGGGGAAAGTAGCGGAGGCAATCACGCTCACGGGTGAGGAATTTTTCCACCTGGACAGTAATCCGCGACCTCTCCTGATATTCTATGGGACAAGCCAGGTTATCAGCCAGAGCCGAGATGCGGTTATTTCCTTTTTCAATTGCGGCGCACCAATTGCCTATCGCGTTTTCCTCCACATCCTGGGGGATGCTTATTGGTGTCCCGTAAACTACGACCATGCTGGAAAAGGGTTTGGGTATCCGGAAGCGGTCCCAGCTAGACATGATCCACGAGGAGCTGTAACCCACGGTCAGCGGGATCACTGGGCAGCCGGACCTGGATGCGGCGTAAACCGCACCTGGTTTAGCTTTAAGAGCCGGCCCCCGCGGCCCATCCACAGTGAGGCCCAGATCGTGTTTGTCGTTCACAACCTCCAGCATGAACTTGAGCGCTGATGCCGCTCCATGCGTGGCGCTGCCCCGGGCGGTGAGAAACCCCAGATTTTCCACTATCCGGGCGATTATCTCTCCATCCCGGTGACGGCTTATCATCACGCAGATCCCCTGGTTACGGTTAATGTAGCAGTTGCCGAGAAGCCTGCCGTGCCAAATCGCATATAATACGGGGCCAGGGCCTGATTTCCTGGCCCGGGCCAAATTATCCAATCCGACCTCCCGGATGCGCAGGGTGATAAAGAGCAGTCGGAGAACCAGGCTCCCGAAAAAACCCACTGCATTCCAGAGCAGACGGTTAAGTATGGTGTCTCTGTCGTTCAATGATCACTCCCCTGGCCGCACATTTCGAGCACAATTTCCGCAACCCGGCGACTGGCTCCTTTTTCGGCAGCCAGAATTCTGCGGACTTCTCCGTATTGGGCCAGTACCCGCTGTCTCGCGCAAGATGACTCATCGACAAGCTCCAGGGCGAGCCGGGCCAGCGTTTCAGGTTTTACCTGATTCTGAATGAGCTCAGGGACAGCCGGTTCAGCGACCAGCAGGTTGGGCATGCCAATTTTATTTACGCGGACAAGGGCTCTGGCCAGAAAATAGCTTAAGGGATTTGTCCGGTAGGCGATAACCATGGGAGTGCCCAGGAGAGCCGCTTCCATCGTGGTGGTGCCGCTTTTGGTAAGAAGGACTCGGCTGAAGGCGATAAGGCTTGTGGAATCGTTTTCTATTTCATGGATATCGAGCTCAGCCAGATGTCGGCGATCTTCCCGGCTCAGGGCGGCCCGTATATGCGGCAGTAAACCCAGGCCGAACTGCAAGTCCGGGCGAGCACCGGCCATTATCGCTGCAGCATCAAGGAAGATATCAAGGTGACGGGAAAGCTCCTGGGCCCTGCTTCCCGGCATGAGCCCCACAATATATTTCCGGGGATCGAAGCCCCGGATCCGGCAGAACTCTTCCCTGGTACAGCCGGGAATGAGGTTTTCAGTGAGCGGGTGACCGACAAATTCGACTTTCAGGTTTTCGCCGCGATATAATTCGACTTCGAAAGGGAAGATCACGGCCATTCTGTCGGCCAGGCGGGCGATGGTTTTCCTCCGGCCTTCCCTCCAGACCCAAATCTGGGGGCTGATATAGTAAAGTACCGGTATACCTGACTTCCGGGCGGCTCTGGCCAGGCGCAGATTGAAATCAGGGAAATCGACCAGCACCACGAGATCCGGTTTCCAGCGCTGGAAATCCAAGGCTATCACCTTAAGCAGACTGTAGAAAAAAGGAAGATGCCGGATGACTTCGACCAGGCCCATTACCGCCAGCCGGTCCAAGGTGCAGAGAAGTTCTGCCCCCTCTCTGGCCATAGAATCTCCGCCGATACCGCGGACCTCTATGGCTGGTGAAAGCCGGCGCAGCTCGCCGATAAGTCTGGCGGCATGTTTTTCCCCGCTCGGATCGCCGGCCGAGATAAATATTTTCAGTGCACTCATCAGGGCGGATTTACTGGGATAAGGTTTTTTCAAATCTGGAGAGCAGATGGGCAATTAAAAGAACAAAGAATAATAAGGTAATCAACCACCAGAGAGGCTTGTTTCCGAAGCCGCCGAAAATTTCTTTTCTCTCTCTCCAATGCGAGATAAGGCTCATGTTTTAGATTCCTTTTGCGCTCCGGCCAGCTTATCGGGCTTTAAACCGATTTTCTCGAGTGAAAGCTCGATAGCTTTCATGATTCTGCCGGCAACCTCCAGCGCCTGGAGCCCATCCACACCTGAGACCACCGGCTGTTTCCCCTCTCTGATACAATCGATAAAGCTTTCCAGCTCGAGTACCAAAGGCTCCCGACTTCTATCCGGATTCAGGTTTTCCCGAACGACCAGATCGTGCATGTCCGGCAGGGATGAACGTTCCAGGGTAACCTGGGCCTGGGGCCGTTTACGGTAGCTCACCGCCGACAACTGCAGCATGTCCACCGAGATATAGCGGTCGGAAGCAAAAAAGCGCATCTTACGTACTTTTTTAATGCTTACCCGGCTCGCTGCCACATTGGCCACCGCACCCCCCTCGAAAGTAAGGCGGGCATTGGCTATGTCCACGCTGGGGGTGAATACAGGGATGCCCAGGGCGGAAACATCGAGAACAGGCCGGCGCATGATGCTGAGAACAATGTCGATATCATGGATCATCAGGTCCAGCACTACCGGAACCTCTGTGCCGCGGGGGTTGAAAGGCGCCAGGCGCTCGCTTTCCACGAAAAGCACCCCGCTGATCAGCTCGGCGGCGGAAAGAAGTGCGGGATTGAATCTTTCCACATGCCCTACCTGGAGAACCAGCCCCTTTGCATTGGCCAATTCCACAAGTTCTGCGGCCTGCTCGGTTTTCTCGGTGATCGGTTTTTCCACCAGTAAATGCCGACCGGCGCTCAGCACCATCCTGCCGATTTCAAAGTGCCTGTTTGTGGGCACGGCTAAGCTTACTGCTTCCACAGCCTGGATAAGTTCATCGAGACTGGAAAAGGAGCGTACCTTGTACTTCCGGGCGATTTCTCCGGAGCGCCGAGGATCCAGATCGAAAACACCAGTAAGCTCGGCTGCAGACAGTTCTTTGTAAATCCGGGCATGGAGGGTTCCTAAATGGCCGACTCCCACCACCCCTGCTTTGATTTTCGGCATAATTCCCGGCTATGGTAAATTGAATAATTCAGCAACAAAGCAAGATTAAAACGTTATAAATATATACAAAGACAATGTTTTTGGCAAAATGTTTCATCCGCTTTTGCAAGAGTATAAACTGGCAAAGGATAATTAATTATCCAATATCGTTATACTCTGGTGACATGCCTTTTGCTTGACAGTTAGAGAGCCGGGAGGATATATTTGCAGCAGTTAAATCCTTATAATTTTTATAACTTAGAGAGAGGATAAAGTTTGAGCTCCGGCATAGGAAAACTCTTAGGTTTATTCAGTGCAGCTTTGATTTCTATATTTATTGTCCCGGAACTTTTACCTGCCGAGGGTAAAGTTTATAATGCCGAGGCGATGCGGGAGATGATCGCCGCTTACCAGTTTTTGGGTAGCGGGGACCAGGAGAAGGCTGCCGAACATCTCCGTCAGGCATTGAAACTGGATAGCAACAGCTCTTTTTTGAAGGTCATGTACTCGGAACTGCTTTACGAAATGCGCCGTTATAATGAAGTGATCGATCTCCTCGAGCCGCTGGCTGCCTCCGGGGATTCTGTGGACATACAGGCATTGAAACTATTGGCTTTCAGTTATGAGGTTTTACAGAAAACAGATGAATCTATCGACTATTACAAAAAGGTGATCCAGAGAGAACCCGGCGATGACTGGATGCGACGGCGGCTGCTCGAGCTGCTCAAGAACAAAGGGCGTATTCAGGAAATTATCGCTCTGTATAAGCCGCTGCTCGATCCGCAAAGCGAGACTTACGCTTTCGACTTGTACCAGATGGGGGCCTTGTACTTGAATATCGGGGGCAGGGAACCGGCGCGGGAATATTTAGAGAAAGCGGTCGACGCGGATAGCTCGCTGGCCGAAGCCTACCGTCTGCTGGGCAACCTCGATGAAATGGAGGGCAAATGGAGTGCGGCCCTGGAACATTACCTCACTTTTCTCCAGATTCGCCCGAATGAAACAGAACAGGTTTTCGGCCGCCTCCTGGCTGTAGCCGTGAGATCCATTCGCCCGGCCGGAGTCCCGGCAACACATGAGGACAGCACAGCCGCTGATACCACTGCCTGGCTTGACTTTCTCGGGAAACTGGAGGTTAAAAAGGCGGAGGGCGACACTTTAAATCCAGCCCTGTGGAGGGTAATGGCCCTGGGTTATGAGATCGTGCACTGCAATGAGAAAGCCATGCAGGTTTACCGGGATCTGGCTTTACGGAATCCCGAAGACAGGATTTCGCGGCGCAACCTCCTGAGGCTGATGTTTGCCGAGGGGAAATACCGGGAGATGATCCCGGTATACCAGGAAGTCCTCAACCAAAAAGAAAACACATTTTCCCGTGACCTTTTGCAGCTCGGAATTCTGTATTTGAAAATCGAGGATTACGAGAACGCCGAGAAGTACATGAAAAGAGCCATTGCAGCGGACAGCTCTCTGGCCGATGCATACCAGCTTCTGGGCCATCTCTATGAGATTAAACAGCGGTGGCAGGAATCTCTGGGCTATTATCTCACTTTCCTGGAAAAGAATCCCCAGGGGCTGAAACAGACTTTTGAAAGAATTCTGACAGTATCTCTCCAGGCTAAAGAGCTGGAAAAACCGATTGTCTTTCTCCAAAAAGTAATCGCCGAGGGGGACACAAGCTCTTGGGCCGCGGAACAGCTTGGCCGTCTTTATTATCATCACCAGGAGTTCGATAAAGCCCTCGATTTGTTGAGGCAATTAAAACAGAACGAAACTCTGAGCGATAACGGGTACTTTGTCCTGGGATTCCTTTATGCCCGGGCAGACAGTTTTTCCTCAGCAGTCGAGGCGTTTGAAAGGGTAAAAACCTCCCGGCCTGATTTTATTCCCAATTATCTCACTCTCGGCCGTATTTATTACCGGATGGGCGAGATGGAGAAAGCATCAGGAGCATTTGAGGAGGGGCTGGCCAAAGCGCCGCCGGGCGACCGTGAGGATAGTCGGGAACTCATGTTCTCTCTGGCCGATGTTTACAACGAGCGTGGAGATGACCAGAAAACGGAATATTTTCTGAAAAGAGTACTCGAAAAAGACCCTGATTATGCTCCGGCGCTCAACTTCCTGGGTTATTTCTATGCCCTGCGGGGCACAAATCTCAAAGAGGCGCAGGAGCTTATCGCCCGTGCCTTGAAACAGGATCCGAAAAACGGTCATTATATTGACAGCATGGGCTGGGTTCTGTTCAGGATGGGGCGTCTCAAAGCAGCGCTCGATTATATCAAGGATTCGCTGGCCAAGCTTGGCGGGCACCCGGAGGTTTACGAGCACCTGGGGGATATCTACTTCGCCATGGGTAAAAAGGATCAGGCCATCGAAGCCTGGAACAAGAGCCTGGCCTTAAAAGGAGATAATGAATCACTGAAAAAGAAACTCGAGGAGCTGTCGCCAGGCGTTGGCAAAGGGAATAATAAATGAAGATAGATTTCAAGAATAAGAATACAGCAAATAAAATATCTTATACTCTTTTAGGAACTATTATACTTCTATCCTCCGCCTGTTCGGTAGGCATGCGGCAGAGCCTTTCTGGACAGGCTATGGATCCGGAAAGTGTGATCGCCAGATTCGACGGTCTGGGCCAGGAACTCAGAACAAATAAGCAGATATTCCGGGTAAGGCTTATCGATAAGGGGCGGAGTTTCAGCGGGGACGGGGCCCTGGTCTACCGCGCGCCGGACACTCTTCAGCTATCGATCTATGGGCCGCCGTTTACTACTCTCTGGCTGCAGATGCTCACCCGGGGCGACTCGCTTACCCTTTTCCTGCCCAAAGAAAACAGGGTCGTCCGTGCTTCGAGCGGCGATCCGCGGCCCGTTGCCCAACTCGCCGGCAGCGAGGGCCTGACCGATGCCGTTTTCCTGGGCGGGGTCACCGGCATATTCAATATCCAGCGCTTCCTCCACCCGGGCATGACTGTCACCGCTACGGCGGAGGGGACGCTGGAAAGGCTGCGCCTGACAGGAGAATCCCAGGTCTATGAGTTTGTTTATGACAGCAGGCTCAATGCCGTGGTGGGCTTTGTCCATTACCAGGAGAGCAAGAAAAAGCGCGAAATAACACGCAGCGATTTTAAAGAGATCGGAGGGCTCCAGCGCGCCTCCAGAACTCTCTATCGGGATTACCTGGAAGACAGGGAGATAACAGTATTGGTGGGAAAAGAAGAAGTAAACCTGAGCCTGGCCGAAAATGCATTTCAAATCTTGCTGCCTAACGGTTTATGAATTAATTTATGTGCTTAAAAATTAGAAGCTGGATATTTTCCTCTCTAGGGGGGAGAAAGAAGTTTTACAAAGGTGGCTCATTGAGGAGGGCATATTCCTTCCTCATCATGGCCCTAGCCATGGCGCTCGGGCCCGGATGCAGCCACTACAGCACAACAGGCAGGCTTCCGGCCCATATAAAAACTGTTTCTATCCCGACATTCGAGAATGAGACCGCGGAGTTCGAACTGCCCCAGATGATTACGGATCAGGTGACCGATCGTTTCCTGAGCGAGGCCAATCTCAGGCTGGGGAATACCGAAGATTGTGATGCCGTGTTGATCGGTAAGGTACGTAGCTATTACGAGGAAGCTGAGACATTTGGCCGCCAGCAGGAACTCACGGTTACCGGAAGAAGAGTGACTATTGTTCTCGATGTCGAGTTTGTCGACAAGGTCGATAACAAGACTATCTGGCAAAACCGCAGTTTTTCCCGCTGGGTGGTTTACGAGCCGGATAAGGAAAGCGAACAGGATGCCGCTCAGCGGGTGGTGGGGCTTTTAGCCGATGATCTGATTTCCACTATCCTCCAGCAATGGTAGGGTGCGATCAGGAATATAGATTGATAATCGGTAACCAGGGTTTGAGGTTTTTATGCTCAACACGCAAGTTCTGGTCCTGAATAACAGTTTCCAGCCGCTTCATGTCTGCCAGGCGCGGAGAGCGCTGGTTCTGGTCATGCGGGGCAAAGCGGAAGTAGTCGAGTATTACGAGCACTTTTTTATCCGCACTGTTTCCCGGGCTTTCAAGCTGCCCAGCGTAGTCCGTCTGCGCATGTTCATCCAGCCCAACCGCAAGGGCGTAGCCCTTAACCGCCGTAATATTCTCAGGCGCGACGGTTATCACTGCCAATACTGCGGCACCTCGAACGAGCCGCTGACCACAGACCATGTAGTCCCGCGCTCGATGGGCGGCGAGGAGACCTGGGAGAACCTGGTTACCGCCTGTGTAAGATGCAACAATAAAAAGGGGAACAGGACCCCGGAAAAGGCCCATATGCGGCTTCTTTCCCAGCCCAAACGTCCCGGTTTCTACTCCTTTATCCGCTTCTACCATCCCGATTCGCACGATCAGTGGCGGCCTTATCTGTTCCTGGATTGAGAAGCCCGGATTAGTAAAAGGCCGGGCTTTCCAGTTTTTACTTATCCTTGACTGTCTTGTCCGGGGGGATTTTCAGCCGTTCGTACCGTTGTCCGCGGCTTTGCTCATCCTCTTTGTTGATCCCCCGGGCCAGACGGCCCACCTCGAGAGCGCGCTCCCTAGGCACCACAATCACCCCATCTCCATCGGCGACAATTATATCCCCGGGGTAAACCAGCACTCCGCCGCAATTGATCGGAAAGTTGTAAGATTCGGCGATGAGTCTTCCCGGCCTTACCCCCCGGCCGCTGTATCCCTTGTCACAATAGACTGGTATTCTTTTGGTTTTGACAATCTCATCAGTATCCCGGGCGTAGCCATTAGTAACCACTCCGGCGAGACCCTTTTCGGCGTATCCCAGGCTGTTGTTGGAACCTATATAACCCACCTCGAAGATCCCGCTCGCGTCGATCACGGCGGCATCCCCCGGCCGGACAACCTCCAGCCAGGCATCAGGGGCGCGGCCGTACTGCTCATCCTTGAACTTGAGAAAACCGTCAAGACCGGCGAAAGAGTTCAATCCCACGCGGATATCCGCGGGCACATGGCGCACGGTGACAGCAAAACCGACAAAACGGTGGGTGAAATTCTCTACGTCACGCCACAGGGGAATGATGAAATTATCCATCAGCCCGATATCCTGAAGCCCCACCAGATCCATCCCGTCGCAGACATCGGTTACCCGCAAATTCTGGTAAAGATCGAGAATTTCCCGGCGTGCTCTCTCGCTGTCGTCAAAGCTTTTATTTTCCAGTATTCTTACTCCCTGGGGCCTGGTAAGCCCCTGAGAAAAAACAGCAAGCGGGAGACCAGTGATAAGAAGGGAAAGGAGAAGGATTAATTTCTGCCGCATGGTTACCTCCTGGGGAAATGCGGTGCATACTGAAAAGGCAGTTAAGAAGTGCAGGAAGAACTGGAAATTCAAGGGA
>Ga0315289_10016308_pt1 | contig 10253 bp, 7 predicted proteins | sample YL17G11_40_MG_FD_203452 | JGI IMG/M metagenome (GOLD analysis project Ga0315289, IMG submission 203452) | Sediment microbial communities from Yellowstone Lake, YNP, Wyoming, USA - YL17G11_40 | ecosystem: Environmental > Aquatic > Freshwater > Lake > Sediment | place: USA: Wyoming | collected...
AGAGGCGGACCGGCGCGGAGAAGCCGCGCAGCAGCGAGACCGCGGCCGGCGGCGCGGCGACGTCGGCAAACGTCCACGAGCGCTCGGCCGCGTCCAGCAGCAGCACCGCCGTCCTCTTGGCCCTGCCTCCGGCCTCCTCGGTGACGAGCCGCACCCCCTTCGAGTCGCCCTCGTCGCAGAGCGTCAGCTCGAGGTCGGAGCCGTCCGCGGCCAGGATCCCCGTCGCGATCGGGATCGGGACGGGCCTCTTCTCCGGCTGCCCGGGCGCCGCTGGCGTGCGCTGCCTCGCGGTGACGGTGAACGTCCTCTTGGCGGGGTCGTGCGCCGTCGCCACGGTCACCTCGGGCGTCCCGGCCTGCTCGTACCAGCGCGCGAACGCAGACAGGTCCGCGCCGTTGGCGTCGGCCATGGCGCTGCGGAAGTCGTCGCAAGTCACGGCCTGCCCGTCGTGCCGCTCGAAGTAGAGGTCCATCCCCTTCCTGAATCCCTCCTTGCCCAGGACGCGCTCGTACATGCGGACGACCTCGGCGCCCTTCTCGTAGACGGTCAGGGTGTAGAAGTTGTCCATCTTGATGTAGGACTCGGGGCGGATCGGGTGGGCCATGGCGCCGGCGTCCTGTTGATGGGTTTTTTTTTTTTTAAGAAGAAAAAAAAGTGAGGTTTTCTTTCTTCGTCTTCCCGCTCTCTCCGTCCCTCCCTCCGTCTCCTCTCCAAAAACGGCGAGAAAATTGAGGAAATCTCTCCTTCTCTCCCTCTTTCTCACCTCGGAGAACTGCGCCGCGCGCAGCCTGCACACGTCGTCGATCCGCTTGACCGGCCTCGACCCGACGTCGGCCGAGAACTCCTGGTCGCGGTAGACGGTGAGCCCTTCTTTCAGGGTCAGCTGGAACCAGTCGCGGCAGGTGACGCGGTTGCCCGTCCAGTTGTGGAAGTACTCGTGGCCGATGACCTGAGAGAAGGAAACGGAGAGAGAAGGACGAGAGAGATAGAGTGAGTTTTTTTTTGTCGGACGTCGGGGGGGGGAAAAAAAGGAAAGGAAAGGAAAGGAAAGGGGGAAAACTTTCACTCACCCCCTCGATGCGGCCGTAGTCGACGTCGGTCGCCGTCATCGGGCTCGCGAGCACCAGGCGCGAATTGAAGACGTTGAGGGACTTGTTCTCCATGGCTCCCATGACGAAGTCGGAGACGGCGACGACGTTGAAGAGGTCTGTTTTTGTTCGTTGTTTCTTGTTTTTGTTCTTTAGTGACGGGCCAAAGGTCGGGGTCGAGGTCGAAGTACACGAACGAGTGGGGAAAAAAAGAAAAACTCGAAGAAGAAGAAAGAAGGGAAAAAACGCACCGAGGTCGTACTCGAGCCCAAACACCTCCTCGTCCCACTTCATCGCCTTCTTGAGCGACTCGATCGCAAAGCCCACCTTGGACGCGTCGCGCGCCTCGCAGTAGAACCGCAGCGCGACGTCGCGGCCGGAGGCGGTCCGGAAGGTGCCCTCGGTCAGCGCCAGGTCGCCCGCGACGAGCGCGAACAGGTAGCACGGCTTGGGGAACGGGTCCTCCCACAGCGCGAAGTGGCGCCCGCGGTCGCCCTCGCCCTCGCAGCTCCCCTCGGCGACCTTGTTGCCGTTGGAGAGCAGCACGGGGAACCGGTCCCTGTCGGCGACGACCCTGGTCGTGTAGCGCGCCATGACGTCGGGCCTGTCAGGGAAGAACGTGATCCCGCGGAAGCCCTCGGCCTCGCACTGCGTGCAGAAGTTGCCCCCCGACACGTAGAGGCCCTCGAGCGAGGTGTTGGCCGAAGGCTTCACCCTGGTGACGATCTGCAGCCTGAAGGGGGGCGCGGCGGGGTCGGCGGGGAGGCCCTTGGAGAGCAGGAGCTTGGCCTTCGGGGTGACCTCGTAGTCGGCCGCGGGGACCTCAACGCCGTCGACCGAGACAGAGACGAGCTCGACGTCGGCGCGGCCGTCGAGGAGGAGCTCGGGGGGGCCCTCGCCGTCGACGACGGCGGAGCTTTCGTAGCTGGGCCTCATCGTGAGGACGGAGGTGACGGTCGTGTCGTCCTCGTAGAGGTCAAAGGTGAGGTCGACCTGGAGAAGGAAGAGGAAGAGGAGGGTCGGGTGTTGAGGTTGAGTTTTTTTTTCGTTTGGCAACAAGGCGCGCCTCAGTGAATCGAATGCCTTTTCCTTCTCTTCACGTGAACTCTTTCTCTTTCTCTCCGCCTCTCTCCCCTCTTCTGCTCACCTGCTCGACCACGTACGGAAGAGGCTTGTAGTCCTTGCGGAAGATGGGCTTGGGAGGGGCGGCGGCGACCATCTCGGCGGCGGCAGAAGGAGAAGCGGCGAAAGCGGCGATCCGACAAACAGGAGGAACCGGCAAAGAGAGGAGGAGGGGCCTCCGAAGGGCGCGCGCTCGGGTGGACGCGACGGCGACGCTGACGCTGCTGCTGCGAGAGAGGCTGCGCAGAGACGACGAGAGCGCGGACTGAGAAGGGCGGCGCGAGGCTGAGAAGGGCGAAGAAAGGAAGAAGAGGAGGGATTGGAGTGTGAGCAATCAGATGCTTTGCTGTTGAAGGAGAGAGACAGAGCAAAAAAGAAGAAAGAAAGAAGAAGAGAGAAGAAGGCGAAGAAACGAAACACGCCGACGATCGAAAAAGAAGTTTTTGCTCGAATTACGAAACCGCTTCCTCTCTCTCTTTCTCTCTCTCTGAATTAGCAGCCCCTTTTTCCGACTTCAGCTCACCGACGCGGGACGCAGACCTCAGCGCGATCCGTGCCGCGTTCATAAAAATGCAATTTATGACACAGAAAAACAAGGAGGGAAAAAAAGGCGAGATGTGAGAATTGTTTTTTCTCTTCGACTAGGTTTTCACTCTCGGCGCCCCGGCGTTTGTCGCCTCTTCCTCTCTCTCGCTCTCTCTCTCTCTCTCTCTCTCTCTCTCTCTCTCGCCCACATACACACAAGGGGCGATGAGCCCGCCAGTCATGCTCCCTGTCGACGGGACATTACAGCACTCCAGCGGCAGCCACGAACCGCAGGAAGACTACTGGCGAGAGCAGCAGCCGCAAGGACGAGAAGAGGCATCGACGTCGGCGGCGGCATCGAAGACCGGGCATGCCGACCTCCTCTTCCCCCCGTGCTTCGTCACGCTCGCCGGTCTCGCCTGCTGGCACGCTCCGCCTTCTTCCGTGTTCTTCAGCGCGCCCGTTCTCTTCCTCATTTTCATCCCGAGCTACGTTATTGGGGTCTTCCTTTTCGTCGTGAAGCTGGGCAAGTTCGCCCCGCCGCAGACCCGCCTCCCGGGCTCGAGGCTCGTCGCTGCCTCGGCCGCCTCGCTGCTCTCGGCGTCGTTCCTCTCCTTCGTGGCCTGGCAGCTGCCCCTGATCTGGAACGACAGGACGCTCGAGGAGAAGAGGGCCGTCCTACCCCTGCCGCGCCTGCGGCTGAGGCTCGAGTGCGCGACCCTGGTCCTCTGCTTCTCGCTGTTCCTGGTGCTCCAGCTCTCGCTCGCGAGGGCCGACCCGGGTCGCGTCGCCAGGCGGGCGGGAGGCGGCGAGGCGAAGGGCGGCGCCTCCTCGCCGCCCCGCGCTGCACCAAACCACCACGCGGGATCCTGTGCCACGTGTCTGACGCTGCGCCCCTTGCGCTCCAAGCACTGCCGGGCGTGCGACCGCTGCACGCTGCTCTTCGACCACCACTGCCCCGTCGTCGCAAACTGCGTCGGCTCGAGGACGCTCCCGCGCTTCTTCCTCTTCCTCAAGGTGACGCTGACGGGCCAGTTCCTGATGCTGCGCCTGGCGTGGGTCGCGGCGTCGATCGCGTTCTCCGGAGGAGAAGATAAAGGGACCTCTTCTCCTTTCCCGTCCGTGCTCGCCGCGGCCTCGGTCCGCGCGAGGGGCCAGCTCCTCCTCTGCGTCGCCCAGACGCCGATCTTCGTGAGCACGGTCTTCCTGGTGGCGCGAGGGGCCTTCTGCGCCGCGGCCAACCTCACGGTCAACGAGCTCGCCAACAGGGAGAGGTACGCGTATCTGAGGCATCACTCGTCTGACCGCGGCGGCGGCAGCAGCGGAGGGGGAGGGGGGAGCGAACCCTCCCTCCTCTACTGCAACAGGTTCGACCGCGGCGCGGCGCGCAACCTGGCCGCCTTTTTCGGCCTCGAAGGAAAGCTCGCCCCGATCTCCTCTCCTCCTCCTTCTCGTCCCTCTCCCTCTTCTCCCCCTTATTCTTCTTCTTCTCCCCACGGCGACCACTACTGGTCGGAGAAGCTCGACGAGGCCCTCGCGGCGCACGGGCCCGCGGGGCTCCAGCCCCCGCCGTTTGGGACGAAAGTAGTAAGATGGCTCGACGGCGTTCGGGATAAAAGGAGGAAGAGAAGGAACAGTAAAAAAGGAGGAGGAGAAGGAGAGAGGTCTTCTGAATTTGGAAGCACTGGTGCTGGCGCCGCTGCCCCTTCGGTGGACGTGGAGCTGGCGCCGCTGTGGGGCGGTGGTGGTGGTGGAGGCGGCGGGACGACAACTCTGTAAGGCTAGCTCGGGAAACAGGGGCACCTCGAAAAGCAAAGAAAATGAGTTTTTTTTTCCCCCTTCGTCGTCTTCGTCCTCTCGTCACACCTCGAATCACCCTCTTCCTTACCCTTTCTTCCGCGCCCCGCTTCGTAGCCATGTCCTTCGCTGTTCGTGCTTCTCGCGGTACGTACGATAGCGCGCGAACGCACTCCACCCCCCGGCCCGCGAGAGAAGCCGCGCCGCCGCCTTTTCGAGGGCCTGCGGCGGGCGAGATGAAGAGAGAGCTTCTTTCTTCTCTTTGCTGGATGGAACAAAGCAAAGAAAGGAAAAAAGAGCTCCAGCAAGCAAAGAGAGGGGGGGGGCATTGAGATAGCTTTTTGGCCTTGGAGCCTCGACCATCGACCCGGCCTTCTCCCCGCTCCGGGCTCCTCCTGTTGCGTCGCGCCTCGTCCCCTTCGTGCAGCAGGGTCCGAATTCTCGCGCCTGCTGCGGAGGGGGAGCGAATCGAGCGCACTTGCGGCGGCTGCGCGGCGCCGCGGGGGACGCCGTTTTTTTTTTCAAAAGAGAAAAACAGAAAAAGAGAGAGAGAGAGAGGGTCGAATGGCTCCCAGCTCCAGCGGCGGCGATTGCAGAGGACGACGACTCTGCCATCTCTCTTCTCTCTCTTCGGCGCGTTTTCCACGCGGTGGCTCTCCTTCCCGCCCCTCCTCGCCGTTGACGCCGGGCGTCCCTGCACCCTGTGACGAAAACCCCAATCTCACCAAAGCTCGTTCCCTCAACCCCTCTCTCTGAAACAACGAAATTCATCATCGCCAACTCCAGGCGTCAGGCTGACCGTCCGCGCTCAGGACGGCGCCGCTGCCCCCGCCGCGCCCAAGCCCCAGATTGGCCCCAAGCGCGGCTCGACGGTGAGTTTTGGCTTCGGCCTGGAACGGTCGCGGGCGCAAAGGGAGACTCGGAGAGGCATCGAAGTGGACGGAGACGAGTGCTTTCAATTGCTGTTTTCCCTCGCCGCGCGAGAAGCCTTTCCTTTTTCCGGCCGCCGAGCGAAACGATCTCCGCTCTCTCTCGACCCTCTCTCTCTCTCAACTTTTGCTCACCCCACCTCTCCTCTCCTTCTCCCTCTCTCTTTTTCTCTTCCCGCTCCCAACGAACAAAATCAGGTCAAGATCCTCCGCCCCGAGAGCTACTGGTTCAACGACACCGGCAAGGTCGTCTCCGTCGACCAGTCGGGGGCCGTGCTGTACCCGGTCGTCGTGCGCTTCGAGAAGCCCAACTACGCCGGCGTGCAGACGAACAACTACGCGCTCGACGAGGTCAAGGAGGTTTGAAGGGAGAGACTCTTGTCCTCCTTCCTTGTCATGTGCCTCGTTCCGGTGTGGCCTCTTCTTAACGTAGAACAGCGGTGGTGATGCGATGATTTTCGGATGAAGGGAGAGAGAGGGGGGGAGCGCGGTGGTGGGAAGAAAAAAAGAGAGCAGAGAAGAAAAGAGGAGGAGATAAACAAACGTGTTTTCTAGTTCCCGTGTTCCTGCTGTCTTTTCCGCCCCGGTGTGACCCAAACAAAAACTCTCTTTCGTTCTTCTCTCTTTCTTTTCTCCTTGTTTTTTTTAGGGGGAATCGGCGAAGAGAGAGGCGCTTTGTGAAGCGAGAGGCGAATGAAAAAGAGAAGACAAAGCCCCTCTATCCCTTTTTTTACTTTTTTTACTTTTTTGAAACCTCTTTTCAAAAGCAAAGCGTCGGGCTCGACTCCAGTCTCGCGGTCAGCACCTCGCACCCGCCCTCGGTCACCACCATCGTGTGCTCAAACTGCGCCGACTTCTCCCCGTCGCTCGTCACGGAAGTCCACCCGTCTGGCCACGTCGCGTCCCTCCACCCCCCCGCGTTGATCATCGGCTCGATTGTGAAGATCTGCCCGGCTTTCATCATGCCGACGGCCTTGTTCCCGGCGTAGTGGGGGATGCTGGGGGCGCAGTGGAAGAGGTCGCCGATGCCGTGGCCGCAGTAGGTGCGGACGACGGAGAAGCCGTCGACGCGGGCGCGGCGCGCGATGCAGTCCCCGAGGTCGCGGAAGCGGGCGCCGGGCTTGACGAGCGCGATGGCCTCTTGCAGGCAGTCGTGCGAGCATTTGATCAGGGCTTTGTCCTTGGCCGAGACTTTTCCTACCGCGAAGGTCTCGTTGAGGTCTCCGTGGTAGCCGCCGAAGAAAGCGGTGACGTCTACGTTGACGATGTCCCCTTCGGCGAGCTCCCTGTTTTTTTTTTCGTTTATTCATTATTATTTTTTTGGGAGGTTGAGGTCGAGGAAAGAAAACAATTGAGTTTTTTTCCTTCTCTCTTTTCCTCATTTTTTCCCCCTCTCTCTTTCTTTCTCTCTCTCTCCCTCTCCCTTCTCACCTCGCGTCCGGGATCCCGTGGCACACCACCTCGTTCACCGAGGTGCACACAGACTTAGGGAAGGAATAGTAGTTCAGAGGGCTCGGGTACGCGCCGCGCTCGACGGTCGCCTCGTGGACAACGCGGTCGAGCTCGTCGGTCGTCACGCCGGGGCGCACCGCCCTCGCGGCCTCGTCCAAGACTTCCCTGCCTATTCGGCACGCCGCCCTGGCTTTGGCGATCTCGCGCTCGTTCCTGATCGGGATGGAATGCTGCTGCTTGGACTCCTGCTCGGAGAAAGGGATCGACGACGTCGCGTAGTCTGGAAGGGCGATGCCCTCGGGGACTCGGCGCGAGGGCCCGATCTTTTCGGGGCGGAGCTTGCCCGTCCAGGGGAAGGTGGCGGGGGCTGAGAAAGAGCGACCTGACCCTTTGTTCGTGGCGTAGGCCCATTGGGTCAGCGGGTCTGGCTTGTGCGCGGCCTTGTGCTGGGGCCACGCGGCCTGTTTTTTTGATTTCGGAGGGGAAGGGGGGGAGAGAAAGAGAGAAAAAGGTCGAGGTTGAGAAGAGGAGAGGACGGAAAACGTTTGGCGGTTTGGCGGCTTGATTGAAAGACGAAAAAAACTCCAATCCTTTCGCAACTCCTGCTCGCCTTGAAGCAGTCCTGCGAGCAGAAGCACGAGGGATATTTCGGGAGGCTAAACTCGAGACACTTGGGGCACTGGAGCTTGGCGGGCTCGCCGCAGCGGGCGCAGGCAGGGAGGGACGACGACGACGGTGCTGAGGCAGCAGCAGCGCCGTTTTCTTCTTCTTTGCCTCCTCCTTCGCCCATCTTGATTCTAGATTGTGTTTCGGCAGTCCCACTTTTTCTCTCTTTCTTTTTTCTTTCTTTCTCACTTTCGCGAGGAGAGAAACAAAGACCCTCGTCAAAGCATGGCCAGTCTCCTCGACGAGTGGGCCCGAGAGGAGACGTCGACGGCGGCGACGGCCAGCTTGGACGCGTACGGTCGTGGAGCAGGCGGCGACGACCTCCTCCTCGACGACGATGAAGACTTTGACGACGAGTTTGGCGACGGTGGGATCGATTTCGGCGGCGACGACGAGACCGACGGCGTGCTCGTCGGAAGGACCGCAGGCTCTTCCTCTTCGGGGCGACAGCAGCAGCAGCAGCATGATATGTTCTCTCTCGACCTCGTCGAGCGGGAAGTGGCCCGGTGCGTGATTCAGAACAAAGCAAAAGTCAGAGAGAGCGTTTTTTCGTCCTTTTTTTTCAATGCCTCTCGACGAAGTCCCCCGCTCAACCTCGACTCTCGCTCTCTCTTTTCCCTTCCCTCTCTCTCTTTTCCCTTCCCTCTCTCTCTTTTCCCTTCCCTCTCTCTTTTCCACACAGCGGCCGCGGCGCCGTCACCGCCGTCGCGGCCTCGGCCGACGCCGTCGTCGTCGTCACCTCGCGCGCGTACCTTCTCCGGTACGACGTCGCGTCCGGCGGCCCGCCCGTCGAGGTCGAGCTCGTGCCGGCGTCCGCGCGGAGTTCGTCGTCCTCGTCTTCGCCGGCGGCCACGGGCGTCTGGCTCGACCCCGCGACGGGCTCGCACGCCGTCGTCGCCGTCGACGGGCTCAGCGGGACCAGCGGGACCAGCGGGACCAGCGGGGCCCTGTACGTGCACGCGAGGTGGCGGAAGCCGCGCCCCCTCTCCCTGGCGGGCGTCGGCGGCGGAAGCGGCGGCGCCGCGGCTGCCCCGCCCTCCGCCTGCGCCTCCTCCCCCGTTGCTCGCCTCTCCGCGGCGGCGTTCGACGGCGCCGCCGTCACGGAGGGGACCACGGGCCCTGTGCTCGTCGCCTCGTCCGCAGGGGTCCTCTCCTCGTTCTCGTTCGACGAGCGAGACAAGCGGGAAAGGAGCTCGGGGAAGCTCTACTCCCTCGGGAAGAGGCTGGGCCCCGTCGGCGGCGTCGCCCTCGCCCGGACATCCGACGGCGCAAAGAGGCTCGCGCTCGTCGCCACGGCCGAGCGCCTGTTCGTGTTCTCCGCGCAGCTCTCTCCTCCTTCTCGTCGGCCCGGGGACGAGAGCAGCAGCAGCAGCCTCGAGCCGCTGTTCTCGACGTGCTCGCCGGACCCGGCGGACCTCACCAACTTTCTCGGCGCCGCCGCCGCTTTCGCCCGCCCCGCTCCCGACCTCGATGCCGCTGCTGCTCCCGCCGCTCCCGGCGGCGTCGAGGGCGCAGGAGGGGTCGCCCTCGTGCCCCCTCTCCCGGGGGCGCCCTTCGACCGCTTCGTGTGGCTTTCGAGGGCCGGCCTAGTCTCGGGGAGCCTCGACTCGGCCCTGGAGCGCGCCGCCGCTTCGGCGGCAGCAGCAGGGGGACGTTCTCGCCCGCCGTCTGGGGCGAGCGGCCTCGTCGCCGCGCCGCTCTCGCCGCAGCGCTCGCTCGGCCCTTTCTCTTCTTCCTCGACCTCCTTCTCCGCTTCCAGGCCCCTCGTCGCCACAAGGTTCCACGCCGTCGTCGTCGACGGGGCTCGCGCTCTGGCCTTCAACCTCGTCAGCGGCGCGCTGGTGCAGGCCCTGGTGCCCGGAGGAGGAGGAGCAGGAGGGGGGCGAGGAGGCGACGTTTTCTCGGCCGCGGCAGCCGCGACGGCCGCCGCCAACGCCGCTGCCACTCCCGACTACGACGACGGCGACCTCGCCCCTCCGGCGCACCTCCTCCCCCCTCGCCCGCTCGCCGCCGACGCCGCCTCCGGGGCCATCTACCTCGTCTCAGCCGAAGGGTGCCTCCTGGAGGCGGCCCCCTCGGGCGACGAGGGGCGGGACGCGTGGCGGGCCCACCTCGCCCGAGGTGACTTCAGGGCCGCCGCGGCGGCCGCGGCCGACGACGCCGCCGCGAGGGACGCCGTCTCTCGAGCCGAGGCCTCGCACGCCTTTTTCCAGGAGGGGGACCTCGCGCGGGCGGCCAGGCTCTACGGGCGCACGCTGTCGAAGGGGGCGCCGACGTTCGAGGAGGTAGCGCTGAGGTTCATGGACAGCGGGGACCGCGGGGCGCTGATGCTCCTCCTGGACTCGAGGCTCGAGGCGCTGCATCTGCAGCGGCGGCGGCGAGGAGGAGAAGGGGGAGGAGGGAGCGCTTCTTCTTCCGCTCCCCCTCCTCCGGCGGACACCGCGGCGCAGTCTGCCGCCCTGGCGGCGTGGCTGGCCGAGCTGCACCTCGACGCCTGCAACCGCGAGGAGCTGGTGAGCGAGGCGGCGGGGGCAGGGGCGGCACGCAGAGGGGGCGGAGGACGAGGAGGAGCGGGAGGAGCGGGAGGAAGCGAGGGGGAGCGCGAGGAGCTCGAGGGAACGGCCGCCGCGCCCGCCCCCGCCCGGACCGCGCTCCGCGCCTTCCTCGAGTCCCA
>Ga0315289_10016310_pt1 | contig 10252 bp, 15 predicted proteins | sample YL17G11_40_MG_FD_203452 | JGI IMG/M metagenome (GOLD analysis project Ga0315289, IMG submission 203452) | Sediment microbial communities from Yellowstone Lake, YNP, Wyoming, USA - YL17G11_40 | ecosystem: Environmental > Aquatic > Freshwater > Lake > Sediment | place: USA: Wyoming | collected...
TTTAGAGATTTCGGTTTGAATAATTGAAGGGATAATTTTTTTCTGGGATTTAGAGATATTAATGATAATTGACATGTTAAAATGGCAAACTTTCTTCAGCAATTTCGCTGTCTGAATTTTTTGAGATTACGTCATTTAACAGGACGTCGACGGATGAGCAGAGTTCAGAGAGTTCATTTGCTGACATAGGTTTAAAAAGACCAGGTTTGTTAAAAAAATTGATTTTCAATTTACCGGAGTCGTCAAGGGAGCAGGCGAGTTTAACAGTTTTACCGGCAAGGATAGGTTCATTGAGCTCTGAAATAGAAGATCCCTGCCAGCCGAAAACATTTTTGAGGGTTTCGATTGATTTATTGATAGCTGCAGGTGAGAGGTAAAGATCGCCATACAAGGTAGAGCCTGCAACAAAAGACGAGCACGGAGTTTTAGAGATGTCATGTAGGAGTTGGCATTGAAACGCGACTGAAGGTGTATGATTGGTTTTTGAGAGACGGAGGACATTGGATACAACAATAGCAAGGAAGTAAAAAAATTCTGTAGTCATAAAGAGCCTCAATATAGGTAAAAGTTAAAATTTTTAAAGTTAAAAAAAAGATTTAGAGTACGTCGATATAATCTGCATCCAAAGGGTTAATGCTGGTCATATCGGCATGGATAGCGCGCTGAACTTCTGCTGATTTCGGGATGAAGGGTTCAAGACCGCGAATACAGGTTTTAATACCCATATCCTCATAATTTGATACCCAAGGGGATTCATCGTCTTTGTTACGTTCGTGAGCGGACTTATAGCCTGCAGAGTAGGTGTCACGGATAATATTCACATCTTCGACCGACATCACGATAAACCGGTACGCATTACCTTCCATGCGGGCATAGGCATAAAATGCGACGATATCTCCCCTGTCTACTGACTTGCCAGTCTTAACTGGTTTGTGCAGGAGGAATTCAGAAGTGCCATAGGAATAATCGAAGATATCATGTTCCCTTACGGCGGCGCCGAAGATGGTAACACCGCGGGGTGAATTAAGAAACATTTTAATATATCCACGATACCCAACGATTAGTTGGGCTTCCAATTTTCCGGTCTTGTTGTTTTGGAAGGGGATAAGAAAGGATTCTTTCATAGGTGTATTGACTTCAAGGCCACAGCTTGTGGCTTCAAGCATAGCGCCGACGATCGTTAGTTGGTCGCATTCGAGTAATTTAGGAGTGCGTCGGACTGCGGATATTGCAAGACGGAATACTTTTTCCGGGTCCATGGTTTTTGGAACAAGCATTGCGAAATCCGATTTGTATTTTTCGATAAGGTTTTTGAAAGTGTCGTACTTTGTAGCAGGTTTTGTAAGTTCTCCTTTGGGATCTGACGTAACCGTTAAACGTTTGTCGAGAACTTCATTTAAAGCTGCAGCTTTGTCAGGAACGGGAGAGGTGGATTTAGGGGTAGTGGTTTGATTCATAAAAAAATCCTTTCAGAAAATGGTATAAATTTATAAGACTTGTAATTATGTAATTGGCTTTAGAAGAGTGTAAACGGCATTAGAAGGCACTAAACATTCAGAGTATGCCGCAGGATACTTTTCTTTTATCTGGCTGTTGTCGAGTCTTAATGAGTTTTTAATGACCTTTGTGACTTTAAAAGCACTACCGATGCCATATTTATTATTACCAAGCTTGTTGAGGATCTGCGCATCGAGAATTTTACGTTTATTATCGAGCTGGTCTATTTGAGCAGCGCATGCTGCTCTGGTTGAGAGTACGATGTCAAAATCTGAGGGGAATGTAATAGTTGTACCAGAGTCTTTATCCCACAATTTTTTAACACTATCGAGGTCTGCCGGTGACGACGGTTCGGGGACGACACTTTTTTCTACATGATTGTGCCAGAATTTTTCGGCCAGGTATTGAAGTTTTTCAGCAACTTGTTTATCGGCCATAATAACGGGTGTAATTAAAAGCTCCTGACCACTGATGAGGGTTGCAAACCGGCCCCACTGCAGACCGGAAATATGGAGTTCCCATTGTAATTGGATAAAATAATAATCAGGAACATTACCGTTTTCCCAGGACTGGCCCCAACCTGTGGTTTTGACTTCAAGTGCGCCATTGCCATGCTCTGCGAAAATAGGCAGCGGAGAACCGTTCTGCCGGATAACACGGTCAAGGCTGGTTAAAAGGAAAGGTTTTTCTTTGTGCCGGAGAATTGCATTAACACGTTGGACTTTTACTTGTTCCAGGACAGCGAATTCATCTGCTACTGGTTGCTCCAGGAGATTGCCCCATTTCATTTTTTCATTACCTTGGTCTTTGGAAAGGCCCTTTTTATCAAGATATACATCGATTGGTGAGTGCCACGGATTGATACCTGCTATAGCAGATATGTCGGAGGCACCGATACCGGACCGTCTGAATTTTAACCATTCCTGCTTGGTTGCAGGATTTTTCATTTCGGGATCGTCGGAAAAGCTGAAGGCGCGTTCAGCGGTGATACCGGTAATATTTTCAAAAATGTTTGGCATTTTATCCCCTTGAAAGGTGTAATTTTTTTAATAATTTATCAAAAAGCGTGGGAGAAAGATCGCCGGAAAAAAGCAAAGTGTATTCTTTGCAGGATTTAAAAAGATCGACTTCGCCTATGGTGAACCATCTGAAATCATGAGAAGAGTCGGACATTTTTAATTTAACTGCTAGAACATGTAAATTGTCGTTGGAGATTTCCCAGGCTACGACAGGGAAGGCAACGCCTCTAAGCAGAGGTTTATTGCAATTTTTAAGTGATGCGTATTGGTATAATGTGAACCAGGACATAAAAAAACTCCAAAAAAAAAGCCGCCTTCTTCGGGACTGAAAGAAGGCGGCAGAGGAAAAACATTTAGACAATAGATAATATAAATAAAATACACGTCAAGTGAAACCTAAGAATGAAGAAAACTTTTCCCGAATACGTTTGACTAGACGAGTAGTATGCACTCTGCACAGGGCATTTCTCTCTGAAATCTCTGTGATAGAATAGCCATCGAGAAGCATCAGGATGATGAGCATTTCCTGAATATTAAAATTGTATTCGATAAAACGGTTATAATCTATATGAAAGAGTATTTCATCCTCGTGCTCGTTCACAATATATCTCCTTAGTGTAATATTTGAAAAATTATTGTATAAATTTCCTGTACGCCTCTCTGCGTGAATCAGGAAACGATAAGCCGAGTTCGAGAGCTTTTTTCAAAAGGGAAACCCGGAGTTGTTCGGGGACCCGGATTGCGGGTAGAGTGTCAGAACCAATGGGAGGCCGGCCTAAGCGAATATTGAAATGCTCTTGAGCATAAATTTTAGCGGCCCATTCCTGGGAGCATGAAAGGGTACCTAAGTCAGAGCGGAAAGCGAATACTCCCATAGAATTTCTGACAATGTAACCCGGGATACTTTGTTTGGGATGCGTATAGTTATTTTTCGAACGCCACTTAATCATGGAGAATCCTTTCGGAAAATGGTTTAGGTATTTGTACCAAGTGAGTTGTTTTATCGATATTGAACCATAGTTGGTAATGGGAATCGGTGACGAGAATGCACTCAGGCCAGGATTTAATTTTTTTACTGGTCCAGGAGGGCTCAATTTTTTTACCTGGGTAGCATTTTTGAGCCTTGAATTTGAGAAAAGAAAGTATTGAATCCATAAGCTCCTAAGCTCCTTTGTTATAGTTTTTCTTTTTGGGTTTGAAAGAAGGCTTGGTCCGCATGCCATTGTCATCACGATGGAAAAAGCAGGAATCACAGGGGGGTGAGTTAATACAACACGCTCTTGATCGTTTACAATTGCCACACAGGCGATTTGGTTCAAGGCTCATAGTTTATACCTCGGTTAATTGTAATTATACATTCCATTTCAGTAAATTCATTTTTTCGGTTATTATACCTGCATTTTTCAGTATTAAGAAATAGTTGATAATAATTGAAATGAGAATGAGGTATTTCATGAGTATTCTATTCTATCGTGAATCGGTATCGGATATGCTGCAACAGCGCGAAATCTGCTATCACACGCATACAAAAAATTACCTCCGAATTGATACCCTGTAGAACCGCTCGGAGCTGGCGTAATCGGTTCAACGTGCATATACTCATTACCGTATATGGTTCGTTTCACTATTTTCACCATTGGGATATCAGCGTTTTCTTCTGACGGTCCCGGTATATCTGCGATCATTAATGTTTTATATTTTGATGATATGCCACCAGCGGTGCAATCGCTGCCGTAAGTATATACGTCTGCTGTTAAGTATTTCATAGCTCCTCATTTCTGGGGATCGCTCCCCGATTAATTATACGGTATAGTTTTTAATTTCGTAGTTTATCTGCGCCTTATACCCAGCTCCTAAGCAGCTTCCCGATAACACCATATCAACTGCTTTCTCTTTCGGTATTCCCTGTTGGATATAATATTTAATTGTTTCAATCGCTTCAGCGGTTTGTTTTTTTGCCCATTCTCTAATATCCATTTTTCTCACCTCACTTTTTTAGGTCCCCGGTGTTCCCGCCGGAAGGTCGGCTTGTGCCTCAATTGATACTGCCTGATTTAATTGTTATTCTCATTTAATCCCCCTCTGTTATTGGTTTCGGTTAAAGGGGGGTCGCTCCCCGATTGCCGGTCTCAGCCGGTGTTATACTGATATTTCAAAACCGTCCGCGACATCAAGAATTTTCTGCGCCGCGTTCTCAGCCATTTTGCATGATAGATCATGTATATCGGTTGAATTGGCTCCTACCGAACGCATACATTCGGATAGTACGATATTAATTTTACGATAGATTTCGTTTTTTATTTCTTTCCGTATTTCTGCAGCCTGCGTTTCAATTTTTTTCAATTCCTCAAACTGTTGCATTGTTTCCTCCTCTGTAGATTCCCCGGTGATCCCGCCGGAAGGTTGCATATTTGTATAATTATAATATACTATTAAAACATAAGGAAAGTCAAGGATTATTTTGATAAATTAAAAGATAATTTAAAAGCAAAGAAATGGAAAAAAGACATTGACAATAAAGAAAAAGAATTGACATTTGAGAACGATAAAAAAAGACACTGGAACATGAGAGCGAATGCCTGAAGCGTTTGAATTGACGGAAGAGACACATGATTAGAAACCCAAAACTTGTTGAGAACAAACCGGTTGGAAAAAGTTAAACCCGCAGAAATAGACATGGCGCCAGAAGACAATGCCTTTACAAAGCGGGAGGGTGGACAGAGGAACGCCAGGCAGGTAGACAAAGAGGGGGATGCCGCAGGAGGAGGCGGCAAACGCGGAGAGCCAGGAACCGGAATGGGGAACGGCGACGGAAACGGGAAACACAAACAGAGCAGAGGACTGGCCGACCATTTCGAGAGTGCGGGCGCGGAGATGGGCGGGGGCACGGGAAGCTGCAGAGAAAACAGCCAGGGGGATATGGGAAGAAGTGCAAAACTGCCGGACAGCCAGATCCAACCCGGTAGGACAACAGCCGGTTGCCAGTGGGATGCCGGAACGGGCAAAGCGGAGACAGAGAGATGGGATGATGAGCTGAGCTGCAGGACTGGAGAGAGGCAAGTGGCGTGACCCCGAGAAAGAGATTGGCTTTGATTGCATTTGATTGCCTTTTGATTGAGAGTGAAAACCTGATGAAAACCAGAGAAAAAAAACAGAAAAAAGAAAAGAGAAAAAAACTGCGGATATTGCATATAAGACTAGTGGTCAATTTGAGACTGCATACTGTAATGGAACGCTGCGTTTTGACTGCATGGTGGCTGAACGCCCCCAAAGCGGCAGAAGTGGAATGAAAGCGCAAAGAACGGACATACCGCAGTTGTTTTCTTTTTTTTGTTTTGGAACTACAACAAGACTCCCCTTTTAAGGGGTATGGGGTGATAAGAATAAAAGAGAAATTTCAAATTATTTCAAATTGTGTTTGTATGAAAGCCAGAAGGGAATGAGGATAATTTTTTTTAGAGGGAAGATTGAGACTTGGGATTTTGGAAGCCAGACGACGCATTTGCCAAAGTTGATGAGTACTGCCATGCCGGTATCGTGAATAATTTCAAGGTAGGTAAGAGTTTTGAAGCAATTTTTTTTTTGCATAAGTGCTCATTTAATTGTTAAGGAAAAAAATGCCCGATACTTAACAGTCTTCATAAGCAAGAGGGCGCTTGCATAAGAGTTGAAGTTAAAGTAACGGGCACTTATCTATAAATATAAGTTAAAGACGATAAAAAGGAAGCATCACACCCAGCGGGAAATTACATTGGTAAAGAACGGGTTGCCTTCGAGGATTTGGCCGCTTGGGAGAGTGCATATTAATTTAAACATTATTTTTCCAGCCATAGTATTGGTAGCTGCAGGCATTTTGGCGATAAGTTTAGTTTCATCAATGATTGAGGCGTCGAGAGAGCTTTCGACGCCAGAGGGTAATTTATAAAATATTTTAGGATCAGTGCATCTGAGGAGGTTGCGGGAACCGGGTGAGTCTGCGATGATGGAAAAATCCTGATTGGGTTGTATAGTATCATTGAGGTATGGAGAGAAATTAGAGACATATTCTCCGAGTACCGATACGTTGATTTTAAGGTACGCATTATTAATTTTAATGGTATTCGCGGCTGTGGTGATATTTTTAAAGCCGAAGGCGGTGATGAGGTTTGCGGTAGTAATATTCCATTTTTTTCCGGTCACTGGGTTAAGCAGGAATTGATAAGAGAGCCATGAATAGGAGGTATAGGGAACAAGGAGGGGTGCTGGGGAGTAGGTGGTAATGCCGCCTGCGATATAGAGAGGGGAGCAGGTGTATGCGCCTGCTGCTGCGCCTGACCGTTTGGCGGAGACTATGACTTCGATAGAGTTAATATCGAGATTGAGAACGAGAAGAGGCGCTCTTGTATATGAATCTTGATGTGTGCCCGGGGCTGCGGCATTTTCTACATAGGAGAAGTCTTCGGGTTCTATCGGATAATTACTAACCACATTGAAATTAGAACCTGCGGCCGGGAAAGGGGTATGCTGGACTACATTGTTGGCAGCGGGGAAAAGTATTATGTAGGACATATTTAATTACTCCGATATTACTGTTTGGGTAAAGGGAAAGGGAAAATGTCGGGATTGAACGATTTTTGGTAGCCGAGTTCGCGCGCTGCGTCATCGGGGCTGATAAAACCGTCACGGGTTTTTCTTTCGACATTTGCGATTTCGAACGAGTCTGCGATAGCGATATCTTTTCTTGCAGGATCTCTGACCGTAGTAAATGAATGATGTACGGTGCAGTCGGTGATTCCTGCAAGTTTAAGGTTAGTGTTGCGAATCCATTCGGAGAATCTTTTAGCGGAGGATTGGACGGATTCTACCTGAGCCATAATGAGATCGAATTGGGATCGGACCCAGTTTTTGGTGGTGGAGAAGGATTTTGCGAGTACCCAGGGGTAGAGGTGGAAGCCGGAGATAATTTCTTCATCGATAACCTGTCTGTTGATTTTCCAGACGAATCCCTGATTATTAGCGCCGCCGACGGAGCCGATAGTGAGATCATCCCAGGAATAAAAGTTATCATCCGCGGATATTTCCTGAAATTGCGACATATAAGAATCGAAATAAGAAGCGCACCGGGTGGAGTAGTTTTCGATAGTTTCACCTTCAACGATGGGGGGTTGTTTGATTTTGATATGCAGTCGTGGGGTGCCGGCATTTGCGGAGGATAGTTTCATATCTTCGAGCATATCTTCGGCGGTTTTCATAAGGGACCAGCAGGAGTCGAGCATGGCGGAGCCTGCCGGATTGTCATGTGACATATCGAGAGCGTAGTAAAAGAAGGTATTTTCATTAACTTTATAGAAGACGTGGCTTCGTGGGTCACGGATGTATGGGGTGCGTTGCGAGTTGTTTGCGAAGCGGACGGAAAAGGGATCGAGGATTTTTACGGAATTTATCTTGTCAAGATTGGGGTCGAGTTCTATTTCCCCGGCAAATTTGCCATAAGTAAAGACTGAATCGAAGAACTGGTTGATAAGGAAATCCATGCCGCCGCCCTGGACGAATTTCATAGTAGAGATGCGGGAATCGAGATCGAGCGTAAGTTGTTTGGCGAGTGAACGTGTTGCGTCGGATCCACCGGAGAAATCCGTGTGTTGGTGTGAGGAGCAAAGGTTTTTCCAGACCCAGATAGCGTTGGAGGCCATGGGATAAAAATGTGAAATGAGTCGGTAGAATTGTTTGGGAAATGGGGAGCCGTCAGGCATGAGGTCAGACAGGGGGGTGGAAACCGAGTTTGCCGGTGTGAATAATTTATAGAAATCCTTTTTTGAAACTTCCATTTTTTGAAATGGGATTTTATTCTTAAAAGGAAAGGAGGCGAACGAGCCTTTATGAAGTTGTTTGTTTGGATTTTGTTTACCTGTGAATGGCCATATCATGACGATTTATTCCTTTCAGAAGAGGTAAAATTTGAGGGGAGAAGATTCGTTTTTTAGAATCGGGATTATAATGACCTTTGGCATACCATATGCCCATGAAGAGAGCGCAGACGAAATCCCATATTATTGAATTTTTGGCGTCGGGTTCAAAGTCTACGAGTTCATCTCTGAGTGACCAGTATTCACCATTGAGGGTTTGAGTGATATCGGAGAGTGGGAGGCCGATTTCGCCAAGTTGTAAAGATGTGAGGCCGGATTCGATAATTTCATTTTCATTAGTTGAGTTGAGTTTGATGGGAATAATATCGTTAGAATTGAGAAAAGAATCAAGGACGTCACCAAGACCGGTGGCATCTATAAGAGTAATGCCGTGCCATTTCATTTGTCGCATTTTGACGTTATTTGAGATAATTTGCCAGTAGGAGCGGGTACGGTTTTTTTTATCATCCTGGGTGCGTTCCCAGCTGCGTAATTGCATGACGGAGCCGAGTTCGATAGTGAGGCCGACATTATAAGTGCTGGATCGGGCGAAGTCCCAGACGTTGATATATCTGATACCGATTTCCGGTTCACGGCGCAGGCCGGTGGAAACTAATTGAGCGAAGCTGCAGGTTTCATCGGAGATTACGCCTACCGTGTCATCGTATACGCCGCAGACATTTTTATTTAGGAGTCTGGTAGGCAGGGAATTCATTTTTTCAATTGTGGCTTTGGGGAGGAATTTATTCTGTCTGGAATCGCCTTGGAAGCAAGAGAATTTAGTTGAATCGAGTTTGGATTTTTTTTGTAAGAAATCCCATCTTTTATATGCATTTCTTTTGCCGCGGCGAGGTGTAGTCATCCAGACAAGCATGCCATTATAATCCCATAAGCGCGGAGTAAGGACATCATCAATGAAGGTGGAGAAGTCATCTTGTAGATCGGCTTCGTCGAAGTTTGTCCAGAGATAGGAGCGGCCTTCGAGGAATTTGCCGTTGAGGGATGCATTGCGGAACCACCAGGTAACGCCTGTTCTAAAGACGATATGGGGGAATGGGCTTTTTTTTATATCTTTGATTTGCCATGAAAATTTCGGTTTTTCCAATAAGTGTTCGTTGAATTTGTCAAATACTATATTTGCCTGATCCTGTGAGATGGAGGTATTTAGTATTAAGCATGGTTTATCTTTTTGTGAGGGTTGAACGGGTTTATAGGAAGCGATCCAGGAGCCGATAATCATTGCGAGGAAGCCTTTGCCCCATCGATTCCCGGAGGTAATTGCGAATTCATCTCTGAGTCTGCAGAGGTTAAGAGCGGTTTCTTCTTGTTCGTGGATATCGAGTTCAAGAATATATTTTGCATAGTATGAAATGCTTTCATAGCCTTTATTGATTTGATCTTTAAAATCCGGTTTAACGATGATATCCACTTACATTGCTCACTTGTAAAAAGTAATCTTTGAGTTCAGACGTGAATTTGTTATCTTCTTTGAGTTTAGATTTAATTTCGGATGCTTTGACTGCATCAGAAATGGATGGTACGAGTTTACCCGACTGCAGGTCTGCATAAACTTTTTCAATGATGAGGTCAAGGAATTCCGTCATGTTTTTTATTTGTATTTCGGTGGGGTCCGAATTTTTTTTACCGCCTAGAATAAGTTGAAGAATATGTGATTTTTTATGTCTTCTGAGGGAGAATTCGGAGAGTTTAAATTTCGGATCGGTTTTAGAGATTTCAGTTTGAATTTTTTTGAGTGTGAGACCTTGAACGATAAGTTTATTGATGGCGTCACAGTGTTTGGACGTACATATTTTGCAAAGAGAGGATACGCCGGTAGACGAAGGTTGGAAT
>Ga0315289_10016312_pt1 | contig 10251 bp, 7 predicted proteins | sample YL17G11_40_MG_FD_203452 | JGI IMG/M metagenome (GOLD analysis project Ga0315289, IMG submission 203452) | Sediment microbial communities from Yellowstone Lake, YNP, Wyoming, USA - YL17G11_40 | ecosystem: Environmental > Aquatic > Freshwater > Lake > Sediment | place: USA: Wyoming | collected...
GTTCAGCTTTTCGCTGATCGACTTTCCCAGGAAAGGCACAAGGTGCTGGTCCTGCGAGAGCCGGGAAGCACGGCGATCAGCGAGAAGATCCGTTCGATTCTGCTGGACAAGCAGTCGCTGGGTATGGCCGATCTTACCGAGCTGTTCCTGTTCTCCGCGAGCCGATCACAACTGGTCCATGAGGTCATTCAACCTGCGCTTGAGCAAGGAACCATCGTGGTATGTGATCGGTTCTATGATTCAACGACGGCCTACCAAGGATGGGGGCGTGGCATTTCGCTAGACGCCATCAGGATCATCAATCGTGCCGCGACGAATGGATTGGCACCGGATATCACGTATTTCCTTGATATTCCGGTGAACGAAGTCGAGACGAGAATGCGTCAGCAGAAATCGGGAGCGGACAGGATGGAGTCAAGCGGGAGGGGATTCTACGAGCGCGTGCGCCACGGTTATCTTCAGCTTGCTCAAGAAGAGCGGCAGCGGTTTGAGGTGCTTGACGGGCTGCACCCTGTTGAAGAGATTCATAACATCGTCTGGAACCGTTTTCTACGGCAGGCGACACGCTTGTCCTAAGAAAGTCGATACACACAAATCGTTAAAGGGTATCAGGATGCAAGAAAAGATGAAAGGCATCCCCGGAAGTGGGAAACCTTGGTGGGGACGACGCAGGAGGATTTCCATCCTTGCCGTGAGCTTTCTCGTCGGCATGTTCGCCTTCGGGTTTCTGGAAACGGCCGATGAGTTTTTGCTGAAAATCTATCGTGGGATCGAGGTCTTCGGCAGGGTGTACAAAGAAGTTGCCATCAACTACGTTGATGATATTGATCCGGACGCCTTCGTTCACGCCGGCATTGATGGGATGTTGAAAACGCTCGATCCCTATACCGTCTATCTCGACGAAAAGGAGACTGATGAGATTGACCTCGTCACGACGGGCAAATATGCAGGGGTGGGGATCACAATCGGGTTGCGCGACGGGATCGTCACTGTAATCAGTCCGATTGAGGGCTTCTCTGCAGCGAAACAAGGGATTCAGTCCGGCGACAGGATTCTGGAGATTGACGGCAAGAGCGTGAAAGCGATGCCCCTTGAGAACGTTCGATTAATGGTTCGCGGCGCTCCCGGAACCACCGTACGGATGAAAATCGAGCGGGAGGGTGAAAAGAAGCCTCTGGAGTTCGTTCTGATTCGCGAGGAGATTCCCGTTCGAAACGTCTCATATGCAGGATTTGTCGGCGATGGCATCGGGTACATCAGATTGGAGCGATTTTCACGAACAGCGGGGGACGATCTTCGAATTGCCATCAAGGACCTGAAAGCGAAAGGGTCAATCAAAAGTCTCGTGCTTGACCTGCGTGACAATCCGGGAGGCTTGTTGGACATTGCCGTCGACGTTGCATCGAAGTTTCTGCCTGAGAGCAGTCTGGTTGTCTCAACCCGCGGCCGGCGCAGCGACTCGGAGCGGAAGTACTACTCAACAGAAAAGCCCATGCTGGCTGACGCGTCCCTGGCAATTCTGGTTGATCGTGGGAGCGCGAGCGCAAGCGAGATCGTCGCAGGCGCCATTCAGGACCTCGATCGGGGGGTGATCGTTGGAACGCGGACATTCGGAAAGGGCCTGGTCCAGACGATTACACGACTTTCCGAGAGCAGCTCAATCAAGATCACATCCGGCCGATACTACACGCCGAGCGGTCGCAGCATTCAGGAGATTGACTACTCCCGCCGATCAAAAGACGGTGTCGTCGCAGTAACACCAGACAGCCTGAGGCATGAATATCGCACGGTGCACAACCGGCGCGTGTTCGAAGGGGGCGGGATTGTTCCGGACACCTTGGTGCCTGACGAGCCAGCGGGCAGGTTGTTGGAAGAGCTCAACCGGAAGGCGATGCTCTTCAAGTACGCAAATCATTACGCCACTCAGAACAAGACGCTTCCTGATCGGTTCGAAGTCACGGACGAGATTCTCAAAGTCTTCGAAGCGTTCCTGAAGGAAAGAGAGTTCAGCTACGAGGAGCAAGCCGAACTGAAGCTCAAGGAGCTGCGGGAAGCCGCAGAGAAGGGGCGGTTCGGGAAAGCGGTTCACGAATGCCTCGACAGGATTACGAAGGCGATTGAGTCGGAGAAGGCAAGGGCGTTTGAGCGATACGATAGAGAGGTGCGGGCTGCCCTGAAGCTGGAGATCATCGCCCGGATCACGGGGGAGAAGGCCGCCATCGAGGCTTCGCTTAAGGACGATTCTCAGCTCGACGTGGCTGTTGCCTTGTTGAAGAACAAGCCGGCGTATGGCCGACTGCTGGCGGGGAAGTCAAAAGGGGAGTGATCCCAAGACTCGAGGTTTTGGCCCGGGAGGGCCGAGCACTCTGGAGAAACGAGAAAGGCACTTTCACCGATGTGTGAAAGTGCCTTTTTTGTTTGTGGGCGATGGGGGGCGAGGACTAGACCAGACCAAGTTTCTTTTGAACCAGCTCAATTACGTGCCGTAAATCTTGCTCCCGGTTCACGAAGTCGAGATGATCGCTCTGGACAATGAGCAGTGGGCCTCGCTTGTACCGACCGACCCAGCTCTCGTAGTGTTTATTGAGTTGCTCGAGGTATTCGCGCTGGATTCCCTGCTCGAATGACCTGCCGCGTCGAGAAATCTGTTGTACAAGCGTGTCGACTGATGCCCGGAGATAGATCATCAGGTCGGGTGTCTTCAAGTAGTCGGTCATCACTTCGAACAGCGAAGCGTAGTTGTCGTAGTCGCGCTGATCCATCTTGCCAATGTCGTACAGATTCCGGGCAAAGATCTCGGCGTCTTCATAGATGGAGCGGTCCTGGATGACCGACTCGCCTGTTTCGGTCATCCTTTTGTGATGCTTGAACCGGTTGGCAAGAAAGTAGATCTGCAGGTGAAACGACCAGCGCTTCATGTCTGCGTAAAAGTCCGGGAGGTAGGGATTGTCATCGACCGACTCGAAGTAAGGTTTCCACCCGAAATGCTGAGCGAGGAGTCGCGTGAGCGATGATTTGCCCGAACCAATGTTCCCCGCGACGGCGATGAAAAGAGGTTTCGATTGGGTTTGCATGCCAAGAGGTCCGCTATGGGGAGTGAGGAAAGAATGACAGCTTGCGCGTTCGAAGCCACGATTTCACCCGCTGTCTGCGGGAATGTATTCTAATCCCGCGTGAAAATCAAGGACGACCCAATTCACCGCTCTCCGTGAATCATTCTCGCCACCACTTCAAGGCCCTCTACAATCCGCGGACCGGGTCGGCTCACGAGACTCGCATCCACGATAGCGATCCGCTTGTTTTGAATGGCGGGGAGCTCGCGCCACTCGGGGTAGGCAGCCGCGATCGCGTCTCGGGCTTTCACAATATCACTTGTGGCAATGATGACATCCGGTTTGCTGTGAAAGATCTCCTCGCGGCTGAGCACAGGGTAGGAAATTCCAGCTCCTCGCGCGATGTTTTCGCCGCGTGCCGCGGTGATCAGCTCATCAAGAAATGTCCCCTTGCCCGCTGCAATGAGAGGATTCAGGGACAACAGCAGCAACACCTTCTGGGATGGCTTGGTGCGGAGCTCTTCGATGATCTTGGAACGACGGTTTCTCAGCTTAGCCGCCAGAGTCTCAGCTGTAGCCCTATGCTGCGTTAGCTCCCCGATGTCACGAATGGACTTCAGCACTCCGTCGATTGTGCGGGGATTGGAAACGAACACCGGAATGCCCAAGCTCGTAAGCTTTTGGTAATCCGTTTGCATGTTCCCGGACGCCGACATCAGCACGAGATCGGGTTTAAGCTCGATGATGCGCTCGATATTGGGATTCAACATGCCGCCGACTTTCGGTTTGAGCTTGGCAGCCTCAGGGACGTCGCAGTAATCCGTAACGCCGACAATGGATGAATCCAGACTCAACGCGAATAATGTTTCCGTGATGCTGGGCGCGAGGGAGACGATTCGGCAAGGCGTTCGTTTGAGTTGAACGATGTGCCCGAAGTCGTCTTTCACCACTTGCAGCTGAGCGAGCGGTTCGCTCTTCCTTTGCTCACATGAAAGCACGAGGAAGGTAAGAGGTATCAAGAGAAGGTTCTTCATTGTTCAGGGCGAGCAATTACTGGTGCCTCAGGGAACGACGAGTTGCGTTGCTAGGTTCGACCTCACCCGTACCCTCTCCTAGGAGGAGGGCCCTTTTAAGCAAAAAGAGCGAACCAAAATGATTCGCTCTTCTCAATTTCCATATAAAGCTCAGGTCTTACTTGAACGAGGCCAGCGCTTCGTCGACGGTGTCAAAATGCTCGAAAACGGTCACGAGCTTTGTCACGACCAGCAGGCTCTGGATCTTATCAGACGCGCGTGTGAGCTTCATGTTCCCGCCGGCATTTCGAACGGTGGTGAGAGCACCGATGAGCATGCCAAGACCCGAGCTGTTCATGAACTTGACTTCACCCAGGTCAACAACGACTTTGTTTTTCCCTGCATCGATGAGCTTATGCAGCTCTTCATTCAGCGATGAAGCGTCGGGTCCACCCATCACATTCCCTTTCAACTCTATCAGAATGACGCCCTTCACGTCTTTGATTTTCAGTTTCATGTGCTGCTCCTTGTTGATTCAGGTTGTGCGATGTGACTGACAAATATAGGGTGATTCTACACGAAATCCAACACCAGCTCTCTATGCCACTGGCTGCTCTCTCTGCTTCTTCTTCCGCATCGTCCAGTCTAGAACGATCGAACTGGCGACGTAGATGGTGGAATAGGTTCCCGCAATTGTTCCGACCGTCAGGGTAAAAGCAAAGCCTCGCGTAACCTCTCCGCCAGCGAACAGAAGGGTCGTCAAGGCAAGAAGAACCGTTCCCTGTGTAATGATCGTGCGACTGAGGGTGTCATTCAAGCTCTTGTTGATAACCTCGGCAAGCGAAAGGCTCCGGTAGATCTTCAAATTCTCACGGATACGGTCAAAGACCACCACTGTGTCATTCACGGAAATTCCGACCAGGGTCAAGAATGCTGCGATGACCTCTTGTGTGATCTCCAAGTTCAGAACTGGAATCACACCGTTGAGCAGTGAAAGCACGCCCAAGGCGACAAGAACATCGTGAACCAAGGCAACGACAGCCCCTACTCCGTAGATGAACTTGAAACGAACGGCAACATAGAGAAGGATCACCAGGAATGAAGCGCTGACGGCATACAAGGCATCTCGGCGCAGTTCTTCTCCAATCTTTGGACCAATCTTGTCCTCCTTAAGAACGACAAACTTCTTGTCCGGGAAGGCCTGGCTGATGGCCTGCTTGATCTTGTCGCCGACAACTGTTCCCTCTCCTTGCTCTGTTGTTCGAATGAGGAGATCGCTCTCGCCCCCGAAGAACTTGATTTCACTCTGCCCGAGGCCCACGGCTCCCAGCGCTGCACGAACTTGAGAGACCTCCGGCTTGACTGCAAATGACAGGACGAGCTCGGTCCCTCCGCGGAAATCAATTCCGAGGTCAATGCCTTTGATGGCGAGTGAGATAAGTCCAGCGAAAATCACCGCAGCCGAGGACAGATACATCACTTTTCGAAGCTTCAAAAAGTCGATGTTGGTTTTCTTGAAGAACCGCATTGAGTTGAAATCTCCTTTGTCTGAGTATGAACACCTGGCAGGTTTCTGAAGCTTGCCGGGTTTCGCAAAAGGTTATCCGAAGCTTGGAACGAAATTCTTATCGGTCATGAAATTGAAGATGACTCGTGTTATCAAAATCGCGCTAAACATGCTCGCCGCAATTCCGATCATCAGCGTCAGCGCAAATCCCTGAATAGGACCAGTGCCAAACTGATAGAGAATAAGGCCTGTGAGGAATGTGGTGACGTTGGAATCAAGAATTGCGCTGAAGGCTTTTGTGTACCCGGCATCGATCGATGCACGCAGGGTCTTGCCGCCCTGGAGTTCTTCCCGGACACGCTCATTGATCAAAACGTTTGCGTCGACGGCTGTACCAATGGTCAGGATAATCCCCGCGATACCCGGCAGGGTGAGCGTCGCCTGGAAACCGGCCAGAACACCGAGGATAAAAAGGATGTTGAAGGTGAGGGCGATATCAGCAGTGAATCCGGCCGTGCGGTAGTAAAGTACCATGAACAGCACGGTCAAGACAAACGCATACAGAGTTGCTGAAACGCCCGCCTGGACGGAATCTTCACCCAATGAAGGTCCAACTGTCCTCTGCTCAACAATTGTGACGGGTGCGGGGAGTGCGCCGGCTCGTAGAACAATCTCCAGCAGTCGAGCTTCGCCGGGGGCCTCGAGGCCCGTAATTTGTGACCGGCCTCCGACAATTTTGTTGATCACAGTGGGTGCTGAGAAGATCGCATTGTCCAAGGAGATGGCAATCCGTTTTCCGACATTTGCTCCAGTGATGCGGGCCCACTCGCGGGAACCCTCGCTATTCATTTCCATATTCACAATGGGCCGGTTGTCTTCGGGGCTGACGCTGGCCCGTGCATCGACGATGACACCGCCGGTCAATTCGGCCGTGCGCTTGACTGCATAGAGTTGGTAGTACCGCTTGCCTTCTGCTCCCATCGGCTCTGTTTTTGCGGACCACATAAACTCAAAGTCGACCGGGTACAGGCGTCGCACTTCCGGGCGCTCGAGAAGGCGGATGACACGATCGCGGTTCTTTTCTTCAACAAACCCTTCCCCCGTATTCCGTTGGTCGGGAATCACATACGAGAAAAATGGGTGTTGGCGGGTGAATGTCGCCTCTCGCGAGGTATCGGTTTCCGCAGGCTTGCTGCCGGTGAGGAGCTCTTCAAGAGCATCCTTTGGTTTTTGCTCCTTTTTTGCGGTTTTGGCTGCAGCTGAAGTATCCTCTGCTACTTTGCCGGAGAGGAAATTGTCCACGGACTGCATCACCTTGTAAGAGATATCGGGGTCCCGGAGGAGCCTGAATTCGAGCTTTGCGGTTCCCTGGAGCAAGCTCCGGACTTCCCGCTCATCCTTAACACCCGGTAATTCCACGATGATCCGTCGGCCGCCCTGTTTCTGGATGTTCGGCTCGGACACACGGTATTGGTCGACGCGATTGCGAACGACCTCAATTGCGCGGTCAATCGCTTTTTCCGTTTCGCTCTGCAACTGGTTCAGGATGGCGGCGTCGGTCTCCCGAATGCTGCCGTAATACCGGCTCAACCGGATCCCCCGATCCTGAAACTTCTTTCCGAGCAGTGGGATCACCGATTCATCGTTTGTGGTGGATTGTGTGCGCACTTCGCTGATGATCCCGCGGAAGTTGTCATCCTTGTTCTTTGCTAGATCGTCGAGCATCTGGATAACGTCGACTTCCAAGACGACGCGCATTCCTCCCTGGAGATCCAGGCCAAGCTTGAGGCGTTTCAGTTTCGCATTCAGAATGTCGTCTTGATTCTGGTCGAGATACGCAATGCTGTCTTGTCCAGAGAGCGAAGAGATTCTCTTGCGGTACTGGTAGTCCTGGTATGTTGGCAACAAGAAGACCAACGAGAGGAGAACCGCCGCGATGATCAAGATGACTTTTGAAAGTTGTTTTCTCACGAATGAATCTCCAAGCTAAGTCAACTGTCATTTCCTCAGGGCATCGTGCGGGAGAAATTGGGGCACACGTCAGATGCGGACTTGAGGCGGAAGAAGGGTGAAAAGCGAATGAAAATATAAATCAATGTGCGCGCAAAGTCAACAAGAAAATCGTTGCATTTCAAGGGTTTCGCGGGTATATTCAAACTCCGTGGCTCGAACTTTTGCATTGTTCAAGGAGATGTCTGTGCTATGGCGTTAATGACTCAGATCCGCAACAACCTTGCTAAGGCGTTTGCTGTCTTCGCTGCGTTCTTCATCATCTACATTGTCCTCGACTGGGGAATGGATATCACGCAACGCAGACACAAGGAGGTCGGTGACTACATTGGGAAGATCAACGGCACAGAAATCAACTACCGCGAGTTCTCGGAAGTGCTTCGCCAGCAGGCGGAGGCATATCGCAAACAAACGGGAGCAGAGCCTGACGAGGAAACCGATCGCCAGATTCGGAATCAAGTGTGGAATGGTCTCGTTCAACAGATCCTCATCGATCATGAGCTTGACCGGCTTGGGATCACGGTTACAGACGATGAGATTCGAGACATTCTCCTTGGGCCCAATCCGCCGGAGATGATTGCCAATCAGTTCAAAGATTCACTCGGTGTCTTCAACCGAGCAGCGTACGATCGCGCCGTGGCCGACCCGCAGAACCGGCAGGCGTGGATTCAGGTTGAAAACGAGCTGCGGCGGCAGAGGAGGCTGGAAAAACTGCAGAGCATCCTCTTTGCATCGACGAGAGCCGCGGAGGGAGAAGTCCAGCAGCGCTTCATCGACCGGACGGTCTCCATGGAAGCCGACTATGTGCTGTTCGATCCCAACAGGTTCATTCCTGACTCACTCGTAGAGGTGACGGATGCCGACATTCAAAAGCAATACAATTCAAATCAGGAGGAGTTCAAGATCAACGCTGCTCGCAAGCTGAAGTACGTGTACTTCAACCTTGCCCCATCGAAGGACGATACTGCAGCCGTGCTGAGCGAGATGAATCGCTACCTGGATCAAGTGAAGGCGGGGATGGATTTCAGGGAACTTGCCAAGACGTATTCCGAGCTGCCGGTGAATGACACAACATTTGTGAAGCACGGTGAGCTGAGCCGACAGCGGGAAAATGTCGCTTTTTCTCTCAAAAAGGGTCAAATCATCGGTCCGGTAGGCGATCTCAACGGTTACCATTTAATCAAGGTTCTGGATGAGAGAAAAGGATCCGCCGAGTTCGTTCGAGCGAGTCACATCTTGCTGAGTGCCGCCCTTGGATCGGACAGCGTTGCCAAGATCCAGAAGGCCAAAGATCTTCTGAAGCGGGCTCGGGGCGGCGAGAGTTTTGATGAGCTTGCCCGCGAGAACAGCGAGGACTTCGGCTCAAAAGACGCCGGCGGCGATCTGGGGTGGAATGGCCGCGGCGCATGGGTGAAGCCGTTCGAGCAGACGGCCTTCGGCGCGAAGGTGGGAGATATCGTGGGACCCGTGCGATCACAATTTGGATGGCATATCATCAAAGTGACGGGAAAAGACAATCGTGAGCTGAAGCTTGCGACGCTCACCATGAAGGTGAAGGCAAGCGCACAGAGCGTTGAGACGGCATATCAGCGCGCACAGGATTTTGCCGTCCTGGCGAAGGACGAAGGTTTCGAAAAGTCAGCCGAGTTTAGTTCGTACCAAATACGGGAGACTCCGGAGTTCACCAAGGGGAGTTTTATTCCGGGCATTGGGGTCAATGATGCCGTGATGAATCTCGCGTTCGATATGAAGCTTGGTGCAATGAGCGAGCCGATTAGCGTGACGGGCGGTATTGCAGTCTTCAAAGTGTCGGGCATTCGGGAGGAGGGAGTCCGCCCACTGGAGGAGGTCAAAGTCATTGTTCGCTCTCAGGTTCTCCGGCAGAAGAAAATGCAGAGACTGAGAGAGCAGGTTGACGCGTTCTACAAAACGCTCTCGCCGTCCACCGATCTGCTCACAGCAGGGCAATCAACCCCTAATGCCGTGGCGCAGAAGACCGGCGCATTCAAGGCAACCGATGCACCGCAAGGTGTCGGCCGGGATTACGTGTTCATCGGCACGGCGTTGAGTCTGAAGCTGGGTGAGCTCTCGAGACCGTTTGAGGGGACGCGTGGCTTCTACATCATCAAGCTGATGTCCAAAACGGCGTTTGATTCCACACAATACGCGAGCGAGCGGAATTCGATGCAAGACCAAATCGTGCAGGAGAAACGGAACCGACTGTTTAGTGACTGGCTCACGGCGCTGCGCGACAAAGCCGATATCGAAGATCTTCGGGATAAGTTCTACCGCTAGGCAGAGGTAACCTGCCGAAGGGTCCAAACGAATTTGACGAGACCTTCGGAAGGTTTCGAGAGGGGAGCCTATGAAGTGGCTTCTACGGTTTTTGACGGTTCTGATTGTTATTCCAGCAACGGAGCTCTTCGCGCAACCGGGCGGATGGTCGTTGTCGATTGCGGCGAAGGGCAACTACACAACAACCTCCCGGGTGTTCTACAATCCCGATTCACCCTCCAACGACATCCGCGGTCAATATGTTAACCTTGACAATATTTATGGCGCGGCAGTTGAAATCCGTCTCAAGCGTCCCGATGACAACTTCTTTCTTTCCTTCTCCGTAGAGTATCTGTCAAAGCTTCAGGATCAGGTGCAGTCAGTGGCATTTGTC